>WNFE01003333.1_pt1 | contig 11931 bp, 10 predicted proteins | sample 5400451 | NCBI WGS metagenome assembly WNFE01 (sample SAMN13153344, study PRJNA577476) | soil metagenome | isolation source: 200 cm saprolite under Douglas fir tree site 2 hole 2 | place: USA:California | collected 2015-04-18
CGGCAAGAGCGTTCATGTTAGCGCCGTCCATGTAGAGCAGCGCGCCCTTGGCGTGCAGGATTTCGGCAATCTCAGGAATGCGATTTTCAAAGATGCCCAGCGTGGAGGGATTCGTGATCATCAAAGCGGCCACGTCGGAAGTCACCAGTTCGCGCAGTTTGTCGACGTCGATTTGTCCGTGCGATTCGGACTTGATGTTTTCCACTTCGTAGCCGGCAATCACCGCCGTGGCAGGATTCGTGCCGTGAGCGGAGTCCGGAATTAGTACCTTCTTGCGGGGATTTCCCTGCTTCTGCAGGTACGCGCGGATAAGAAGAAGTCCGGTCAGCTCACCCTGGGCCCCGGCCGCCGGTTGCAGCGTGATCGTGTCCATGCCGGTGATTTCGAGCAGGCACTGTTCGAGCAAGCGCTGAATCTTCAAGCAGCCCTGCGAAAGCTCTTGTGGTTGGTAAGGATGCTCGGTGGCAATCCCATCGAGGCGGGCCACGAATTCATTCACGCGCGGGTTGTATTTCATCGTGCAGGATCCCAGCGGATACATGCCGAGATCGATCGCGTAGTTCCACGTGGATAGTCGGGTGAAGTGGCGCAGCACTTCGATTTCACTGACTTCGGGGAACCCAGTCACGCCTTCACTGCGGTGATTCGCCCCGAGAGCCTTGGCTGGATCGACCTGCGGCACATCCAGCGGCGGCAATTCAAAGGCGCGTTTGCCGGGGGAAGACTTCTCGAAGATCAAGCCTTCGTTCTGATTGGTATGCCGCGATGCTTTCTTGATTTTGCGGTTCAAGTCTCTTTCCTGTCGCACAACGGTTTCTTGGCTGCCAATTCTGTTCGGGTATTTCCGATCAGCGCTACACCGAACCCCGTGGCTATAAGGGCTGTTCCAACGCTCGCCGCAAGCTGGCTGCGAATTTTTCGATATCTGCGCGCGTTTTTGTTTCCGTGACACAGACGAGCGCGTGCTTTGTTAACTCCGGATACGGAGTGCCCAGTGGCAAAGGTCCCACGATTTTGTCACGCAGGAGTTCGGAATTCACAATTTTGACGGAGCGCGGGAATTCCAGGGTGAATTCATTGAAAAATGGAGCATCAAAGGCGCGGCGTACACCTGGAATTTTTGTCAGCTCGGCTAACGCAAACTGCGCCTTGGCGAGATTCTGCTGGGCCATCTCGCGCAAGCCTTCCTTGCCGAGGAGTGTCAGATGAATGGTGGCTGCAAGCGCGCACAGCGCCTGGTTGGTGCAAATGTTGGAGGTGGCTTTCTCGCGGCGAATGTGTTGTTCGCGCGTGGCCAGCGTCAGCACAAAACCGCGGCGCCCGTCGCTGTCGGTCGTCTGCCCCGCAAGGCGGCCCGGCATTTGCCGGACAAATTTTTCTCGCGAGGCGATGACGCCAACATAGGGCCCGCCGTAGCTTGGAGCAAGACCAAAGCTCTGGCCTTCCAGCGCAACGATGTCCGCCTCGGCTGGTGGCTTGACCAATCCCAGCGAAACGCCTTCGGTAATGGCGACCACCAGCAGCGCGCCGGGTGCGCGTACGCTGTCGGCGACCTGCGCGACCGGCTCGACTGCCCCGAAAAAGTTTGGCGATTGCAGCACAACCGCGGCGACGTCGTCCCTTAGTGCGGACTGAAGCGCTCTATGGTCGATCGTACCGCTCGTGCTGAAAGGAATTTCTTCCACGAGCAACCCAGAGTGTCTGGCGTAAGTCTTCAGTACGTCGCGATATTCCGGGTGTAGCGACCGCGCAACTAGCACTCGTTGAAGCCCGGTAATGCGCGCGGCCATCAAGACCGCCTCGGTCGTCGCCGTGGAGCCGTCCCACATCGAAGCGTTCGCCACTTCCTGGCCCGTCACCTGGCACATCAGCGTCTGGAATTCAAAGATCGCCTGCAAAGTGCCTTGCGAAATCTCCGCCTGGTATGGGGTATAGGAAGTGAGGAATTCGCCGCGCTGCATAATCGCGTCGGTGACCACTGAGCGCAGGTGGTTGTACACGCCCGCGCCGCGAAAACCCGTGTAGCCGGGAGAATTCTCCGCGGCGCGCTCGGTGAAGTACTTGATGATTTCCGCTTCCGAGTACGGGCCTGGAAGCTTCAAAGGTTCACGAAGCCGGTATTTTTCCGGGATGCTGAAGAAAAGCTCCTCGATGGATTGTGCGCCGATGGCGCCGAGCATATCCTGGCGCTCTGCCGGGCTTTTCGGAAGATAGCGCATCAGGCCGAGGCTTCCTTACCTTTGTCCGCGATAAACGCCTCATAGGCTTTCGCGTCCATCAAGGAATTCACTTCGGCAGGATTGGCGAGCCGCACTTTGATCAGCCAGGCAGCCCCGTGCGGGTCAGAATTGATCTTTTCCGGAGCGTTCTGCAGATCGCCATTGGCTTCGATGACCTCTCCGGTTACGGGCGAGTAGATGTCGCTGACCGCCTTCACGGATTCCACTGTTCCGAGAGATTTCCCGGAGGTGATTTTGGCGCCAGGTTTCGGAAGCTCCACGAAGACGACATCGCCAAGCTCGTGCTGGGCATAATCCGTGATGCCCACCGTTGCCACATCGCCTTGTACGTGGACCCACTCATGCTGATTCGTGTAGCGGTAATCTGCCGGATATGCCATGCGTCTGCTCCTCTGCGGCCCGGACCTGCCCGGCGCACTGTTTACCTGGTATCAGACCGTTCTTGCCGAAGATGAAGCTACGGTCTGGGGCACTGCCTTCCTCACTCTTCTATAAAATGGCGTGGGCACGACCTGCGCCTTGCACTTCTGGCCGCGAATCTCCACATAAATTGGAGTTCCAATCGCCAACATCGCGGGTGGGACATAGGCGAGTGCAATGTTTTTCCCCAGCGTCGGGGAAGGCGAGCCGCTGGTGATCACTCCAATCGGCTCACCTGCTTCATTGCAGCAGCAATATCCGTCCCGGGCGATGCCGCGCTCAACCATCTCGAGTCCGACCAGCACGCGAGTTGGCCCCGCAGCTTTGGCTCGCTCAAGAGCCGCGCGGCCAATGAACTCCCCCTTGTCCAGTTTGCAGTAGCGCTCGAGCCCTGCTTCCCAGACATTGATCGTCTCGCTGATCTCGTGTCCGTAGAGCGCCATCTTGGCTTCCAGGCGCAGCGTATTCCGCGCGCCGAGACCGCAGGGTAGAATCCCGAACTCACGCCCGGCTTCCATCACCTTGGCCCAAACTTCTTCACTCGTGGCCCTCTCCGATGGCACATAAATTTCAAAGCCGTCTTCGCCGGTGTACCCTGTGCGCGCAATTAGTCGGTTCTTCAGGCCGCACACGGTTCCCTGCGTAAACCAGTAATTCTTTACAGCCGCTAGGTTGGCATCCGTCAACTTCTGCAGCACCTCGATGGCGCGCGGTCCTTGGATGGCCAGTTGCGTATACGCGTCGCTCAAATCTTCCACGGCGCAATCGAAGTTCTTCGTGTTCTCCCGAACCCACTGGACGTCCTTCTCGCGTGTGCCGGCATTAATCACCAGCAGGAAATCATCTTCGCCCAAGCGATGCACGATGACATCGTCCACAAACGTTCCCCGTGGATAAAGCATCGCGGAATAGTGCGCCTGGCCAACGGCTAGCTGCGACGCGTCATTCATGGTGAGGTGCTGTACAGCGGCCAGCGCGCCACCCGAAATTCGTCCAGAATGGATGCGAATGTCGCCCATGTGGCTCACGTCAAAAACGCCCACGCTTCCGCGGACGGCTTTGTGCTCGGCCACCAATCCGCCGGTCGACGGATACTCGACGGGCATGTCCCAGCCGCCAAAATTAACCATTTTCGCAGCCAAACGGCGGTGTAGCGCGTTGAGCGGCGTTTTGCGGATTTCGCAGGCTGTGGGCGAGTTGACTGATTCCATTCCGATGACTCGGGTAGAAATCGATACTAGCATGCACGTTTAGAAGCGTCAAAGAAGCGAGGAACTGCGCGAAAAATGGAGTATTCAGGTTGCCAGAGGGCCATAGGCGAATCGATGACTCCACCGTGCGCGTGCCTTGCCGCGCGTCGCCTGCTCAGGTACAGTTTTCCTTGGAGGTCCCCATGCCCGGTCCCGTGGTCTGCGCGATGTGTGACAAGACGGAAGAACACTGCGCGTGCGAAAAATACTGCACCATCTGCAAGGGTCAGCACAATATTCGCCTAGCCGCGGACGGTTTGTACTATTGTCCGGACTGCCGGGAAGCCTGCGACGTTCCTCCTGCAAACTCCCGTGGCCGCTGAATCCAAGACCATTCACATGCAATTCGATGCGGATGCCAGGCTGGCGGCCGCGGCCGGAGGTGCTGCACGCTATTTCGGCGACGCTGCTGGCTTGGAGAACGACGCCAGCGCTCATTTGCAGGCGGCGATTGTGTCAGCCTGCGTCAAAGCGTTCGAGCACCTCGCCCAGGAGCATCCTCATCTCGATGTGAGCTTCACGCGTCTGGCGGATCGCATCGAAGTCGCGCTATCTCATGAAGGGGAAGGAACTCCGGCCCTGGGCTTGGACTCCATTGCCGGCTTTGCGGCGTCAGGCGGCGAGGATGCGGGATCGCCGGCCGTTCTCGAAGGAGTTGACCGCGTTCAGTATGAAACGCGCGGCGGCGTGGCAATCACGCGGCTCACGAAGTATGTGGTGCAACGCAACACTCGGTGTTAGCGTCTCGTTTTTCAAGTGCGTCCACCCCTCGGGCGATTTCACATCTTTAACGCGAAGGTGTTGTGCTTGATCAGCGACGTCATTTGGTCGTTGCTCAGCGCCATGCTGAGAATCACGCGATCTCCCGATGGCACCACTCGGGCTTGGTCCAGCATTTCCGCCAGATCCGGATTATCTTTGCCCGCCTGATACCGTTTGACCAGGAAACCCGCCTGAATTAGCTGCGCCATGCTATTGGCATCTTCCGTGGATCCGCATACTGCCTGGAATTTTCCGTCGATGCCGCTGCCGGCGTTTACGTTGATCAGCATATTTTGCATGCGCGCCACCAGCTTGGCGGCTTCAGGAAACTGCTCTACTTCGGGTGCCAGTTGTTGCATCGCCAGCCGCGTGTAGGCGGGGTTCAGCACCGCCCAAACAACGCCGCTGCCGTTCGCTTCGTTCACCAGTGGGAAAAACTTGTCATTCCGCAGCAGTCCCTCTTCGGCACCGAATCGCACCTCAACCATTTTCTCTAACACCGACCGATGCCCAAACGCCACGGTGTTCGAATCGATGAACAAGAAAAACAGATCATTCGCGCCCGAGCCACCGCCGAAAGCATACAGCGTGTAATTCCGCGCTTTGAATGTGGGCAGTTTCTGGCGCTTGAAGTAGGCCTCGGTGGAATCCGGGTTGTAGTTCCCAAGCGCCACGCCCACAATTTGCTCGCCGGTTGGCACCGCCGCGGCGTTCGCGTCGCCCTTGCTGCTTGTACCTTCCGCAATCAAGCCCCAAGCCAGTTCTTCCACTTGCGAGTTGGGATCCATTCCTGCCGAAGCCAGGAATTTTTCAAACTGTTTGAAGCGCTCCGGCAGCATCTGCTCCTGGAGTTGCGGAAACCACGGCATGGTGCGCGCCTTCTTCAAGTCGGCGTACGCGAACTCGCCGATTTCTTTGGGGAACAGCGCGATGATGTCTGTGCCGAGGCGTCCGGCCTTCGCAGGCTTCGGCAAAAGCAGAGTTATGACCACTAAAGCAAATATCGCCAGCCTGGTGTTCATCGCTTTCGCCAGCGGGGCGGCTGCCTCAGTTGAGTCGTTTTTTTCCTTCATGTCCATCTCTCCCAGATGCCGGAGAAAACTCTCATGCTCCAATGCTGCGAGACGTCTCATCCAGCCGCTCGCGCAGCGCCGCGACCTTTTGGCGAATCGCGGCGACGTAACTAGCGTCACGAATGCCGTCGAGATTGATCTCAACGTTGGCCAAAGCCCCTCGCGCGCCCGCGGCGGCCATCAGCCGCGCCACTTCCAAGTCTGACTTCATGGATGCGGCAGCGATAGATGCAAGTTGTCCCAGGCGGTCGAAAAGCACAACGCTGCGCTCGGCGACCTGAAGCGGCACCTCGGCCGCACCGCGCGTCGCGCTTTGAATCGCTTCCTCTCGCCGCTGGGTTTCTTCGGCATTTCCTTGTGGCAGCTTGAACGCTGCCATCACCGCATCGTACGCCGCGGCATCACGGTCGATCGCCTCGGCGAGCTCTGCCGAAGTGCGCCTGAGCTCCTCCAGGGCCTCCGAAAGTCGCTCCAGAAAAGCGGCTTGCGATTTCTTTTTCTGCGAGAGTCCCGCAACCATCTGTCCCAGCGAAGCTGCCAGAGCGCCCGCAAACGCAGCAGCGCTTCCTCCGCCCGGTGTTGCCGTCGGGGCGGCGACCGCCTCCAAGAACGGCCGTGCCAGCCCGGCCAGCTTTCCCTGTTTCTCGCGGGCTTCCAGAGGCTCGCCAGTCAGCACTGCCTGCAAGCGGTTCTCAAAGACTTGCACAGGCGAAAAATTCTCCACTTGCAAAAAATAGTCGGCCGCCATCTCCATCGCTTTCTTCGGAATCAGGCCGACAATCTCGCTGCCCACCGGCATCACGCCGTAGCGCGCTGCCTCGCGTTTCACCATTTCATAGACGCGATGCATCGGCGTCTGCTCAAAATCGGTCAGGTTGATCGAAACCTGCGCCAGATTGCGCGCCTTCAGCTCCACGCCCATGGCCTTCACGTAACGCAGCCCACCCGACGAAAAACGGATGGCCTTGGCGATTTTGTTGGCGATGCCGATGTCCGAAGTATTCAGGTTCACGTTATAGGCGATGAGGAACTTCCGTGCCCCCACAACCGTCGCTCCGGCGGTCGGATGCAGTTTGCACTCGCCAATGTCTGGCAGGCGGTTGTGGTCGCGCTTCATCTCTTCGCGGAGTCCTTCAAACTGCCCGCGCCTGATATTCTCGAGATTGGCGCGATCGGGCCGCTGCGCCGCCGCTTCGTAGAAATAAACGGGAATGCGGTAGCGAGTCCAGATTTCATTGCCCACGCGCAGGGCCAATGCCACGCAATCCTCGATGCCCACTCCATCGATGGGAATAAAAGGGACGACATCGGTTGCGCCGATACGTGGGTGCGCGCCGGTGTGTACGCTGAGATCGATCAATTCCATGGCTTTGCCGACGCCCAGCAAAGCCGCCTCGGCCACCGCATCAGGATCGCCTGCCAGCGTGATGACGCAGCGATTGTGGTCCGCGTCCATCTCCCGGTCCAACACATACACGCTGGGAACCTTGCTCATGGACGCCACAATCGCGTCCACTTTGCTCGCATCGCGGCCTTCTGAAAAATTCGGCACGCATTCAATCAGTCGCTTCATCAGACCGGAGACCTCGATCCTTCGTCATCTTTATCATAGGGGATTTCCCCGGGCCCGGCCACTGGGCTGTGCGCCTTCTGGAAAATGATTCGCCCCTTCTTCATCGCCATCCAGCAGGTGTTCATACCAAAGTAGTAGGGAATCTCGCGATAGTCATCGACATCAAAAACCGCCAGATCCGCCTGCTTGCCAGCTTCCAGCGAACCGATCTGCTTCTCGCGCCGCAAAGCGTAAGCGCCGTTGATCGTCGCCGCAGCAATTGCCTCTGCCGGAGTCATGCGCAGTTGCGTGCACGCCAGCGACAGAATCATTGGCATACTCTGCGTGGGACTGGTGCCCGGATTGTAATCCGTAGCCAGCGCTACAATCGCGCCAGCCTCAATCAGTGCGCGCGCGGGTGCGTACTTTACGAGACCCAGATGAAAATCGCAGCCGGGAAGCAGCGTTGCGGCGGTGTTTGATCCCGCAAGAGCCCGGATGTCCGCTTTGTTTATTTCCTCCAGATGATCGCAGCTCGCTGCGCCCAATTGAACTCCTAGCTGTGTCGCGCCGCTCCGCGTAAGCTGTTCGGCATGGACGCGCGGTACCAACCCATGCGTCTTGCCGGCGTTTAGAATTATCTTAGATTGTTCACGAGTGAAGGCACCGCGCTCGCAAAAAACGTCGCAAAACTCAGCCAATCGCTGTCGACTCACCTCGGGAATCAGCGTCTCCGTAAGCAGCCACACATAAGAGCTCGCGCCGCCAGTCTTGCTGCGATACTCCGCTGGAACGACGTGAGCTCCCAGGAAAGTCGAAACAATTTCGAGCGGCTGTTCCTGGTTCAATTCACGATGCAGCGCCAGGATCTTCAGCTCGCTTGCCACGTCTAACCCGTAGCCGCTCTTCGCCTCCAGGGTCGTCGTTCCGTGAGCCGCAAATTCGCCTAGGGCTCCCAGAGCTCGTTTCTTCAGCGCCTCGGAAGTGGCTGCCCGTAACTTCTTCACGGAGTTCAGAATCCCGCCGCCCTTGCGGGCAATCTCTTCGTAGCTGGCACCGGCAATCTTTAGCTCGTACTCCTCAGCGCGGCTTGCGGCGTGGATTAAGTGCGTATGCGAGTCCACGAATCCCGGGAGCGCGACCCTTCCACCAAAATCGATTTGTTTCGCGCCTCTGCATTCGGCCAGCGCTTCCACCTCCGCGCGAGTTCCGACCGCCGCGATGAGATCCTCGCGCACCAGCAAAGCTCCATCGCGAATGATGCCCAGATTGGAAAGTGTTTTGCCGCGGCGCGGGGCCCGTCCGTGCAGCGTAAGCAACTGCGATGCGCCAGTGATGAGCAGGTTGGAGGTCAAGTTGTCGGTATTATGCCGAATCCGAAGCTCACGGCCCAGCGCCCGCCGGAGAGAACGCACTACGCTGGTGCAAGAAAAACGCCGCCGCTAATTTCTCATGGCATAGGAATCTTCACGCCAGCCTTGCCGGCAAACGCTTTTGCCTCCGCGTAGCCCGCATCCACGTGGCGCAGGATGCCCATTCCAGGGTCATTGCTCAAGACGCGCTCGATGCGCGCCGCCATCTCTTTGGTTCCATCTGCAACGGTGACTTGCCCCGCGTGTTGCGCATATCCGATCCCCACGCCGCCGCCATTGTGGATGGACACCCACGACGCGCCGCTCGCGGTGTTCACCAGCGCGTTGAGCAGCGGCCAATCCGCGATCGCGTCCGAGCCGTCCAGCATCGACTCGGTCTCGCGGAATGGCGAAGCCACCGAGCCACAGTCCAAGTGATCGCGTCCCATGACCACCGGCGCCTTCAGCTCGCCCCGCGCCACCAGATCGTTCACCGCAAGGCCGAACTTGTCGCGCTCCCCATATCCTAGCCAGCAGATGCGCGACGGCAACCCCTGGAATTTCACCCGCTTCTGCGCCAGCTTGATCCAGCGGCTCAAATGCTCGTCGCGCGGAAACATTTCCAGCACCAACTGATCCGTGCGCGCGATATCCGACGCTTCGCCTGAGAGCGCCGCCCAACGGAACGGTCCTTTCCCTTCGCAAAACAGCGGCCGAATGTACGCCGGCACAAATCCTGGAAAGTCGTAGGCGTTCTTCACGCCTTGCTGGAAAGCAAAAGTCCGAATGTTGTTCCCGTAGTCGAACGTCGCCGCGCCTAGCTTTTGCAAATCCAGCATGCCTTGCACATGCTGCGCGATCGCCGCCAGCGAGCGCTTCTTGTACTCCTCCGGATTCTTCTTGCGCAGCTCCAGCGCGGCTTCGAGCGTCATCCCATTCGGCACGTAGCCGCCGATCGGGTCGTGCGCGCTGGTTTGGTCCGTAAGCAAATCCGGCACGACGCCGCGCTTCGCCAGCTCCGGAATCAGGTCTGCGCAATTGCCGACCAATCCGACCGAAGCCGCTTCCCCTTTGCGCACGGCGTTCTTCAGAATGCGCAGCGCCTCGTCCAGGCTCGTGACCATCACATCGCAATAGCCGCTCTTGACCCGCCGCTTGATTCGCTCCGGGTCGACGTCAATCCCCAGAAACGCTGCGCCATTCATCGTGGCCGCCAGCGGTTGCGCGCCGCCCATGCCGCCCATTCCTCCGGTCACCACCAGCTTGCCGGACAGATTGCCGCCGAAGTGCTTCTTCGCCGCAGCCGCAAACGTTTCGTACGTTCCCTGCAAAATCCCTTGCGTGCCGATGTAGATCCAACTCCCCGCGGTCATCTGCCCATACATCATCAAACCGGCGCGATCCAGCTCATGAAACTTGTCCCAGTTGTCCCAGTGGCCCACCAGATTGGAATTGCAAAGCAACACGCGCGGCGCATAATCGTGGGTGCGAAAAACTCCCACCGGCTTGCCCGATTGCACCAGCAGCGTTTCGTCCGACGCTAACTCCCGCAGCGACCTCACGATGGCGTGGAAGCACTCCCAATTCCTCGCCGCGCGCCCCGTTCCACCATAGACGATCAGCTCTTCCGGCTTCTCGGCCACCTCCGGATCCAGATTGTTCATCAACATCCGCAACGCCGCTTCCTGCTGCCACCCCTTGCAGGAAATCTGCGTCCCTCGCGCCGCGCGAAATGGACCCTTTGCCAATCCCACCTCCATCCTTTCGCCCTGTGTCGTCACGCTCATGAATTTCCTTCTCCACCGCTCATACTAACCCACGCCATCCTCTTTTGCATCCGCCCCCACTCTCCTGTACAAGAGAGTTGTGTGGTCCTATAGGTCCGCTCAATCAGCTCCAAGGAGGCGCTTCAATGGCACAGCCAATCACCAATCAACCTTCTTCAACGGCCCAGAAGCGGCGGAGCAGGCGTTTTCCCTTCATCTCCCCGGTGGAAGCGACCTGGCAGCAGGCTGACGGTAAAATTTTCCGTGAAGCCGGGCAAGCCACGGAAGTAAACGCCCAGGGTGGTTTGTTGGAGATGAAGAACTACCCTGCCGTTGGAACTCAGATTGAGTTGACCAATCTTCTTTCGCACGATTCCTCGCAAGCTCGGGTCGTCGGCGTCCGTCGTAACAGCGAGGGCCGTTTGTTAGGGGTTGCCGTCGAACTTCTCGTCCCCAGTGAGACCTTCTGGGGTGCCAATTTCCAGCTAAAGAAAGCCTGCGCCGACCTTGTCAAGCTAGAGTACGACATGCGCTCAGGCCCGATAGATCCGCGCATCCTCACCGAATTCCGGGATGCCGTGGATCATGTGCGCAAGACCGCGTGGGCCGTTCAAGAGTGGCAAGAGCGCCAATCGCGGCACCATGATCCGCACACGGTGCTCCCCTTGCTGACTGCCGAACGTATCCGCCGCGCCACTCAGCTTTGCGACGCCATAACCGCGGACTCGGCTGCACACGAAGTAGCTCGCGAAACGGTGGGAATTGATGAATTCTTTCAAGCCGTCGAGCGCGTCCACCAGAGCCTCCTTGTTCTCTTCAAGGATCGCAAAGCATAACGCACCTGGAGTCCGCCCCGAGAGCGGCAACATCACCTCCGAGTACGGCGTACGCCGCACGCCACTCTCTTTTGCATCTGCTCCGGCTCCCGTCATCTTGACTTAGTTCGATTTCATGGTTTAGCTTTGTGGATAGTAATGCGTTTATACAAAGGGTTTTTGTCTCCGGCCTTCTAGGCAAGTCAAAAACTACATTTGGGAGGTTACGATGAGCAGCGCTTGTCGGCCCGCGAAGCTTGGCGCATCTCTCGCGCTTCTTGTTATGTCTTTGAGCGCGCTTCCAGCACAAGGTCAGCAAACTCGCGCTTCCACTGAGCACTTGCGCTTCGTGCACCACGACGTGTCTCCTCAGCTACGCGACATGCCGCCCATCCCGCCGAGAGAGGAACGGCGGCTCATTCCTCGCCGCCTGATCTACCGAAGCAAACCCTCCGGCCAAGTGGACCCGGTCGTCCAGTCGTCCGCCGTCGGCCCGCTCGTCTCGACAACCAGCGGGCTGAATTTCGACGGCGTCGGCCAGGGAGCCTACGGCTACACCGTGCGCGCCGCGCCGCCGGATACAAACGGCTCTGTCGGGGCCACGCAATTCGTCCAGTGGGTGAACCTGTCGTTTGCGGTTTTTGATAAAAGCACCGGCGGGCTGCTCTATGGTCCCGCGACGGGAAATACCCTGTGGCAGG
>WNFE01003335.1_pt1 | contig 11928 bp, 9 predicted proteins | sample 5400451 | NCBI WGS metagenome assembly WNFE01 (sample SAMN13153344, study PRJNA577476) | soil metagenome | isolation source: 200 cm saprolite under Douglas fir tree site 2 hole 2 | place: USA:California | collected 2015-04-18
ATTGTGGATCGCTGGCGGAGTTGCGTTCCTGCTTGCCGGCCTCTACTTTCTGCCCCGCCGAAAATGGCTCGCGGCAACCTTGGCGCTAGGAGCTTTCTTCCTCGCAGGCGCTCTTCACATCCAGTTGCGAGGCTCGAGGAATCTTCTCGATGCCACCCTTCAGCCCTTCACCGACGGCCAGCTAGTGGAGATCACAGCTCGCGTCACACGCGAAGGCAGATTCCGCGAAAGCGGTCCTGACGAAATCCGGCAAACTCTCGACGTTCAAACCGAAGAAATTGCGACCCAGGACAACATCAGTGTCCCTGCGCATTCCGGCGTCCGCCTTGGGATTTACAGCCCGCGCACAGCCGCATCACAGTTGTCCGCCGCATCCCCGGCATCACGCCTTTTTCACTACGGCGAACGCATCCGCCTCCCCGTCAAGCTGAAGCTCCCACGCAACTTTCACAATCCGGGGGCTTTCGACTACGAGGGTTATCTGGCCGAAAACGGCATCGCCGCTCTGGGATCCGCCAAAGTCGCAGACGTGGAATCGCTCCCGGGCTTCTCCGGGACCCGTCTCGAACTCTGGCGAACTCGCATCCACTCCAGCATCATCGCCAAAGTGCACGCCCTCTGGCCGCCGCCGCAAGCCGCGCTGCTCGATGCCATGCTCGTCGGCGAAGACGCCTTCATCAATCGCGACACGCGCGTCGATTTCCAGCGCTCCGGCACCTATCACATCCTCGTCGTCTCAGGGATGAACGTCACCATCCTCGCCTTCGTCGTCTTCTGGACGTTGCGCCGCATTCGCCTCGCCGACACTCCCGCGACCTTGCTCACGATTCTGTTCTGCGTCGCCTATGCTTTTCTTACCGAGGTGGGCGCGCCGGTCTGGCGAGCCACGCTAATGTGCTCCATTTATCTCGGCACCCGCCTGCTCTACCGCGACCGCGGCATGCTGAATGCCTTGGGAACGGCCGCTCTAGGTTTGCTTGTATTCGATCCTCGCCAACTCTTCACCGCCAGTTTCCAGATGACTTTCCTCTGCGTCCTCATCGTCGCTGCTATCGGCCTTCCGCTCGTCGAGCGCACTTCGCACCTCTACCGCCAGGCCCTTGCCCACTGGGACTCCAATGACTACGGCCCCTCGCTTCCCCCCCGCATCGCCCAGTTCCGCGCCGATCTGCGCTTGATCGCAGAACGCTTCGCGCGTTTCCTAGGCACGCCTTGGTCGTTGCGTCTGGTTCGCGCAATCGCCATCTTCTGCCTTGCAACCTTTGAATTGCTTTTGGTCTCCACGGTGATGCAACTGGGCCTCGCCTTGCCCATGGCATTTTATTTCCACCGCGCTACCACCATCGGACTTCCCGCCAACCTGGCAGTCGTTCCCCTCACCCAACTCCTTATGCCCGCGGCGGTGCTTGCGGTCGCGTTGAGTTACGTTTCTCCGGTTCTCGCGAAACTTCCCGCTCTGCTCACTGCCGTCGCCCTGCAAGCAATCACCGGCACGGTCCATACCTTGGGAGGCCTCCGCCTCGCCGACCTTCGAGTCGCTACGCCTTCGCTCCTCATCATCGTTGCATCTTCCGCAGCGCTAGTCCTCTCCATGACTTCTGTGCGCCGCCGTGCACTGCTTGCAGTCACAGGATTGCTGTCTTTGTTGCTGGCATCCCTCGCCCTCGCCTTCGTCGCTCCTCACCCGAAAACGCGTGCCGGACTGCTCGAAGTCACTTCCATCGACGTCGGCGAGGGCGACTCCATCCTGTTAGTCATGCCCCAGGGCCGCACCCTGCTCATCGACGCCGGCGGCCCCATCTGGAGCGCTGCCTCCCAACTCGACTTCGGAGAAGACGTCGTCGCCCCCTACCTCTGGACCCGCGGCATCTCTCGCCTCGATGCCGTGGCTATTTCCCACGGCCATTCCGACCACATCGGCGGCATGGCCGCGGTGCTCAAAGATTTCCGCCCCAAAGAATTATGGATCGGCCTTCTCCCGCCGAGTCGACCGCTCCAGAACTTAATTGCTGAAGCGCACGCTCTCGGAATCAACGTCGTGCGCCACTGGGAGGGAGACAAATTCGATCTAGGCGGCGCGAGAGTGGATGTGCTCTTTCCCCCGCGCGACTGGCCCACCGGCCTGGAACCCAAAAACAACGATTCCATGGTCCTGCACGTTACCTACGGCGCAACTTCGGTGCTGCTTGAGGGCGATGCCGAAAAAGCCGTCGAGCGCCGCATCGCAGCCCTCTACCATCCTCACGCGGATCTTTTAAAGGTAGGTCATCACGGCAGCGCTACATCCACCACGCCAGAGATTTTGGCGGCTGTGAAGCCCACCTTTGCCGTGATCTCGGTCGGGTTCAGAACTTCTTTCGGCCTGCCCAAACCCTCCGTTCTCGCGCGCCTGCAAGCCTCCGGAGCCCGCGTCTACCGCACCGATCTCGACGGTGCCGTAACCTTCTACCTCGACGGCCACAGCGTCACTCCCGCGCTGTCAGCTCTTCCGTAGCGTCATCGTCATCCGCTTCGTCCGCATTCACGGCAGCAGGCGACTGCCGCGATTCCGCAATCAGCTCCCGCGCCTTCTCCGCATCTTCTTCCCGCACCAGGATGATCATTCCACCCATGCCCGGAAACGCATCCTGCAACAACCTTGCCGAGGCCAAGTCGTTCTCGATCCCCGCCGAATCCAGCAAGCCCTTCACTATCATCGCCTCCGACTCTTGTTCGCTGTCGAAGACCTTCATCAGTTTTTCGTTGGGATCGGGGCGTCGCTCTTCGGTTGCATTCGTCAGCTCTGCCATATCATCTCCGGTTTATCGAGTCGGCCATCGCAAACACGGCCCACACTCCTACTTCCCTGATTCTAATCCTTCACACGATTTGCGTAACACTGTGTGGATGAGCTTTCCTCCGCCAGGGTTGCGGCGGGACTTTAACCCTGCGACCCAGCACCTTCGGGCCGTTTGCTTTCCCTCCCGATTGGAGCACAATGCTGGAAAAGGCGCGCAACGTCGCGCTGCGCCGCTACATCAAAATCTCTAGGAAGATTGTGGGGCAGGAAAGGGGCAGCATGAACATTGGGGAACGGGCGAATCACGAGAAAAATCTACCTTTGGCAATCGACCAAGCTCAAGACTCCGAGGACGAAGCCCGCAGAATCCGCCGCCTCCAGATCATGATGAGCATGGTCTCCTCCGTTATCAGCCAGGACCCCAGCCTTACCGTGGAAGAGGCCTCCGAACTCGCCGCCGGCGCCAAGCGCGCCGCGCTTGCCATGTTCCCCGACAAAGAACTGGCCTACGACCTTCTCTACAAACCCCGCCTCCAGCGCCTGATGCGAGAACGCTTCCGCCTCCAGTAACGGTCTGAAGTATGAGTGTGGGGGCGGGCGACTCGCCCGCTCGCTTTGAAGACTTCTTCTCCTCCGGGCCAGGAACAGTTTTGAACGGCGCGCCTTCAGCCATGCCGCCAAATTCTTACACAAACAGAGGCTCAAGCCGAGCCGACTCATTCGTCCCCCACAGAATTCTTCAGCGTCCCCACGCCCTCCACGCTAACCTCCACCACATCCCCCGCCGACAGCGGCCCCACTCCCTCCGGCGTTCCAGTAGAAATCAAATCGCCAGGAAAAAGCGTCATCGCCTCCGCAATATAACGAATCACTACATCCAGCGTAAAAATAAAATCCCACGTGTTCCCCTGCTGCCGCAGCGCGCCATTCACACGCGTCTCCACCCCGACCCCCGCCCACGGATCAAGCCCATTCACCACCACCGGACCCACCGGACAGAACGTATCGCTGCCCTTGGCCCGCGCCCATTGCCCGTCTTTTTTCTGCAGATCGCGCGCCGTTACATCGTTCAAGCAGCTATACCCCAAAATATAACCCCGCACATCTTCATCGTCCGCCGGCTTGTAGCATGTCTTACTGATCACTACGCTTAGTTCGCCTTCATAATCCACACGCTCGGATGTTTTCGGACGCCGCACCACCCCGCCCGGCCCCAGCAATGACGAACTCGGCTTGAAGAACAACAACGGCTCCTTCGGCACCTCGTTCCCCAACTCCGCCGCATGCCCCTTGTAATTGCGCCCCACGCAAACAATCTTCGACGGACGCATCGGCGCCAGCAGCTCCGCCTCCTCCAGCGCAATCGGCTCGATCCGCCGCGTGCGCAGTCCCTCCACATCTCCATCGGATTCTTCCGGCGCCGTCAGCAAAATCCGCAGAATCGTATCGCGTCCCGCAACCGGCTCCACCAGCCCATACTGCGCCTGCCCATTCAGTTGAAACCTGCAATATTTCATAAAATCTATCTAACCACGAGAGCTGCCCATGTGGGGACAGCCGCCCTCGGCTGTCCTGTCGAGCGAAGCGCGACGGTTTCTTTCGTCATGGCCGGCAAACTGAGCCTCTGCCGAGAAGTCCCATGTTCTAGAGTTCACGTTTTTTGGCGGCGCAGCGATTTCATCGCTGCGGGTACGTTCCCGCACTAAAAAGGGCTTAGCCTCTGAAGTATCTTTGGATGATCGTTTACGGCACCCTCTCCCTCGCCTCCTCCGACCGCGCACTCTCATTCCCCCGCTGATCCACCGCCGCCACCGAATAAAAATAAACTTTCCCTGCGCTCACCTGCTCATCACGAAACGCCGGAGTCTTTACCGGCTCCGCATTCAGCTTCACCGCCGTAGTCCCTTCTTCATGACGGTAAACGTTATACCCCTCCAGATCCGCATCCGTCGCGGGAGCCCAGATCAAATCGATAAACGGCTGCTGCCCCGGCCCCGAAAACACGGCTTGCAATCCCGTGGGCATCTCCGGCGGGAAAATATCGTGCGCGAAAACTTTCGCTTCCGCAGTGTCGTCCCCTTCCACTTCAGCCCCCCCCGCTTCGATCACACTCACCACCCCCCCGCGATAAAAATATGTTTGCTCCCACTCGAAGCTCTGATCCAGGAATGATCTGTACTTCTCATCCTCCGATCCCGCCGCACAACGGGTAGCGTCGACTTGGGCGATTCTCGTCTCGCTCGTCCTGCCCTCTGCACGCCGGTAAATGCGGAACACATATTCTGCCCCCCGCACCAGCCCTGAAGCCGCACGACACTCCCACGAAATCAACACTCCATGGCCCGTCGTGCGGGCGCTAAATCCCATGAAGGGCGCAAGCGTCGGAACCAACGGCACATGCACTTGGTTCGAGATCCCCGCTCCTCGCCCCGCCGCGTTCAAAGCTTCGACGGCGTAAGTAGCAAATCCCGTGGGATGCTCCTGCTCGATCGTAGAAGGCAAAGTGTCGGTGAAGCCTGCGCTCACTTTCTGCGACGTAGATTTTTTGGCGCCGGCGAAATCCGCCGGCGGCGCGGCCTCTCCCACCGGCGTTCCACATTGCTTGATCGTGGCATCAAGGCTTCGGCAGACTTGGGTCTTGCCCAAATAGCGCACGCTCTGCCGGTCCGTTGTCTGCGCCGGGATCGTCCACGTAAGTCTGACTTCGTTCCCTTTGCGCGCGGCCCGCAAGTCCGAAGGCGGCCGTGGCAACTCCAGCGATGGCGGCAACGGCGGCCCAATCGAAGCGCACCCCGTGATCCACCCCAACGCCGCCACCACCAGGAGCAACTGTGCTAGTAGCCTCTTCATGCGCAGAATGAACAGAGTACATCACAGGACAAGCCAAGTGGGAGAGAGGACAAACCGTGTGGGAGCGGGCGACTGGCCCGCTCGGTTTTTCAAGATTCGAAACGCCCACCGTGCCACGAATTGACTGAGTGCTTCTGACACTACTCAACCGTGCATACCCCGGAAGAGCATGCTTCACAGACTGTTAGGAAACTCAATGTCGAGCCCCGACGGGACAATAGCCCTGAGCCGCGAAGCGGCGGCATGTGAAAGCCCGGCACAGCAGTGCCGGGTAAGGAATGGGAGGCGGATCGAGTCCCGAAGGGACGGTACCCGTTCTCACGCACACTCTCGGCGTTCATTCTCCTGTCACGCCACCAGCTCCCGCACCGCCTCCCGGAACACTTTCGTATGCCGGTCCACATCATCGCTCTCGGTCTGCGGCGACATCAGCGCCATGTTATGAAATGGGGTCAGCAAGATCCCCCGGTTCATCGCATACAAATGCATGAACCGTTCCAGCTCGAAGTCCATCGCATCATGCGCTTCCGTCCCGTTCTTCGGCGCGTCGGCCTGAAACAAATATTCAGCACGGCATCCCAACCGCGTGACGTGCCAGGGCAGCTCCGCCTCCGCGATCGCTTTGGCTACACCCAAAGTCCAGCGCTCCGCCATCGGGATCATCCGGTCAAAGGCTTCTTTGGTGAGCACTTTGCTCAACGTCGCCCGCATCGCCGCGAGCGACAGCGCATTGCCCGCCAGCGTCCCGCCAATCCCACCCACGTCGCAATCCTCGAGATTCTGCCCCGCAACAATGCGGTCCGCCACTTCCTGCGAAAACCCGTAGGCCGCCCCCGGAATCCCTCCCCCAATTGCCTTTCCAAAAACCAGAACGTCGGGTTCCAGATTCTCTGCCCGCGTATACCCTCCAGGTCCCGCGCAGATCGTGTGCGTCTCATCGATAATGAGCAGCGCTCCATGCTTGCGCGTCAATTCGCGCAGCGCCGCGTGATATCCCGGCTGCGCATGTACGATCCCCACATTCGTCATCGCCGGCTCCGCCAGCACGCACGCCACATCGCCCTTACCCAGCGCAGCCTCCAGCCCGGACAAATCATTGAACTCGACAACCCTAGTTGTGACCGAAGGGTCTACCGGCGGTCCAACGTTCCCGCGCCGCACACCAGCCGTCCCATTGGGTTGCAACGTAATAAAGGTCTCATCCACGCTCCCGTGATAGCACCAGTTGAAAACCAGAATCTTCTTTCGCCCCGTAATCTGCCGCGCTAAGCGAATCGAAAACCGATTCGCGTCCGTCGCCGTCAGCGCGAACTGCCAGTAAGGCAGTCCAAACCGCTTCTGCAATTCTTCTCCGACAAAAATAGCGTCCTCGCCCGGAAGCATCAGCGTGATCCCGCGCCGTGCCTGCTCCTCCACCGCCTTCACCGTCGCAAACGGCGAATGCCCGGTCATCGCTCCCGTATCGCCCAGGCAAAGATCCGTGTAGCGGTGCCCATCCACGTCGAAAAATGAAGCCCCCTGCGCCTCCCGCACAAACGGCGGAAACGCCCCCGCCCACTTCACCATCCAGTTCATGGGAACGCCCGCCAGCAAAGACTTCCGTGCCCGCTCAAACAACGCCTTGGACTTCGGCCGTTCATCCACAAACTTCTTCTGCTCGCGCTCCATCAGAGACTGCAACCGTGTTCGATCAATCGTTTTCATGTCATTGTGCCAAACAAAAAACCACAGGAGAGACCCACAATAAGTTTGGGGTTACCCTGTGTTCCTCTGTGTCCTCGGTGTTAAAGATTTTTCTACAGAATATACCGCGACAAATCCTGATCCTTCACAATATCCGTCAACATCTTCCGCACATAGTCGGCATCAATGATAACGTGATCCCCTTTTCGCTCCGGAGCGTCAAAACTCAACTCATCCAGCACCCGCTCCATGATGGTATGCAGCCGCCGCGCTCCGATATTCTCCGTGCTCTCATTCACGCGAAAAGCAAAATGCGCGATTTCCGACAGCGCCTCCGGCGTAAACTCCAGCTTCACCCCTTCCGTCTCAAGCAACGCCGTGTACTGCTTCACCAACGACGACTTAGGCTCGGTCAGGATTCGTACGAAATCGTCCATTGTCAGCGACTGCAACTCCACCCGAATCGGAAACCGCCCCTGCAACTCCGGAATCAGATCGCTCGGTTTCGAAACGTGAAATGCTCCGGCAGCAATAAACAAAATATGATCCGTCCGCACCATCCCATAGCGCGTGTTCACCGTTGTGCCTTCGACAATGGGCAGAATGTCGCGCTGCACCCCTTCGCGCGAAACATCCGGACCATGCCCCCCCTCGCGCCCCGCAATCTTGTCGATCTCATCCAGAAACACAATCCCCGAATTCTCCACCCGATCGATCGCCGTCCGCGTAACGTGATCCATATCGATCAGCCGCTGCTCTTCTTCCTGAATTAAATATTCAAACGCCTCATTCACCTTCATCTTCCGCTTCTTGGTCCGCGCCCCGAAGATGTTCGGCAGCATGTCCTTGATGTTGATATCCATCTCCTCCATGCCCTGATTGCTCATAATTTCAAACGTCGGGAAATTCCGTTCGCGCACATCGATCTCAACCTGCCGTTCGTCCAGCTTCCCTTCCCGCAACTGCTGCCGCAGCTTCTCGCGCGTTCGCGAAGAAGACTCGGCCAGCGCCGTATTGCCATCAATCACCACCCCGCCCGCGGTACTGCTTTCTACCGGCCGGCCGGCCGGCGTTGGCGGCAGAAGAATATCCAGCAGCCGCTCCTCCGCATTCAACTCAGCCTTGTCCGCCACATCTTCCAACTTCTCCTCGCGAACATTATCAATCGCAATCTCCACCAGATCCCGCACCATCGATTCCACATCCCGCCCCACATATCCCACCTCGGTAAACTTCGAAGCCTCCACCTTCAAGAACGGAGAATTCGCCAGCTTCGCCAGCCTCCGCGCAATCTCCGTCTTCCCCACCCCCGTCGGCCCTATCATGATTATATTTTTGGGGATGATTTCTTCGGCTAGGTCGGGGGTGAGTTTTTGGCGGCGGGTGCGGTTGCGGAGGGCGATGGCGACGGCGCGTTTGGCGTCTTTCTGGCCGATGACGTGTTTGTCGAGTTCGACGACGATCTCGCGGGGAGTGAGTTCGTCGAGTGCGAGCTGTTCTTCTTCGGCGCTGCTGGGTAAGTAAATGGCCATAAATTCAGTGACTAGTGATCAGTGGCTAGTGGTCAGTCTGTCGTGCCGCCCCTGACCACCTTGTTTTACAGTTCTTCAATCGTAACTGCGTCATTGGTATAGATGCACATTTTGCCGGCGATCTTCATGGCTTCTTCGGCGATCTGGCGTGCAGTGAGTTGCGTGTGTGTCGCCAGGGCTTGTGCCGCGGCTTGCGCATAGGGGCCTCCGCTGCCGATGGCAGCCACACCGCCGTCGGGCTCGATCACGTCGCCTTGTCCGCTGAGCAGAAACGTTTGTTCTTTGTCGCTCACTAATAACAATGCTTCCAGGTGGCGCAAATATTTATCGGTACGCCAATCTTTTGCCAGTTCGACGGCGCCGCGTCCGAGGTTGCCGTGGTATTGCTCGAGTTTCGATTCGAAGCGGCTGAAGAGGGTGAAGGCGTCGGCGGTTGAGCCTGCGAATCCCGCCAGGATTTTGTCGTTGTAGAGGCGGCGGATTTTTTTGGCGGTGTGTTTAATGACGGACTCGCCGAGCGTGACTTGTCCGTCGCCGGCAAGAACCACGCTGCCGTTGCGGCGGATGGATAAAACTGTGGTGGAACGGATCAGTCGCTTCGTGGACATGAGCGCAATTGTTGATTATAGCAGCGCCCGGAGATTTACTTTCGTGCTGAGGCGCAGGCAGAAACAATCGAGACCACGAGGGCCGATTCACAAAGAAACGCCACCAAGTCAAAAACCCCGCCCCGGTCTCTCCAAGGAACGGACAGACTAAGGACGGGGCACACTCGCGAGTTTGGAGGACTAATGTCGTTTAGTCGCGATCGTGATCGTGCTCGTCCCAATCGCGCTCGGTGCGCCAGCGGTGTTCGTGTTCGTCCCACCATCGGTGACGTTCGCGCCAGCAACGCTCGCGGGCTTCGTGCAGTTCACGACGCTCGTGGTCTGCCTTAGCGCTGTGACGCCCGTGTTTTTCGATGGCTTCGTGCAGTTCGTGTTCCGCATGAGCGACTCGGCGCTGACAGCGGTCGTAGTCTTCGGCGTGAAGCCGTGGGACTGCGGTGAACAACAAAGCTGCCGTCAGTACGGCTCCGGAAAGCAGGGATACTGCGGTGGCAGAAAGCTTGTACGTACTATTCATGAGCTACGCCTCCTTCGATGCTTAGCTTCGATGCCTTTATGTTGGCCAAGGTTTGTATTGAGTTTCTGAGTGTGCCGGACGGAAGTGTCCGCTAGCTACGACGACCCTTCCATGTGGGGAGCGGCCAGAAATCAAAGTCAAAGTCAAAGGCGCCGGACAAGAGTGTCCGCTCCACAAGAGCAAACCAAATTTAGGGTGGGGCGGTGCAATTTCGAGGAAACCGGGAGCCACCTGAAATGTTGTCAATAGGCAAACAGGTTAAGTTGCTCATAACATGGCGCAGATATTTCTGGAAACATGTCACAGTTGATCCTCTCTGGTTGTGATATAATAGAGACATAAGATAAAACTTTAAGGAAATCAGGCACGGCCACAGGCCGCGCCTTTTCTTTTTGGGCCGAACCTAATGAGGACGGGGATGCGTTACGAACATGCGGAGCTTCGCGGCTGATGTCCAGGTAATCCTGATAGGTCAGCAGATATTTGCAGGCGGAGTTCCTGCTACTCCGGACCACGGGAGCCCTGCCCGGGAAGATAACCATGATGCCGTACTGGGCCAGCTTACGATTGTTACCCGAGCGAAAACCTTCTCCTAGTCCTACGAACAGGAGCAAAAAGCCCACACCCCAAGCCATTGCCAAACATGGTTAGAAACGAGCGCAACTTGTGCACCCACAGGGTGCGGAAGATTTGCGCGAAGAATGTCCAGCAGCATGCGCGCTGTGGATATTCTATTGCCTGATGGGCGGTTCGGCCTTGGTCGGCGAGGACGGCACGTGAGAATTATGTTTTGGCAAGAGCGGCCCTGCGGCCTCGGTGGCGGACGAATCGCCCGAAAGTTTCCGTCAATTAGGTACTTGGGAGCATTACCGAAGTTTACGCCATTGCCTACAAATCATTGTTACTAAACCTGTTAGCTATTTATCCTTGAATGCGTGGTATCTCGCGCCGCGGTCTGGAGCGGGTACCGCCGCAGACTCAATGTCCACTAGCACACACTCGTGGAAAGGCCTACCCATCGGCGCCAAGGCTTTTGTCGGCCTCGTCATCGCTGCCGGCATGGCGTCCCTGCTTCAGGCTGCGATTCACCAAAGCAGTAAAAATATCGCGGAGTTCATCTGCTACCTGGGCATCGCGATGCTGGCGTCGCGGTTGCGCGTTATGCTGCCCGGCATTACGGGCACGATGTCGGTGAACTTCCTGTTTATCCTGGTGGGTATTGCGGAGCTGAGCTATGCGGAAGCCCTGACGCTGGGCGCGGTCTCCATGCTGGCACAGAGTCTGTATCCATCCCGGCCTACGGCCATTCAGTTGGCGTTCAACGTATGCGCCGGAGCTATCTCCACCGCTCTGGCCTACGTTGTCTATCACAATCCTCTGGCCAACCAGTACATCGCCAGCCGTCCGCTGATTCTGTGCCTGGCGGCATCGACATACTTCATTGTCAATGCCGGATCCATTGCGGCCGTCATTTCATTCAGCGAAGGCAAGCCCCTGCGGCAGATCCTGGTGGATTGCTACTTCTGGTCGTTCCCTTATTACCTGCTCGGTGCCGGTATCGCCGGTGTGATTGGATGGTTCAATCGCGAGTTCAACTGGGAAACATCGCTGCTGTTCGTCCCTGCCATTTATGTCATTTACCGGTCCTACCGCTTGTACCTGGGCAAACTGGAGGACGAGAAGAGGCATGTGGAAGAGATTGCGGACTTGCACCTGCGAACCATTGAGGCGCTTGCCCTGGCCATTGAGGCAAAAGACCAAACCACCCACGATCACCTGCAGCGGGTGCGGATTTACGCCATCGAGGTGGCGAAGGAGCTGGGCATGACAGGGACTGATCTGGAAGCGCTGCATGCCGCGTCCCTGCTGCACGACATCGGCAAGCTCGCGGTGCCGGAACACATTATCGCCAAGCCCGGCCGGCTGACACCGGAAGAGTTCGAGAAAATGAAGATCCAC
>WNFE01003337.1_pt1 | contig 11927 bp, 9 predicted proteins | sample 5400451 | NCBI WGS metagenome assembly WNFE01 (sample SAMN13153344, study PRJNA577476) | soil metagenome | isolation source: 200 cm saprolite under Douglas fir tree site 2 hole 2 | place: USA:California | collected 2015-04-18
CGACGGAGTCCACGTCGGCCATCAGGCGATCCTCAGAATCGCTATCGAGCATGCTCGAGCGGCGGGTGGCAGCGCTTTGGCGCTCACCTTTGACCCTCTGCCGGCCAAGGTCCTGAACCCCGACCGCGCCCCGCGATTGATCCTCACACCCGAGGACAAGCACGAATTACTGCGCAGCTTCGGCTTGGACAGCGTGATCGTGCTGACCTTCTCCCGTGAACTCAGCATGCTGACGCCCGAGGAGTTCGTGCGCGAGTATCTCCGCCGCCGCATTGGCGCTCGCGTGGTCGTCGTCGGGCATAACGTGAGCTTCGGCCACGCGCGAGCCGGCAATGCCGTGGTGATGCGGCAGCTCGGCGGTGAATTCGGATTCGAGACAAGTGTGGTTGGCCCCATCGAACGCGATGGAATTGTCGTCAGTTCGACCCAGGTGCGCGAAATGATCGCCTCGGGGAACATGCAGCGCACGGCGATTTTACTCGGCCGTCCTCACTTCCTGCGCGGGCCGGTCGTGCATGGACGGGAACGCGGCCGCACCATCGGATTTCCGACTGCAAATATCCAAAGCCGCACCGAATGTTTGCCGCCGGACGGCGTCTATGCAACCCGGCTTGTGCTGGAAGATGGCGCGTACCCATCGATTACCAATATCGGGATGCGGCCGACATTCAACGAACCGCAACGCACTATCGAGGCGCACATCTTCGATTTTAGTCGCGATATCTATGGGCGCGAGGTAATGTTGGAAATCGCCGAGCGAATCCGGCCTGAGCGTAAATTCGAGTCGGCACAGGCGCTGGCCGCGCAGATCGCTTCAGATCTGAAACGTGCCAGAGAGATTCTCGCAGCATAAAGGGCTGAGCGACACTGGTTTGGCATCCAAAGCAGGAAACCGCGCCAAAATGACGCCGTTCGATGCAAAGAATTTGACTTAGTCGGGGCGGAGTGTAATAAAGCAGTCCTAAGCCAAAACAGGCTCAGGGAGCTTAGTGGTGTCGAACGGCCGCAATCTGAAGACCGCTAGTCGAGCACTGATTGCACCAATTGCCCTGCTACTGGTTTTCGCCGCCTCTTCCGTCCGCGCCCAAATGGTAGCCGGCACCATCACCGCACTTAACGGTGAGTCCACTATAACGCGCGGCACGCGAAATTTCGCCGCCGCCTATTCTGCGCCGGTGGACTTTGGCGACCGGCTCGAAACGAGTCCCACCGGCCGCTTAACGGTAACGCTTACTGATAATTCCCAGCTCGAACTTACAGAATCGAGCACCCTCCTCCTTTCGGAGAACCTGCTTAATCCGAACGGTACTCGGGCGCACACCACCGTTACTTTGCTCGGGGGGCTGGTGAGATCGTTAGTGAGGGTTGCTGCGGGCGCGTCTCCCAATTACGAAGTACATACGCCCAACGCAGTCGCGTCGGCGCGCGGCACTACTTACGACACCTATTTCACGAACAATACAAGCCGCCCCGGTTTCAAAAGCTGCAGGGAATTTACCGACGTACTGGACTATGACGGTATCGTCGCGGTCAGCAGCCTCGCCAACCCATCGTCGCCGATGGTCGTACTCCATTCCGGGGATAAGACCACCGTCCCATGCGGGCTTGCAGCATTTGCAGCCAGCTCGCTCGCCGCAATCGGGACCGGAGCTACGGCAGGCGGCCTGAGTGCTGCGGCAATCGCGGCGGCTTCCCTGGGGGGCGTCGGGATCATAGGCGGAGGAGTCGTAGGCGGTATTGCGGCAGCGGGGGGCTTGAGCAGCGGCGGAGGTCCACCTCCCTCACCGCCATCCAAGGGACCCGTCACTCCAGCTATGTAGCCATAGCCGCGCGCACTGAAGGGCGCTGTCCTCCTGGTGTCTACCCGGTTACAGTTACCATTTGACCATAACTTGCGTTCTGTCAGCCGCAGATTAGTAATTGGGGTCGGGCGCTCAGCGTGATGAGATCGATACCTCGATAAAGCCGGTGAGATAAATGCGGGGGGTTACCAACCAACGCCGGACGCGGGCATTCACAATCGCCATCGGGCTTCTGACCATCGCTACAGTTACCTCGTTTAAGCAGTATTACCCCAGGGCCTTCGAATGGGCGGAGCTTAAAGCGTCGGATTTGCGGCTCTATCGCGGCGCCCTGCTCAAGCCAACCGGCAATGTTGTAATCGCTACGGTCGACGATAAGAGCATCGCCGAACTTGGCCGCTTTCCGTGGCCGCGCAGCGTGGAAGCGCGGCTGGTGAGTGCTCTGCGCAACTATAAGGCAGCGGCCATCGGCTTCGACATCGCCTTCAGCGAACGCGACCCGGCCGACGCCGAACAGGAGGTACTCGTCCGGCGCCTGGAAAATTCGGGCGTGGGCGACCGCCTACTGCGCGCAACGTTGGGCGGCAGCAACGACCTGGAGTTCGGACGCGCGATGCAGCAGCAGGGCTCGACCTACCTCGGATACTTCTTCCGGAGCCATATGTTCCACGAAGCGACTGGAGCAGAGCTGTCGTCGTTCCGCGCAAAGTTGATTGAGCCGCCGCCGCTTGCCTATAACATGACGCTCAAGGGACCGGGCGCGCGGCAACAGACTTATATCGCCGACGGTTATCTGCCGCCGATTCAATTACTGAATAGCGCTGCCGCCGGCACCGGGTACGTCGATATCGACGAGGATTCCGACGGCACCGCGCGATCAAATCCCGCGGTAATAAGGTTCGACGGGCGCTATTGCCTGCCACTGTTTCTGGCAATGGCAGATGCGTACCTCGGCCGGCCACCATTGATTCTGCGCTTCGATGCCGACGGCGTCAGCAGTATCGAAATCGGCGCGCGGAAAATTCCAGTAAATCAGCAAGGCGAGATGATGGTGCATTTTCGGGGGCCGCCGGGCACGATGCCCCGGGTGTCGATTGCGGACATCGTCGCTCAGCGGCTACCTGCGGCTACGCTCGCGCACAAAGCCATCATAATTGGGGTAACCGCTCATGCGATCGGCGATCGGATCGTCGCGCCCGTGAGCGGCGACTTCCCCGGCGTGGAATTCCAGGCGGCCGCCATCGATAACGTGCTGGCCGGCGATTTCATTTACAGCTCGCTCTACTTGACCGCGATGGAAAGGGCGAGTGCGTGGTTCATGGCTACGGCTGCGGCGCTTGCCGCTGCCTTCATGACGGCACTCTCCAGTGCGCTGGTGGTCTTGGCGTTAGCCGCCGGTTACATCGGTTACACGAGCTGGGAGCTATATGCGCATGGGCGATTGGTCGGTATCATTTTCCCGTCTGTCACTTTGCTCGCGACCTATTTGACGATAGTCAGTTACCGCTATTTCGCTGAGGGGCGGGAAAAGCGCTTCATCCGATCGGCCTTCGAGCTCTATGTCCATCCGGACTACGTGGCTTCGCTGATGGAAGATTCGAGCATGTTGAAGCTCGGCGGCGAGCGGCGTCATTTAAGTATCCTGTTCGCCGATATCATGGGATTCACCTCGCGCGCCGAGCGCTCACAACCGGAACCGCTGGTGGCGCTACTCAATACCTATATGACGGCGATGACGAATGTGATTTTCGAAACCGGCGGCGTAGTCGACAAGTTAATGGGCGATGGCATTATGGCTTTTTGGGGTGCTCCGCTGCCGGCCGAGAATCCAGCGCGCGACGCGATCAACTGCGCGATTGGAATGATGGGCGAACTGAAGAAGCTGTCCGCCCGCGACAGCCGCTTTACCGATATTCACATCGGCATCGGCATTGCCACCGGCGACGTGATCGTCGGCAATTTCGGCGGCGAGAAGAAATTTGACTATTCGGTGATCGGCGACACCGTCAACCTGGCGTCGCGGCTCGAAGGTCTGACCCGCCAGTTCAAAATAAATATTCTGGTCAATCAGCCGACCTACGATGAAGCCGGACACGACTATGTTGCCCGTGAGATCGGCCTGGTCAAGGTGAAGGGCAAGGACCAGCTCGTGCCGGTGGTCGAGATAGCCGGCCGCCTGGGCGACAGCGTCGACCCCGCGCATTATCAACGCTTCAACAACGCGTTGGCGCTGCTGCGGCAAGGGCAATCGCCCGAAGCCGACCTTCGAATCCTGCAGCGCGAATGGCCCGATGACCACGTAATCGCGATGTGCCTGGAGCGCTTGCACGCCGCCAACGGCGACCCGCCCCACGAAATGGTCTTCGAATTCGATACCAAGTAGAGCGCCCCGTTCTCAAACCGAAGGAGAGCCACAAGTAGAACTGACACCCTGACTCTCTCTTCAACCTAGGTGTTGACCTGCCGAATTGGCTGTTTCCCTGCCGGATTGGTAGAGAACAGTTCGTTAGAACATTTCGAGAGGGCGATGATATGGACGCGATTGACGCCGATGTACCTCGAGCATTGTACTTCCTGTACTTTCAAGTGCAGGATCCTGACTGGCTCAAGGTCGCGCTTCTTTATTGGGAAGGGCTCGGGCTCATCGCTCCGTAAGGCTGCAAAGGCCGGGTTCGCTGGTGACCACTCGGAAGAACACCAAGTGCGAAGAGGGACAAAGGTCTCATACTTGAATGATGGAGCTAGACCTTGCCCAGCGTGAGATTGGCGTAGGCATCCAGGCTGACAGACCAGCCGGGGGGAACTACCACTGTTGTATCAGGTTCCTCGATGATCATCGGTCCGCTTTGTATTCCGCTAATGTCCAGCCGGCTGCGAATCGGTGTATCGAGCAAGCCATGATCACGCCCGAAATATACCTGACGTGAATGGCTATTCGGGCGCGGCAACTTTGATGAATTGGCGGCGGCTCTCGCCAGCTCAGCGAATCGCAATCGTCCTGCACTAGCCAGTGCTCGAAGGCGTAAACTCACCAGTTCGACCGGATCTTGTGCGTGGTAACCAAATGCGCGCTCATGCGCTTCGGTGAAGAGCCCGCTCAAAAGGCCGGCAATATTCGTATGGCCGTCAGCAGCAGGAAAGGGCAAGGTTAATTCTTGCAGTTGATAGCCGTATTTGAGGTCGGCGTATCGCTCGAATCTGATGGCTTCGGGCGGCACTCCTTCGCTGCCCATCTCTGCTACTGCCGCCTCTTCGAGTTCACTATAGCAGGTTATAAGCTGATCGATCTTTACTGAGTCAAGCGGAGTGACGAGACTTCGGATATAGTCGTGGCGGTAATCGGCGAGCAGTAGTCCCAACGCGCTGAAAAGACCCGGAAAGATCGGGACCAGCAACCTGGAGATTTCCATCGTCTCCGCCAGCGCCGCCGCATGAATCGGTCCGGCGCCACCGAAGGCGAGCAGCGTGAAATCGCGGGGATCGCGGCCGCGTTCCGTAGAGACCGCCCTCAGCGCCCGCATCATCAGCGAATTGGCAATTTGGGTAATGCCGTAAGCCGCATCCATCACCGCGAGTCCCAAGGGATCGGCGATCCGGCGCTTGATAGCGTCGAAGGCTGCCTGATGGTCGATATGCAGGGCCGCACCGGCAATTACCTCGGGGTTCATGTACCCCAACACTACGTTGGCGTCGGTCACGGTGGGCTCGCTTCCGCCGCGGCCGTAGCAGACTGGGCCCGGCTCCGCACCGGCGCTCTGCGGCCCGACGCGCAACGTGCCCCCCTCCTCGACCCAGGCGATGCTGCCGCCGCCCGCGCCAACTTCGACAATATCCAGCGAGGGCACAATCAGTGCGTGGCCGCCCTTGTAGAACAGATGGGTGGTAGTGTTTACCGCGCTGCCAATTTCACCCGCCGCTTTCTCAGCCGGGACGCCGTCTTCGATCAGGCAAGCCTTGGCAGTCGTCCCACCCATATCGAAGGAGAGAATCTTGCTAAGCTGAGCCTCTCGCGCCAGCCGGGCCGCAGCCAGCACACCTGCAGCGGGCCCCGATTCGATCATATAGGCGGGCTTTCGGCGGGCCGCCTGGGCCGACATAATCCCGCCATTCGACTGCATAATGAGTAGCCGGCCGCTATATGCTGTGAGGTGCTTTTCGACGTGATTGAGATAGCGGTCAACCACCGGCACCAGTGAAGCGTTAATTACTGTCGTGCTGGTGCGATCGTACTCCCGAATTTGGGGGTAAATCTCAGATGAGAGGCAGACCACGGCGTCAGGCCCCAATTCCGGAATTATCAGACTGCGTAACTGCTGCTCATGAACGGGGTTAAGATATGAGTTGATAAAGCAGACCGCGATTGCCTCTATCGGCTCGGCAGCGAGCGTCCGCAGCAGTCTGCGCACTTCGTCAGGATTAAGCTCCTGCTCGACCGTGCCGTCACCCAGAATGCGTTCGGCAAGTTCGAACCGAAGCCGCCGCGGCACCAGCGCCGGACCACGTATCCAATTCGGATCCTGAACGTTGGGCCGCCGCTCGCCCCGCATCTCGAGGTTGTCGCGGAACCCACGAGTGGTAATCAAAGCGGTCGGCGCAGTGTTACCTTCGATTATGGCATTTGAGGCGATTGTAGTGCCGTGAACGAAACATTCGACCTCGTCTAGATGAGCGAACGGACGTATGCAAGCGACGATATCTTCGCCAACGCGATCAAGCAGCGACAGCACCTTAGTTGTAGTTATCCCGCCATCGTCGCCGATCACGATGACGTCGGTGAAGGTTCCGCCAATATCAAATGCCACGCGCATGAATGCTCACTTAACCTGGTGGCCTCTTATTGCTTCGGTCGCGAGATAATCGACGGCGAACGTTTCGGGATCGATCACTACTGCATAACGCTCACGCGCGCCATGTGCTGAAATTTTACCTTCCCGGAAATCGTGCAGCACCAGTTCGGGAGCGCGCTCCCATGGATTGCCATAGCCGCCGGAGCCATGGACCTGGTGATAAATCCGGTCGCCCTGCGCGACACTGAGATGAACGTGGGCTTGAGGTGCGAGCAGCGTCTGCGTGCCGTTGCTCTTAAGCAAGTTCATGGAATCGCCGCCGGCGCCGCCGTCCGCCAAGCCTTCGGAGCCGCGCACCTGGATCGTACGGATTAGAATTTCGGCGGGTTTGCGGAAACGCCACTGCCGATATACAGAGAGCGCGCCGCGAAACTTGCCGGGGCCTTCGGTATCGGGCACAAAGCCGAAGCCTTCGACCACAACCGGGTATTCACGTTCGAGCACTTCCGCCGGCATTGCGCCGTACGCCCCGCCCATCGCCATCGGCGACGCGCCATCGACGCCATCGCGATCCGGGCGCCCGCCCCAGCCGCCAAAGAAGACATCCATAAAGGACAAGTAGCGGCCGTCCTCGCCATGGCAGATGAAATGTAGCATGTCGGCACCTTCGCCGACGGAACCAAGCTGACCGGGTACCGCCTTTGCAAGCGCCCTGAAGACCATATTGCTGACATGCATCGCTAATGACGCGCGTCCGCCCACGGCTGCCGGATAGCGCGGGTTCAATAAGGTACCCGGAGGCACTAGGACCTCGATGGGCCGCGCGAAACCGATATTCGCGATCGCATCAGGGCGCACAATCGCTTTCATGGCAGCGCGCGCCATCGCCTTGGTGGTAACCAACGGTGAATTGATCGACGCTTTGACCTGGGGCGGCGCCGATGACAAGTCGATTACCGCCGAGTCCCCCTGCACACGCAGTATTACTTTGAGCGGCAGCGGACCGCCAGTAACCTCGGTCTCCTCATCAAATAAACTCTCTTCGATGTACTCGCCGTCAGGTATATGGCTAATCGCCGACCGGGTCGCACGTTCTGAATAGTCAACCAGGTAGTCACAGGTGGCTTCGAACTGGCCCAAGCCGTACTTGTCGATTAGCTTGACGAGCTGCTCGGCGCCGCGCTTGCAACTCGCCACCTTGGCATCAACGTCGCCCACCCACTCCTCCGGCGTCCGCACATTGGCGACGATCGCCTCCAGCAGTACTTCATTGCGCTTGCCACGATCGTAAAGTTTAAGCGGCGGGATGCGGACGCCCTCCTCGAAACTTTCGCTGCATTGACTCGATATGCCGCCGGCGAAGCGGCCACCGATATCCGTGTGATGCGAGTAGGAGATCGCGAAGGCGGCCAGCCGCTCTCGCCAGAAAACCGGCGCAATAAGGGTAATATCAGGCATATGGGAGATGCCGGCGTACGGATCGTTGGCGATGATGAGGTCGCCGGGGCGAAGCGAGTCGCCGTACCTGGTGAAGATATTGTTCATCGTGTCGATAAAGACGCACATCTGGTAAGGTGAGCCGCCCTCTCCGACGATCCGGCCCTGGCGATCGCAGACCGCCGTGGCAAAGTCGCCGACCTTGCACATACCCGAGCGTCCGGTGCGGTATACAGTCAAAGTCATCTCTTCGGTGACTGCTGCGATCTCGTTTTTGATCACCTCTACCAGGATAGGGTCGAACGGACGTTGCATGTTGATGCTCCCTCGCGGTGGAAATTCTGACTCTCCAGGTTCTGGATGCCGCCTGCAAGAGGGCGGCTCGAAAGCCGCCCCTCCAGGTACCATCATTTCTCTTTGAAGTGCGGCATCACTTTGGCTGCGAACAACTCCATGCTGCGCATTACCCGCTCATGCGGGACTCGCCCACCGGGATTAAACCAGCATATAGTGCGGTCCATCTTGAAATCCTCATGCAGGCGCGCGAGACGTTCGACAGACCGCTCCGGCGTATCGAAGATCGCCATCGTCTCGCTCATCCGGTCGTAGGTCAGGCGGCGCGAGCGTTCCGCGACCTCGCGTATATGGGCGGTAACCTTTTCGGGCACCACCGCAGACTCCAGCAATAAGCTCGCCGTCTGAAGCAGGTGGCGGACGCTGGGCTCCATATCCTGGCGGATTTGTGCTTCGTTCTCGCCCACATAAAGGGGCGTCAGGAGGGTGAAGTCGTCCGGGTCGCTGCTCGGATGCTGTGCGGCAGCACGAGCCTCGTGATAAACCGAGAGAAATTCCTTGATTCGATAATAGGGATTGACCTGCGAAGCGGCAAAGATGCGATAGCCCAGCCGTCCCATCAGCTCAAACGTATCGGCACTGTTGCACGCGACCCGGATGGGCGGATGCGGTTGCTGCACCGGCTTGGGCACCACCGTCAAATTATCGGCCTGGAAGAAACGCCCGTGGTAGGAAACACGCTCGTTTTTCCAGGCCGCCAGGATAATTTCCACTCCCTCGAGAAAACGATCGCGGCTTTCGCCTTGCGGTATGCCGAAACCACTGAAATGCGCGGGGATGGCGCCGCGTCCAATGCCAAACTCCACGCGCCCATTACTGAGCACGTCGAGCGTCGCAATTTCTTCGGCCATGCGGATTGGATGGGACAGCGGCAATAATATGATGGCGATACCGAGCCGCAGCGTTTTGGTCCTCTCGGCCACCGCCGCGAGGAACAACAGGGGCGCCGACAGGATCGAGAGGTCGGAAATGAAGTGCTGCTCGACCGGCCACACCGATTCGAAGCCCAGCGCCTCGGCATAAACTGCCTGCTCCAGCGTGTCCCGATATCGCTGCACCGGCGATTGCGCGCCGGAACAGGACAACTGGTAATGAAGTCCGAATTTCATAATGCGTCTGTAGCACAATACCTCTCCCGGTCGGGAGAGGTATTATCGGCGCGCTCTGTACCACAGGCAGACGACCCGGTTCCGTCGGCCCAGAGTCTCTAATCCCTCCCCCTGACCAGGGCGATGTTGGTGGGGGGTAGCCTGTCGGCGGCGCATAGTGGCCGTGCCGCCATAATTTCGCCGATATGGTCATTTCTCCATGTAATTACAGGCAGTCAGGCTCGCGCTGGACGAACGGTCCGAGCAGGCCGAGTCGAGCAATCAAATCCTCGTTGCGCGAAATCATGCAACTAAGCATGAGCAGGGTGCGGAAAAAGGCCTTCCGCACCCTGCTTTCCCTCTCTGTAATCTCCCCCAGAGGGGGAGAACTAAAGGAAAGAAGCCAGCTTTATCGCAGGGCGCGGAAAGATTTTTCATAAAGAAATTGGTTTTTCCGCACCCTGCTAGAGAGCACAAACCAGCCGGCCGCCTTTCCTGTTCTCGAATCTTACGGACAGACCGCGCCTTCGCAAAGCTTCTCTTCATTCTGGGATTATCCGGGATTTTCGGGGACCAAACGGGAGCCAAATGGGAAATTCCGGCCAGTTTCCGGGACCCAGATGCGATGAAGTGCGCTCGTCCGGAATGCAGGTCGCGGTATCATCGCACACCAGCCCCGCCACCGGCTCTTCAGCCGCGAGCCGAGGCTCATGTCGTCGTCATCCGCCGGCCGGCTGAAGGGGTCCCTCACTTGGCTAAAGGGGTGCTTAAGCGGCGCCGGTGTGTAGCCGTATTGGCGTGGCGCCACGTCCGCCGCGGCGCATGCGAGCATCAGCGCCCAGAAGCGGTCGGCGTGGCCATCCGCGTCGCGCTCGGCGATGAAGCGCAGCAGCCCGCTTGGTCCGACAACGCGTTGCGGTTTGTGCAGATCCGAACGCAGGGCCATGTCGCCGGCGGGAATTCTGAGCTTGCGATCCTCGAAGCACGCTTTGCCTGCGCTGGCGATGTCGAGCTTGCGTGCAGCGGTCATTAGGACGCCGTCGACGCGGGAGCCACCATAGTGGCGGCGGGCGTCCTCCACCGGTTTTCGCCCATACCGGTCTGATCCATCCAGAGCCGGCTGACCTTGTAGGTGTGTATAATCTGGTCGAGTGCGGCGTCCTGCTCGGCGAAAGAAGCACGCTTGAGGATGCGGACCTCTGGTCGGCGACGTGCTCTGTCGGACTCATAACCTCGTGCCATAGCAAGTCCGAGCTTACCGCGCACTCCGAATCGGCGAAACGGGTGACAATGTCACCCGCCTTGGGCTTTCGCGGTGTCGTGACGACGCGAAGGCTCCCGTCGAATAGGATGCTTACGTTTGGCTGACGGCTTGGTGTCACAGCGAAGTAGACCTTACGTGAACTAGGGCAAGTCATCGGATGTTACCCTTCCCTCCCCTCCACCAGACACCGGCTAAAGCCGGTTCCACTAACTAGATCTCCTGAAGTGGCACAGGCTTTAGCCTGTGCCTCTCTGCCCGGCGGTGAGGGTCCTCCAACAAGCCTGAAATTTCTGCCAACACCTGGCCGGTGTGCCAGCGCTTCCTGGTTACTGAACCGTACTACCCGGTAACCACGCTCGGCCAAGTGGGCAAGCGTCCCTGTTTGCCCACCGATGCGTGAGCGCCTTCGCTCACGCCACCTTTCAACCGCCCGTCGATAAGCGCGACGCGCGCTCGACAGAGGAATAAGGTGGGCGCGAGCGAGGAGCTCGCGCGTCTTCGCAAGCAGAGACGCTTGCCCTACTAATTTACAGCCGAATAGCCAGCGAAACATCTGTGTGGTTCGTCTGACGTCGTGCTGTTCAGCGGCAGCGTGCTGGTGGCCGTCCAGCTCGACCACCAATCGACCCTCGTAACGGGTCCCAACGAGCACACCTTCGAACAGCGCTTCTGCATCGAAGTGGACACCCCCTTGCGCTCAGCTATGTGGGGCATGCATCGCAGCCGTCGCGCTGCTGCACTCGGAAAATTAACGTTCAGAGTGAATGCCGACCTGGCTGAGAATTCGGAGCGCTCTGGGCTTGTCGTCTACGAATCTGAGCAGGATGGTCACGGTAGCCCGACCGTCTCCGCTGATGTTTTGGGCGGTTGTCTCGACCGTTACGCCGTGTGAGCGCAGGATGTGCAATGCCTCCTGAAGGGTGGAATCGAGGGAGTGCCCGAACATCGGCGAGATGATTGTAATCGTCCGAGGCATCTCCTAACTATAGCACTATTGCCCGCGATCAAACGGAACCCGCATTTTGACGAACGTGGGCGGGCCAGGAGACCTTATCGGTTACGCCGACTTCATCGATGCCCGAGGTCGCCGGGCGCAAGTTTTCGAGGCTGAGGCACTGACCAAGACTTCAGTCGGCTGTTCACCCGCGACCACATTTTGAGACTTGTTCAATCTTTCGACCAGGAAACCCGTTCA
>WNFE01003339.1_pt1 | contig 11927 bp, 10 predicted proteins | sample 5400451 | NCBI WGS metagenome assembly WNFE01 (sample SAMN13153344, study PRJNA577476) | soil metagenome | isolation source: 200 cm saprolite under Douglas fir tree site 2 hole 2 | place: USA:California | collected 2015-04-18
CCGTCCTGGGGCCGCGCTGGGTTGCCGCTGCGGCGCGCAACGGCCAATCCTCAATCAGCCTCTGGATTCTTGCGGCGGTTTTGTTCTTTGTACCCACGGCGTTTGTGGTCGTCGAGCTTTCGACGCGCTTTCCGGACGAAGGGGGTCTGTACGTTTGGACGAAGATGGCCTTCGGCGATTTCCACGGTTTCGTTGCCGGATGGACATACTGGATCTATACGGTTTTCTATTTTCCCGGGTTGTTGCTCGCCAGCACGGCGATGGCGTCCTACATCGGAGGCGCTGGGAACGCTTGGCTGGCCGAAAACCGCACATTCCTGCTGGCGGGCTCGTTTGTCATGCTATTTGTCGGTGTGTTCATGAACATCATCGGCCTGCACATCGGCAAGTGGCTGCAGAATGCCGGGGGTGTCGGCACGTACGTCCCGCTGATGATGATTGTGTTTGTCGCGCTGGTCCTGTGGTCGCGTCAGGGGTCGGTGACACATTTCACGATGGCCGCGATGCTTCCACATTGGAATTGGGACACTGTGAATTTCTGGCCGCAACTCGCTTTCGCGTTCGCGGGATTCGAGCTCGTTTCCGCCATGAGTGAGGAAGTGAAGAATCCGCAACGAACCTTTCCGCGGGCGATTTTTGCCTCGGGAGCGCTGATTGCATTCATTTACGTTGCGGCGACGGTGGCAGTGCTGATGATGCTTCCCAGCGAGACAGTGGACCCGAAAAGCGGCGTGTTCCAGGCCATTACTCAGGGTTCGACGGCGTTGCGTATGGCCGCGGTCGGAGTGATTGCAGCGATGCTGATAACAGTGGGGAACGCGGGAGGCGTGGGATCGACTGTTGCGGGAGTGGCGCGCATTCCGTTCATCGTGGGGATTGACCGCTATTTGCCCGCGGCGTTTGGAAAAATTCATCCCCGGTGGAAAACGCCGTACATTTCGATTCTTGTCCAGGCTGTCATTTCGGGCGTGATCCTGGTATTGGCACAGGTCAGTGAAAGCATGCGAGGCGCGTACCAGATTCTGGTGGACGCCGCGACGATCCTCTATTTCATTCCATTTATTTATATGTACGCCGCGGCCATCAAGCTGTATGCGCGCCCTGACCGGCGCGAAAATCGCTCGGCCGTCGTCATCCCGGGGGGAAGGCTTGGAGTGCTCATCGCCGCGGGGCTGGGATTGTTTGTTGTCGGCGTGGGGATCGTACTTTCGTTCGTTCCGCCAGGCGACAGTTCCAGCAAATTGCTGTTCGAAACCAAACTTGTGGCCGGCACGGTGCTGTCTGTCCTGTTGGGTCTGATTTTGTATTACCGTGGGGCGCGCCAGAAAAGTGCGCGCTTACCCGTCCGATCGGCGCCCGGCGTCGAGTAGCACAGGCTTCAGCCTGTGTGGTTTTGATTTTCGCTAGTGCCGAACACCACACAGGCTGAAGCCTGTGCTACCAAAACCCTTCGTACACCGCGATGTGAATCGACATGAAGAGGGCTTGGCAGAGGAAATCCATCAGGCGCTCGCGGGGAATGCTGCCAATCTCGCTCAATACACTTCCCAAATTCCCGGCGTCACTAATTCCACCAAATGATTGTCAGGATCGCGGAAATAAATGCTCAGGCCGCCTTTTGGCCAGTTCACTCTGCTTTCGATCGGTACCCCGCGGGCGATCAGATGTTTCTCCCAAACTCCCAAATCCTCTTTCGATACGGCGAACGCGACGTGCAGTTGGCCCGCGGCGTCGTGCGACGGAATCATGCCGCCGGACGTGGGGATCGATTTCAAAGGTCCGCCGCTGCGGAATATGAGCAGCACTTGCTTGTCCGCCACGCTGAATACGCAGAGCCGCTCGCCGGATTCGAGCAGCCGCAGTCCGAGTTGGTCCTGGTAGAAGCGAACCGAGCGGGGAAGATCGGCCGAGTAGAGGCAAGTCTCAACGACGCCGTTAATGCGCGGGGAGAGCATGATTGCTTTTCTAGTCGGGTGGAAAGATGAATTCCTAGTGGAGTTTATCGCGGCCTCTTGCGCGGCCGCAATGGCAACATTCAGACTGACCTGCGTGGCTCAAAACTGATTTGTTCTAAAATCCCTCTTCGGTTAGGCGAGCAACTGTCAAGCGAGACGCCGCAGTCTCCTGTCGTGCCTCCATCAGACGCTCGACGTACTTTGCGAGGACATCGCACTCGACATTCACCGCGTCGCCGACCTTGAGTGAAGACAGATTCGTGTGTTTGTATGTGAAGGGGATGATTGCTGATTCGACGATGCAGTCGTGCCAGCTTGCGACGGTCAGGCTGATGCCATCGAGAGCGATCGAGCCCTTCATTGCGACGTAACGCGCGAGTTCATCGGGAACGCGGACGCCGAACCACCAGTTCGCGCCTTCGGATTCGAGGCGTGCGACGCGGCCGACTCCATCCACGTGGCCTTGCATGAAATGTCCACCCAGTTCCTTCATTGCGGTGAGTGGACGCTCGAGATTGACTCGCGTGCCAGGCTTCATTTCGCCGAAACTTGTGCGGCGAAGCGTTTCGCCGGAGAGATCGGCAGCGAAACTCCCGTCTGGGATTTCGACTGCCGTCAGGCAACAGCCGTTCACAGCAATGCTGCCCGATTTTGCGAGGCCGGCGGCGAGTGGCCCGGCGATCACGCGGATGCGCGCCCCTGAATCGCTACGTTCGAGCGACTCGATCGTGCCGACGTACTCAACGATTCCGGTAAACATCGCGCAGGTATCCCTCGACTGCGAAATCGACGCCAAACTGCGCCATTGTAACGTTGTGAAGCTCGCAAGGAGCCTGAAAGCCGTTCGGTGCGGCAGCGATGCCTTTGAATCCGGCGATCTTGGGCGCCAAGAACAGCCGCAGTTTATCCACAATCCCGGCCGAAAGAGCGGCGGAATTCAAAGTTGCGCCTGCTTCCAGCAGCACACTCAACATTTCACGGCGGCCAAGTTCCGCGATTACTGAGCGGAGGCCGGGCCTCGCGCCGCCTGCCGCTACGCGTACGACTTCGACTCCGGCTTTGCGCAGCGCACACGCTTCCGGCGAATCCACGGGCGCGCGAGTGAATACGAGAACGTCGCCATCCGCCGAGCGCACCAGTTGCGACCGGAGCGGGAGGCGCAAGTGCGAGTCCATCACCACGCGCAGCAGCTTGCGCCTGCGCGGCAAGCCCGAGCGGTCGGTAAGTAGCGGGTCATCCCCGAGCACCGTGCCGATGCCGGTCAGCAATGCATCGGAAGCGTGGCGCATGCGCTGGACCTCGGCGCGCGACTCGGGCGACGAAATCCATCGGTCCTCTAAATGGCGGGCTGCGAGTGCAGCCCGGAAAGGAGACCGAGCCCGCCCCCGAGGATGGGGCAACACGAGCTGGCCGTCGAGCGTGAGCGCGGATTTGAGCGTCACAAACGGCTGCCGTGTGACGATCCATTTTGCAAATGCTTCGTCAAGCCGGCGCGCTTCCGCTTCTCGCAACCCGGTGGTAACTTCGACGCCTGCCGCACGCAAGTGCTTGAAACCACGCCCCGACACGGCGGGATTTGCGTCCGTGATGGCCGCCACGACGCGCTTGACGCCCGCCAAAATCAGCGCATTCGTGCACGGCCCGGTGCGTCCACTATGGCAACAGGGCTCCAGGTTGACGTACAGCGTGGCGCCGCGCGCGGCTTCCCCGGCTGCTTCCAGCGCGATGATCTCCGCGTGACGCACGCCTTCGTACGTGTGAAATCCCTCGCCGACAATTTTTCCTTTGCGCACCAAAACGGCGCCGACCATCGGGTTGGGACTCGTAAGCGCGATGCCGTGTGCCGCCAGCTCGAGCGCGCGGCCCATGCAGACAGCGTCGGCGGCAGCTGTAGAGGAAGAGGTACGCGAGGATGGGGGCGCAGTCATGAAAGCGCTCAATCGAACAGGGAAGACACAAACATCTCGGCGTCGAACGGAACCAGGTCATCCATGGTTTCGCCGGTGCCCACGTAGCGCACGGGCAAACCCAGCTCGCGCGTGATCGCCACGATGATGCCGCCCTTGGCGGTTCCGTCCAGCTTCGTCAGAACGATGCCAGTGATGCCGACGGTCGCGGTAAATTCTCGCGCTTGCGAAAGCCCATTCTGGCCTGTCGTTGCGTCCATGACGAGCAGGATGTCGTGCGGCGCGCCGGGCACGATTTTCGCCGCGGTACGCTTCATTTTGTCGAGTTCGGACATCAGGTTTGACTTTGTGTGCAGGCGCCCGGCCGTATCCACGATGACGACGTCGGAGTTACGAGCGCGCGCGGAAGATAGCGCATCATAGACGACCGCCGCGGGGTCGCCTCCCGATTTCGTCTTGATGATTTCAGCGCCGGCTCGCGAAGCCCACACGCCCAACTGCTCGATCGCGGCAGCGCGAAAAGTGTCGCCCGCTGCAAGGACCACGCTGCGGCCGTCCTGGCGCAGACGGTGCGCGAGCTTGCCGATGGTGGTCGTCTTGCCCGTGCCGTTCACGCCGACGACAAAAATAACGTGGGGGCGCGACGCTTGCACAGGCGCCTGGGACCCGTTTGGAGACGGCAAAATGCGCAGAGCGTGCAGGAGTTGGTTGCGCAATTCCGCTTTCAGATCCGCCGGGGTGTTGAGGGCGTGCCGATCGAGTCTCTGCCGCACCGCTTCCAGAATCTGGTGCGTGGTTTTTGGGCCGAGGTCGGCAGCGAGCAGCGCGTTCTCAAGTTTCGTGAGCAGCTCAGGATCGATCTTCTTTTCGCCCGAGACGAGATCTTCGACTTTGGCAGCGATCTGCGAACGCGTCTTCGAGACTGACTGTTTCAGCCGGTCGAGCAGCGATCCTTCGCTCTTCTTGAAAATGGAAAACATTTTTATGCAGCGGCCGTATGCGCCGAACAATTCATTCTAGCAGAAGAGCATTAAGCACAAAGCCCGCGAAGAGCGTAATGGACACAGCGCGGCAGAGCCTCCACCAAACTAAACTTCGGCCGCTAATGCCGGCTGAAAGAAACTTCGCTTTGGCCGAGCTGAAGAGTCTATGTGACATCCTGTGCGCGAAACGTTTTTGTAGCGTCGGCCTTCAGCCCGACACTGTGGATGCAAGCACATGCCCGCCTGAAGGCGGGCGCTACATAGACCAAAACCAGGTTCTCACACAGACTCTGAAGCCCGGCCATCCGAGGAGATCCGAAAATGCTAGGCGCGGCGCGATGAATTTGAGGACCAATGGTATGGAGTGTGCAGGTGCGCCGATTTTCGGGAAATTGAATCACCGCGGAAGCGGGAAGAAAAAATGAGTGTTAGGCCTCGACAAGCGCGGCGGTCAGCCGGATTTTCTTGGCGCGCACGGCGCGGTCAAGCGCTTCCACAACGGCGGGATCGAATTTCGTGCCTGCAAACGAGAGTATTTTATTCATGGCGAACTCAAGATCCATCGCCGACTGGTACGGGCGGTTCGTCGTCATGGCATCGAGCGTATCGACCACGGCGATAATGCGAGCCATCATCGGGATCGCGTCGCCGCGCAAGCCGTGCGGATAACCGCAGCCGTCCATATGTTCGTGATGGAGTTCGATGCCCGGCAGCATTTCCTTCAGTTGCGCGACGGGACGCATGATGTTTGCGCCCTTTAGGGGATGCTGCTTCATCAAATCGAATTCTTCCGGCGTGAGCTTGCCGGGCTTTTTCAGGACGTTGTCGTCCACGCCGATCTTGCCGACGTCGTGAAGCAGCGCCGAGATGCGGATCTTGTCCAAGTCGGCGGCCTCAAGGCCAAGCTGCTGGCCTACGATCACGGAATACTTCGCCACGCGTCCCGAATGGCCGCGCGTGTACGGATCTTTTTCGTCGATGGCCGCGGCAAGCATGCGAATCGAGCCGAGGAAAAGATCGTGGTTTTCCGTCGCAGCCTGCTTCAACTGCTCGACGAATTCCTCGATGTCGCCGGCCATGCTGTTGAATGTTTCGGCCAGCTCACTGATCTCCGCCGCGCCCTGGACCGGCGTGCGTTGGTGGAACTCACCGCGGCTGATGGCGCGCGTCGAAGCCGCCAGAGCCCGGATCGGCGTGCTGATCCCCACGGCAAACAGGTAGCCAAGAATCAGCGCGGCAAAGGTGACCACGAGCACGAACTTGAGGGCCTGGGCGTTCAACTCCGTAACGCCCGCATCTTCGCGCGCCTTGTCCAAACTGCGCTGCGCGACCACCGCCCAGTTCAGGTCCGGAATGGTGCTGTACGTGCCGACCATTTCCGCCTGCCGCCCGTTTTCCAGCGTTGTAAACTTGCGCAGCGTCTCGGTCGTGCGCAGTCCTTTCGGTAATCCCATGGCCTGAGTGACCACGGCCGAGCTGGGACGCGCGTCCGCACCGGGCACGAACTGCCGCGTGTCCGGATGGGCCACGATGTGCCCGCCGTGGTCGACGACGAAGACCACGCGCCCGCGCACACTGGTTTCCTTGAGGCGCCGCAGAATTCCGTCCAGCGACACGACTGCCGCCAGCATCCCGGAAAACTGGTCGTTCACTTCCAGAGGCACGGCCATGACGAACGCGGGCCGGCTTTCGACGCCAATTGCCAGGGGATCGCTGCGGAACACCAGCGATTGAAGGCACGTTGTGAACGCGCGTTGCAGCGCCTTGCTCACGAAGGGGTCCTGGTTCGCCTGGAAGTTGCCGGCGCCGGTACCCGTGGCATTCTTGCCCACCGCGGTCAAGTACAGAATATTGGGATTGCTGGCGACAAAATTTTCAAGCACGCGGGTCAACTGCGGCGCCCGCTGCGTGTCGTCCACTTTGTCGATCAAATCGGTGAGCGCCAGGATCTGCCGCTCGCTGATCAATTGTTGGTAGAGGTTGGTGTCGAAAAGCTGAATTTCTTCTCCGACCGATCGCGTCACTTCGGTTTGCTGGACGCTCTCCGTGTCGGTCAATTTCCCCTGGCTGAGCTGCAGCACCTGCCGGTGATACAGCGCCAGGGGCAGCACGCTAACCAGCAGCATCGCCCCCAGCACAATCCAGAGGAGGCGCGGTCTGCGCAGCATGAGCGACTTGATGTGTTCGAGGGTCACGGTCAGGCTGGTCCCACACCATGATTTTACGGTCGGGATGGCACCGACAGAAGAGCAGAAACCTAATTTGCTACGGATCAGCTACGGGGTAGGACAGCTCTTGGTCTGTTGGTTCTCCTATACAAGTAGAGGCACGGCCCGCCGCAGCGGGTGCCCCTACAACTAAAGGGTTTATCGGCTATTCCTGTTTCAGACGTCGCTCCATCAATTCACGGATGGCATCCCGCGTCGCGCGGCCTGCGGACAAGACCGCGTGCACCTGCTCGGTGATGGGCATTTCGACTCCCGCGCGCTGAGCCAACTCGAGCGTCGCTGCCGTGCTCCCGACACCTTCCGCTACCATGCGGGTTGCACCGAGGATCTCTCCGAGCTCCCGGCCCTTGCCCAACTCGATGCCGACGGACCGGTTGCGGCTGAGCGCGCCGGCCGAAGTGAGGATCAGATCGCCCACGCCGGCCAGGCCCGCAAGGGTGTCGCGACGCCCGCCCAACGCAACCGCCAGCCGAGTCATTTCCGCCAACCCGCGCGTCACCAGGGCCGCCGTCGTATTGGCTCCAAGTCCCAGGCCCGTGCACACCCCGGCTGCAATGGCGATTACATTTTTTACCGCTCCGGCAATCTCGGTGCCAACCAGGTCGTCGTTGGTGTAGAGGCGGAACGTCGGGCCTGAGAATTCCTCTTGCACTTCGGTAGCGAGCGACGCGTCCGCCGATGCGAGAACGACGGCGGTAGGATCGCCGCGCGCGACTTCGAGAGCAAAACTCGGGCCGGAGAGCACGGCGATGCGCGGCGCCGGATTTCCAGCGATCTCGCAGGCGATGACTTCGCTGATGCGCGCATGAGTCGCCGGCTCGAAGCCTTTCGTCGCACTGACGAAGACCGCGCGCGGATCGAGATGAGGCCGCATTGCGCGATACACTTCGCGCGCGTGCGCCGATGGCATCACACCCAACACGATCTCCGCGCCGGCGAGCGCCTCGGGAAGCGCTCCAGTCACTTCTACTTCCGCGGGCAACTCGAACCCGGGCAGGTAGATGGTGTTGATTCGCTTCGTGCGCAACTGCTCCACGACGTCGGGGCTGTGCGCCCATACCGTCAGCCGGTGAGGGCGCGAGGAGCGCATCAGCGCAATGGCCAGCGCCGTGCCCCAGCTCCCGCCTCCGACGATCGCGATCTTTTTCATGTTTTCTTCCGGCCCATCTCAAAGCGCGGTTCCGTGCCGGCCATGAGCCGCTCGAGGTTTTTCCGATGCTTCACGATGACTAGCACAGTCGCCAGCAGCGTGCCGGCCGTCACCGCGACGGGAGGCGCGTGCCCGGGCGCATAGAGCACATAGACGAGCAGCGGCAGAGCGGCCGCCGCCGAAACCGATGCAAGTGAAACGTATTGCCAGAAAAGAAGGACAATCGCGAAGATGGCAACCGCCGCCGCCACGGCGGCCCAGGAGATCACGAGAAACACGCCCAGCGCCGTGGCTACGCCCTTGCCGCCTGAAAATTTCAACCACACGGGAAAGATGTGGCCCAAAATCGCGGCGAGTCCCGCATACATCATGAACCGGATGTTGCCGCCGGAAAAATGTCCGGCCAGCCAAACGGCAAGAAAGCCTTTCGCGCTGTCCAGAAGCAGTGTTGCCACTCCGATGGACCAGCCCGCCGTGCGCGCAACGTTGGTTGCACCGATATTTCCGCTTCCCATGGCGCGCACGTCGCCGCCGCTTCGCGCGCGCACGAGCAAATAGCCAAACGGAATCGAGCCGAGCGCGTAGCCCAGGAGAATTAACAGCAACAATATTGGGGCACTGACCGGCATCGCTTCGTTCAATGCGATTCCTCTCCCGCAAAGCCGAACGTCGCCAGCCGAGTATATTCCGCCCCGCCGGGTTTCAGGATGCTCTGATACAGGTGAAATTCTGTCGCCGTGCCAGAGCCGAATTCGAGCGCGCCGGCCGCGGAGATCGCTTCACGCAGGCGATTCAAAGCGGAGCCCTCAGGAGATTCAAAACGGGCGAGCGTCAGGTGCGATGAGAACGCCCGCGCCTCCTTTGCGATGCCAAGCGGTTCGAGGGATGTCTCCACGGCCGCGGCGAGTGCGCTCAGGTCCTTGCCCGCTTCAATTCCGGCCCAGAACACGCGAGGACGGCGGTCGTTCGGGAAAAATCCCACGTTCCGGAAATTCATTTCAATGGGACCAGGAAAGGGGATTCTCGCCAGTGACGCTTTGATCGGGTCGATTTTTACTGGTTGGATCTCGCCAATGAATTTCAACGTAAGATGAACGCCTTCGATTCGCACCCATCGCGCGTGCGGGTGCGGGCTCCGCTTGGAGCCCGCCAGAATATTCTCACAGGCAGGACGCAGCTTGGCGATGAACGCACCGAGGGCCGCGCGCACGTCTTCGGGGATATCCAACGCAACAAAGGCCCGCACGCGGTCAGCCCTTCGCGCCAGGCTCGCCACGCACTCCGGCCGTGAACGGCTTGGGCTGCGCGGCGTAGAGGAAATATCTCCTCACCAGGTCGAGTGCCGTTTGCGAAGCCTGCCAGCGGATGCGGTCGCGCTCTCCGGGGAATCGGACGCCGCGCTCCTTGCTACCGGCAGCATCGGTGATCGCAACATACACAGTACCCACCGGTTTTTCAGGAGTACCGCCGGTGGGACCCGCCACTCCTGTGATCCCGACACCGAGCGTCGCGCCCGTGCGGCGGCGAATGCCGTCGGCAAGCGCGACGGCGACTTCGGAGCTGACGGCGCCGCGCGATTCGATGATCTCCGCGGGCACATCCACCCACGCGGACTTAAGCACGTTACTGTAGGAGACGACGCCGCCCAAAAAATAGACGGAACTTCCCGATATCCGTGTGAGCCGCTCGGCAAGCAGCCCTCCGGTGCAGCTCTCGGCCGTGGCGATGGTTGCGTGATTGAGCGTCAACTCGCGAGCCACAACCTCTTCCATCGATTCTCCCTCGGTGGTGAATACCGCCTCGCCCAGCGCGAGCACGATGCTCTCCTGGATCTGTTGAAGCAGCCGCTGGGCAGATGTTGCGTCGGCAGACCACGTGCGGAGGTGGATCTGAATTTCACCAGGTGCGGTAAGAATGGTGGTTTGCACGTCATCGTGGCGCGTGTAAATCGGCGCAATGCGCTGATCGACATCCGATTCTCCCATCCCTGCCACGCGCAGCTCGCGCGCCACCAGACGCACTCCGGTCGAGAGGCGAGCCAGCCGCGGCTCAACCTGCGCGCTGAACATGGCTTTCAATTCGTGCGGCGGGCCTGGGAGCAGGACTACGATGCGCCCGCGCGCCTCGAGCCAAAGCCCAGGCGCGGTACCGCGTCCGTTTTCGAGGACGGTTGCGCCTTCCGGCACGAGCGCCTGCCGGGCGTTGACTTCGGACATGGGGCGGCCGATCTGGCGGAATCGCGCTTCGATTTTGCTCATGACTTCCGCGCTGCGTTCCAGCTTCCGCCCAAGCAGGTCGGCCACGGCCTCGCGCGTGCGGTCGTCCTCGGTTGGACCGAGGCCCCCGCTCGAAATCACCAGCTCGACGCGCTCCATCGCGCCGCCGAAAGCCTCGCGCAGCGCGCCGAGGTCGTCGCCGACCACGGTCTTTCGCGTCACTTCGACGCCAAGCCGGTTGAGCCGCTCGGTGAGGAAAAGGGAATTGGTGTCTACCCGATCCGGCGTGAGCAGTTCCGATCCCGCTGCGATGATCTCAGCTTTCATGGTTTTTCGGTGTCCCTGTCTTCAAACGCAACCTACTCAGTTTTCGGATTTCTGATTGAGAAGTTCCACTGCGCCCTCGATCGCTTTTCGATAGCTTAACAAGGGGAATCTAAACGGTCCCATCTCTTCTAGTTTTTCGAGGCGAACCGTCTTCTCCCAAGTATTCTCATATCCGAAGTTCCGCCAAATTACGCTTTCATATTGAAACTCAACAATGACTGAAACTGCTCCACATCCCAAGTCGCCACATTCACCGCACACATACAGCGAGCGCCTCCCATTAGGAAAATCTGAATCCTTTTGAAGGAGGAGCCTCTGCTTTGCTTCTTCAATGCATGAATTCTCCCACTCCGCCGTGAAAACAGAAACAAGATCATAGCCCGCGCTCTTCATTGCCTGGCCCAATGATCTTCCATCGACTGCAAAATCGACGTATCTGCGCGCAGATTGATAGGATCCCCCGCCCATATCACGATATGGTCTTTGCGCCAACGCTGGGGTCAGTATCGAAAGATCAGGAATCATTTTAGATTCGGAAGATCCCGGTCAGTATGAACTCAGCGCGGCAGGGGCAGCCCCTCGACTTCCCAGTCGAGGCTGAAGAGCGCGCTGGTCGTGGCGAGAATGGCGCGATTCCCCGGCAAGAGCGCGAGCCCAACGAGTCCGCTCCCGCCGAGCACTTGCTCGGCTGCGCCATCGGGAGCGATGCGCACGATGCCGCGGCGTCCGGCGTATGAGGCGGTGACGTAGAGATTTCCCTTGCGGTCAAACGCGAGTCCCTGCGGCCTGCCGAGCCCTCTGAAAAAGGTGCTGATCTCGCCCTTCTGATTGATGCGAAACACGCGGTCGAAGCTCGACGTGGTGGGGCCGGTGACAAATAGTTCCCCGGTAGGGCTGAACGCCAGATGGTACGCCGAGACCGAAGGCTCGAGTGTGGCAAACACGAAAATCTCGCGGCTGGGGCTGATCTTGAAAATCGTGCCGCTGCGGTCGCCGACGAACAAGTTCCCGATGGTATCGAACGCGATTCCCGTTGCGGTGCCCATGCCTTCGACCCAAAGCTGCGCACGGCCGTCGGGTGTTACGCGATGCACCGTTCCGTCATTGCGGCAGGAAACGTAGAGGTAGCCTTCTCGGTCCAGAGCAAGGCCCGTCGGATTC
>WNFE01003343.1_pt1 | contig 11925 bp, 18 predicted proteins | sample 5400451 | NCBI WGS metagenome assembly WNFE01 (sample SAMN13153344, study PRJNA577476) | soil metagenome | isolation source: 200 cm saprolite under Douglas fir tree site 2 hole 2 | place: USA:California | collected 2015-04-18
CTTCAGCTTCTCGCGCACAAAGGCAAAGCTGATGTGCTTGTCGATGAGCCGCAGCAGATGAGTTTCTGGAACCTGATCTTCCAGACGGAAGTAGTAAAACAAGGCTTCGGAACGATCGTGTTGCCCCTTCATGATCAGCGCGCCTCCGAGAATGGTGATCCAGCAGAACATGGCAAGGATTGCTTCCTTGTACCACGCTTCTGCCACCTTTCCGCGTGCTAATCACAGTGACTTTTTCAACACCCACAGGCGTTTACACTCATTGAGAATTGGCCGACCTGGGTCAATGAGTAAAGTGGCGATATTTCATCAGTCGCCGCTATGGGGGCAAGAGCATGACAAAACCTTTGTTCATCGACGAAACACCCGTCACTGAAGAGGTGCTCAACGTTATCGCCCATCTTCCGACAAAGAGCCTGACCTCTGTTGCCGCGGACGGATTTTTTAAGAAGCTAACCGATGTGGATTTCATGCATCTCGCCGTTCTTCTGGCTCAGAAAGGATACGAAGAAGGAGGATGCCCGATTGGCGGGGTCGTCATCAGCAACGAGACACGCCAGATTCTCGGAAAAGGCCACAACACCTTAGTGCAGGAAAACCACCCTTACAATCACGGCGAAACATCCGCCATTCGCGATGCCGGACGCAAAGATTTCAGCCAGACGACGATTTTTACGACACTCAGTCCCTGCGACGTTTGTGCCACGCTGATCTACATGCGCCAGTTCAACAGAGTTGTCATCGGTGATGTCACCAATGCCTCGGGCAACGAGCAAATGATCCGAGCGAAAGGCGTGCAGGTTGAGATTCTCGAAGATCGGCAGGGCATTGAGCTTTATGCGAAATATCGCCGCGAGAAGCCTGATCAGGACAATGAGGACTGGAAGGGCTTGGCCGAAGTGCGCAAGGTCCGGAAGGGGTTTTGAGTGTAATGGCGATGTTATGCGAATTGGCAAGATGTCATGCGGCGACGAGGCGGAAAGTGGGAGGGCACCGTCAAGATTTATTACGATATTCTAGTGCCGATTACCAAACGCACTACCTTTTGGCCAGTCTCAGCAGCTATTTCGGGCCATTACCGTCCCCTCGCAAAGCCCCTACTCTAACTAGGACGGGACTGCGCACTTACGAGGGGGCTGTCCAACGCTTTGAGGCACTTCCCTACTTGTCTCGAATGCGGCATCGCTGGGCAGGGTGAAGCGCGCTCCCGTCACCAAGCCAGCACCTGGAGGCACACATTGACATATAGGAAAAGAGGAATTGACTAGTGGTCTGGAAGAGCCAACCTTGACGTATCAAATGAGTCGGCGGATACTGTCAGCTGGCTAGACGAGCGGCGCAAGAACAAGCCGCCTCTGCCAGTAGAATATTTCGATATCTCACCTCGTTGCGTAGCTCGCTGTGCGCGATTCTCTTTGAGGTCTTCTCCGAATCGAATTGCTAGCCGAAGTGAACACCCCAGGGGTCTATTTGGGAAGCCCTCAGGGCAAACGCACGTCACAAACCAGGATTAAGGAGAACAAATTATGCCTACACACATTGAAGAGTTCGTGGCTATTGACCCTCTAGCGTTGTTCTTTCGAGGAAGGGTCCTGCAGATCTTGTTGGAGATGAAACATCCTCACGTTCCCTCTGTTGGAGACATTGGGAAAGCACTGGAAAAAGCGACAGCAGAAGAACGGACGGCAGCTTTGAACAGAGCAAGGACTCTGGCAGCTTACGCAAAAAACGTAGAAGAAGCAGCGCAGAAATATGCAACGGGAGAAAAGGCTGTAGCGTAGAAATTTGCACCTTCCGAATCTCGGTTGTGAGTCATTTGAAATAATCCCGAGGATGCCCACGACCGCATTGGAGTATCAAGCGGCTGAATACTTCACCGACTCGATTCAGCCGCCTTTATTTCCTCCTACAATCCATTCAGAATCGTAGCGTAGATGCGGATTCTGTTTCAGCCTCACGGCTCCGCTACGCTTTCCACAATTACGACAGGGTAGTTGGTGTACACGCGATTTTTGCGACAACAATCGCGATTGGGGTCTTGTTTCTTCCCCGATCTTGGCGGCTTTTGGGTGTTGGGTTCCGCGCCCCCCACTTGAGTGCCATTCCTTCACTCTTGTCCACGAGCTAAGCTCACTTCCACCGAAAGACCATTTCTTCGATACTTGTGAGGCATCTCATTGCCCAGCATTGCCCCAGCCGCACGCGTAGACTTCGTAGCAGAAGCCATCTCAGGGCTTCAAAGACTTCAGCGCGAGATGGCGCGTGTGCCGCAAAGAGACGAGAACTACGAGGACAAAAAGCGTGCTCTTCAGGCTACAATTCAAGAACTCCGCAAGATGATTCCCGCCAACGTGAATTGAACGCGGCCCGATATCTTCGGCGCATCACTCTCGCTCTCGCTTCTGTCTAGCCCTGTGCCTCTCGCCGTCATTCAGAACCGGATTGTTGGTGTAATGTGGCTATTACGACAACAATCCGTCTCAACGGTTCACTATCTCCTCTCATTCATTGACTTGCCCTACGTCCCGCCCTAACATTTCACCCCAATGATCGGGCCGAACCAGATTCGGACAGAAGGAGGTTCGACAATGATGCTGGTGGTGCCTGTTGTTGCGCTCATCTGTGCGGGACTATCCTGCGCGAACAGACGCAGGCAATATGAACTCCGCCCCAGCCACGGAAAGAACTATGAGCACCTGGCATCATTCTCTACTTCAGCTCCGTCTGCTCGTATCCATTTGAGGTCACAATCTAGTTCCCGGTGATGCGTTTCGCCAAACGACCGACCTTCGCCAAGTCTAGCTGAGCCGGACGCAGCTCAACGCTTGCCCCGAAAGTATGGGTTGAAACATCCACCGTTGGAACAAATGACAGGCCCGAATCAGAGTCTTGTCCTGCACGATGTCGGACCACATAACCGCCGATCAGGTATCCCAAAACGCTCCCTACAAGTGCATCCGAGGGAAAGTGTTTCAGTGAGGTCACTCGGGACACGCTTATCGCTGTAGCAAAAGCGTAGACACCAATCTGGGTCGGCTTGTTTGGATATTCGGCTGCTATCACTCTCGCGAGAGCCCAGCTTCCAATTGCATGGCCGGATGGGAAGCTATCAGAGAAGGTGCGAGTACCATGTGGCCAGAATCCGCCGGTGCGGTTTCCTTCATCAGGTCGCTCCCGGTTGGTCGCCAACTTTAATGCTTCGGCAACTAAAGTGGCGTCGATTACTGCTTCTGTCCCCAGGCGGCCCGTTTCCGCAAGGTGGTCATTGTGGGTCAATCGGCCAACCACGTAGAGAGTGCTGCCGGCTCCGATAGTGGCGTAAGTAGAACCAAACTGCGAGATGGTGTTGCTGGTATCGATTCTACTCCGATCGACGCCCAGTTCCTCTTGTGCTCTCGGATCATAGTGGATCGCAACCGCTGTCGCGCCGGCGAACGGCACCAACCAAAATGCATCCTTGGATTGAATACGAAGCGGACTGGTCCAGATCCCCGCTTGATCTTGAGCTACGTCCTTTAAGCATCGTACAAGGTGCGTAGGACCGCAGACTGTGGCGCCTGGGGGCGATTGCTGTGGATCGCCCGAGGCTTGGCCGCGGGGGATGGGCGCACCCGAGACCGGTTGTACCTCTTGGGTCTGTTCACTGACCGGCTCGGTCGTCTGAGCATACGCCGGCTGTGAACCGCAAGTTATCGCAGCGCAGATTAGCAGTGAATGCGCAAAACGCCAACAAACGCTTGTAATTCGAGCAATGGTCATGACCTTGAAGCTCCTCTTAATCTCGTGTGACTTGGCGCGCACCGGTCCTAGCAACCGATCCCGGTACTGGTAGCTGCATTTGAGCAGGAGCCGAGACCGGGGTTGTTGTGGAATGCGACCTACCCGGCGTAACTCCGCAGTTCGGGTTCATCGGTTGAGATCCTTGGGCGGTCCGATCAGGCCTGGTGACTCGGGAGTGACCATAAACATCTCGCCTGGATCAAGAGGGCGCTGGACGGCGTCTTCCAGTTCGCCGAGCGCCCGCTGCGCGCGTGCCAGTGCGTCAATCTGCCCTCGGGCTAAAACCCAACTTTGGATTTCCACGTTGTCGAGACTCAGTCGGTTGTCGGCGCCGGCGCGGATCGTCTGCTGCACGATTTGCAGTTGAGTCTCTTGAAGTTTGCGCAGGGATTCGGCCTCAGCCAGTTCCTTCAGCGCTGCTGTGTAAACGGCAAGCGCCCGCTCACTCTTTGCGATGATTTGCGCCTGTCTTTCGAGGAACGTAGCTGCGGCTTCCTTGCGATGAGCTTCAGCCTCAGCGATGGGTCCCTGGTTTCGATTGAAGAGAGGAACGGTCGTGGAGAAGCCGATCGTAAAGAAGCTATGTTTTTCCTCATACGTATACCCCGGCCCGATATTTATATCGGGATATTGCTTGGCAATCTCTAGCTGTAAGGCGGCTTCCGCAGCCGCGTATTGCGCAAGAGAGCTTCGAAGGTCCAGCCGATTTAATACCGCGCTCCGCTGGATCTCTCGAGGTGAAAGGGATTCTGCGCTTGGTGTCGTGTCGATGTTCGGCCACGAGAAATCTGCCGACTGAAGTGCTGCCACTGAAAGCCCAACAGCGGCCGCCAGAGCTGCCTTGGTCTCCCTGACTTGGCCCTCAGCCATACCGATGGCCATGTGTGTCTTCGAGAGCTCGATTCGTGCTAAGTCGACGCTTTGTCTTGGTATCTCCCCTGCAGAGACTATTTGTTCGAGGATATTTACTTGGTCGTCGCGAACCTTTTCTTCGGAGCGAAACGATTCCAACCTTCGAGACGCCAGAAGGTAGTTCAGCAGCGCGATGCGAACTCCACTGTGGATCGTCCAGGCTGAATCCGCAAGATCGAATCGAGCAGCTTGATCGAGATTACGCGCTACCTGGAAGCGATGCCCACGTTTGCCCGCAGTCTCTATTGGAAGGGCAAGATCCAACGCCAACAAATAAGGAGTCGGAATGCCGGGTGCAATACTCACAGAAGGATTGGGGCGCGCGCCCGCCGTGACCAGAGCTGCTTCCGTCCCCGCAGCGCGCGCCCGAGCCGACTCCAGTGCGGGATTGAAATACAAAGCCGCTAGCGACAGTGCTTGTAAATCCCAAGTCTTCGGCGGCCATGGAGATACTGAGCGGCCCAGGTTCTGTTCCTCGAAAGACTGGAGACCGGGATCGGCAAGACTCCGCGATTCAAACCGCGAAGCTGTGACGCTAGCAACGATAGGAGCTGGCCGGTATCGCTGCACAGCACAGCCTGTCAACAAGAAGACTCCGGAGAGAGAAACGATTCCCTTTCGTATCGCATTCATAGAGCGTTTCTCCATTTGCTCAAGCAAGAAATCCAGCCCTCAGAAATCAGTCGTGTTGCAGGGGCTAGCGCCCGGCGAAGACCACGCCGGGCTCCAGCTTCAGCACCGGGCGGGCGCTGATCACGGCGGCTACGACGCTCACCAGCAGGACCATCACGACCGCCACGACGGGCGTGAACCACATCATGCGGAATGGCAGCGCACTACCAGGAACGTTAGGAACTGACGGACGCTCTCAACGGTCTGCGCGTGCTTCAACTTCAGTATGATCGCCGAGTGCGGCAGTATGGAGAGCCGCGTCAGCGGAAATTGGGCTGACCGCCCCCGCGGGGGCCATCCGCGCCAATGACAGTCCCCGCTTTTTGAATTCCTTAGCGCCCAAGAAAACAACTGAGGTCTAGCAGCCGGTTGCACTCCTGTATGGTCATATCAATTAACTCAGTGTCATCATCCTCGACTTCTAAACGACGCTCACGCATTATGGCCGCCATCTTCGCGTAATGCGGTGAGGGCTTGATCGCGAGACACTGTTTGTGGGTTAAGAATTTCATGGCGCGTTTCATGGATTGTCACCTCTCATGCACAAGTAGCGCGATTTGGAAAACCGGCGCAAGGCTCGTTGGTCACTAAATACTGGTTACCATAGCCACGCGCTAAGGCTGGAATAGCAAATCAATACGCGGTCAAAAGACGTGTTGTATTGACGTTTTGAAGTGACGTGATAAAGTGACGTTTTCTGAAAGTTATTCAGGCGGCGCATCGCGGGGAAGCCATTTCTGTTCGGCGCGTAGTTGTAGGGCCGTTTGTGCCGCGTCAAGGAAGCGCTTCTTTCGGTCTTGGAACTCCACTGATTCTGGATCACCCTTATGCAGTTCGCAAGGCAGGTAGGTCGGCACCGTATCCGCGAAGCAGTTACACTTCTTGGAAAAAACCCTGGGGCCATCTTCGAAGTCTTGAATCCTCATATCTCGCGGTGAAATTTCATCAGGCATGCGGGCATTCTACTCGAATAAAAACGGGACCGGCTTTCCCCCAAAGTCAGTTCCGCATTCTCATTCCCTCAACTGTTGGGCGAAACGGTAGGATGAATCCGTTGTGCTGTCAAGTGAAAACCCTTACCCAGCGTCTCTTTTCAAAGACCACGCGCCTTCGGCAAAAGTCACACAACCATCTTTCCGCAACTGTTCCAGGGCCACGCGGATTACGCTCGATGGAAAGGGGCGGAACTGAACAGCGAGCTGCTCCTCTGTGCGCCCGCCCTCGTACTCTTGCAGGTAGTTCAGAATACGCGTGGGCAAATCGGGTCTAGCTGCGCTCGGCTCATCGGGCATGGGGCCATTCTTCCGCGTCTCTTATTTGAAAGGATGCTATAGGCATCGCAAGTTAGAGCCAACGTTGCCAAGCAAGGTAGGCGAGCCCGATCACGGAAACGCAGAGCAGGAGTTCCGGCCACCGCCGTAATGTTGCCTTCAATATCATGATTGCTGAAGTAGGGACGGCCCCGGGGCCGAACTTTTTCTGCTTGTTTTAGAAGTGCCTCAATTTCGGCAACGTTGCTTCGCTTCCGCTTCAATATCCCCAATTTTCAAACGGACCTTACGACCGTACCGAGCTTGAAGCCACGCTCCAAAGATTGGCCCCAGGACCACCGCAACTGACTTGACATTTTCAATCGTGAAGCCGCCCTCAAGAAATGATGGGGCACCAATTGCATCTTGCATGAACATGCGAAAAGAGACCTTTGCATTGGCGGTTTGCAGAGCGCTGGCGACATTCTTAAGCCCCGCTTGGTACTCGCTGGAGCGCAGTGGTGGGTCTGTCTCGGACGCGATTAGCTCAACGCTGATTTTTCCCATGTCCGTGCTCGGCGCAGATTTTACACCCGCATCCTTGGCCAGAGATGTAGCGAAATTAGGACCTGGGCCCCGTGTTATCTGCGGGGCCTTTTGATTCCACTAAACGTGTGCGCTTTTGCTCAGACTTGGCCGGGGGCAAAACGTAGGATGTGCCGGTGCCCAGAATCCCGTACATCCCGGTCAATCCAGTGTCACTGGTTTGCCCTCAGTGCGGAGCTATGGCGGGTAAAGCGTGCAAGATGCTCAGAGGGGAACTAAGGTCAATTCACGTTGAGAGGATTGCTGCCGCAGCAGAGAAAGACGTAGCAGCCAGGAAAGCACTCAGCGCGAACACTCATTACGCGAAGGACAAAAAGCGGAAGCTGAAAAAACTCCTGGAGCGTATATCGTCGAAGCGTGGCGGATGCGGAAGAGAAGTGGCACTAAAGAGGGGCGGACCCTCAGGCCTGCGGAATATTGGCACAGTCGAACTGACCGGTCAACGGGCGATTGACGCCCGCCCGGAGGGCCGTGGATAATCTATGCGGGGAAACAACATGAGTGGAACGGCCTGGGCGGACTGCTCGGGCCGTTTCGCTTTAATCGGCGGCCACGTCTTTGTGGAAGCGGTATTCGGCTACCATCAGCCTGAGATTTTTGAGGTGTTCGCGGAGAGCCTCTTTAAGCTGAGGAAGTATGATGTTTAGGGCTTCGTCATCAGTGGCGGTAACGGCCTGTGCGCAGAGATTGCGGATTCGGTCTTCGGAGGTCACGGGAATTTGCCGGAGGTAGGTAGGATGCCATAAAGCTGCTCATTGTTCGATACGTTACATACTGTAGAGTTCCCTAGACAAGACGGCTCCGTAATAAATGGGAACGCGTCCTCAGACTTTTCGAGAGTCCGCGCGACGAAGGCTCCCCACTGAGGACGCATCCCCATTATGTCTGCCCTCATGCTGCCTCCCGGTCAGCAGGGTCAGCAAAGTGGCGGCGCTTTCCTGTCTTCCTCCCCCATAGAGATAGACGAGAGTGGCTCGCCATCGGTATAAAAACCTACAAAGGAATAGCCGGTAAATACGCCCTTCGATGTAAAGCTCCCCAGAACTTCCTGTATGCGCTATTTCCACGTTCCACGAACCAACTTGTCTAAACGGTCTTGCCGTCCCTTAACCCACTTCGCATAGCTGCGCTCAGTGCTCTTGATGGATTCGTGGCCCAACAGCTTCGACACTTCCTCCAGCGGCACGCCCTTGCTGAGAAGGTCAACCGCGAAGGTATCCCGTAATCTGTGGCTTAGCAACGTTTCCGGCTGCCTTGATTCCGGCCTCTTGTACGCGCGCCAGGTTACAAATCTCAATATCTGGAAGCGAAAACTCGACTCATTGCCTTCATTGGTTCCCGCCGAGAGGTTTCTGTCTTCCACGACAATCGAAAGCGGTCAGTTCTCGCCCGACGGGAGCAGGATTGTCTTCGAGTCCACCCGCAGTGGTGCTTATGAAGTGTGGGAGTGCCGAAGCGATGGAAGCAACCTCGTTCAACTGACGCACCTCAACTCTGTGACGGGAACTCCACGTTGGTCGCCCGACGGACAGCAGATTGCGTTCGATTCTCGCGCCCCTGGCAATGCAGACATCTTTGTCATGGATTCTCGGGGTGGCTCGCTTCGTAACCTAACCAATGAGGCGTCGACCGACGTCGTGCCCAGCTGGTCGCGAGACGGGCGCTGGATCTATTTCGCATCAGATCGCAGCGGCGAGTGGCAAGTATGGAAGATGCCGTCGGCAGGCGGGCCAGCCGTTCAAGTGACTCGCCACGGTGGGTATGGCGGGTTCGAATCACTCGACGGTAAGTTCCTGTACTACACAAAGGGTGCGACCGTTTCCGGAATGTGGCGCATCCCGACGGCAGGCGGCGAAGAGACCGAAGTCATCGGCTCTCTGGAAGCAGGCTATTGGGGCTATTGGGCGGTAGTCAAAAACGGCTTCTATTACCTTGAGACCACCGGCAAACCCGCAATCGCTTTTTTCGACTTCACCACTCAGCGCACGACGAAAGTTTTCGAGTTGGAGAACCGCCCTGCCCGCGAAGCGCCCGGGATGGCTGTTTCTCAGGACGGTGGAAGATGTGATCGACAAGACCGAGGAAACAATCCACAGCGTAGTCCGAGAGCAAACCCTAGGTGCGAAACCTCCTGTACTACACACCATTCGCCGGAGCGTGGACGAAGTGGTGCTGATTTACGGGTCTCGGCGCAAACTGTGCGCGTTTGCGATCGGCATCGCCAGAGGTGTGGCTAAGCATTTCAATGAGACCATCGAAATTACTCAGACAAAGTGTATGAACAACGGCGCGCCCCACTGTGGGATTGTCTTCCGCAATGGATGAAGAGTCGGTAACTGACAAATGTTACTTTCGTTATTTCCCGCTACGGAATTCACCGTATGGAGGCAGCCACCCCATTCGGGGTCAAATGGTTTTGCTTAGCGCGCCTTCTGAAAGGAATTGCTTATGGAATGCAGAGCGGCGTTCCCCGCTAGAGTCGAGCTTCTGAACAGGCTCGACCAACAGATTCAGATCCTCATGACGAAGACATTTGCTTCGTTCACCGATGAAGAGCGCAGTGAGTTCAAGAATCGCCAACAACGGATTCGCGACCTGGAGCAAGAGCTGGCGTTCGCCCAAGCCGAGCAGCTCTACGATAGCGGTGTGTTCGCGGGCATCTACAAATGACAGACCAGAGATAGTTCAGTAAAGCGCTGACCCCTCACACCATCCGCGTCTACAGTGTTTCCTGTATGCCACTTTTGGCGAGTATGTGCCAGACTCCTTTTCTCCCCCGCCAGTCATTATGACTTCCGAAGAGCAAGTTCGTGTATTGTCTCTGCGCGTGGCTGCCGCACCGGAGAATTCCGACGAGTTCAGGGTTGCGAGGGGCGAACTGCGTGTGGCCCTAAAGGCCAGTGCCGCGAGCGGACACGAGAAGCTTGCTGCCCTGAAGCAAAGAGCCGTTCCGCAATTAGAGGACGAGCGGCGCCCCTCCTGATAGCTGGCTACCTTCTTCTAGTTCACCGGTGAAGTAGAGCTTGAAGGTTGGAACGCGATGACTACCGTGTGGCCAGACCCGAGGTCGGAGATGCAGTCGCTAACGCTCCGCGAAATAACTGCGCGTCTCTTGATTGAGACCGATCCCCAAAAACTCCACAAACTCATCGAGCAGCTGACGAGCATCGTTGAGGCCCAACTCCGCACGCGCCCACCGAACTAATCCTGAGGGCTTGCAAGCTTCCGAGTAGTCGCCAGACCCTTTCGTTGCCTTTCTTTGTTGAATTTAACAATCAGTTGCTGAACCAGTTCAAAAACCTTCTCCGGGTCATCCTCTTTCTGGATTCGTCGCGCAAGTTCACGCCAATCTGCAGTGGTGGCTTCTTTATCAGGTGTCATTGGTATTGGTATCATCCTCTCAAAAGCTTGAATTAAATTGGGTGTTTCGAGCCCGCGGTTCTCGGGTGATCGGCGCAAAGATGGGATGCAAACTCTTTGTCGCGCTGCAACTCGAAGTTCCGCATCATTTCATCGAAACATTTACCCGTGGGCACCGCAGAAGAATCAAACCGCCAGGAGCATTCCGAGCAAGCAAAACCACGAAAGCGCTCTTCTTCGACCCATACAACATTGCGGGTCATCCCCCTCTTAAAGTTGGTTTGTGACAGAGCGCTCTACTTCCCGCCCAGAGCTTGGTTTGACAGTCAACACGAAAGCGCTGCTGCTGCCTCCGCAGTTTCTGAGAAAGAATGCAGCAAGCCGCCTGCCAATGGAGAGTGACCAGCGGGACTTCCTTGTAGTTGCATTGTTTTTGGCATGTTAAGGGAGGACAGGGCAACTTGGACAAGCGGCAATTCGCGGGCGTCCGGTGGCCCGGTTCCACCAGGGTGGTGGTTCTCGGCCAGGGGGTTGGCGATCATGTTCTGGCTCAGACTCGGGCGTCAGGGATCCGAGACGAGTCTGGGGGACGCCTCGCTTAGAGCATCCTTAGTCTATTCAGGATTGACTTCAAGAGTGCCTGGTTTTTCCGGCGTGGTCGACTTCGACCAGCTAGCGCTCTTGTCAGCTTTTTGCAGACGGGACACTTCAGCCGATAGCGCTGTTCGAGTTGGCCGACTCGTGTGAACACGTCCGATTTGAGCCCTTGCTCGACGAGCTTTGAAAAGATCTCGATCCCCACTCGCTCGCGAACGAACATCTGGACTCCGCATGGCGAGCAGATGACATAGGGCTTCTTCCGCTTGGTCATTCGTACGTCAAGCGGTTTCAGGCATAACGGGCAAGGGAACCATTTAGTCTCCGTATTAATCATGTGCACCATCCGTATAAATAGTTACTACAGCTCTAGCTGGTTCGCAACGCCGGAGAACGGTGTAATTAGTGTTTACGCGTACATAACTCAACAGGCGAGATTCCTCCTCCCAAGTAATCCTCCACTGATGGGTCGGAATATCCGTATAATTGAGCCGTGACAAAGAGAATCTCCGGGAAAATGCCAACGAAAGGGAAGAATCCCCGAATGCAAAAAGAAGTCTTGGCTGGGCCGTCCAAAAAGCGGGGAAGAGGCAGGCCACCAAAGATAGACCCTTCGACAGTGGTCGGAGCCGCCGATACCTATCGCACGTGGTTGCCGCAGTTCTGGTCGAAGTTGGGTCCTCGACTATTGGCAGCTAAATCTTCAAAAGAAATAAGCGCGGCGATCCGCGAGCTTGCGGCGGGTGTG
>WNFE01003344.1_pt1 | contig 11925 bp, 13 predicted proteins | sample 5400451 | NCBI WGS metagenome assembly WNFE01 (sample SAMN13153344, study PRJNA577476) | soil metagenome | isolation source: 200 cm saprolite under Douglas fir tree site 2 hole 2 | place: USA:California | collected 2015-04-18
CTGTTTTCTTCTGGGGTTTTAACCCCTGAAGGTCTGAAAACGCATTTTACCGCAACCTGCTAAAGACGGAACAGCCTTGCCGCGTTTCCCCTGAAAATATGGTCGCGGTCCTCTGCGGACAGGCCCAGTTGCTCGACGAGAGCGTTCGGTTCCGCGACGTCCATCGCCGCGTAGTTATCCGTCCCAATCACAACGCGGTCGGCCCCCACAAGGTTAATCAGGAAGCGCATGGTCTCGGGATAAAACGTGAGGGAGTCGTAATGGAACCGTCGAATGTATTCCCTGAATGGACGCTGCAGTTTGAACTTCTTCGCGACCAGGCCACGCTCGACCCGCCCGGCGATATAAGGGAAGCAGCCGCCGGAATGCGGCAGCACAATTTCAAGGTTTGGGAATTTGTCCAGTGTGCCGGTGATAATAAATTTGGCCGCGGTCGTGGCGCTTTCAAACGGGAATCCCAGAGTATTATTGATGTTAGCCGATTGCCCCAAGGCGTTCCCCAGCCGTTCCTTTCCGGCGTAGATATTGTCCTCGCCGTCGAGAGGATGAAACAGCAGCGGATATCCCAGTTCCTCGCATCGCGCCAACACCGGCTCGTATGCGGGCTCGAACAAATAGTCGCGCCCCTCAAACGAGTTAGGGAGGTGAACCGCGCGCATTCCGGGTTTTCCTGCCACTCGGTTGAGTTCCTTCAAACACATCTGCGGATCCCGGACGGGTATCTCGATGCCTGCCATGAACCGGTCGGGGAATTTCGCATGGGCTTCCATGCCGGCATCGTTAATGACTTGGGCGAGGTGCGCACCATCAGCCGGAGACGCCCATTGCCACGGCATACCACCGCTTAGAGTCAAGACCACCATCTGGACACCGTGCTGGTCCATCCATTGGCGTCGCTTTTCCAGATCGTGTTCTAAAGGATTCGTGCTTGGAGGTGTGCTCGGCCTGAGTTGTGCCACGGCTTTGGCGTACGATTCCGGCACCCAATGGGAGTGGATGTCGATGGAACCAGAATGACTGGTATCAGCTTCCGCGAATGCCGTAGGGGCGCTCAGCGCCGTGATTGCCAGCGCGCCACCACCTGCTCCCAACTTAAGAAAGTCTCGTCGACCAATCTTGGATGCACGCGAACCATGCTCTAAATTCTTCATCATTGTCCTCCTGTCTAATTCTTCTGCTTCGCTGCCAAATCACAATTTGGGAATTGCACTAGACACCCTGCGCAAATACGTCCCTGAATACGCGCCGCGTCCTTTTCTACTTCTACGGGGCGACTGCCCCCTTGTTCTACTAATCCTCGAATTCGTCGCGCCGCGCGCAGAATTTTCGGATCTCCTCGGAGGGCCGGGCTTCAGCCCGGCCGAAGCGAAGGTTCTTTCAGTCGGCTTCAGCCGCTGAAGTTGAGTTTGGTTGCGGCTACATCGCGCTGTGAATTTCAATTCACGGGTGCGGCTCCAATTGGAGCCTGCCAATATATTGTCTCGTGGTGAGTTTCCCTGCGCAGTCTACCGTTTGAGAGGGGATCTTGCCAAGCGATCTGTGACGCCAGTCAAGTCGCCCGCGGCCCGGAAGCTTTGCGCCTTGGTCGCGCCTTCACTCTTATCGAGCGCTACCCGTCCTTGCAGCGCGGAACACAGCCGCACGATGGCGTACACCGTGAAAATCGTCATAAACGGATCGATTGGATGCCGGTAGCGCAACGCCGTATGCGTTATGTAGTAGGGAATCGGGAACAAAAGGAGGCACATGGCGAGCGGCAAGGAATCAGGAAAATTGGCGCGCAAAGCGAGGATCATCCCAGCGAACGAAACTACGGAAAACACCGAACAAAACCAGACGTCCGCCCGGCTGAGATGAAGCATGGGGATCCAGGGGTCGACACGGGAATCGTACGTGGCCGCCCAGGTATCCACGAAGCGATCGTATAAGTTCTTCAAGAATACACGTGGGTGTGCCCGAATGAACGCGATGGCTTCCCGTTGCTTCGTCTTATTGTAGTTAGGCTCACCGCTCAAAATAAGCTGAACGCGCTCCAGGTAGCTGCTCATGGGATGTAGGTCTGGCGAATAGACCGTCTTCACCGCGGGATTATTTCCAAGCCAGAGTTCCAATCCGAAATTTGATTTGACGAAAACAAAGCCATCGACCGCATAGTAGTTGCGAATCGTCCAGGGCAGTAGCGCAAGAACGAACATCAATACTGTCCTCATGACGAGCCCTGCCAAAGGCCGCGCGGATTGCCATCGCCGAAGAACGAGCCAAGCGAGAAAGAAAGGCAGCAGGATACAAAGCGTTGGGTTAACCAAAGCCGTAAAGCCCCACAGCAACCCATATCCGGACCAGCGCAGCGAAGATGCCGATTCGCGCAGAGTAAAGGTCGCCCACACAATCAACGCGAGCATGAGCGCAGCGAGGGTTTGATCCCAGGTCCACTCCAGCGGAAAAAGCACCGCGTAAGGAAGGAACACCCAAAACCAGGCGGAGGCCAGCCCGACCCTTTCGCTAAAAAGCCTCTTTCCAACACCATGGATGGGCCAGCACGTTACCGCGGAAAACGCGCTATTCATCGTCTGGGAAAAAAGCACCGCGCCAAACCCATCGAGATGGAAAAGCTTGTAACCGATCGCCGACAAGAACGGGTAAACCGGAGCAATGACCGCGGTGATGGCTGCGTAGCCGGGGTATGGTCCAAAGAAACCTTTGCCCGTCGCGAGCGAAATGGCCACAAGATCGTTCTCCATCCCCACGGTTTCAAACCTGGGGTGGACGGGATCTTCGTTGTGATGGGAAAACCATAGTAGGGCCATCCGCAGCGCGTACGCCACCACGACAGCGAGCGCAGGTGAACGAAGGACGGACGCGACCGTGCTGTTTTTGCGGTCAGAAATCATTACCAGCCGAAACCTCCTCCGCACGATAGTTCTTGTCCCCCGAGCGTAGCCCTCGGACAGCAGGTATTCAATCGCCGCAATACGCATTTTGGGTCTGCTTTGCCTTAATCAGCATGATTAGTGGTATAGACACAAGCGCAGCAACGCCCCGTTTGTTGAACCGGGGATATCTCCTCCCCCTTCGTCGTCCTCCCCACCTTGGCAGCGACCAATCGCGTCATACGGGCCTTGACAATCGCGCTCTTCGCCGACAGACTAACGTCATGAATTCATTCTTGAGTCGATTGTTCCTGGCGGATTTTTGGAAGGGAATGCTCCTGACTTTCCGCACTCAAAACCCGAAAAATGTGTACACCGAACAATATCCGCTGGAGCGCCCGATGGTGGCGGAGCGGTACCGGGGCGCGCCTCGCTTGAATATGAATCCAGAGACAGGCGAGACGCTTTGTATCTCGTGTAATCTCTGCGCTTTGGCCTGCCCGGAAAATCTGATCGTCGTCGGTTGGCACCGTGACGACGCGACGCGGCGCAAAGTGCTCACGACGTTTACTTATGATACTTCGCGCTGCATGTTCTGCGGGTTGTGCGAAGACGCCTGCCCAACCGATTGTCTCGAGCTCACCCAGGACTTCGAGATGGCTTCCTACACTCGCGAAGGCGCGATTTGGGACCGCCACCGCCTCGAAGAAGGGCCCACGCCCGCGCGGTACACGCGCTGAGTTTCAGGCCTTCGGGGTTCGGGCTCTACTTTTAAGCTGAACGTATACCCTGAGCCCTTCACCCCCGCAGGGGTGAAAGCGAAGGGCCTCAAGTGAGGCGTGGAGCCCGCCGCATTCTTGACTTTGAGGCAGGGGCGACCCCAGCGCTTGCACACCCCGCACGGCTGCGCTATAAGTGCTGTTTTCCTATGAAGCGATTTCTTTTCCATCCGTCTGCCACACGGCTTCCCCATGGAACTGCGTAAAGATCCCATCACACGCAGTTGGGTAGTGGTGGGCCATCGCGAAGGCGCCACCGAGTCCGTCATCGGCTGTCCTTTTTGTCCAGCCAAGGCCGATTCCCAGCCGTCCTTGTTGCGTCTCCCGGCACAGGGCGCCTGGCAAGTGATGGTGCTGCCTCAATCGGACCCGCTGTACCGCGTCGAGGGCGAACCCGGCCGGAAGGCCGACGGGATTTACGACACCATGCACGCGGTGGGCGCGGACGAGATTGTTATCGAAACACCGGAGCACGACCGGAAGCTCGAGGATTTGAACGAAGATCAGATTCTGCTGGTGATGGAGGCCTGGAGGCAGCGCGTTGAGGATCTGAAGCGCGATCTCCGGTTCAAGTATGTTTCAGTCTTCAAGAATTATGGGGCCATGGCGGCCCAGGAAGGATCGCACGCGCTCTCGCAAGTGACCGCTACCACTTTTGTGCCGAGGAGAATTCTGTATGAATTGCGCGCGGCCCGCGAGTGGTACGCCGAGAAAGAGCGCTGCGTATTTTGCGACATCGTGAAGCAGGAAGAGCGCCAGGGAAAGCGGATCGTGGACACGCAGGGAGAATATGTGGCCTTTTGCCCCTATGCTTCGCGAGTGCCCTTTGAGATCTGGTTGCTCAATCGCAGGCACAACTATCTGTTCGAGCAGCCGCGCCCCGGCTCGAATCGGCGCAATCTGGCTGCGTTGCTGCGGCGCACCCTGCTTCGTTTACGGCAAGCGGCGCCCGCATATCACCTTGTCGTGCACACTTCGCCAAACACCACTCATCCCAAGGGCGGGCTATCCAACTACTGGAAGACGATCGCGGAGGATTATCATTGGCACATCGAAATCCTGCCGATCGTCGGGAGCCGCAGCAAGTCCTATAGCATCAAGGAAGTGTATTTCAACTCGTTGGTGCCCGAACAGGCGGCCGAGCGCCTGCGCCAACTGGACCCGAAACCGTGAGGCGGGCCGAACATGGCGGCATCTTCCTCCGGCTCATTTTCCTGCTCGTTCTCCTGGCCTTTTTCGCGCTCCTCTATGGAGTGCGGCACCCGCTCATGCGTCTGGCAGGGCAGCTCTGGGTGGTGGACGAGCCGGCAGAGCACGCGGATGTAATCGTGGTGCTGGGCGACGACAACTACACGGGGGACCGCGCGGCTCATGCGGCTGAACTGTATCGCGCGGGACTCGCTCCGCAGGTTGTGGCGAGTGGCCGCCTCCTGCGGCCCTACGCGGGGGTTGCAGAGATGATCGAGCGGGATTTGGAATCTCGCGGCGTGCCGGCAGCGTCAATCGTGAAGTTTCCGCACAGGGCCGAAAATACACGTGAGGAAGCGGAAGCGCTTGCCGGGCTCGTCGCCGGTCGCGGTTGGAAGCGAGTCCTGGTGGTGACCTCCAACTATCATGCGCGGCGTACGCGCTTCATTTTCGGGCGCGTTTTTAAGCCCGAAGTAACTGTGCGCGTGGGTGCAGCGCGTGATTCCGAGTTTGATCCCTCTCACTGGTGGGAAACGCGTCTGGGGGAAAAATTGTTTTTCAACGAAGTGCTTGGCTACGCTGTCGCGTGGTGGGAATTGCGAGGCAAGACGTCGGCGGGTGGTGGCGCGACGTTCTTACTTTGCACACCGGGGCGGTCACGTCCGTGGCCTTTTCCCACAGCCGCTTTCCTGGGGGCCGCTCCCACCCGTGTCTGATTGGAAACAGGCCACGTTTAGGAGCACAAGCCAGTTTACAGGGCTATGCCCCTATATTATAGTCCCCATTCTACCGTCCTCTCCGGGCTGCTTTGCGTTCCCCCCGGCCGTGTGGCTACGGAGTTTCGGTTGGGAGGAATCCATGTGGCGTAAACCAGAAGACCCCAAACCGTCATCGCCCGTTGCCGAGGTCCCCTCGACTCCACGAGCCGAACCGGTTCGCAGCCTTGCCGGGCATACCGCGGAGGTTGTGCAACCCTCTGGCGGGGTCTTGACATCTTCGCTTATAATCAAGGGCGAAATTCGGGGCCGTGAAGATCTCTACATCGACGGCGAGGTACAAGGCTCAATCCATCTCGTCGACGGCCGGGTCACCATCGGACCGCACGGCAAGATTTCGGCGGATGTGGACGCGCGAGAGATTATTGTTCGAGGAATCGTGAAGGGTTCGCTGCGCGGCCGCGATCGCGTCGAGGTGGGACGCACCGGCGAAATTCGCGGGGACATCTCGACGCTCCGTATTGCCATCGAAGAGGGAGCGCAAGTTCACAGCAAAGTGGAGATTACGCGCGGTGAGGATTCGCGGGGTGCTCGCGTCCCCGAAAAATTATCCAGCGCGTCTTCGGTCCAATCCCTGGCGATGAAAGCCGGCGGAGAATTCTCGAACTGAAATGAGCCTGTTCAACAAATCGCGCACCGGCCACGGCGAGAGTGTCCCGCGGCAGGGGATGGCCTCTGCGCGTGGGCATCTCGGGGCCGCTATGGCCCCTTCGCCGATGAATGTGACGAAGGCCGGGCCAGGGTTTGTCGCCCGCGTATCGCGTCTTTCAAATGGGCTGAAAGAATTCCTATGGCAGTTGGATGGAATCGGTCGCGGCCATCTGCTGGACTTGGGGCCCGCTCGACAGACAACGATCACATTCTTCATCGAGCGCGGCTTTAAGGTTTACACCGAAGACCTGCTGGTGACATGGAAGAATTTTCTGGATGCGGAGGAGAAACAGTGGCGCGAGCTGCCGCCCGGCACGCCCGGTCTGGAAATGACGCCGGCGGCGCGTGCGGAGCGGTTTCTTGAGACCACCATGCGTTATCCGGAAGAAACATTCGACGCCGTGCTGGTGTGGGACCTGCTGGATTACCTCGATGGCGACCTGGTGTCGAGGCTGGTCGCGCGGATCACCTCGCTCGTTCGCGATGGCGGAGTCGCCTTGGCGATCTTTCACACTCGCAAGCCGGAAGCATTTCATCGGTATCGCGTTCTGGACGCGCAAAACCTCGAGCTGATTCCCGCCCCCTGCCCATTCGCTCCGCAACGTGTTTACCAGAACCGCGAAATTTCCGACCTGTTCCGGAGGTTTCGTTCCTCCAAGACTTTTGTGGGCCGCGATCAGCTTCGCGAAGGTCTTTTCGTCAAGTAAGCTCCCCAGCTATTTTTAATTCGTGGATTTCCAGGGATACGCGTCAGTCCTGGGGCGTTGGGCGTTGGAATTTTTTGCCTCCCTGACCCATAAAGGGCTCTTGCCAAATCTGGTCCACAGGAGTAAAAAGGAATTGTAGTGCAGAAAGCCATGGAGGCAAGGATGACTCCACCGGGCTTAGCGCAAAACACAGCTTAGATCACACCGCGCACGCGGTGCGTACTGTTAGCGGCGCCCAAGCGACGCCGCCACAGCAAAAGCAAAGTGTCACAACGGGGAACCGCCAGGTTCCCCGTTGTGCGCGTATGTGCTTAAGCTTTTCCCCAATCCAGAAAGCGCTCGTGTGGTGACGCTTTCGTCCGTGCCCCGCCCAGACTGAGCGGCAAAAAAAAAGGCAGCGCACTAGGTGCACTGCCCACGCTCATCCCCCGGATAAATTCAACCATCGCACGAAATCTCACAGGGATTCCCAGTCCTGGGCCCCCTGCGACTTGCAAAACAGGTCTCGGAATTAACCGCCGAACTTTGCGGACCACATCCAATGGATGACGTCGCGCTGGCTCCCAATGATGGTGGATTGCCACATGATGGCGCAAAGCATCAAGCCCATTGCCACGGCCGCGACTGTCAGTGCCACCGCTAGTTGTGATTCAGATGCCGGTTCGCCTAGACGGCTCAGCATTTTCATCATTGGGTTCTCCCCGCGCAGTCACCCATGAACCGGTTTCGAATTGGTTCATTTTCCCAAGTTGCGAGCGCCGGAATGATCTCCGAGTCGCCGCTCGGTGCGAACACTTTGGCAAGTGCGGGGCCAAGTCATCGGAAAACCCATCAAAACTGTAAGTCCCTAGCTACAAGTGAATTGCTGAGTCCGAATCGAAATCCCACAAAAATCAAGTGTGTGATTCAGCCTCCGAATGTCACTTGGATTTCCACGACTATGCAAAGGGATGCTCCTAATGTACAGTTCTATAAGTACTGGAACTAGCTGATAATGTTTAGGATAGAAGCGTTCCAGCCAGTGGGTCCAGGAGTTTTGCTGGGGGTATCGTTCCTGTGTTGGATGGCATCTGGATCCTCGGAATCCGTCCCTGGGCCGCCCAGCAGCACCGCATGATCCACGGCCCGTAGCCACGGAAGATCTTCTGCGGCTGGGCCAATCCCTACAGCGCGCAGTTTGATCCGGGTGGCATCGCGGAACAGCTTCGTCACCGAACGAACTGCCCTTGCAGCGTCGCATCCCGAGGAAAAATGCCAGAAGGTTTGGCCGGGGCGCACGTCGAAGCCACGCTCCTTTGCCGCCGCCACAAAGCTCGCGATGGCTTGTTCGTTCGCCGAAGTGAAGAAGAAGGGTTCGTCAAATTCACGGCTGCGCGCAAGCTCGGCGTCTCGCGGCCTCAGCCCCATGTTTTCAGCGACTTCCCGTGAACCCATATGGTGGAAGCCCGCCACGCCAACACCGCTCTCCCCGGCAATGTCGTCGAGTGCGGCGCAGACTTCTTCGTAAGGGCGTCCCAGGGCCACGCAAAGATAACGTCCAGACCGCTGGGCGCCTGGGATCTTGAGGTTGAAATAACCATCCGGAAAAAATATCCCGCCGCCGCTTTCCGTAATGAAGGGGTGGCCATGTCCCAGCTTGCGGCGGAGCGGCTCTATTTCATCGCGCGTACGCGAGGTCACCAGTACCAGAGGAATCCGGCGCCGATCCAGCTCAGACAGGGCTTCCTCGGCTTCGGCAAAGGAACCTGTGCGAGGGTCCAGCAAAGCGCCTTCAAGGGCCGTGAAAATTAGATGACGAGGAGCAAGCAAGGCAGGGAAGAGTGTAACGCGGCTGAACGATGCGCGGTACATCCGTTTCTTAAAGCACAAACGGCGGGTAGGACGCCCCCGCGTCCTGCCCGCCGTAGTCAATCCACGCCCGCTCAGCCAGGCGCGGGTTTCCAGCTCCGCTAGTTCCCGCTCGATGCGGTTTGAGCGGTGCCGGCCTTCGGAGTGCTGATGTAACCAGTCACTTTGTCCTTGGCAACTTGGTTGACCACCAATTCCAATGGGCGGCGGTCGTTGCCCTGATGGAAGAAGACCGGCTCGTTCACCGGCATATTCTTCTTGTCGATGTGCACGTCGTCGACGATCAAGGAGACGCTGTAGCGCTTCTTGTTGAGGTTCGTGCCGCGAAGTTCGACCACGAAGGCGCCAACCTTCTGAGGCTTATTCTTGGCGTCAATGGTGAACTCGATGTAGTCCCTCTCACCCAGTCTGCGCAGTTGTTCCACATCCTCGTGGTTCCTGGCAATCAAGGTCCCCAGCTCGCTGCGTGCCATCTTCAGATCGTTCTGTGTGGTATCAAGATCGGTGCGGACCCCGGTCACCCGGCCATCCACGGTCTTAACATCGTCCGTGGAGGCTTTTGTGGCCAGTTCGGTCTTCACCGCTCCGTCCATCTCGGCGATTTTCTGCTCACTCTCGGTCTTGATTTCCTCCGCTTCCTGGCGCGCCTTCCGAAGGTCGCCCTGGGTGAGGCGGAGTCTCTTGGTCACAACACTCAGGTCGCTCTGCAACCCGGAGTTGGCTGTGTCGGTTTGCGTCTGATGCTGTTGTAACTGTGCCACTTGGCCGGTGAAATCCGTCTGCAGCGCCTTGACTTTGTTCTCGAGCGACTGCTGGATTTCCTGGCCCTGCGTGGAAGCATTGTGCGCCAGCACCAGCCCCACTAAAGCCACTACCCCAAGGACCGCCACCGCCGCGAGCATCCATCCCGGTGTGCCTCCGCGGCTGTCCGATGCACGATCAATTTCGTCTGACATATGCTTTTTATCCCCCTTTGAAGTGCGAACACTGTCACGTAGCTAAGCACGCAGCCCGCCATGCGATTGCCAGACAATTGAAGCTGTATCCTAATGATTAAAGGGGAGATACCGAAACGCGCTCCATTCTCCCCCGCCAGCTCTCCATGCAAACTTTACTTCCTACAGGAGTTTTCTGGATATGTTGGATGGCATTCCGGGTCCCTACTAAAATCGGAGCTTGGAATTGAAGCTTGGAGGGAGTTGCCTACTTGACCTCTAACCCCTCGAAACACAGCGAGGGATCGGCCACCCGAAACTTTAACGCATCTCAAAGGCTTCGCCACCCGCCCCTGAAGTTGGCCACACAACTCGACACACGCGCGATTTTCAGGAGTTGGCCGCCAGAGCCTTGCAGTCTTGAAGTGGGCGAGGCCCATTGGGACGAGTTGTGTCTTTCGCTAAGGCGGTACTTCCGCGCTATGGCTGATCCTTCAATTCAGGAGTCACAATTGTCTGCACGCCCCTGGATGGCTGCAGGACGCTTCCAGTTTGGTTTTTGGAAGAAATCGCGGACTGGCGAAATGACAACAAACTATCAGGCTGACTATAAGGCTGAGCAAGGGAAAAAAATATTCGGAACTGGTGTTTTCTCATTCGCACATGGTCTTATCTGGTTCCGCTCCTCCTCGCCGGGAGGTATTTTTACTCTCCGGTCGTTGAATATGTTCGATACATTCTTCCGTGCCGAAATTGTGATAGGGGCCATCTTGGCAGCGTACGGAATACTTGTATGGCGCAGCGCATTTCGTAAACTTTCCCTTGCGAACTACATAATCGTATTATCTTGCGTGCCCGTTCTCCTCCTATGCGTGTCTAAACTGTCCGAATGGGTTTATTTTTTAGATCAGCAGAGAGGGTTTTCGATTTTGAATGATCTTGCAGTCGGAGTCATCCAAATCACGATGGTGGTTTGTATCGTGGTTTTCGGTGGTTGGTGGGCCGACAGCACATACATGCGCGCACGGTTTCACAGATAGATGCGATCCAGCCGATTCGTCAAATAGTTCCAACACCTTTCGCGCCAAGTCCTGATAAGTCAGGAGAATTCAATGAGTCATCGCAACAGTGGCTCGCAGGGCGGGTGGCCCGGGTTCACTTTTTCCCTTCCACTTAACGGCACCCATCGATGAGAGAATACCACTGCTGCACTACTCGGGATCGTTAAGAGACGGGGGTGCCCCGCACGTCGGTTTTACGCGTGGGAGGGTTTGTACCGCACGGTCACAAACACTCCGGCTAGCGGATAAAAAAAAACGTTAGAACGACGAGACCAAAAGCCCCACACGTAAACCGAAGCTGTGAAAATACCCAATCTACTGTTTTGCCGGTGAAGCAAAGTGTATCTTGGGGCCTCATAAATCGCGTGTAGAGCTTCTAATTGAGAGATTTTCGAAAGCCAAAGTAGCCGAAATCCATGAAGAGGGTTTTTTCACAGCTTCCCCCGACGTGTGGGCCACCCAATTCATCTCCTCACTTGCCACCCGGGTCACCCGCCAAAGGGTCTGCCACCCGCGATAATTACTGATCTGATAATTTGTCGTATCCGCGCGGGGATGCTCAGGGTCTGACCATAGTTTGCAGCTTCTAATTTGTGTGATTCCACCACTGTAAAGAGGGGAGTGTCCTTGGCTCCCCTTGTCCCCCTCGCGGAACACGCCAACGCAAAGGACGTACTTGAGGTTAAGTGTGGTGCCAATCCTAGGCATCTGGTCGTCGTTGAACCAAATTGAATTCGCCGCGAGCACATGGTCGGAATCTTCCTTATGGAAATAAAGCTGGGAGAATTCACGACCCGATGCGAGGAAACCGACTACGGACACCAGTTTCCCATCAGATTTCTCGGGAGTTACAATTAGTCGGATGAGGCTCACAGGTGTTGGTTGCTCCACTGGGCGGGCGAAGAGAGCAATCGTCGAAAGCAGCAGAAAACTAATACCTAGCAACGGTTTCATATCGTTTTGACCTCCATCCTCAGTAATATGTCGGGGCTGGGAACAACCCACGGCCTCGCGGAACAGGCGGACCAACTAGAACGCAACCGTTGGGCAATTGGCCGCTCTGATTAGGATAGTACATCTCAATGCGACCAAAAGGAGTTCCCAGGTACT
>WNFE01003345.1_pt1 | contig 11925 bp, 14 predicted proteins | sample 5400451 | NCBI WGS metagenome assembly WNFE01 (sample SAMN13153344, study PRJNA577476) | soil metagenome | isolation source: 200 cm saprolite under Douglas fir tree site 2 hole 2 | place: USA:California | collected 2015-04-18
ACCGTGGGTGCACACCGTATGCTATGCGAAAACGTCGCCCGGGTCTCCTCGTGCGTCGCTTTGCCGTGCACTACCACGGTGTAGCCACTCGCCCCCAATTGCGCACTGCGCTTCCAGACCTTCTCGACAAAGGGACAGGTAGTATTGTAGGTGTACGGGTCAATGCCACGCGTGGCCAGCGTTTCTTGGATCTCCAGGGTCGTACCAAAGGCAGGTACGACGACGATATCTTCGGGAGTGAGTTCGTCCCATGGGACCAGTTGCTCACCGGACGAGGTAAAGATAAACCGCACCCCGCGTTCCTGCAGGTCCCAGTTCACATTGGGATTGTGGATCATCTCACTGAGGAAAAACACGCGACGGTCGGCGTGGGTTTCCAGCGTTCTATAGGCAATATCGACGGCGTTCTCTACGCCGAAACAGAAGCCAAAGTGGCGGGCCAAAATAAAGCGTACAGGGCCGAAATCGAGCACGGTTGGGAGCAAATCCCGCTTGCGTGGGTCCTGCATCTGCCGCGCCTTTTTGACGCGAGAAATCACCGGGCTTTTGTAAAAAATCGGAATATCAAACTGTCGTGCCATAGTACATTATATCCCTATGTATAGGCGCTTTTCTCCTGCCTCATCGTGCAGGGTATTGGCACCAAGATAAGGGTTAAAGGCATACAGTTCAGGCTTTTAGCTCCCTCTCCCCACGGGAGAGGGAACAGAACAGACTTCTTCTCGACAAATTCCTCGAGCTTAACCCGGCGCTTATGTTCTGCATGGTCACTGTGGGGTAGTGGCCGCCACGACAGGCGATTATAGACCTGGTGCAGGGAAAAAGCTATCGCCCTCTCCCTCACGGCACGTCACAGACCCACTGCTGGTGCGGCGTGTCGAAACGCCATGGGTACCGCCAGTTGCCGGACTCATCCATGGTCCACCGCCCATCGCCGAGGTGGGCCTGCAAAATCGCCAGGCCCTCCTGCAGTTGCTCACGGCTGTAGAGGGTGGGCTGCTTGCCAGCGAGTTCTTCCTGCAGGAGGTGACATTCCAGGCGTATGGTGCCCTGCACGAGTTCCTGCAAACGGCCGGCCTGGTCCCCCAGCAGACTCTGCATTTTCTTGATGAAGTTCAAAATAATGCCCGGTTTCTTGGCCAAAACCCAACCGAGCTTATGGCTACGCGGCGACAGCTCTCCCGCATAGGCAAAGGCCGGTATGCGCCCGGTGAGCTTGTTTTCCACGAAGCTCCCGAAACCCAGGATAGTCAGATCACGACGCCGCAGGAGGTCAAAGGGACTAGGATGGCCCTCGGGCTGGCCGTAGCGGTTGATGACGCGGCAATTGATGCAGACAAAGGCCGTATAGACCACCGCTGTGCCCTTGGCGCTGCCAGGACTCTGGGCGAGTGCAGGCGCTGGCAGGGGTTCACCACCATAGTTTGCACACACCGTCCCGGCGCCGATGTTCGTTGCATTGGGGAGGTGCGTCAGGATCTCTTCCCGCCCGTCGGCGGTCAGAATGGGATAGTCTGCCGGCGCCAGCAAGCTGAGATAGCTGTTGCCGTGCTCACTGACGAACCCCTGACCTACCAGGAGGGTTTTGCTGACTTCAGAGCCCAGATTGCACGCGGCTGCCGTCGTTGTACAGACGATGTTGGCCGAGTTCCGCAGGTCATTGTGAGGACCGATGTGGCTCGCCTCCACAGAGGCCCCGAAGCCGTGACTCCCCGCCTCAATGGCCGCATTCCACAGGCGTGAGTTGCTGAAGGCGACGCCATCCCCCAGGCAGGTATGGCGCTGATCTACTTCCCAGCCGCAGAAGGCGAATCCGTTCTTCTCTCCCGTCGAGCCCACGTGGCAGTTGATCAGGGTCACGTGATCGCCAATGACGACGGGCCATTCCGGATGGCCCTCGATCACAGAGTTGATGAGGCGGCAACCACGTCCCACAGTGGTATGCCGTAAGAAACTGTGCACAACCTCGGTCTCTGGTCCCACCTGCACGCTGGTATCTGGCACAAGGCTCACAACGTACCTCCCGGTCCTAGACGCCTGCTCTCCTCATGTAGCACAATGGTACCTAGCCGGCCCTGCCATGTCATCTGTTGCCATCATAGTCATTACGGGAAGAGCGTCATACGTATCTTGCTTTGCAACACAGGTTTCCCATAAGATGGACACCTCTAGGAATCAACGACGGCCGCGTACCTCGTCAAGGAGGTCAGAATCATGGCAACAGGCAAGACACCGTGTGGCATTGCTATTCCACAAGTGTTTAGCGATACGGCAGTGGATATAAACCTGATGCAGCAATTTGTCCAGAAAGCGGAAACCCTGGACTATGAGAGCCTGTGGGTGCAGGAGTCGATCGTCGGGAATGTGCCCGTGTTGGAGCCCCTGAGCCTCCTCACCTATGCCGCGGCGCTGACCTCGCGCCTGCGCCTGGGCACCTCGGTCATGCTGACGGTGCTGCGCAATCCCGTGCAGCTCGCCAAACTCGTCGCGAGCCTGGATCAGCTTAGCCAGGGACGGCTTACTGTCGGCATTGGTATTGGAGGACACGTGCCTGAGTCCATTTTTGGGCTCCCCAGCGGGCAGCGCGTGCGCCGCTTCGTGGAGGGAATACAGGTCATGAAAGCGCTGTGGACGCAGCCCCAGGCACAGGTGTCCGGCACGTTCTGGCAGTTCCAGAACGTCGCCATGGAACCCAAACCCGTGCAAAAGCCGCATCCACCTATCTGGTTCGGGGCGCGCCAGGCTCCTGCTCTCCAACGGGCAGTACGCCATGGGGATGGCTGGATGGGCGCTGGCTCGTCCTCCACGGCAGATTTTCTCGAGCAGTACGGCTTGCTGCGGCGTTTCCTGGACGAGGCGCAGCGCGACCCGGCGACCTTCGCGGTTTCCAAGCGCGTCTATCTCGCTGTTGATAACGACCGCAGCCGCGCTGAGCGTCGCCTGCGGGAGTGGTTCGGCATGCGCTACCGCAGCGCTGACATGGGCTCACAATGCGGGATCTGGGGGAGTACGGCGGAATGTACGGAGAAGCTCGCCGAAATCGTGCGTGCTGGTGCGCAACACCTGCTCCTGAACCCGATGTTTGACGACCTGGAGCACCTGGAACTACTCGCGCAGGAGATCCTGCCGCATCTGTAGGGTGCGCCACACCTCTACGGTACAAGGGATAGACCATGCTCTGGCTGCGCTCACGACGGCCGTTGTGAAGGCGTCGAGGGGCACTGTGCAATCGCGAGACGGTACAGGCGCCAGGTCCATTCGATGTCTGTCGCAGCCCGGTGTGCGTCTTCACCATCACGGACGATATTGAAGTGACGGGCGATAGTCCCAAGTCCTAAATGCACATCGGCTGGTAATGTGCCGATGAGTTGGAGGTGCTTGTAGAGGCTCCACACGTCGAAGATATGGTAATCGAACCGCCAGGGCAGTCCGCATTGCCGATATGCCCTGTACAGGAAAGCCTCGTCAAATTTGGTATTCCACCCGCTCACGATGGCGCCGTCAGCGCACCGGCTGTCGAACTGTCGCAAGACATCGAGCAGCGGCGGAGCCGCGTCTATCGCCTCACGGGGAATTTTGTGGACGGCGGCAGCGCCCTCGGTGTGTTCAACGTCCCCAGGGTTGACCAGGGAGTGCAGGCCTTCGGCCTGGCGTTCGCCATCAGTCTCGAAGATACAGGCGATTTCGATGATACCGTGCCGCTCGACATCGAGCCCAGTGGTTTCCAGATCGACAAAGACGAGTTGCGCCATGCCTGCTTCCGTCTCCTGTGGAGTTATCGTGAGTCGAAGCTCTGTTGACTCCGGATGGCTAGAGCTATGAGGTATCCTAGGAGCTTTGACAATCATAGCCTAGATTCCCATGCACCACTAGTTTTTTCAACGAGCCGGTAAAAGGCTAAAGCCATGGTGGGTCTCTTCGGCTAAGATAAGGCACCGCTGCAGCTTGCAGCGCTCCTGTGCCAAGGAGGGCTCCTATGCGTCACCGCTGGCCCGAAGACACTGGGTTCACGCGTGTGGTGTTGGCAGTGGAAGACAACGTTTGTGCTGTTTGTGGGGCGGCTCTGCACCTCTGCGATCACCGTCGGCACCGCATTTTTACGCTGCAAGGACCTGTGGAGGTGGTGTGCACATGAGCCCACTGCGCTGACCGCCAGTGCGCTGCGCATGCCAAGACGCGCAGCCCCTACGCCGAACCCCTCTTGCCGCTGCCGTGGTGGCTCATCGGCTGGGACGTGTGCTGCTGGATGGGCCATCGCCGCTTCGCCCGCCATTGGTCCGTGCCGCAGATCCGCCGCGCACTGGCCGACACCTCGCAGATGCCGCTGTCGGCCGATGCCATCGAGGATGCTGTACGCCGCTCTCAAACCATGCTCGCGGCCCGGCAGCAGGATCCCCAGGTGGGGGCGGCGGCGTATCGGCACGTGGCAGCCTTGGGCTTGAGCATCGATGGCCTGCAGCCGGAGAAAGGCCAGGAAACGCTCTACGTCGTGCGGGAGTTGAACGCGACACGGCTGTGGTGTGCTGAGGCGTTGCTCTCCAGCAATGCCGACGAGGTGCGCCGTCTGCTGAGCCAGGCACGGGCCTGGGCCACGCCGTTGGGCCGGCCGGTCCACCTGTGGTTGTCGGACAAACACGACGCGTTCGTCACCGGGATCGCGGCCGAGTTCCCCGGGGTCCCGCCTCGGTCTTGCGGCAATCATTTTCTGCGCGACGTGGCCACGCCCATGCTGGAGGCGGAGAGGCACGCCAAGGTCAAGATGCGCCGCCAAGGACGCGGATGGCGTCCCATCGAACGCGAGGTGTTGCAGCAACGGCGACCCAGTGCCGCCGCCGCGCCGGCCGTTGCCCCTGTCACTGTGCCCCCTGTTTCCCCACCCCCAGCGAACCCGTTGGCCAAGGACGTCCCCGTCGCGCCGGAACCACCGACGGATACCGGCGAGGTCGTGCTGGATGACTGGAGTGCCGTGCGTGGTAGGCTCAATGACGATCAGGGGGGGCCGTTCCAACCGCCCGGCTTACGCATGGCGGAGGCCTTGGGAGACGTCCGTGCGTCGCTCCAACGCCACCTCGATGCCCACCGTGGCGGTCGCGCGCACCCCCAACTCCAGCGCTTGGCCGCCGGTATCGACCGCGGCGTGGCCGCGGTGCAGGCAGCACACCACGGCGTCCGTCAGCAACGGCAAGAGCTCGAGCGTGTCGCCGCGACGCTGACCTGTGCGCACGGTTCGGCCACGGAGCGGCAGGCCCAGTTCACGCGCTTGCACGAGGAGTTCGCCGGCCTCGACACCCCGTTTTCCCACCACGTGGCGGGGGTGATGGCCAGCTTTGCCACAGGACTCTTCGTCGGTGGAGCCACACGGCCATGCCTCCAGGACACCGTGGATCTGGAGCGTTGGTTTCGGCAGCCCAAAGGACACGAGCGACGCATCCACGGGCACCGGCATGCAGGGGTGCGCATCGTGCAGGAAGGTCCCACACGCTTGCTGGCATTGGACGCCCATGTGACCCATCCTGAGCCGTTTATCGCCCACGACTTGGCACGGTATCAGGACGTGTCGGCCCCTGCCTGTCAGGTCGAGGCCCTCCATCGACGCAAGGTCATGCGCACCGCCCGTTCAAAAAAAAACGAGTGCTCTTGCTCACAACATTGGAACGCCGGTACTTGAATGCTTTTTAGCCTTTTACCGGCTCGTTGAGTTTTTTTGCGTGGTCCACCGCAGCCAGGGCCAATGCGACAGACGCAGGAAGCAACCAATGACCTGCTCGACCCTATTGCGCAGCGCTGGTCTTTTCTGGTACTCTTCACCAAACGGACGTTTGGTACACACAACAGGCAGAGAGTATGCAGGCGTCATTGAGGCCGTGGGGTGGTGTATCAGGTCGTGTATCGAAAGGTATGCCGGCAATGCAACCGAGTTTTGCAGCAGTACGAGAACGTTATCTCGAAGAACTGATTGAGCATGAGTGGTATGACGTACGGACGTTCGGGAAAAAGCAGCGCCAGGAGATGACAGCCCCGGAATATCTGGTGGAGTTGCTCCAGCATGGCCATGTCACGGCGGTCGAGATGCACAGTCACACCCCACGTTCGGACGGGTTGATCGAGCCCGAGCGCATCGGCGCCTGGACGCACGCGCTGTATAAAAAGGGCTATTTTCGTCATGAGCATCTCGCCGTCCCGCTCGTGGTGATGGTGACCGATCACGATTACATCTATACGGCCAGTGATCTACAAGCCATTGCCTACGAGGAGGGGTTAACGTTTTTGCCCTCCACCGAAGTCAGTACCGAGCATGGGCATGTCCTATACTACGGCTCCCATCCGGAGATTGTACACACCCTTGACCTCTCCAAACCCCAGCTCTCGGTCAAACCCGGTGGGCCCGAGTTTTTTGACATGGTCCAGACGCTTGAGGGCGGGGTCGCTATCCCGGCCCATCCCTACCGGGAAACCAGTCTGTTACGCACCCTCCCGGGTGCTGAGGTCGCCCCTATGCTGGTGGCGGTGGAGATCCTCAATGGGAAAACCCCAGCGGATCAGAATCGTGCTGCCATTGACTACGCCAGGCAGCACGGCATACGGGGGGTGGGTGGCAGTGATGCGCATCAGATATCACGCTTATATTCCTATCTGACACTCTTTGACGGCCCGATTCATGGGCTCGACGATCTGGTGATTGCCCTGCGCCAGGGCGACTATTTTCCTGTACATGGTGAACACCTGCGCTTCAAAGAGGCATAAAGGGGGAGGTATGGCGCCCCACGTGGACTGGTATTATCACCGCAAGGGCTGAACAACCTGTGCGAAAGCCTCCGGGTTTCTGGAGGCACGGGGTATTGCGATACGCGAAACGGTGCCGGCCAGTCGGAAGCTCGGACGGACAGAGGCGTTGGCCATGGCGCGTGCGGCGCATCGCCTCATTGCTGCCAAAGGCAAGAAAGTGACGACGATTGATCTGCAGACCACGCCGCCGGCAGACGATGTCCTGGCCGGACTGATGCTTGGACCTACCGGTAATCTTCGCGCCCCCATAATGCGGGTAGGGCAGACGATTCTGGTAGGGTATAATGATCAGGCATTCACCGATATTTTTGGGTGAGGGCTTTCTGCGAGTGCCCTTCGTCTCCAGGCGAAGCAAGGTGGCAAGGTGACAGGGGCCAAACGCAGCCACCCCAAGGAGAGAGTATGGCAAAAGAAGTCATCGTCTATAGTAATGTGGGCTGAGGCCCCTGCCATCAAGCGATGGAGTATCTATCGCAAAAAGGCATCCCGTTTACAGAGAAAAACGTCTCGCGCGATCAGAGCGCCGTGCAGGAGCTCATGAGTATGGGGATGCGCTCTTTGCCGGTCATTGTCATTGGGGACAAACGTCTCAGTGGCTTCAACCCCAAAGCCATTGACGAGGCGCTGGCGAGCTAGCGTTGGAGCGAGGGGTGAGGGCATCTGCGTGATCCCTCACCTCTTGTATCTTTATTCTTCTGCCGCTTCCGCGACTTCCTCAGTCGCTCCCGCTCTGTGCCTAAGGGCACGGCCCTTCTCTGGATGGGGATCTTTCACCAGACCATAGACCTGCCGCCCTTCGTGATCTTCCGGGAGATATTCCGTAATTGGCAAACCCTCCGGGTTTACGAACAGCAGTCAATGACAGTACTTATACGTCTGCATCTCGTCACAGGCACAGATCCAACGCCGGAGTTTGGCCTCAGCCTGCTTGTCCGGATAAAAATTACACGGACAGAGTGGCTTGCCTACTTCTTCGATATGCCGCGCCAGCCCTTCGACGACGACGTCCGTTACGGTGCGGTCCGGATGCAGATACGTTCCAGACTTCGCCGCAAATTTCTCGACGAAGTTGCGCATCTTAATAATGTTCTTCTCACTTGGCTGGTCCATAGGACAGCTCTCCTTTATCCAGCAATCTCGTCAATCCGCTTGGCCAGGGTAAAATCTAACGCACTTATCCCCCCCACGTCATGGGTGTTGAGGTCAATAGTGACACGATTATACACATTGGACCAGTCCGGATGATGGTTCATGGCCTCAGCCACCAGTGCAACGCTCGCCATAAAACCGAACGCCGGCACAAACGACGCAAAGCGAAAGGCTTTGTGTAATTTGCCATCCACGAGTTCCCAGCCGGGGATCTCGGGGAGGCGGGCTCGCACTTCCGCCTCCGACAGTTTCTGCCTCTCCGCCATACTGCTCTCCTGCTGTATGCCCTCAGGCGACCTTGGCAATCAGGGCATGGAGTAATTCGACAATGCTAGCGTGCACGGCCGCTGGCAGCGCGTCAACGGTGTCCTCGCGACGGCCCGTAATCCCGTCGGCCGCTCCAGCCCGCACGCAGGCCTCAAGCATCGCAAGCTCGGTGGCGGCGCTATGTAAGAGATCGGGCTGCTGCCGCAATGCCGCCAGACAGGTAACAATACCATATGCTCCCCAGTTTGCCACTGCGGCGGTCACGAGTGTCCTGACTTGCGTGACAGTCGCCAGCCCCCCACCACACGGGCACTGGCACACATCACCGTAAGGTTTATAGCGTCGCACGACGTCTTCAATAAGACCAAAACCCACGTCATTGCCGTTGTCCCCTACGCCAATAGTGGGAAGACCAGCCGCGTGGACCGCGTCCAGGAGATATTCTATGAGGGCACGTGCCCCGTCAGGAATGGCGAATCCCATGGCGCTGTGGGCCACGCCGAGACGGTTTGGACCCACTTTCTCCGTCACAACGAGCGCTGCCGGGCGGATCTCGGCTACGAGTTGGTGCGCCGCCGCCTGCGCTGCTACTGTCTCAGTCGGGAAGGCCTGGAAGGCGACACCGCAAGGGTCCTGGTGTGCTGCCGCGAGTTCCCGGTGGAGGTGTAACCCCAGACTCTCGACACAGGCCTGCACAGGCGCCTCAATAGCGGCCTCACCGAGAATAAGTGGCGTGCATGCCAGACCACAGCGCACGGCCCGTGCCAGGGACGCTGCGCCTGGAGGACCATCCGTTTCGCCATACGGTAAGCGTTCCGGATGGCAGAAGCCGGTGGCAATAACAATGGTGTTCTGTGGGGTGATCTGGTGCAGGCATCGCGCCGCTGTGAGGGTCAGAGGCGCGTCAGTCAAGCCACGCACTGCCTGATAGAAACGGCCAATGTACCCACTGGTAGGCCCTGGTGGACGCAAGTCCAGGGTGCACAGACGATCGACGGTGTCCCCAAGATCCTGGAATACAGCCTGGCGCTCTGCGGACATGGTTGCCTCCTCCTATGGGATAGGGCAACGAGGATGCCACAACTACCAGGATGCGTCCACTGTTTTCTCGCTGACAGGTGCATTTTACATTGTCAGTGATGCCGCGGCTTTAGCCATTGCACGCTCCAACTCGGCCACACGCGTACCACTGCCTTGCGCGAACTCGGGTTTGCCGCCACTGCGTCCGCCAAGCTGCTCACACACGGCGTGGAGCAAGGTGTTGGCCGCCACTGGCAGGTCAGCCGACCGCGCACAGACCAGGCGTGCCATGTCACGAGTACGCGTTGCCAGCAGTGCCAGGACGTCTTGGTCTGCCACGAGTCGATGCGCCAGGAGTTTGACGTCATCGAAGTCGCGGTCGTCAAAGATGCGCAGGATGATACGCGGTGTGGGCGTCGCAGGCGTGGCGGCGAGGAGTTCCTGGGCTTCGGCCTGGGTCGCCAGTTCGACAAGCGCACGGGCACGCCGTTCGAGTTTTTTGTGCTCTTCCAGGAGCTGTGCCACTGCCTCTAGCGCTTCATCGCGCCCAACACTCAAGCGGCGCGCCACACTGGTCGCCGTCTGATTGGCCGCGCGGTAGTCGCGCAGCGCGCGCCCGCCGCAGACAAACTGTACGCGAGTCATGCGTTTGGCGCGTTCCCAGCCGCGTACCGCAATCAGCCCTACTTCACCCGTACGCCGCGCATGCGTACCGCCGCACGGCGACCAATCAAAGTCGGCAATTTCAATAACGCGGACACAATCAGTGTTGAAATTTTCCTTGCGGAGCGGCAATTGCGCTGCCTCTGCGGGGGTCACGGTGTGCAGACGCACCGCACGGTCCTCGAAGACCACCGCATTAGCCAGCTCTTCCGCCTGCCCAATGGCGGTAGCAAGTTCATCTGGAGACCCATCGAGCGTCAGGTCAATCTCGGCCACTTGTTCGAAGATACGGAAACCCCTGGTCTCAGTTCCAAAGAGCTGAAAGAAGGCTTGCGAGAGAATATGTTGCCCGGTGTGCTGTTGCAGCATTTCCAAACGCCGCGGCCAATCAACCACTCCTGCCACCGTCTCTCCGACCTTGAACGGCACGTCACCTTCCAGGTGATGCAGCATACGGCCATCCTCAGTCATCGACACTGCCACCACACGTGTCGCGTTGATGGCCCCCGTGTCGTGCGGCTGCCCACCACCCCCGGGGTAGAAGGCGGATTGATCAAGCACCACTGCCTGATGGCCGTCATGGACAAAACAGTCCACCACCTGAGCGGAAAATTGGGTGAGTTGAGAATCGTGCCAGTAAAGTTTCGTGGTCATAGCATCATCCGTTCATGGGGTGAGATCAGGGTCATTACTTTGTCAGGTTGACGGTGAGCCGGGGTGCTGTCTTCATCTTCCAGCCTCTAGCTCATCCAGCGCGGTGCTTGCGACGAGATATTTTTCCCCACATTGCTGACAGACGCCTGTGGGGACATCACGGAAGATATAGAGCTGCTTTTTGTAGCGATAATCCAGCTCAACAAATTCCTCCTTGACTTCACCCCCACAAAATGAACAGTCTCCATACTCATGAGTCGCCACGTCTGAATTTCTCTTTGAAAGCTTCGATGTCCATGAACATAACTGTATCATATGATGAGAGAACATAAGTGAGGGCCAGCGGGATGAGGATCCACACCGCTTCCAGCCAGTTATTACTTTCCCTATGCGGTATACGGATGTGGCCGGGGCGGCGGTATTTGAGGAGAAAGGACAGCAGTAGTAGGAAAATCAACCCGGCGAAAAAGACCGTGATCCCAATCAAGAACGCATACAGCCCATCCACCCGCCCCGCAATCGTCGACGCCTGCTCTGGGAAAAGACGACCCCATGCTTCCCTCTATTCTCTCTCGTGCATCCCGACTCTCCGGCGCCGCTCGCGATGCACCATGACCCCCAAAAACGTGCCCAGGGTCACCACGGTAGCTGCCCCAGCCAGGCGCAGCGTGCACAGAATGGCCAGATTATACGTACCGCTTTGGGGATCGTAGTGGTAACACAGCAACAAGAGCTGGTCGATGGGTGAGCCAATCTTGTGTGCCGCGGCTTCTATCAGCCCCAACCGCACGTCCCGTGGAGCATACTCAACGCCGTAAAAGGACCGGGCCAGTTGTCCCCTGCGGGGTCAGCACCATAATGCCGCTGGCATGCGCAAACTGGCCCCTGGCGGCGGCGTAGGTATAGTGGAAGCCTACTGCCTGGGCCAGGCGCTGGATAGCCTCGGACGAGCCGGTGAGAAAATGCCAGCCATTGGCCGCACCGGCACGCCCGTAGCCTCGCACGTATTGTGCCTTTTTCGCCGCAGCCAGGGCTGGAGTGTCATGCGGATTGATGCTCACAACGAGTATGTCAAAATCCTCACCGACGGCTAAGGAGAGGACCAGCAGGGTCCGGAGCACGCCGTTGAGCACCATGGGGCAGAGGTTCGGACAGTCGTAATGTACCGGGAGCATTCGGTGATTCTGACGTCCCACAGGTGACCCTTCTATCATCAGCAGGAGAACATCACTTCATCCTACCACACGAGGAGTCACCCATGGGAGCGGCTGAGGTTATCGCGTTTGCGGCGGTCCGTGCAAGCAAACAATGGGACACCCTGCGCCACCAGCTTCACGAGCGCTTTGACCAATGGCTCGATACCCTGGAGACGCAGTGGCACGAGCC
>WNFE01003349.1_pt1 | contig 11922 bp, 7 predicted proteins | sample 5400451 | NCBI WGS metagenome assembly WNFE01 (sample SAMN13153344, study PRJNA577476) | soil metagenome | isolation source: 200 cm saprolite under Douglas fir tree site 2 hole 2 | place: USA:California | collected 2015-04-18
ACCACAGGAGTTCGCCGTTGAAGAAAAGGATGATCCCGGCCACGCCCCAGGCCACGACCTTGGTCACCCGCGAGTTCACCAGGGTGCCCATCTTCGCGCGGTCGCCGGTGAACTGAATCAGCGGAATCATGGCAAACGGTAACTGAAAGCTAAGAATCACCTGGCTGAGAACGATCAGTGCCGTGACTTTGCCCTCGCCGGCAAACCCGATCACCAGGACCGCGGGAGTGATGGCCAGCGTTCGCGTGATCAGTCTGCGAATCCACGGCTTCAGCCGAATGTTCAGAAAGCCCTCCATCACGATCTGCCCGGCCAGCGTCCCGGTGAGCGTGGAGTTTTGCCCGGAAGCCAGCAGGGCGCACGCAAAAACGGTGCTGGCCAGGCTCACGCCAAGTACCGGGCTCAGCAGTTTGTAAGCATCGGAAATTTCCGCGACGTTGTGCAGCCCGCGGGTGTGAAAGGCGGCAGCGCCCAATACGAGAATGGCGGCGTTGACGAAAAGCGCGAAAGCCAGCGCGACCGTGGAATCAAAGACCGCGTAGCGCAGCGCTTCGCGGCGATGAGCGACGGAGATGCCAAAGGCGCGCGTCTGCACAATGCTGGAGTGCAGATACAGATTGTGCGGCATGACCGTGGCACCCAGAATGCCGATGGCGATGTACAGCATTTCGCGATTTCGGAAAATTTCCGCGCGCGGAATAATTCCTTGCAACGCGTCGCGCCACAACGGCTGTGCGAAGAAAATTTCGTAGGCAAAGCAGGCGGCAATGGTGGCGATCAGCGTCACCACGAAAGCCTCGATAAGCCGGAATCCCCGGCCTTGCATGGCCAGCACAATCAGGACATCCAGCGCGGTAATCAGCACGCCGGCGAGCAGCGGCAGACCGAAGAGCAGCTTTAGCGCGACCGCCGAGCCAAGGACTTCCGCCAGATCGCAGGCGGCGATGGCAATTTCGCACATGACCCACAACACCATCGATGTGCGCCGTGAGTAGTGATCGCGGCAGGCCTGCGCGAGGTCGCGACCGGTCGCGATACCCAGCTTAGCGGAGAGCGCTTGCAGGAACATCGCCATCAAGCTGCTCATCACGATGACGCTCAGCAGCGTGTAGGCAAATTTCGACCCGCCCTGTATGTCGGTGGCCCAGTTGCCCGGGTCCATGTAGCCCACTGCGACCAGATAGCCAGGACCGGCGAACGCCAGCATCTTGCGGAACCAGGAAGCGCCGGAGCTGAACGCCACGGTTCGGTGGGCTTCCGGCAAAGACGGCAAACCGGCGACGCGCGGACGGAAAGTTCCGGCCGGGTAGCTGGTGGGAGCCTCCGAGCTGGAGGCGATTTCCTTTTCGACTTCGCTCGGTACGATAGGGGTCATGTCTGGCGTTAACTGTGTTAAATACGACTCATAAACTATACTTAATATCGGTGGTTGTCAATGGAACTCAGCCAATTCTTTTCCGCCCGTGCAACCAGCTCTGCTGACCGGCGATTCCCCACCAGGCCGCGCTCACACCGCGCCAGCCGCCGCTGTGGTACCTTCAAGATGCGCACAGCGTAGCGATAAAACAGAGGGGCTCATACGATGGACCAACAGCAGCCGGTGCAAGGGCAGGTACAGATCAAGGCGGATGAGAAGGAACTACAAGGCGAGTACAGCAATCTCGTGATGATTCACCACAATCTCGAGGAATTTACACTGAACTTTATCTATATTTTCCCCAACGGCGCGCAGGGCAAGCTGCTTAAGAGCATGATCGTCAGCCCCGGTCACGCGAAACGCATCTTTCGCGCGCTCGGAGAGAATATCGCGCGCTACGAGGCGCAATTCGGCACCATCAAGGAAATGCCGGAAGGCGGCCCCACACCCAATGTTGGTTTCGTGCAGTAGGCATAACCTCTGGAGTGCAGTGGCGTTTCGCTCGTGTTAGAATCTCAGGATTGCTTCTCGATCGGGCCTGTAGCTCAGGTGGCTAGAGCGCGCCCCTGATAAGGGCGAGGTCGGTGGTTCAAGTCCACCCAGGCCCACCATGTTTAATCCTCAGTTTAGGTCCCCCTTCAGGATAACTTCGGGAAGGCTCAGCAGTAGTGGCACTTGAAACTTCCTGCGGCTATTCGCGCATCTTAGTTCCAGGGAAAGGGAGAAGTCTTTCGATCAGATGGGGAATCAAATTGGCCAATCGGGCCGGCCAGTCATCTCGGGAGGAATCATGCGATACCGCTTGCCGCTGCTGCTCATGTTCGTGTTGTGCTTTGTTACAATTTCGCCGGCGTTCGGGCAATGGCACGACTATACAAAATGGGAAGTATCGCCCTTTGTCGGCTACGAAACCAGCGGATCCTATCCGGTCACCAATTCCTTCACCGTCGACCGCCTGCGCGTGGACAGCGGGCTGAGTTTCGGCACCTTCATCGATTACTCGCTCACCGAAAACTCGCAAGCGGAATTCATGTGGAGCAGGAACAATACTAGTTTTAGCGAGCGGGACGCCGCCACGCAGACCTACTCAAAGGCTTTCAACACTGACTTTGACCAATTTTCGTTTGGCTTTCTCTACATGGTACGGAACAGCGAAAGGAAGCTGCGACCGTTCATCGCGGGCGGTATTGGCGCTGCGCATGAATCGAATAGCGGAGTCAATCCCAACCGCACTCTGTTGGCTTTCAATCTTGGCGGCGGGGCAAAGTACGAAGTGAGCCGGCACTTTGCGCTGCGCGGAGATTTGCGGTGGCTGCCGTCGCGGGCCAACAAAACGCTGCAGGTGCAATGCGATCCCTTTGGAAATTGCTTCCAGCAGAATGTTTCCAATTACCTGCAGCGCGTGAATTTCACGGGCGGCATCGCGTTTCGGTTTTAGTCCGCACTGCGGGCGTCCCGCAACGGAATTTACCACAGAGCGCACAGAGGACACAGAGCGAAGGTGGGACCAGGTGTTGTCGCTGTGCAGCGTTCCCACAGCATAAATCATTCATTCATAGCGCAGGGCGACCATGGGATCGACACGCATGGCGCCGCGTGCTGGTACATAGCAAGCGGCCAGTGACACCATCACCAGCAGCAGCGTCACGGACGTTTCATTTGGCTTTGCCTTTTGCAGGGGCGAGTAAACCAAAGACGTCGATGCGACGCTTGGTGGGGACGTAGACGCGGCCGTTGGCAATGGTAGGGATTGTAAAGCGAAGAGCGTAGCCTGCGCCGTCGCGCGTGGGATTTTGGGTGGAATTGTAGAGTTCGCGGGAGACATCGGCGGCGTCATAGGCGAAGAGAACGGCGGGCTGGTCCGGGCCATTCCAAACTTTGGTGGAGACGATCCAGACGATGCCGTTTTTGGCGCCGTTGGCGGAAATGGCCGGCGTGCCGGGATCGTTGATGTTGGTGTTGCTCTTGGCAACCGGCTGCGCGGATAGACGGCCGTTCTGCAGCGCGTAATCCCGCAAATAGTCGTTCATCAGGAAGTAGAAGACGTGACCGTTCCAATAGGCGGGTGCGCCAAAGGATTGCGCGCCGGCGGGGACTACTTGAACGGCATTGCTATCGTCGGCGGCGTGGAAATGGCCGAGATTGTCGCGGTCGAGTTCGTAGAGTTTCGCGGACTTCCCGGCGGCGAGAAGTAAATGCGAGTGCGGAGCAGGCTGGTCGGGGAGAAGGATTGGACTGCCGGAGCCGAAGTCGCCGTCGGTATCGTTGAGGTGTTCTTGATCGGCGGGCGTGAAATAGTCGCGCACGGCAAGGCCGTTAGGCGTGAGCGCAATTTTGAGGACGGAGTCGCCGTAATCGCGGCCTCCGGATGCGGCGGTGAATTTCCCGTTGCCGGTGATGAGGTAGACGTTGCCACTGCCGTCGGCAGCGGGCCCGGCGTCGGCTTGCCAGATGCCGCTTTCCTTCGCGCCAGGAGAGACATTGAGGACGCCGGTTTGCTTCAGCGTTCGCGCGTCGTACGACATGACCCAGCCGTAGTAAGGGCCGACGTCGCAAGAAGAGGCCCAGGTGATGAAGACATTGTTGTTGACCAGGAGCAGGGCGGCGCGTTGATTTTCGCGCAAGGGATCGAATTCGGTTACGCCTTTGGAGAACAGCGATTTGTCCCCTTGGAACGAGGCGCGAATGGTGATTGGCCCGCCGAGCTTTTCCGCACCGGTGACGAGATCGAGCGCATGCAGCTTCTGCCTGAAAACCCATTTGCCGTTTTCGGCTTCGCGGGTGCGGGCGAGAGCGTAAAGCGTTTTGCTCGACAGATCGATTACCGGCGTGGAGGTAATGCCAATGTCCGGCTGAATGAATGGGCAAAAAACGTCGCGATTGGAAACGGGGGAGATATATTTCTTCGCGTCGACAAAACTGACTTGCCAGAGCGGCTCGGTGGAAGTGGCATCGGCGTCGAAGGCGTAAACGCTGTCTTTCTCGGTGGCGATGAAGACGACGTTGTGCGAGCCCCTGCCTGGGATTTCGAGCTTGGGGACATACAGGGGTTGGGCGTAAACGTCGCCGTCGACGGGAAAGAAGGCGATTCGGCCGAATTGCCCGACATTGACGTTTTGCGGGGTGAGGATGGTTTCGAGCAGGTTCGCGCCGGTGCGCGCGTTGTCGTACTGCGCCGTGGCAATCACCGGCAGGTTTGGCTTCGTGGCGGGACTGGGTCGCTGCGGCGCCGCGACTCCGGCGAGGCAGCACACGAGCAGCGCAAGGAACACACGTAGTTTCATGCCTTTGAGACGCCGACGGCAGCAGATTTGTTTCCGGCTACACGGGCACCTCACGGGCGGCATGGTCACAAGATGAGGCCGCGACTGCGTGGCGGGGCCGCCCTAAAGGACGGCCTCTACGGGACGGTGGCATAATGCGCGGCACAAGGCGGGTTGCACGGGCGGGAGGAGAAATGAAGGCTGCGGTGCTGTATGAGCTTGGGAAAGCGCCGCGATTTCACGAGTTCGCGGAGCCGACGGCCGGCAAGGATGAAGCGGTTGTGCGCGTGCGAGCGGCGTCGCTCAAAGCCGTCGACAGGCAGCTGGCCAGCGGGTCGCACTACGCCAGCCCTCGCGAGTTGCCGGTGGTGTGTGGAACGGACGGAGTTGGGGAGCTGGAGGATGGCACGCGGGTATTTTTTGGCGGGCCGAGGCGGCCGTACGGAGCGATGGCGGAACGCACCGTCGCGCCGCGCGCGTTTTGCTTCCCGGTGCCCGCGGGGATCGATGATGACACCGCCGCGGCGCTGCCGAATCCGGGCGTTTCTGCCTGGCTGTCGCTGACGCACCGGGCGAAACTAACGGCGGGCGAGACGGTGCTCATTCTGGGCGCGACGGGAGTTACCGGACAGCTTGCCGTGCAGATCGCGAAGCTACTCGGGGCGAAGCGCGTGATCGGTGCGGGGCGCAACGAGCGAGTGCTCAGCAAGCTGGGCGAACTGGGCGCGGATGCCACGATTCAACTCGAGCAGCCTACGGACTCGCTTAAGGACGCATTCGCGCGCGAGGCGGGAGAAGCTGGGTTCGACGTCATCATCGACTATCTATGGGGACGCCCTACCGAGACACTGCTTGCAGCGATTACAAAATCGGAATTTGCGGTGGTCACGAAGGAGACGCGCCTGGTGCAAGTGGGCGAGAGCGCCGGGCCGGCGATCGCGTTGCCGGCAGCGGTGTTGCGCAGCACGGCGTTGACGATTCTGGGCACTGCGGGAATACCTTCGCGCGAGGTCTTGGTGGATGCGATGCAACAGGTGATGACGCGGGCGGCGCGCGGGGAACTGCACATCGAGACCGAGCGAGTTCCGCTTACGGATATAGAAAGCGTGTGGCAGCACCCGGAATCAGGGTGCAGAATCGTCGTCATCCCGTGAAGCCAGCCTGAGGACGGACAACCAGAAGCCTCTAGAATAGACACGCACACAATAAAGTCACGGCCGTTTCCTCAGCTGCCGAAGCCGAAGATCTAAGCGGCTTTTATGTCGGACCTTCAAAGCTCCGATCCCCTTCCTAGCGCGGGCCGAGATATACATGTGAATCGTAGGAGGACAGCCCTAATTGGCTGTGCCGCTCAGAGGGATTTGGAGACGAGGAAGGCACGGACTACGCGGGCGGCGTCGCGCTGGTTGGCGTCGACTTCGGAATTGAGGTGGCGCATTTCATCGGCGGAGATTTTGTTGGCGAGGGCGGCGAGGGCGGCGCGGAGTTGGGGGAATCTTGTGAGGGCGTCGCGGCGAACGATGGGGACGGCGTCGTAGGGCGGGAAATAATGTTTGTCGTCGACCAGGGGGACCAGGCGGAGAGCGTCGATTAGGCCGTCGGTGGAGTTGCCGGCAACGATGTCGACTTTTTTGTCGACCAGGGCGCGGTAGATGAGGCCAAGGTCCATGACGCTGGGCGGCGCGGCGAAGCGCAGGCCGTAGAGCTGGCTCCAGCCGCGGAAGCCGTCGGGGCGCTCGAGGAATTCGAAGCCGAAGCCGGCGCGCATTTTGGGGGCGAGCGGGACGATGTCGCTGGTGTTGCGGAGGTGGAGGCGCTGAGCGTCTTCGCCGCGGACGACCATGGCGAAAGTGTTTTCGAAGCCGAGGGGCTCGGTGACTTCTAGATTGAAACGCTGGGCGTAGAGTTGTTTCACGCGATTGTAAACGTCGCGTGGATTGGGGCTGGGAGATTCGTTGAGGACAGCGGTGAGGGCGGTGCCGGTGTATTCGACGTAGAGATCGAGGTCGCCGGAGAGCAGGGCTTTTTGGCAGAGGAGCGTGCCGCCGAGATTGGATTTGCGGTCGACGTGAATGCCGGTGCGGGCTTCGATGTGTTGGGCGAGGAGTTCGGCGAGGATAACTTGCTCGGTGAAAAATTTGGAGCCGATGGTTAGATGGGCGTGTTGGGTTTTGCGGCAGCCGGACAGAAAAAGGAGATTAAGGATGGAAAGGAGGCAGAGGAAGTAAATGAAGGGTCGGCGCATTGTGCTTGGGAAAGGAAGAAAGAACTTAACACAGAGTGCGCAGAGCACCACACAGAGAAGAGCAGGGACCGCCTGACCTGGTAAGCGCTCGTCGTCTGCGTGCTACTATTTCGACTGAAAGCGATTTATGGATTTTGTGACGACCCTTCGCATCGTGGCTAGTCTCGCGCTTCGCTTTTCCGCGCTCGCAGCGGTTTTATTCTCTGCTCTTCTGTTGGGGTCCGTTCCGCACGCGCGGAGCGCCGCTCAGCAAACGAAGGCGCCTGCGCAGGCAGAGGCAATTTACGCGGAGGGCATGCAAGCGCTGCAGCGGGGCGACCTCTCCACAGCAGAAACAGCTTTTGAAAAAGTTCTGCGCCTTGCACCCGGCAGCGCCGAAGCCCGCAACTCGCTGGGCTGGGTGCTTCTGGCACAAGGGAAGATCGATCCCGCGATTCGCGAATTTCAGGCCGCCGTCAGGCTCAAACCTGAATTCCCCCAAGCGCGCATCAACCTGGCTAATGCCCTACTGCAGGAAGGCAACCGAGATAGTGCGCTTCGCGAATCAAAAGAGGCCGTCCGGTTGGCCCCATCCGATTCCGAGACCCACCGCACCCTCGCGCGGGCGCTCGACGCTTCCGGTGAACCGGCTTCCGCGGCAGAGGAAATGCGCCGGGCCATTGCGCTCGAGCCGAACCGCGTGGAGTTGCACGACGATTTGGGATCTTTGCTGACGCAGCAAGGCTTGACCAACGAAGCCATCGCCGAATTTGCCCAGGCTCTTAAGTTGGAGCCCAGCCTGGGAAGCGCGCACTTGCACATGGGCGTGCTGCGCTTCCAGGAAAAATCTTTTGGTCAAGCGATAGCGGAGCTTAGGATTGCGGCCAACTCAAATGCGGGAGGGGCGCAGGCGCACTACTACCTCGGGCAGGCGCTTCGGGACACAGGCGAACTCGACGCTGCGATTCGCGAACTCCAAGTCGCCGTCCAGTTGCAGCCCGATTTCCCTGAAGCACAAAACGCCCTCGGGGTCTTGCTGCAGCGCTCGGGCAACGTAGACGACGCCATCGCATCCTTTCAGCGGGTTGTGCAGCTGCAGCCGGAAAATGCCGAAGCCCACAATAATCTCGGTCTCGCTCGTTTGCAGCTCGGCGACGCAGATTCTGCCATCCACGAGTTTCAAACTGCCCTTCGCTTGCGACCGCAAGACGCCGGCTTTCAAACCAATCTGGGTGTCGCGTACCTCCAGAAGACAGACTTTGACTCGGCGGTTGCGCAATTTCAATCGGCACTCGATAAAACACCGCGGAATCCGACGCTCCATTACGATCTTGGGCTTGCGCTAAAGCTGAAGGACAAATTGGCCGAAGCTGTCGCGGAGTTTCGCACCGCCGAGCAACTCGATCCACAGCAAGCCGACGTTCACTACACGCTGGGTGTGACGCTGTGGCAGCAGGGCGAGTTTGCGGCGGCGGCCAGCGAGCTGCAAGCGGCGATCGATGCGAGGCCGGACTACGCCGAGGCCTTTTACACGCTGGGAACGGTTTTGAAGCAGCAGGGCAAATTTCCCCAAGCGGCGGATGCTTTGCGGCAGGCGATCCGTTTGCAGCCCGATTTTGCCGGAGCGCACACAACTTTAGCGGCGGTGCTTCGCCAACTCGGCGACAGCGAGGGAGCGGCCGCCGAATCCAAAGCAGGCGCTGAAATCGGCAAGGAGAAGACGAATCAGCAGGCTGCGCTGTTCGCGACTAATTCGGGAAAGCGGCTGCTCAACGCCGGGGACTTAGAAGGCGCAATCTCGCAGTTTCAGGCGGCAATTCGCGCGCTTCCCGGCTATGCTGCCGCGCATTTCCAGTTAGGCTTGGCGTTGCAGCGCAAGGGCGAGAAGGAAGAATCCGCGCGCGAATTTCAGAAGGCGCGCGAGCTCGATCCGCGGCTCACGCCGCCACCTTAGGGTCTTTACCTGGAGCGATTACGACGTTCCGCTGCGCAGTGCCACCAATTCCGTCTCGACCGGTACACCACGCGTCACTTTTACGCGGATCACGGCCTCGAAGGGTTTCAGTTGGCCCGTTTGCGAGACGGGCAAGCGCAGCAAGAGTTCCTCAACCGAACTCTGCCGGCAAACGAATTCGACTGCCGCTTGCGTGCCTATCGTTGTCGTGCCCGCCAGGATCAACACGGCTTGGCCGGGGTTGAGTCCTTTAACCAATCCGACCACAGCATAGTCTTCCGTTAGCGGCGCGTTGCGAGCACTGGGGAAGTACTCCGTGGACTCTCCCGGCTGAGGATGGATGTTGACAATGGCCTCCTCGCCTTTACGCGATCCGGAAGCCATGCGGCGGAAAATGAATTCCTGAGTTCCAGGAATCTCCAGCAGCGTTAGGTTTTCGAAAGGCGAGCCGATGAAGATCAGGTTATTGTTCTTCGCGTCGTCCAGCGAAAACAGGCTGCCGCGCTTTATACGTATCTGCCGGTGAAGCAGTCCGAAAACACGATCCAGTTCATGGACAGCCAGCACCTCGCCCACGCCCGTGTAATGGTCCAAAATGAAGCTGCCCTTGTCTTTTGCGGCATCGTAATACCGCATGCCCGTTTCGGGACGGCCCACAAACGCCGCGTTGCTGAAAATTACCCACGGCTCTTCTTGCCCGGAGGCGAAACCGTTCCAGAACACTCGAAATGCCGCTGGCGCGACTTCGCCCTCCCGAGAGAGCCCTGCTTGCGCTGAGTTCCGACTCCAAAGCAACCCTAGAATGGTTGCCGCGGCGAGCACCAGCGCCACGCCCATCGAAACCGTTGCAGCAACCCATTTCCTATGGCTGCGAGTTTCCTGCCATTCCGTTTCGTTCGGTGGGCTGAGATGCGGCCTGGCCCCGTGGGCACGGTGATGGAACGCGAGGACATACGTGCCCTTTGGTAGTTCCACTACGATGCTGTCGTCGGTGCCGTTTGCGCTGTAATACTCGGAGAGTTTCGCGCGCAACCTGCCCGCCTGCACACGCACCATGGAATCGAGTTGAGGGTCGAAATCGTCGGACCGGCCGAAAACCTCCGTCGCAATTTGATATTCCTTGATTGGAGTTCCGGGGTGATCCAGCGCGTGCTTTGCTAAATAGCGAAGGAGTTTGCACAGGGACTCAGAGCCATGCAAAATCTGGCTGCCGGCCAATTTCTCGATCTGCGCGAGATATTGTTCGCGTTCGGACAACGAGTAACCCCCAGTTACATTGGTTTAACAGGAGTGTAACAACGTACCCATCTCTATGCAAGCGCGGGCTTTAGTGCCCGTAACGGTATCAGACCACATGAGACTTCTCTATGCGCCTGCAAAGAACTAATAGTGTGCATCATTTTTTTCGTTTGTTTTGGTGCGCAGTCGGGGTGTATCGCTGGGTGGAGTCCGAAGAATGCGGGACGCCCAGCGCTACCGGAGCATTTGCTTTGGGGTGCATTTTAACGTCGTGGGTGGGTTGGGTGCTTTGGGGTGTCTGAAGAACAAGATTTCGTCAGCGCTCTTCTATTCAAGACACTCAAACCTCTTTTCTTCTAAATACGGGCTTCTACGAATGCACGCCGGAAAACCGGCTTCATTCGCTAACACCTAATCGCTGATAGTTCCTGGAGTTTGTGCTAGCCGCGTTTCTCGAAGGAGGGTGTGATGGTAAGGAAATCGATCTGGGTGGGAATGGTGGTTTTTTGTTTGGCTTGCGTACTTGCGACACCGAGAGCGTCCGGCCAAGCGGTGTATGGGAGTATTGTTGGCAGTGTTACTGACGCTCAGGGCGCGGGCGTGGCGGCAGCCAAGGTCACGGTGACCAATCTGGGCAAGGGAACCACGGAAGAAGTCGCAACGAACGAGAGTGGGGGTTATTCAGCTACGCACCTCATACCGGACAATTACAAGGTTCGAATCGAGGCTGCGGGATTCAAGGCCTACGAAATCGCGAGTGTCCGCGTTGACGCAGACACGGCAGTCCGCGCGGATGCGCAGTTGCAAGTTGGCGCTGTTACGCAGTCCGTCGAAGTGACTGGCGAAATCCCGCAACTTCAGACGGAAAAGACTGACGTAGCCACGGTTTTTGAAACTCGAACGGTCGAAGATCTTCCGATCTACAATCGAAACTTTACAACCTTCCAGCTTCTATCTCCTGGGGCCCAGCGCCTCAACTGGGGTCACGCGGCCAGCGAAAACCCGCAAGGTTCGCAGCAGATCGAAACCAATGGGCAGCACTTTGCCGGTACAGCGTTCGAACTGGATGGCACAGACAATCAGGATCCGATTTTGGGGATCATCGTTGTCAATCCGAATCTCGACGCCATCGACGAAACAAAGATTATTCACCAGGACTACGACGCTGAATTCGGCAAGGCCATCGGAGCGATCGTGACAACGCAGACCAAATCAGGCACCAACGAGATCCACGGATCGGCGTTCGATTTTGAGCGGTCCAATTCGAATTTCGCCCGTAATCCATTTACTCAGTCGCCCGCAAAGGGTGGCGTTCCCAGCGGAAACTGGAATCAGTTCGGGGGTACTGTTGGCGGACCCATTCGGAAGAACAAGCTTTTCGCTTTTGGCGATTACCAGGGCCAGCGCAGCCACGTTGGCGGCACGTCTTCAGACCGTGTACCGACAGCCCTCGAAAGAGGAAATATCACCGCCGGGACCGGAGCCGATCTCAGCATTTTCGGCAAGAACATCTATGATCCGTGCACCGATAGTACCGGAACCTTCCATCCCGCCTGTGACGTAGCTCCGGCGAACCGCCAAAAGTTTGCCAACAACATCATTCCTGCAAATCGGCTCTCTCCGCAGGGCGAAGCTTTGCTCAGCAAGATCCCCCTGCCTAACGCTACGCCCTCCACGCCCCTGGGCGATAACTTTTTCAGTGCTGGCAACAACACCCTCGATTCCAATGGCTTCGATGTGCGCTCGGATTTCGTCGCCAGCAGTAAGGTGAACGTCTTCGGGCGTTACAGCTTCCAGCAGTTCAAGCGCTCTGGTCCGGGGCTTT
>WNFE01003694.1_pt1 | contig 11922 bp, 12 predicted proteins | sample 5400451 | NCBI WGS metagenome assembly WNFE01 (sample SAMN13153344, study PRJNA577476) | soil metagenome | isolation source: 200 cm saprolite under Douglas fir tree site 2 hole 2 | place: USA:California | collected 2015-04-18
ACCTTCGAAATTGTGTAGCCGCCGGTAAACAAGATCGACAAGAGCAGCGCCACTGCGCTCCATTGATAAACGTGCTTACGCAAATCCTCGCCAAGAGCGATATTTCTAATTTGAGCCGCCAACAGCAAACAGAGCGGCGGAACAACCGGAAAAATACGGTCTACGCGTTTTGACGGAATCAGTGACATCGCGACCAAGCCGCCTAGACTCCAGCAAACCAGCCAGAACGTTTCAGGCGACATCTCGCGAAAAACCGAGCGTAGCTGCCACTTGCGCGAATGAAGATCGACAATTGCGAGCGCGATCATCAACACGCTCCACGGAGCAAATTTGTGCAACAGATGCGGCAGATAAAAATACAGCGGTTGCGGTCGATGAATTGTTTCAGCAAAACGCGCCGCGAATTCGCCCACGACAACTTCATCGAAAAAACCGGGCATGAACAAAATGCCACCGATCACCCAGAGGAGAAAAATTCCGAGCGACGCAACCCACGGCCACCATCCAGACCACGCCGAGAACGCCTGGGTCTTGTGCCGCCACCACTCAAATATGACAATCCCGGGAAGTAAAAACACATAAACAATCGGTCCCTTGATCAACATTGCGACCGTGAGCAACGCAAAGATGCAAAGGCGATCCTGCGGTTTCCACGCTTCTTCCCGTTGAATTTTCTGCGAAATCAACAAACCGATAAGAAAAATTACGAGCGCCAACGGCATGTCGGTGCGGACGAGCGTTGCGAGGCGCGGACTCAACAGATTCCATCCGAACGCGGCGAGCGCGATCAAGCCAGCAGTCGATCCATAAACCGAAGTCGCAGCGCGAAACAACGACATCATAATGCCAATCGCGGCAAGAAACGACGGCAAACGCCACGCTACATCCCAGGATTTCGTTAATGCAAAAACACCGGCCGAAACCCATCCGACCAACGGCGGCTTCGTCGCGACGCGTTCGTGCGGCGTCCGCTGATAGAACCAGTGTCCCTCCTTGATCATCTCAAAGGAGGTGAACGCCTGCTTCGCTTGGTCGTAATCATCGAGCTGCCACGGCAAATTGGCGATGAGAAACAAAAGCATGGTGACGGCAGCAACGATCCAGACGGTGCGTTTGTTCTGAAGAAAATTCTCCAGCCAGGAAAGCTCCATGTTTACAACGCGAGCTAATCGCGCCAGAGCACCGCACGCATCGGTGCGCCATCGCCGCCCGCGATTCTTAGAGGCAACGCCGCGAAATTATAGATGCCCGGCGCGGCGCCACTCAAATCGAGCGATTCAACGATCGCAACGCCCGCGCCAGCCAGCGCGTGATGATTCGGCAACGATTTCGAATCGATTTCATCCACGGACGGCAGATCCAACCCAAGAAGCGTAACTCCATTTTTTTGCAGCCACGCCGGGACGTCCGCTGCGATCACCGGAATTTGCCTTGGGAAAACGGCGGAGTTGCTCCATCGGCCAGTTTTAACCAGAACCCGCGAGGTCTCCGCGATTTCTTCAGAATGCGGCTGGAAATCTTCGATTGTGATCAGGTGTTTTTCTTTCGACTGGGAGAAGGCTTCCGTAAGATCGACAACGACCGCGCGGCCCAAATAGATTTCGAGGGGCGCCCTTTCGATTGATTCCCCACTTGTGTCAAAATGGAATCGTGCATCGGCGTGGGTGCCGTTATGCACACTCATGCCGATCGCGCCGAGATTTACGCTTTCTCCCTCCGCCTTTTTCTTCGTCAATCGAAAATGAAACGGCTCGTCCCCCGGCCATTCCGCGAGATCGTTCGAGAGCGTACGTGAGATATCCCAAATTTTCATCGCCTGATCAGTTAACTGGCTTCATCCGACTTCTGCCAATCTCTTCAGCAATTGCTCGTGCCGCTTTTTCGCTCGCTCCGCCTTCGCCGAGTTTGCCGACGATTCTATCGAACTCGGAAACCATCCGATCACGCGCGTCGGCGTCCTTCATTAACCCTCGCACGGCCTTGACGATCCCGTCCGGCCTTGCGCGGTGCTGGATGAACTCGGAAACCACTTCTTTGTCTGCGAGCACGTTGGGCATCCCAAGATATTTCACGTTAACGACGAGTCGCGCTGCCAGATAAGTCGGCCACGCCACCTTGTAAATCAGGACAAATGGCAGCCGAAAATAAGCAGCTTCAAGCGTGGCACTGCCTGATGCCACAATTCCGGCAAGCGCGCGCTGCATAAGGGCTGCTGTTTCGCCGACCTTGACTTGAATTGCTCGTCCGTCCTGCACACCCTGATTGAGCATCCCCCTCATTTCCCGAGCGAGTTCCTCCGATGCGGCGCCGACTTCAAACCGCATATTCGGATTTCGTTTCTGAAATTCAGACACGCTTTGAAGCATTACAGGAAAAATTTTGCGCACCTCCCGGAAACGGCTGCCTGGAAAAAGCCCAATTAAATTCGAGTCACGCTCAGTATCGATCTTCCGAGCGCGCAGCCTTTCGATCATGGGATGACCAACAAATACCGCGCGCAGACCAGATTTGTTGTAAAGGTCGGCCTCGAAAGGAAAAATGCAGAGCACGAGATCGAGAAAGCGCGCCATCTTTTTGATGCGGCCACGATTCCAAGCCCAGACTTGTGGGCTGACGTAGTAAATGATTTTCGCTTGCGGCGATTGCTTCCGCAATGCACGCGCCAGGCGCAAATTGAATCCGGGATAATCGATCAACACGACCGCGTCGGGTTTGCTCTTTTTAACTTCGTTGAGGGTTTCTTGAAGCTGTTCTCGAAAGTAGCTGTACTTCCTAATCACTTCCCACAAGCCAAGGACAGCTGCCTCGTCGATCCAATCTTTGAATTGCCGACCAGCGATCGTTCGCATTTGCGGGCCGCCACGCCCGATAAAGTTAAGGTCTGTACTAAACCCCTGGAGCGAGCGCATTAACGCGGCGCCGTGATTATCCGCGCTCGCTTCACCCGCGACAAAATAGATTGTTTTGGATTTCATCCTTTTGCTCCAGATTGTAACCGCGCGCCTGAGAGACGCGATTACAGCCTCCTGAGTTGGAATACATCACCGAGTTTCAGACACTCGACTCGATCCGCTTTGTAATTTTAACTGCCAACTCCAGCGCCGCCGTCGCCTGGAATCCGGAAACACGCGGCTCGCGCCCGGTGCTCGCGCATTCGATAAATGAAGTGAGTTGACGTTTTAACGGTTCTTCGCGTTCGATCGCGACTTTGTCGCGCGTGATCCGTCCCCCAGCGCGTCGATAGATCTCTCCGCTCTGATTTTGATAATCCAGCGAAAGGTACGCGTCCTCCTGGAAAATCCGAATCTTACGCATTTGCTCGGGACTGATGCGGCTCGAAGTAACATTTGCCACGCAGCCATTCTCGAAACGCAACCGCGCGTTTGCGATGTCCTCACCGCGGCTTAAAACCGGGACACCGACCGCGTCGATCTTCTTCACGGGCGAACGCACGAAATGCAAAATGATTTCGAGATCATGGATCATAAGATCGAGAACTACACCGATATCGGTGCTGCGCTTGGGATAAGGCGAGAGCCGGTGCGCTTCGATGAACCGCGGATGGGTGAGATGTTTTTCGAGCGCGCTTAAAACTGGGTTGAACCGCTCGACATGACCAACTTGCAAAATGAGGCCCCTCCGCGCAGCTAATTCCGCCAATTTACCGGCGTGCGCCGTTTTTTCTGTGATGGGTTTCTCGATTAGCAAATGCTTGCCGCGCGAAAGTAGAGACCGGGCAACATCGAAATGCGTGTTGGTCGGCGTCGCCACCGAAGCGGCATCAACCATCTCAATGAATTCATCCAGAGATTTTGCCGGTACCGCCCCGAATTTTCTTCCGATCGCATTCCCTTTGGGAAGATCGATATCATACACCGCGGTAAACTCGGCCGACGGAATTTCCCCGTAAAGCCGCGCGTGATTGCTTCCGATAGCACCAACGCCCACAACGCCAACACGTAGTTTCTTCATCGACATATATGGCCTTCAGTGTGCCACATTTTTCAAAAACCAATCGTAGGTCTGAGCGATGCCGTCGCGAAGCGGAATCGTTGGTTGCCAGCCGAGATTATGGAGCTTGGTGATATCGAGAAGTTTTCGAGGTGTGCCGTCTGGTTTGGTCCCGTCCCAGGCAAGTTCGCCAGTAAATCCGACAACGTCGCAGATCAACTCCGCCAGTTCGCGGATCGAGATGTCTTCACCGCAGCCAACATTGATGATCTCGGGCGAATCGTATTTCTCAAGCAGAAACAAGCAGGCCGACCCAAGGTCGTCCACGTGCAAAAATTCACGGCGCGGCTTCCCGGAGCCCCACACGATCAGCTCTCGATCTTTCCGCGTTTTGGCTTCGTGCGCTTTACGCAAAAGCGCGGCCAGCACATGTGATGTTTCCAGATCAAAATTGTCGTTCGAGCCGTAAAGATTTGCCGGCATCGCTGAGATGAAATTCGCCCGATGTTCGCGAGAATATGCTTGGCAAAGCTTGATGCCGGCAATCTTTGCTATGGCGTAAGGTTCATTGGTTGCCTCGAGCGGACCGCTCAGCAACGCTGTTTCCGGAATTGGCTGCGGTGCGAACTTGGGGTAAATGCAGGAGCTTCCAAGAAAGAGCAGTTTGCGCACGCCAGCTTCGTAGGCTGACTGAATGACGTTGTTCTGAATCCGCAGATTATCGAGCAGGAATTCAACTGGGAAATCGTTATTCGCTTTGATCCCACCAACCTTCGCCGCTGCGCAAATCACAACCGCTGGTTTTTCTTCTGCGAAGAAATTCTGCACAGCCCGTCCATCAGCCAGATCAAGCTGCGACGGGTCGCGCTTCAGCAGGTTATGGAAACCTTCACGTTCGAGGCGGCGGATCAAAGCGCTACCCACAAGACCGCGATGACCGGCGACGAAAATTTTCTCTGACTTATCCATCGTGAGCTGCCCAGCTGTCAGTTTAGCATTCTCGTTTTTGGTGTTTGCGCAATCCTGACTTCGGGAGAAAAGCGGTGATCGCTGCTCTTGTTCAATTGCGGACCGGGATTTTGAATCTCGAATCAAACAATGCTTCGCATCTCGATTCTTGTCGCCATCGGTTTCTGCGTCGCGAAATGCTTCGCGCAACAAAATGGGACTACGCCTGCGGACCCAGCAAAAGAGCCGGTCGATCAATTCATCCCGTGGCTACTTAATGAAGATCGACAACTGCGCGGGATTCCATTCGCTGAAGTGATTCTCGACACGACGGGCAAACATGTTTTGGCGGTTAACGCCAAAAACGAAACGGACCAGCGCGTAATCAAGCAAATCAGCACAGCGTGCGATGAGACGATGAAGAAGATGAATACGCTGGACAGTGTAATTCAACGCATTCTGCGCATCAACGAAGTGAGCGGCCATTTTGAAGATACGTTGCGCGAGTTGCTCAACTCAACGCCGGGATTGACCTGTGATTTCCCACATACCGCACAGGACCGCGTGATGCGTTCTGGTTATCCCGATCTACGGATTGCCGATGTTGCAAGCAAACGCGTTTTCTATCTGGATGCAAAACTTTACGCAGCTGGAAGCCGCGACAGCAATTTTCGCACGTTCTATTTCGAGCCAAAAATCGCGACGAACAAAGTGCGCGATGATGCGGTTCACTTCATTGTGGGTTTTGAGCATGAGCCACGTGGAAAAAATGGGCGTTGGAAGTTCACCCGCTGGGACCTTGTCGATCTCGCGCGGTTCAAAGTGAAAATGAAAGCTGAATTTCAGGGAAGCAATCATGACATGTATCGACCGGAAGCGATCGTGGCATCAGGTAGGGGCGATTGACTACGAGCAAGAGTAAGAGTTGCTCATAGCTGTGGCGGCAGTAATGGTATTAATTCGATGATTTCGCAGACGAAGGAGACCTTTCAGTTCGATACGATCGATGATGTCGTGAGCGATATCGCAAAGGGTCGTATCGTGATCGTGACTGACGATGCCGACCGTGAGAACGAAGGCGACCTGGTGATGGCGGCAGAAAAGGTGACGCCGGAAGCGGTCAACTTTATGGCTACGCATGGGCGCGGCCTGATTTGCGCGCCCATTTCAAACGAGCGCGCGGAGCAACTCGGCTTGCAACGGATGGTGACGCAGAACCGGGAAATGTATCGCACAGACTTTACTGTTTCAGTGGACGCGGCGCGCGGCGTCACTACCGGAATCAGCGCATACGATCGCGCGACGACGATCTTGGCGATTGCCAATCCAAAATCCGCGCCCGAAGATCTCGTGCAACCCGGTCATGTCTTTCCCCTGCGGGCGAAGGATGGCGGCGTACTGCGCCGGGCTGGTCACACCGAGGCGGCTGTCGATCTTGCCAGCATGGCTGGACTGCAACCGGCCGGAGTGCTTTGCGAGATTCTGCATGACGACGGCACGATGGCGCGGTTGCCGGAACTGATGGAGTTCCGCAAAAAACACTGCCTGCGCATTTGCACGATTCAAAGTTTGATTGCGCATCGCCGCGTCCGGGAAAAGCTCGTGGAGCTGGAACAGATCGTAAAAATGCCGACCGATTACGGCGATTTCGATTTACACTTGTACCGCGCGAGGCTCGATGGCCAGCATCATCTCGCGCTGGTGAAAGGCGAGATCGACGAGAACAAACCGACACTGGTGCGCGTGCACAGCCAATGTCTCACCGGCGACGTTTTCGGTTCACGCCGATGCGATTGTGGAAATCAATTGCACGCGGCGCTGCGGCAAATCCAGGAAGAAGGCAACGGCGTTCTGGTGTACATGCGGCAGGAAGGCCGCGGCATCGGGTTGGCCGCAAAAATTCACGCCTACAAATTGCAAGAGGAAGGACTCGATACGGTGGAGGCAAATACCAAGCTCGGTTACCCAAGCGATTTGCGTGATTACGGCCTCGGCGCGCAAATCCTCTTCGATCTTGGGGTCCGCCAGTTCCGTTTTCTCACCAACAACCCCAAGAAAGTTGTCGGACTCGAAGGTTACGGCCTGGAGATGGTAGAACAGGTGCCGATTCGTAGCGAAGCCAATCCGCACAACGCCAAATATCTTGAGACGAAGAAAGTGAAGATGGGGCACCTGCTGTGATTAGAGCTTTGGGATTCCGTTTGGCTGCTAGCAGAAGGCACTGTCAGTCGACGCGAACGGATTGAAAATCTGAAGTTGAATGTCGAAATTCTCCCCCCTCGTCCCCGCATCGTTGACGGGAAACGCACGTTCTTCATCGTGGCGAGTCAATTTAACCCGCGCTATGTGCAGGGTCTGGTCGATAATGCCAAGAAAGAATTGCGTATTCTCGCGCCGCGCGCGACGATCTCCGTCAAGCGAGTGCCCGGGGCATTCGAAATTCCGGTGGTCGTGCGCGAGGTGGCGTCACGGGGAAAAGCGGACGCCATCATCGCCTGCGGGGTGATTCTGAAAGGTAAGACGAACCACGCGCAAAATCTGAGTCGCTCCGTGACGGACGCTCTCCAGCGCATCGCCGTTGATCACGGTGTGCCAGTGATTAATGTCGTGCTCAGTTTTGACAACGAACTTCAAGCGCGCGAGCGCTGTCTGGAAAGTAAAATCAACCGCGGGACGGAGGCAGCGCGGGCTGCAGTGGAAATCGCCAACGTCATGTCCGATCTTCGCGGGAGCTAATTTTTATGGGCAAACGGCGACGAGCGCGGGAAGCGGCGATTCAATATCATTTCTGGCGCGATCTTCAGCATGGCGCAGGGCCCGAGCATATCGATGATTTCTGGGAATTTTGCCCGGCCACGCCACGTGTGCGTGAATTCGCGCAGCCGCTGATCGAAGGGATGGTCGCGCATCTCCCGGAAATCGATGAGCGCATCCGGCGCTATTGTGAAAATTACGAATTCGGTCGTATCTCCGCAGTCGATCGCAACGTCCTGCGGCTTGCGATCTACGAAATGCTCTATCGCGACGACATCCCACCGGTCGTCTCAATCAACGAAGCGATCGAGGTGGCAAAAACTTTTGGCGGCGCGGAATCTGGACGTTTTGTGAATGGGATTCTCGATCGGGTGCGAAAGGATCTCACGCGCCCGGCACGCGAGCCTGCGCGAAAGGGACTGTAGCCGTCGACCTCTGGGCGACGCGGCGCGGATGTGCTAAACACGTTAGTGCCGCGCTTCGCAGAGTGTAGCGGCTACAAGCAACACACATGAATTTTCTCCAATCCCTCGCCCAGCAATTCGCCGGCAAACCGATCGACTGGGACGAACTCGAAGAATCCCTCATCCGCGCAGATCTCGGTGTGCCCATGACAACCCGAATCATCAAAACACTGCAAGAACGCGAAGCCTGGTCCCTAATGGGCATAGGCGACGTTGTAAAAGTCGTGCGCGCGGAAATTGCTCACATTCTGCCGCCCAATCCACCGCCAATCCGACCGTTACCTGGGAAGCCAAAAGTAATTTTGCTCCTGGGGGTAAACGGCACTGGCAAAACCACATCGACGGCGAAACTGGCTCATTATCTTCAGCACGATCGACGCAGTGTATCGCTGGCAGCCGCCGACACTTTTCGCGCCGCTGCCATTGAGCAGCTTGGCATTTGGGCAAAGAGGCTGGGGGTCGAAATGATTCGGGGCGAATACAACGCCGATCCGGCGGCGCTTTGTTACGAAGCGTATCAGGCCGCCGCTCAGCGCAAGATTGAATTTCTTCTGTGCGATACGGCCGGCCGGATGCACACGAAAACAAACCTAATGGCGGAGTTGAAAAAGGTGAAACGCACTCTGGGCAAACACGACCCGGACGCGCCCCATGAGACTCTGCTGGTGGTCGATGCGACGACTGGCAGCAATGCGCTCAGTCAGGCGCGCGAATTCCACAGCGCAGTGGGACTCACTGGTCTCATCGTCACCAAGCTGGACGGCAGCGGCAAAGGAGGCATCATCGTGGCAATTCAGGATGAACTTGGAATTCCAACGCGTTTTGTAGGCACTGGAGAGCAGCTAGATGATTTCGCGCCGTTCGATGGGCGTGAATTTGTCGCGAAGATGTTGTAGCGGATGTTCAAACCCGTGGGAGACGCGACCGAAGAGACGTTTGTACCGGAAGATAGCGTCGCTCCGGTCGGGGCGGCAGGACAAACCGGTTTTTTCGCGAAATTCACGGTGCTCAAGGGAGCTGAACGCGAGTTGTGGCTCACGTTCCTGATAAAGCTCCTGATCATCTCGGCCTATTCGGTCACGAATAAGACGTTAATCTTGTGGCTTTCGTCGGATCTCGGGTTCAGCGATCAGGCAGCGGGAGCGTTGATCGGGTGGGTTTGGGCGCCGGCGATGACCGTGTTCACGTTGTTGGCGGGCTCGCTCACCGACGCGCTCGGTCTTCGCCGAACTTTTTTTCTCGGTGTCATTATTTGTCTGGTTGCTCGCTCGATGATGGTATTTGCGACGATACCCTGGCTGGCGCTTGCCGGCGGTTTGTTTCCGTTAGTAATTGGGGAGGCGCTCGGCACACCGGTGCTCATCGCCGCTACGCGCCGCTATTCGACTGTGCGACAACGCTCAATTTCCTTCTCGATGATCTATATGGTCATGAACGTTGGCTATCTGATTGCTGGCAGCATTTTCGACTACGTGCGCCACTCGTTAGGCGAGTATGGCTATTTAAATCTCCTTGGATTGCACATAACGACTTACCGGACGCTATTCCTGGTAAGCCTCGGCTTCGAGGTACTGCTTCTGCCAACGATTTATTTTCTGAGAAGAGGAGCCGAAGCGACAGACCAAGGCGTTAAGTTCACGGCGGAGCCAGTGCTATTCGCCACCGGTGCGTTCTGGGAGCGCATCTGGTTAACAATCCGCGACACGGCCCTCGATACTGTCGCGCTATTTAAGCGGCTACTCGGTCAATCCGGTTTTTATCGGCTTCTTGCTTTTCTTCTCTTAGTCGGATTTCTGAAGCTGATTTTTCTACAAATGGACTACGTGTTTCCGAAATTCGGTATCCGCGAGCTAGGGAATGGCGCTCCGATCGGTCACCTCTCGAATATCAATTACATTCTCATCATCATTCTGGTGCCAATCATTGGCGCGCTCACGCAAAAATATTCAGCTTACAGAATGGTGGTCGTGGGCGGAGCGATTTGCGCCGCATCTGTTTTTGTTATGGCTTTACCGACTCCGTGGTTTCAACGATCGGCCCAAGGTTTCATTGGGCAATGGATTGGTCACGGTTATCTGGGAGTGCACGGAAGCATTCACCCCTACTACATGATGATCGCGATCTACATATCGATCTTCTCAATCGGCGAAGCGTTCTACTCGCCGCGAGTTTATGAGTACGCTGCAGCGATTGCTCCAAGAGGTCAGGAGGCGTCGTATGGCGCGCTATCCTACATTCCGTTTCTTATCGGGAAACTGCTCGTTGGAAGCGGAGGATGGTTGTTAGCTGCGTTTTGTCCCGCACACGGTCCGCGACATTCCGGGACCATGTGGCTTATCTTTGCATTGGCGGCATCGATCGCGCCGATTGGATTGCTTGTGTTTCGTCGCTACATTCGCGTCCCCGAAGCCGGCCGGCAGGATGTCGAATAATGAAATTCGCGCAACACGTCGCGGATTTTTTACGAACCGAAGCATCCTTACAATCGGGCGCTGCAAAAATAGATTTCTGCGCTTCGCGAAAAAGGAGAGACCCTGCGATTCCGGGTTCTCCGCCTGATCTCTCCCAGCCGATTTCAGGCTGTCCATTCGCGCCACGCTGCGAATTTGCATAGGAAAAATGTGTAACACCGACGATTCGCCCTAAAGAAAACTGCGAACGGCCATTTTTCGGTTTGTTTACGAATTGAATTAAAGGAGATCGATCTCACTCCCGCGCGTTTGCCAGAAAAGGCGCTCCCGCGTAAAGTAGATTATCAATTGCTGGAGGGATCGATTCAGGGAATGAACGCCACACTTTTAACATATAAGCATGGGTCACATAAAACGCTGTGGATTGGATTGCTGGGCGCGATTGTTGTGATTATCGGCTCGATATTGTTTAGTTATGCTCAAGGACAGAAAAAGGAGGCCGAGAAAATGAATCCAACGAAAGCAGTTCCCAGCGACACCGAATTGCAAACGAAGTTAACGAAAGACCAGTATCATGTGACGCGCGAATGCGGAACGGAGACGCCGTTCCAAAATGCCTACTGGGACAATCACCGGGCGGGAATATACGTCGATATTATCACGGGTGAGCCGCTCTTCAGTTCGCTAGATAAATTCGACAGCGGCACGGGCTGGCCCAGTTTTACGAAACCGATTTCAAAAGACAAAGTGGTGGAAAAAAGGGATTCTTCCCACGGCATGGAGCGGACGGAGGTTCGTTCGAGCAAAAGTGATTCCCATCTCTTTCAGTCAGCACAAAGCGGCGAACAGCAACCGCAAGGTCAATAGCAGGATCGAGAAGATCGGACGCTAGCTCGTGCGCTTCCCCCACCCTGCGGGTGGCAACGCTTTTTTTAGAGTCCTCAACCGAGGACAAAAGGAGCGCGTTTGAAGGGAGCGCGGGCGTTTCCTGAAGTCGCAGATGTAGAGACTCATTTCCCTGTCGAGGCATTCGCCTGCCGGAGATCACTCTAATGCGGCCATCATCCTGTTTGGTTTGCGATAGAATAGCGCTGCCCTAAATTGCACGTCGAAAATGAGAAAGGACGACTTCGATTACGCAATTGAAAACACGCAGGTGATTCTCGCTCCCGAGCGTCAGATTGCGACCTTTGGCAGCACGAGTTTCAATTTCTATCTCATTTCCGAATTGATGGATCGCGTCGATCAGGTCCGCATTCGCAATGGAAAGATTCACGCCGAGCGTCCCCAGATTCTGACGCCCGAGCATTATTGCCGCCTCTTGCTGGAGGGTTTCGGTGACAAAGCGCAGCGCTACGTCGATCAACTGCGCGAGCATTTGCGCAATATCGCGG
>WNFE01003350.1_pt1 | contig 11920 bp, 9 predicted proteins | sample 5400451 | NCBI WGS metagenome assembly WNFE01 (sample SAMN13153344, study PRJNA577476) | soil metagenome | isolation source: 200 cm saprolite under Douglas fir tree site 2 hole 2 | place: USA:California | collected 2015-04-18
GCTCCCAGGCTGGCTGGAACTCCTGGTGCCTCCCGGCTGAGATCAGGACTGATCGTCTTCCAATTTGTGCCGCCGTCGGTTGTTTTGAAGAGGAAGTTGGCGGCGTAATACAGCACATGGGGGTCTACGGGAGAGAATGCGATTGGTTCCGTCCGCTCCACGCGATATGGCTTTCCCCGCAGAGGAATAGGAGTGACGTTCTGCACCTGTCCCGTACTCCTGGACATTTTAGAGACCTGATTCCTGCCGGCTCCATAAATAATATCTGGGTTCAGCGGATCGGGAGCTGCATATCCATACTCGATCACACCTGCAGGATGCCAATCGCGGAAGGTGATGGCCCCGTCATTGCCGCGGCTGGAAATGCACACCGATCCGCTCTCCTGCTGGCCGCCGCAAATGCGGTACGGATAAGTCTCCGTCACAGCCACGTGGTACATCTGCCCCGTGGGTTGGTTGTACCAGGAGCTCCAGGTTTCTCCGCCATTCACGGTTATGATGGCGCCTTGATCGCTCACCAGCAAGATGATCTTAGGATCATTGGGATTGATCCAAAGATTCTGATAATCATCCCCGCCGGGCGCTCCGCGAATGCTTGTCCATGTCTTGCCGCCATCGTTGGAACGCACGGTCACGATGCTGGTGCTGTAGACGACATCCGGGTTCTTCGGATCGACTTTGACCATCGGCAGATCGCCGCCACCGATCTTCATCGCCGGGCGCTCGTCGCCGGTTGGGTTGTGCCAGGTTTCTCCGCCATCATCGGAGCGGTAAAACCCAAGCCCTTTGCCCGAGCCATATTGGCTCTTCTGCGTCGTAGAAAAAGCAGCGTACAGACGATTGGGCTGGCTTGCAGCAATGGCAATATGGACCTGCACAAGGTCGTTGGGCAAGCCATTGGTCAATTGACGCCAGGTATTTCCCCCGTCCGTTGATTTGAACAGACCGCCGCTGGGGCCGCTGTAATCGTTGTTGTCCTCCCAGGGTCCCTGGCGCCCCTGCCAGAGTGACGCGTAGACGATCTGCGGATTCGCCGGGTCAATCTGCACATCGGCGCCGCCGGTGTTTTCATCCTTGTAGAGCACCTTCTTCCATGACGTGCCGCCATCTTCGGAAAGAAAAATTCCCCGCTCCGTATTGGCCCCGTAGGGGTGCCCTAACACCGCCGCAAACAGACGGTTGGGATTTCGCGGATCAACGGCCAGTGCCGGGATTTGTTGCCCGTCGCGAAGACCAACATGGGTCCAGGTCTTGCCCGCGTCCGCTGATCGGTAGATCCCGTCGCCGACGGAAAGATCGGGCCGCTGCAGGCCCTCTCCGCTGCCTACATAAACGATGCTTGGGTCTGACGGAGCGACGGCGATGTCTCCGATGGATTGCGTCGGCTCCGCGTCAAAGATCGGCGTCCACGTGCGCCCGTAGTCATTCGACTTCCAAACGCCGCCATTGACTGCGCCAATGTAGAACACATTGGGCTGGGTGGGCACGCCCGCAGCGGCCCGCGTGCGGCCGCCACGAAAAGGGCCGACCATCCTCCAGCGCATCTCGCGGAACATTCTTTCCGAATATTGTTGGGCATGTGCCGATGCCGCCCACAGGGCGACCGCAGCAACGAGGAAGGCAGCTTTGACGAAACCAGACAGTCGGATCATGTATCAGTCTCTAAGACGGCTATAGATGCAAAAGGATATATTATCCGACGCCAAGAGGCCTCGCCGGGCACATCCCTGACACTTTCTGGTCTGTACCGTACCGCGCATGGCACCCACTTGCTCGCTGGTGATTGGAGTGCCCAAAATCGCGTCTGACCTGCGTCATTACTGGCGAAAAGCGATCTGGGATCGGGGACTTGCTGCTTTAACCCCAGTCCTCAGTCCTCAGCAAAAGCAACCGCAAAAAGACTTTCGCCACGGATGAACGCTCAGAAAACAGTTTCGAGTTTCAAGTTTCAAAGGCAAAAGCAGAGATTAAGTGGCTAGGACTCCCCGACCCACTTGCTGGCAACTGTTTTTGAGCCCCAAAATCGCGCCTGACCCCCGTCATTACTGGCGAAAAGCGATCTGCGGTTGGGGACTTGCTGGTAGTACCCCAGTCCTCAGAATTAAGGCCGAAGCGCACAAATTTTCAAAGAGCTTTTTTCTAAGGGCTCCGCAGCCAAACCCAGGCTGCTATGCCCTCGCGCTACGCTCGCGCAATCCGGCGCTCGCTTCGCGCTCACCCGGGGCTATAAAAGCCCCCGCATTTCTCAAATGCTGTTAAACACACTTCTATGCCCATGATGGCCTGTGGTTTCCAGGAAAGCAATAGCTTGATATCAGAGTGGTACCATTCGGCGGAATAGTTGCCAGTTGCCGGCAAAAAGCAAAACCTTGGGCCGCAGATCAACGCGGATTTGAAAGGGAGTTCTCAGTTCTCAGAGTCTGGGTTTTAGTCACCTCTATTCGGTTGACCTTGAGCACCGAGTACGAAAAACGAGCCGAGCGCCCAAAGACGGTTAGCGTCTGGCTTACATAGCGGCCATATGCCGCAGAGATCAACGCGGATTGAAGCATCGTTTTTAAGGATTTGACATCAATATCAACGAGGAACGGACTCTGTAGCGCCGGAAACGTCAGATTTTACGATCTGGAATCCACATCAGAAAGAGCCATCTATGTCTACGATTATCGAAGCAAGCCCTCTCGAGAAGAAGTTGCCGCAAGAACCTTTACCCACTGGAGATTCATGTGTCCTGGTCATTTTTGGGGCTTCGGGCGACCTAACGAAGCGCAAGCTGGTCCCGGGTCTCTACAACCTGGCATGTGTGGGCTGCATGAACCCGCAGTTCGAAGTTCTGGGAATTGGCCGCACGCCCATGAGTACGGAAGAGTTCCGCAAGAAGACCGGCGAATCAGCCGCCTCGTCGAAAGACACACGCGACTTCAGCGAATCGCAATGGAAGGACTTTGAAAAGCGGCTGCACTACATGGTGGGCGACATCAACGATCCGAATTTTTATTCTCAGTTGCGCATTCGCCTGCAGGAGATGGCGAAGAAGGGTTCGAGCCTAAACCACTTGTTCTATGTATCGACGCCGGCGTCAGTCGCGGGACCCATTATTGAAGGCTTGGGAGCAGCCGGACTGAACCGCCGCGACCGTGGGTGGACGCGAATCGTACTGGAAAAGCCCTTCGGGCGGGACCTGAAATCGGCGCAGGCGCTGAACGAGGTGGTGCGCGGGGTATTCGACGAGAAAGCGGTGTACCGGATTGACCACTATCTGGGCAAAGAAACCGTGCAGAACATCCTGGTATTCCGCTTCAGCAACTCGCTGTTCGAACCGGTGTGGAACCGGAACTACATCGACTACGTGGAGATCACCGCGGCGGAGACGGTGGGAGTTGAAAACCGCGCGGCATTCTACGAAGAGACGGGCGCCCTGCGCGATATGGTGGCCAACCACCTGCTTCAGTTGCTGGCGCTGACCGCGATGGAGCCGCCGGTGGCATTCGATGCGGATTCGGTGCGTGAGCAAAAGGTGCAGGTGTTTCGATCGATTCGGCCGATGAGCGTTGAGGATGCAGCACGATTCACGGTTCGAGGGCAGTACGGGCCCGGCGTGATCGAAGGGAAACGGGTACCGGGCTACCGGCAGGAGCCGGGGGTGAATCCCAACTCAACCACCGAGACTTACGCAGCGGTCGAGTTTCACATCAATAATTGGCGTTGGGCGGGCGTGCCTTTCCGCATCCGGACGGGGAAGCGTCTGGCGCAACCGCTGACGCAGATCCGCGTGCATCTGAAGCCGACACCGCAGGCGTTATTTGCCGGCAGGCCGTCGCAGGTTGATCCGAATGTCATCACCATCAAGATTCAGCCGGACGAGGGAATATCGATCGCATTCGACGCGAAACGGCCGGGAACGCAGGTGCGGACGGTGACGGTTCAGGCCGATTTCTCTTACCAAGCGAGCTTTGGATCGAAGGGCCCGGTTGCCTACGAAACGCTGCTGCTCGACTCGATGCGCGGCGATGCGACGCTATTCACGCGCCGGGACGAAGTCGAGGCGGAGTGGAGCATCATTACGCCGATCGAAGAAGCATGGGCACAGTTGCCGGCGCCGGAGTTCCCCAACTATGCGGCAGGCAGCGACGGACCCGCTTGATCGCTTTTCACGCAAACGGTCGCAAGGCAGGCTGCCTTGGGTTCTTTGTGGTTGCCGGCAAAAAGCAAAAGCCTAGCCGCAGATGAACACAGATCAACGCGGATTTGAAAAGAGAGTTCTCGGTTCTCAGAATCTGGATTTGAATCAAACTTCATTCGGCTGACTTCGGTCTTCTTTCCTGGCACTGGGTGTTTTGGAAACGTGATAGCTCGCGGAAGGAACCCGCGAGCTATCTTTGGGTTGTTGGCATCGGTTGGTTTGCATCAACTGTGGGTTCCCAGTTGCTTTGGCTGCTTACTTACCGAAATCCCACTTTGAATTGGGGTCGTTGTCCCATTTGTACACGATGACTTGCGTGCCCGCAGGATACGAATTGCCCCTTACATTCAGGTTCAGGTCGTCATTGTAAAATGGCCGGATCGCTGTTCCGCCCAGTGTCCACGTGTTGTGGTCGGTGGGCGTCGAGGGGTCCGTCATGCTCAGCGAATGGTTGTCCTGATTCACGGTCAGAGCGAGTCCAGACGCAACATTGATAAACATTAAACCTCTGTTGCCGGGATTGAACAAGGTGTACCACTGGCTGGTTGGTTGCCTGGCATACTGGACAGTTACGTTTCCAAAGTTATCGGCATTGAGATAGAGAGCCTCTCCGCCGGGACCCTTGGCCTGCGAAATGAGGGTGCTAACTGGGAGATTCAATTGTGTTGTTCCTTTGGGCCCCGTAGCCTCGGCAACGAGCGTGCTATTGGAGTGAGTCATTTTTGTTTTTCCTTTTCTTTAAAATTGTGCTTTGTGTGTTTCGTTTTGTTTCTCCGGGAAGTGATGAATATCCCCTGGAGAGGGCTGACCCCGGAGTTTTGGTCTTTGCAATCCCTGTCTTTATTGTCCCTTTCACGAAATCAGAACCATTCGCAAGAGAGATAACGACAATGCAGGGAACCCTCCTTTTTTGTCTTTGGTCACGAAGGAGAAGAACGGAATGGGCAGGAGAATGCCACGAGACTAGCCTTTGGTCATGAATTTGGCGGGACGGTTTTGCGGTCGCGACTCCGGGCCAGCCGCGCTCTCAGCAGGCGATAGAAAATTTTCGGCAATCGCGAAAGCCCTTTGAGCCAGAACCATCCCCAAAAGCGCAGCCACTCGGCCACCAAGGAGACGATTTGTGAAAGGCGCGGATTGTATTTTCGGTCTTCATGCAAATAGAAGGAAATCTTGTCGCCCTCCCATGCCACAGACATTTTTGGATGATAGCGGAGGGTAGTGAGCCGGGGAATCTTGTCGCCCACGACTCCCAGTTGCGGCTCAACCAGGAAACACTTCCCATCTTTAAAGAATTCGACCCAGGCGTGCCGATAGCCATACCGCCCTTGTCGGCCCGCTACGAAACGAGCGTCGTAACCTAAGGCCAGGAACTGACGCCAGGTCCACAGCGCGAAGTCGTCGCAATCTCCTTTTTTGGTCTTCTCGAAGTCCTCGGGCGGCTGCCAGTAATCATCTTTGCCAAACTGTTCCTTGTCGGATACTGGTATGCAACCTGAGAGAAACTTGCAGACGTCGCGGATAGACTCGCACTTCACCGTCAGCGGCTGGCTCACATAACGGCCCATAGGGAGCGTAGGATGTATTGTCTTGCGCCGCAAATCCGGCCGGGGCGTCTTTTTGCCAAACGCGTCATAAGCCTCTGGGACGATTTCTGCGATCATGCGGGTTGAATGATTATGTCAGATGGGAAGGCGGGGTAGAATTTGGCATGGAAGCTATGAACGTTGCCACTGAACTGATCTCCAAACTGAATAGTGTCTCCGCAGAAATCGCAGAATTAGAGAAAGCGGCCATGGGACGCATGCCGACTGTGGGTTATTCAGTTCCTATGGTTACCCACTGCGCCGAAGTCCGGGCAAACCATGCGGTAGACAAAGTAGCACCTTGGGGCTTTGCGACCTTCTCCGTCATTTTCCGTGGCATGTTGAATATCCTAAACCTCATTACACAGAGAGGGAGTAAACGAGAAGAGCCTTTTCGTCTCTTCTTCAACAGCTCACAAGAAATCGACCATGATATTGATAGAGTGTTAGACCTTGAGCACGTAAATCTGATGCTGACGAATGAAAAAATCAGTATCAACGGCAAGTTGCGCGAGATCGGAAAAATAGGAGACAGATTTCGTATTTCGCTTACCCCATCGCGGCGCCGGAATGCGTTGACTCTAATGCAAGTGAAGGCAGACTACCTTAGCCACACCGAAGAAGAACGCGAGCTTCTGGGCGGATTAGGTACAAGAAAGGTGACAGATCAGGAGGATCTCCACGAACGTCTGGTTGAACTGACGTTGGGCCTGGATATGAGTGAAATTGACGTTCTTAGGAAAGGGCTACCTGATGCATGGCAAGAATTGCTAGCGGGGTTGGGCTTACAGGACTCTGACGTATTGACCTTTCTTAGTTTCACAGTAAAGCTGAGTGACTTCATGTTCCGATGGCATTCAATTGATACATTGTTTGAACTGTGTGGCGCTTTCGCCAAGACGTATGAGCGCGAAGAAATTCCAAGGGAACGTTTTGAAAGGCTCTTAGCCATTCTTTCGTCTGAACTGAAGGACGCAAAGAACGCCGGCACATCCTTGCCTCTAATCAGGATCGACAACTGGATCCGGTTCTGGCCATTCTCGTATCACATCATGCCCCCCGAGTTGGTCTTCGTTACCGCTGTCCAAAACAAGCACGAATACCTATGGAGCAAAACGTTCGGATCTAACCTCGCAAAGGCTGCGACATATTTGGCTGCGCAGCTTCCCATTTTCGAGAACCTTGCCATTGCGACGATAAAGAGAAAGTCGCCCATCGGCGACATCGACCTTGCTATTTACGATAAAAAAAGACGCGAACTGCTGATCTGCGAGATCAAGACCGTATTTGACAAGTTCCGGACCGACTTCCAAGTTAGCAACTTCGTCAATCAAAAAGTCAACTTTGAAAAGGCTGGTCGGCAGTTGAATTCTTCGCGGAACGCAATAGCTAGTGGAACTTGGAAACTGGAAGATATTTTCGGCCATACTATTAGAGACATGCCTTCCACGATATACAGCATGTTTGTGCTATGGCGAGACCAGTTCAACCCGACTCTAGATGATCCAGAATATATTCCGCTCACGACCTTCAAGACTTTTGTTTATCTCTTTACTGAAGCAGGCGGAGACCTTGCAGAGTTTGTGCATACCGTCGAGCAAATGGAACGGGTGTTCTGGGTCAGCCGGTATGTCGACGATTTCTGGCCACTCGGTGATGGTCAGGTGTTAGTGAGTCGGGAGTTGGAAATGGACACCCTGCCACCCCTTAGTTTTGTTGAGCACTTACCGCTGACGGATCTTGCGGCCAGAGAAATCGCAAGCCTACCTCACCTCCCAGAAGACTGGCGGGAACAATCAGCTACTAAAAGCGCAGAGATTGACTTGAATTTTGTCACTGGGCTATCTCCATAGTTTCCTTGGTTTCTCTTTATCGGCGGTTGGAAAAGAGTGCCGATTGAGCCTTGTCCTCCGTCCGGAGTTTGGGACGATACGCGAATCTCAATAGCAGATTGATGAAATGCGACGGCGACTTCACTGCCTCATCCAATAGACTTAGCTTCATCAGGCTCAGGAAAAGTGCAATTGAGCGTGCTTGGCAGTTAATGGAGCGATGGGGGTTAAATTCAATATCACTGAACCCACCGTAAGCGTAGAGCTTCGTAGCCCATTCACGGTAAGGGTAAATGCAATTCACGTAGAGCCAATCGTAAAACACGGTCTTTGGCTCCGGTGGGAAATCGACCCCATCGAAATAGAATCGTATCAGTGCGCCTGATTCCTTCAGGCGCCTATCTCTCTTCGCTTCTCGCACGTCCATCCTATAAAGATCAGTAAAAGGGCCACCCCGCTCAAAGACCTTGCTCCCTTGGAACGCGCACTCTAGCGGGATCTCTCCAAGCCGTTCGCTTTTTACTTTGAGATAAAACGCACTGAGGTGCTGTCCACGTTGATTTTCTGATTTGGTGGAGACTTCCAGCACATTTCGGTACCCAGCCGCTTCAGCCGCCTTATGGAGCGCCTTGATGTTTTTCTCCTTCTGGACAGAGGCAAAGCCAGAATGCCACCTTAACGGAAGAAAAACCTCCTTCACCAGTTCGGGGCTGTCAGGTGCGGGCACGAATATAGGACGTTCAGCCATTGGGTAAGCGCTTCCCAAAATATTTTAGCGGCAAATGATCGGGAACGAGGATCTCGCACTTCTCAGCGGCAAGACGGCGCTGGTAGTTCTCGCTCACGTTCCAATCCAGGTACTCGTAAAGGGCCACGTAATCGATTTTGTCCCGTGCTTGCTCAATAGGGCAAGTCTCTATTCCTGACTTGTTCGAAACGCCCGGCGAGTAAAGCACGCCATCGATCTTGAAGACAGAAGCGGGATCCTCAATATAGATCCACTGCGTCTTTTTAATTCTGCCATCTTGCGTGGCAAGGTGCTCCATCGGATGATTGCTTTTAAAACACAGATGTACGTACTCATCCATTCCAAACATCTTGTCAGCCTCGAGGCTATGCTCGTTGCCCCCAGGTTGAAAATCTCTCACGCCCTTCTCCCGCAGTTTTGCGGTTGACCATAAGCCCCCGAGTTCGCGGATTAACGCAATGTTACGCGTATCCGTGAAATGGAAAAGCCACTGGATACGGGTCATCGGATCGGGCGGCGTCATAAACTTAATTCTAGTCCGACCACGACTCCTTACCACGTGCAGGACAGATTCGCTATTTTCGTGTAACCAAAATGTAGTCGGAAGGAAGCCAGGTCAGTCTTTTAGTACAGCCAAAATGGGCCTCACGTCCAGATTTACGAAGTCGAGCCATAGTGCACAAATATTGATTAGATGTGATAGTAAATGTGATAGTATTACTTTCGTCATGACTTTCGATTATGAAGCTTGGCTCAAGGCGGCCCAGGACAGGCTGGAAACCCTCTATCAGCAAAAAGCCGCCATAGAAAACGAGATTTCGGCGCTCGAACATGGCATACGGGGATTCGCCCCTCTGGTTAACCAGCCCAGTCTGTGGTTCGGTCCCGAAGCTGGTATTACCGACGCTGTTCGTGCCGTTTTGAAAACGGATCCCAGTCGGGTTTTCACTGCAACTGAAGTGCGAAATGAACTTGTAAAGCGAGGCATATTGCTCAAACAACAAAATCCGATGGCAACTATCCACCAAGTGCTCGCACGCTTAGTGAGCAAGGGCGCAGCCGAGATTTTTACCCAGGAGCCTGGGCGCAACCGGTATAAGTGGGCAGGCAGATCGGAAGAGCCTGCAGACAAAGCCCGCGCTAACAACGCCAGGAAACCACCAGATCTATCACGTTTTCCAATGCCAAAACTAACGGAGGCTATCCGTTCTATATTTGCCGCCACTGCGCCTAATGATGTCTTCACACCGCGGCAAATACACGACAGATTGTTACGATCAGGATTTCCTGCACAGAACCACCAAGACTTTTTGCTCTCAGTAAACATCGTTCTTAAGAGACTGGTAGAACAACGGGTAGTTGAAGTAGTTGGCGATTTGCCTTTTGGCGGGGGTTTTAAAAGAAAACCCTCTCCCAGTGAAACTGGCTAATTTGATGATTGGGATCCTTTGATGATTGGGATCCACAGAGGAGGAAATGAAATAGCAAAGAAACTTTTCGTATAAGCGCCTCTCGTTGACCCATTTTGAAGCGCTCGGAGGTACTCGTTAGTTTGATTGAGCATCAAAACACGAAGACTGTAATCACCAAAAAACGATTGCACCATTTTTCGGCATTGATATTTCAGATGCTCAACGATTTGTCTTGACAGGCAGTATATAGCTGCATGCTATTATGGGAAACGAAAGGGCTAGCGTTTTCGCCCGCTAGCCCTGCTGAAAAATGATTGTACGGTTTGAACTAATAGAGCTGGATTTTCTGAGTCCTGATATTAAGACTCCCTCCTGTTAGTGTCAAGCCCGAATACGAGTTTGCTCACAGATGCAACAGGTTGCGTCATCGCATTGGTGTATCCGTGAAAGTGAAATGCCGCCCTATCTTTGCGGACTGAGCGGCATCCCACTTGGGCCTATAGCTCAATGGTAGAGCTCCCGGCTGTTAACCGGGCGGTTGTCGGTTCGACTCCGACTAGGCTCGCCAATCGGGCGGCAGTCAAAAAGATGCCGCCCAATCTTTAGTTAATGTCAAAGATCAATTTATGAGTTCTGGGCCTTTCCTGAGGGGTCTTTGTTAACAGCGGTTATGAAGGGTGCAATCATAATTTTCATGGCACCTTGTTGTCAATGACAACCTATACCTAGGTTAACTAGAAAGTAATACTTACTTTACTAGTTATACTATGGATGCTCCCTCCATGAATAGACGTTACCGCATCACAATGTCATACACCCAAAGTCATCGATCTAAAAATTTATCCAAAAATATTTACGAAAAACGGAATTTCAAAACTGTACCACCTACCAAGATGCCTACAATGTTTGACGTCCTGTCTCTGTACACGCTAAAATACTTAGGTTTGCCTGCAGTTCCGATCCCTTCTGGGAACCCTTGCGCGCTGCCTGTGCGCAGGATGGATTTTGCAAGCTTCAATCATTCGGAGGATTTCCTATGTACGCGGTCATCCGCACCGGGGGAAAACAGTATCGTGTTGCTCCTGGCGAAGTAGTTCGCATTGAAAAGCTGCCCACCGGCGACGGCAAGGGCAAGGTGGAATTCACCGATGTGCTCGCCGTCAGCGCCGAAGATGGCAAGATCGGGCGTCCGCAGGGCGAGGGCGCGCTGGTCAGCGGCCAGGTGGTCGAAGAGGGCCGCGGCGACAAGATCCTGGTCTTCCATTACAAGCGCAAGAAGCAGTACAAGAAGCTGCAGGGACATCGCCAGCCCTTCACCAGCGTGCGCATCACCGAGATCGCCTTTGATGGGCAGAAGTTCTCCGCGCCTGAACTCGAGGTCCCGGTGAAAGAGCCCAAACCGAAAAAGGCAAAGCCGGCGGCAGAAGAGGGCCACGCCAAGCATGAAAAGAAACATGCCGCGCCCCACGCCAAAGCCGGCCATAAGAAGGCGGCAGCGAAGAAGGACCACGCGAAGAAATCAGGCGGCAAAAAGAAAAAGTAAGGAACTTAGAGAAATAGTCACAGCTAGTGGCTAGGAGCTTCAATCAATGGCACATAAAAAAGGATTAGGATCATCTCGAAACGGCCGCGACTCGAACGCGCAGCGGCTGGGCGTAAAAGCATTTGGCGGGCAGTTTGTCTCCGGCGGCACCATCATCGTGCGCCAGCGCGGCACTCCCATTAAACCCGGACTCAACGTGGGCCGCGGCAAAGACGATACCTTGTTCGCCAAGATCACCGGCGTCATCAAGTTCGTGGACCGGGGCAGCATGGGCAAGTTCGTCATGATTGAGCCGGAAAAAAGCAGCTCCTAAGAAGACAGCTCTTAGCCGTTAGCTTTTAGCTCCAAGTTCCAAGTTTGAAGACGAGGCCTCGCGGTGCGAGGCCTTTTTAGTTTGTGCTCTGACTTGAACGGATGCCTAAAAATGAGCCTTGTTCTTCTCTGCGCCTCCGCGTCTCCGCGGTTGTTTGATTTTTGATCGCCGGCTCACGGTATCAACGTGGCATCAAAACGTTGGTTTTTGAGGATTTTTAGTTCATCATTTCCGCGAGGCATCTCTGGATGTAAGAGCAGTTGTCAGCTCGCTCAAAGATCGCGGGGGCAGAACAAGATGTAC
>WNFE01006206.1_pt1 | contig 11920 bp, 9 predicted proteins | sample 5400451 | NCBI WGS metagenome assembly WNFE01 (sample SAMN13153344, study PRJNA577476) | soil metagenome | isolation source: 200 cm saprolite under Douglas fir tree site 2 hole 2 | place: USA:California | collected 2015-04-18
CACTAGAGGCATTCGCTAGAGCTACTTTGACGCCGTCGTTGCCAGCTTCCTCGCGGCCTGCTCGATGAGCGCGACAACCGGAGCGGGACGCGACACATAAATCGCGTGACTGCCAGGCGACTCAAGCACCGTCGCACCTGCCCGCTTGGACATGAAACGCTGAGCGGCCGGCGGAATCATGTGGTCGTCCGTGGCGACGAGGTACCAGCTCGGCTTGGTCCGCCACGACGCTTCCGTCACCTCGCCGTTGAGCGCGTTGAGACCCCACGGCACCTGCGATTGGGCCATGAACTCGGCGAGCGGCGCATCGACATCCGCCGCGAACGACGCGGCAAACTTCGCCTTATCGAGGAACAAGAACCCGTCCTGCGGCGGGAGAATCGGAGGCACGGGTGCCCCTGGCGCGGGATTCGCAATCAGCTTTCCGACCGACTCCCCGTTGTCGGGGGCGAAGGCGGTGATGTAGACGAGTCCCACGACTTTCGGATCGTTGCCGGCTTCGGTGATGACCACGCCACCGTACGAATGACCGACCAGGATCACTGGACCGCTACTCGCCGCTATGGCGCGGCGTGTGGCGGCAACGTCATCGCTTAGTGAGATGGTGGGGTTTTGAACGATGGTGACGGTGTACCCATCTTTCCGCAGACGCTTGAACACACCCTCCCAGCCGGAGCCGTCCACGAAGCCGCCATGAACGAGCACGATCGTGGGACGTTGCATCGCCCGCTGTGTCTGGCCCTGGACCGGGGCCGCGGTGGCGCCAAGCGCGAGCGCCGCCATGAGTGCCTGCTGTGTCATAGGAGTCTCCTTCCACATGAGAGGTGTTATAGGCCGCGTCAGTCGCGGCCATGTGCGACGCTGGAAGGCAAGCCACGCGCCACAGCTAAGTGCTTCAGGAGAGAAGACTTGACTTCAGTGCTGATGCCAACCGCTTGGCAATGCCAACCGGCTAGCGAACTCGGAAAGTCTTCTTGTCGATGTTGAGGGTTTTGATCTTCCACTCGAGTGTCTGGCGCTTAACGCCGAGCCTGACTGCCGCACCTCGGGGCCCGGCGACACGTCCCTGCGTCGCCGCGAGCGCGGCCTCGATAAGTTCTTTCTCACCATCGGCAAGCGTCACAATCTCTCGTCCCGTCCCGCGGGGCAACGAGCTCGGCTTTGCTTTGAGCCAGGACTCATCGATCTCGAATGTTTCGCCCTCGCACAACACGACTGCGCGCTCGATCACGTTCTGCAGCTCGCGCACGTTTCCCGGCCAGTCGTAGGCCTGAAATAGCTCCAAGGTCTGCTTCTTGATCTTCCGGATGCTTTTCCCGGCCTTCTTGGCGTAGCGCTCAACCAGATACTCGACCAAGACGGGAATGTCCTCCACGCGCTCGCGTAATGGGGGATTCCGGATCGGAAAGACGTTCAACCGATAGTAGAGATCCTGACGAAAGGCGCCGCTCTCGACCGCGGCTTCGAGATCGCGGTTCGTTGCGGCGAGGACGCGCACATCCACGGCAATTGCACGACTGCTGCCCACGCGCTCGATCTCCCGCTCTTGGAGCACACGCAGCAGCGCGATCTGCGTCTCGGCAGGAAGGTCGCCGATCTCGTCGAGAAAGATCGTGCCGGAATGCGCCAGTTCAAAGCGGCCCCGCCGCTGCTGTAGCGCGCCGGTGAAGGCCCCCTTCTCGTGGCCAAAGAGTTCCGAGGCGATCAACGAAGCAGGTATCGAGGCGCAATTCACGCCGATAAATGCGTGGCCTGAACGGCGTGAACGCTTATGTATGGCGCGGGCGATCAGTTCCTTACCGGTACCGGTTTCGCCCGTGATCAGAACCGTGGAGTCCGTGGGGGCAACTTTGACGATACTCGCAACTACGGTTTTCAGGGCCGGCGACGAGCCCACAATTTCCTCAAACATGAAGGCCTGATCGATCTGCTCCCGCAGCGCCAGGTTCTCGTCTTGAAGTCGCTGCTCAGCCTGCCTGCGATCGTCGATATCGGTTGCCGCCGCATACCAACGTGTGAGGCGTCCGTGTTCATCCAAGATCGGATTGAAGCGGGCCAGAAACCAGCGATACTGCCCGTCTCTTCTCCGTAGCCGCGCTTCGATCTCGTACGGCACTCCCTTCAACAATTTGCTCGGCTGTTCGCGCGACAGGCGTTCCGCGTCCTGTGGATGGACCAGCGCCCGCAAATCACCGGTCTGCCACTCCTGAAGGGTGACACCGTGATAATCGAGCGCAGCCCGATTGTTATACAGGCGACTTCCACCAGGGCCAAATTCGGTGATGTGCTGAGGCGTGAGATCCAGCAGCTGTCGAAGCTCCCTTTCGCTTTGCCGGATCTTCTCCTCGGCGCGCTTGCGGTCATGGATGTCCGTTCCGGTAGCATACCAGCGCGTGAGCCGTCCTTGCTCGTCGTGCAGGGGGTAATGGCGAACCAAGAGCCAGCGGTACTCACCATCCTTCAGCCGCACGCGTTGCTCAGTATCGAACGGCACACCGCGTGGGAACGCCCGGGCGCGTTCGTCCCGCACTCGGTCAATGTCATCGGGGTGATAGAGGCGAGCGCGAAAGTCAGTTGCCATCACGTCGGCCATCGTGATGCCCGCTAACTCGCGGCCGACCCGGTTGACGTATAGGAACGCGCCGTCAGGACCGTAGACGGAGATGGGGTGAGGGATGGCGTCCACGATGGCCCGGACTTCTTGCTCGGAAGCTTTGACTTCCGGGAGAAGTGGCAGAACGCCGGGCGTGTCGGACGAAGTACTCATGCAATTCCTCCGTCCTCGGATATATCGCTCAACGTGGGCCGGCGAAAGACAGCAAGAAGCCCCACATGAGAACTCGCTGTGGGGCTTGGTCTTCACTCAATCGGGACGGCGGGATTTGAACCCGCGACCCCCCCCCGGAACCCCATGCGCACGTTTAGTCAACGGAGTCACAACAAAGAGTAGCAGCTACGCGATGTTACGCTTCATCGACTCCCCTGACTCCTCCGCCCGCACCGGAGCGCCAGGCGCCTGGAGTCGAAACGCATCTCAAGGTGTTCGATATCCTGGATTTCGATGTCTTCAGCAACCAGAAGTGGGATCGGCTGCACGAGAGCCACGCAGACGATATCGTGGTGACGTGGCCCGACGGGCATGAAACGAAGGGCATCGAACGCCATATCGAGGACCTCAAAGCGCTCTTCGTCTTCGCCCCCGACATTCAGATTAAAGTGCATCCGATCCGCTTCGGTGCCGGCTCGTGGACGACCGTGACGGGCGTGATGACGGGAACCTTCACTCGCCCGATGCCCACTCCCAACGGCGGGACGATCGCGCCGACGGGCAAGCGTTTCGCGATCGGCATGGCGACGATCGGCCATTGGGTGAACGGCCGAATGGATCATGAGTGGCTGTTCTGGGACAATGCGGATTTCATGAAGCAGATCGGACTCGGACAGTGACTCCCCTTATTCCCGCATGAATCGGGCTCTCACTTTCGCGCTCGTCGGTCTCGCGATCGTCGTGTTGCCGAACGCCCTATTTGGTCAGGGCAGGCGCTATCCGCTTATCACAACCGACGGCCTGCGCCTCCACAACACGACCGCTGCAGCAGTGACGTTCAAGGGCAAGCGCGCGGTGCGGCTGGCCGTGGCGCCCGAGCTCGCCCGTCGGCCGGAGTACCTCGCTGGGACAATCGAGCCGGAGGCGTTCGCTCGCATCGAGGGTCTCGCGTTCTCGAACGGCATCATCGAGGTGGAGGTCGCCGGATCGCCGGCCGAGGGGTCGTACCCGGGCGCGCGGGGCTTCGTCGGCATCGCGTTCCGGCTGCAGGCCGACGGTGACTCGGCCGCCCCGCCGACGTATGACGCTTTCTACCTGCGCCCGACGAACGGGCGCGCCGAGGACCAGGAACGGCGCAACCACGCGGTGCAATACATCTCGCATCCCGAGTGGACCTGGTCCCGCCTGCGGCGTGAGACGCCGTCCCGGTACGAGGCATACGTCGATCTCGTGCCTGACACGTGGACGAAGATCCGGATCGAGGTGCGCGGCGCGCAGGCTCGGCTCTATGTACATGACGCGCCGCAGCCGATACTGATCGTCAACGATGTCAAGACTGGACCGTCTGCCACGGAAGCCATCGCGTTGTGGATCGGGCCCGGGACGGTCGCACACTTCCGCAAATCTGATCATCAGCCCCTAGCAAGAAGCCCCACAGCCGATCGCTGTGAGGCTTGATCTTCACTTAGTCGGGACGGCGTGAGACATTACGGCAAACACGGATCATTCCCGTGATTCCGCCGCCACGTCCGGCTCATGGAATCGGGCACGCGCCGTCATGTAGAGATCTCGCTTTCCAAAACCGCCGGGACGTTCAGAGAAGAAGTACAGCGTCGTGCCATCGAACGAGAGCGCGGGCGCGCCGTCGAAGACCGTGCTATTCACGACGGGCGGTTGGCCCAGGGCAAGGTTCTCCGCGTCCAGGTTCACCGGCGGGGACCACGGATCGAGGGTTGAGCCGCGCGTCGAAACCCACAGATCCTCGCTGCCCACTCCTCCAGGGCGGCCGCTCGAGATGATCATCTCGAGTCCGTCGCGCCGAATCGTGGTGCGGGTGTCGCGGAACGGGCTGCTGAGCTCCGGCACCAGCACGGCCGGCCCGAACGCGCCGTCGTCGCCTATGGCGGTGCTTGCATAGATGTCGTAGTCACCGGGCCCGCCGGGCCGCGTGCTAGTGAAGTAGAGAGTGGTGATCCCCGTTGTCTCGTCCTCGAAATACGTGGGACCGTTGTCGGCGAAAGGACCATTCACCACGCAGCCGAGGTTCTCCCCAGACTCCCAACCGAAATCGTCCCGCTTGTCCTGACGCCGGGCGACGTACAGGTCCGCAAGACCACAGTGCCCCGGTCTATTGCTGTGGAAGTACATCCGGTGCCCGTCAGGAGTGAACGTGGGGGACCCTGTGTTGCTGCCGATGGCGTTGATGGCCGGCCCTAGATTCACGGGCGGTCCCCAGTCGGCATCGCGGCTAGCGCGCTGCGAGACCCAGATCTCTTCGAACTGAGGCACGTTGACGCTGTTGACGCCGCCCGGCCGACCCGACGTGATATACAGGCTCAGGCCATCCTTTGAGATCGCCGGGTGATTGTCGTTAAACGGCGAGTTGACGACCGGCCCGAGATTGACGGGTGCGGACCATGGCCCGTACTGCGGCGATGCGTCGGCGACCTCCGCCGCCGAGATCTTCGACACTGCGGGACCCGTGAGGGCCTTGTCGTGAGTGCAGCCCTGCCCCGCCGCAAGAAATGCCAGCAGGAGCGTAACGCGCTTGACCGGTTTCATCGGATGCCTCCGTCGGTTTGTTTGCCCCGGTCTGAAACGACCGGTACCTTGCATATGGACGGAACCAGTGTGCGCCGAACGCATCACCACGTCGTGAGCGATGCGTCACCGCGAGGTCAAAAGCCTCCTCACTCGTTCTCGCCGTCTCGGCTCCTCGCCTATCTCGCCGCTGCCCTTACTTCTTTCCCTCTTCCCTGCCGTCGCCCCTCTGGTGCGTCTCCTCCCGGGCATTCTCTGCCACGTCCGGCCCGCGGAGCCGCGCGCGCGTCGATACGTAGAGGTCGAGCCCTCCGAAGCCGCCCGGCCGATCAGAATGGAAGTAGAGCTCGGTCCCGTCGAACGAGAGCGCCGGACCACCATCGAAGTACGGGCTGTTGACGACTGGTCCGAGTGGGACTGGCGCCGACCACGGATCGAAGGTGGTGGCACGGGTCGCCACCCAGATGTCCTGACTGCCAACGCCGCCGGGGCGATCAGTGGAGACGAAGATCTCGAGCCCGTCGCGCCTGATGGCAACGCGGTCGTCAGCGAACGGACTGTTCAGCTCCGACACATTGACGCCCGAGCCGAACGTACCGTCGGCCTGGAGCGTGCTCGCATAAATGTCTACGTCGCCCAGCCCGCCGGGTCGCGGACTGTTGAAGTACAGTGTCGTGATCCCTCTGGCGTCGTCCTCGAAGATGGTCGGGCCGTTGTCGGCGAACGGCGAGTTCACAGTGCACCCGAGATTCTCCGCGGGCTCCCAGCCGAAGTCGTCCCGCTTATCCTGGCGCCGGGAGACGAACAGATCCGCGGCCCCGCAGCCGCCCGGCCCGTTCCTGTGGAAATACAGCCGGTGACCGTCGGTGGAGAGGCTGGGGACGCCGTCACTTCCGGCCGAGTTGATGTTCGGCCCGAGGTCAACCGGCTCGCCCCAGGGGGCGTCGATGCTCGCCCGCTGGGAGACCCAGATGTCGGCCTTGCCCCGACCTCCCGGACGGACGCCAGGAGGTGAGGGGAGAGGTGAGGAGGTGATGTACAGGCTCAGACCGTCCTTGGAGATCGCCGGACTGTTGTCGTTATACTGGGAATTGACGACTGGGCCGAGGTTGACCGGCGTCCCCCACGGGCCGTACGCAGGCTGGTCTTCAGCGGCCGCGTCGGCCGCCGAGATCCTCGACGCTGCGGGACCCGTGAGGGCCTTGTCGTGAGTGCAGCCCTGCCCTGCCGCCACAAATGCCAGCAGCAGCGTGATGCGCTTGATCGGTTTCATCGGATGCCTCCGTCGGCTTGTTTGCCCCGGCCCGAAACGGCCGGTACCTTGCATGTGGACGGAACCAGTGTGCGCCCGACGCGTCACCGCGTCGTGAGCGATGCGTCACCGGAGGCGGTGACGGGGATCTCGGATGATCGAGTTTCGACTGTTTGGGACTGTGCGCCTCACCGATGCCTCGGGACGCGAGGTCAAAAGCCTCCTCACGCGCTCGCGCCGTCTCGCGCTCCTCGCCTATCTCGCCGCCGCCACGCCACGCGGACTTCGCCGACGCGACACCTTGCTGGCCCTCTTTTGGCCTGAACTCGATCAGGAGCATGCCCGGGCGGCACTCCGCCAAGCGTTGCACGTGGTGCGGGACGCGCTGGGTGCCGAGGTGATCGTCACCCGTGGCGACGATGAGGTTGGACTCGATCTCGAGCGAATATCGTGCGACGTCGTCGCGTTCGACCGCGCCATCGCCACCGACCAGTTCGGCGTGGCGCTCGACCTGTATCAGGGTGACCTGCTCGCGGGCTTCTTCATCCCGGGCGCTGGGGAGTTCGAGCGCTGGCTGGAGAGTACGCGCGGGCAGCTGCGAGCGGCGGCATCCAACGCCGCGAGAGCTCTCGTCGAGCAATGTGAGACGGCAGGCGATCTCGGCGCCGCTGCCGAGTGGGCCCGTCGCTCAATACGGCTTGGCCTGCATGACGAGGACATTCTGCGGCGGCTGATCGCGTTGCTCGACCGCCGCGGCGATCGTGCGGGCGCCGTGCAGGCCTACGAAGAGTTCGCGCAGCAACTCAGAACGGAGCTCGAAACAGAGCCCTCCGCGGAAACCAAAGCGGTGCTCGCGGAGGTGCAGGCGCGCCAGACAGCCATGCCGCTGCGCCGGCACAGTCCGGCGCGCGAAAGACCGCCGACTCGACGTTCCATATGGTGGTCCGCGGTGCTCGCCGCCACAGTTGCCGGGCTCATGCTCTCCTCCGGCGGCGGCCGCCGCGGACGGGCGTCGCCGCGATCAGTTGCAGCCCGTGTGCAATCGCTGGCGGTGCTACCGTTCGAAAATCTCTCCGCCGATACACTGCACTCGTGGTACGCCGATGGGCTCACGGAGGCGTTGACCACCGACCTCGGTCGAATCCGGTCGCTGTCGGTCATCGCGCGCGGAGCGGTGACGCCGTTCCGTGGCAGCGGCAAGTCGCTCCAGACGATCGCTCAGGAGTTGCATGTGGACGCCGTCGTCGAAGGCGGCGTGCAACAGTCGGGCCGGATGGTTCGCGCGGACGTGCGGCTGGTCAGCGCTGCCACCGGATATCAGCTCTGGGCGGATCGATTCGAGGAACCCGTGCAGAACCGGTTCGCGCTGGAGGATCGCGTGGCGCGCGGCATTGTCTCGGCGCTCGAATTGCCTCTGAGCGCCTCGGAGGAGCGCTCCCTCCGTGCCGCCCCGACCACGAATCTTGAGGCATACGACTCCTACCTCCGCGGGAAGATCCGGCTGCGCCGTGAGAACCGCGAGGACGATTCGGTTGCGATCACGCTGCTCGAACGGGCGGTCGCGCTCGATCCGGACTTCGCGGCAGCCCAGGCAGAGCTGGCCCGCGCGTACGTCCTGCGAGTCGAACAGTTCGCACCCAACGACACAACGGTGGTCGAACGGGCCTGGGTGGCTACGGAAAAAGCGCTGCGCCTCGACCCCGACCTCGCGGAAGCCCACCTCGCCCGGGCGTCGGTGCTGGGGAACCTTTCGAGCCGGTTCTCCCCCGAGCCGGCCATTCAGGAGGCTCGTCGCGCGCTAGAGTTGAACCCGAACCTCGCTCAGGCGCATCACAAACTTGGCAACATCTATCTGCACCGCGGCCTCCTTGACAGGGCCATCGACGAATTTCGCAGAACGCTCGTCATCGATCCGGGCAACTACGGCGCGACCCGGCGTATCGGCCTGGCCCTCGTCTACCAGGGTCAGTATGAGGATGGATTGCGCATGATCCGACAGGTACCTCCGCAGTCCAATCAATCACTCTGGAACTACGAGGTTGCGTGGGCGCTCCTCTACCTCGGCAGGAACGCCGAGGCGTCGGAGCTGATGGAGCGGTACCTCCACGACCACCCGGAAGATCGCGGCGGCGTCGTCACGAGCACGCGGGCAATCCTGTTCGCCAAGATGGGTGACGCCCGGCAGGCGGACGCGGACATTCGGACCGCCATAGTAAAAGGAAGGGGTTTTGTCCACTTTCATCATACCGCCTACAACATCGCCACGGCGTATGCCCTGCTCCGCCAGCCAGCCCGGGCCGTTTTCTGGCTGCGACAAGCGGCGGAGGGCGGCTGGCCGTGCTATCCCCTTTTCGCGCGGGACCCGAATCTCGATCACATACGCAGCGATCCGGACTTCATCGCGTTTATGAGCCAGCTGAAGCGACAATGGGAACGATATGAGGCGACGCTGTGAAGGTCGCAGCGATCGCTGTCGCCGCGCTGGGTATCGGCGCAGCGACAGGTCTGGCGCAGAGTCCTGGTGCAGCTGCGATCGATTTCCGATTGAAGACGCTCGCGGGTGGAACAGTAACTCTCGCCGAGTACCGGGGCCGTCCACTGCTTCTCAATTTTTGGGCGACCTGGTGCAAACCGTGCCGCGCGGAGATGACCGACATTATCGCCGCATACAACGCCCACAGGGATCAGGATCTGCAGGTGCTGGCGATCAACCTCACGGATCAGGAAAGAATGAAGGACGTGCGAACGTTCGTGAGCGAGCTCCAGATGCCGTTTCCCGTGCTGCTCGATGAGAAGGGCAAAGTGCGAAAGAGTTACGCCTTGCGCGGCGTGCCGACCTCGGTGTTCATCGATTCGAGCGGCGTGGTGCGCTTCGTGAATCCGGGACCGATCACTAGAGAACTGATCGAGCGCGGGCTCGCCGCAATCCTGCCGGCGCGGTAAGGAGGTTCTATGCGCGTTCATCCGGTAGCAATTCTCACGATCGGGATCGGCCTGCTCGCGCTCCCGAGGCAGTCATTCGCGCAAGGCTGAATGCCGGTCCGCTTCACAACCCCCAGTTTGGGGGGACAAGGTGAATTGCAGGTCGCGGATCTCGCGGCTCATCAATGGAGAGTCGCGCTTGGCTACCGGCATCTCCATGCCGACCAATTGTTCGTGGGCACAGCGCTGGTCCCGACGACCAAGCCCCTCATTGTCAACATTCATTCGGTCGACCTCACTGCTGCTTACGCTGTGACCGACCGCTTCAGTCTTAGCGTCACGGTCCCCTTTGTGTCCGGCATGCAGTCGCGCTTTTACGCGGACTCTGCTCGCCACGCCGCGACGGCCGTCGGACTGGGCGATATCACCGTGATCGGCAGCAGGTGGTTGTTGGACCCGCACAACCGCACGGGGAACGTCGCGCTCGGCCTCGGCCTGAAGGCGCCTACCGGAGCTCATGCCGCGAGGGACGCCTACTTTCTCGCCAACGGCACGGCGATCCAGTATGCAGTGGATCAATCGATCGAACCTGGGGATGGCGGTTGGGGCATCATCGTGCAGCTGCAAGCGTACCGGCGCGCGTTCCCCAACGCCCTCGCGTACTTGACAGGGTCCTACCTGATCAATCCGCGCCGGCTGAGCGATGTCGCGAAGGACCCGGGAGGCAGCGTCTACTGGTCCGTGCCCGACGTCTATTCCGGGCGCCTGGGCCTGGTCTACGCCCTGTGGCCGCAGCAGGGTCTCTCCATCAGTCTGGGTGGGCGGATCGACGGCCAGCCCGTGCGCGATCTTATCGGCGGCGGTGACCTCGGTTTTCGACGGCCAGGTTATTCGGTTTCCCTCGATCCGAGCGTGGCGTTCACGACGGGCCCGAATCAGGTCACGGTGAGCGGGCCAATCAGATTGAGCGCGAACCGTGAGGCAAGCCTGCTCGACCTGCAGAGCGGGAAGCATGGCGGAGGGGACTTCGCCAGCGGGTTGATCTTCGTCAGCTACGCGCGACGGTTCTGACACGCCGTAATGCTACGGCCCCGCCAACGCGCTCATCGCACCTTCAGCCGCTCAATGATGGCCTGGATGCGGGGGTCGGACCGAATGGGAGCATAGAGTGAGTCCTCGAGCGAGAAATTGATTCCACCGACGTTCGACGCGGCGCCCTTCACCAACCACTGGATCGCCGACTCCCGGTCGCCAAGCCTCATGAAGGCGTTTGCGATCAGGTCTTCCCGAACGTACTCCGTGTTCGCACGCATGAGCGCCTGCCGTAGCGCCTCACGTCCACCCGACGCGTCGCCCGCACTAATGAGGTTTAGAGCAAGGTAGGCGAGATCCCGGCCGCTCGGCGTGGGGCCGGCCCAGCGCCGCCACGCCGCGGCCGCTCCGCGTCGGTCGTTTGCGGCTTGGCTCCGGCGGGCTTCGCATTCCGCTGCCATCCGCTCCTGGATGCGCGCGGCGCGCGCGCAGATCGCGCGCGCACTGTCCGGCGACAGTTTCGCGAAATCGAGCGAAAGGAAGAAGGGGTTCCAAACACCAAATGACAGCGGGTTGAGCCGCTGCGCCCGCTGCGTAACCGCGTGCGCGGAGTCCGGCAGATGCACGTAGTTCGTGAGAAGGAAGGGGTACCACGCGCCAGCCGCTACATTGGCGGAATCGAGTTTCAGGGCCTGCTCCATCTCCTTCGAGGCCGCTGCTGGATCATGGCCGTAGGTCAGCGACCACATGGCCACCTGCGCGTGCGCGTCGGCAAGGGTGGGGTCGAGCGCCAGCGCACGCTCGGCAGCGCGCCGTACTTGCGGACCCGCCGTCGCCGCCGACACGAAGTCATCGGCCGTGTAGCCCCACGCGTCGGCCAGCGCGGCCCAGGCGTCGGCGTAGGTCGAGTCGAGCGCGATCGCGGCTTCGGCGTGCGAGATGGCGGAACGGAGCGAGGCGGCCGTGAACTGGTCCGTCTCGAGCCGCGCGCGTTGGACCAGTTGGTGCGCCTCGTTGCTGCTCGTGCCGCGCGCCCGCACGGCGGTGGTGGTCGCGGGCGACAGCGAGAGGTTGAGCGCGCCCGCAATGGCGGAGACGAGCTTGTCCTGAAGCGCAAACTGGTCCTGGTCGCTCGCCTCGAACGCCTCCGACCAGAGGAGGTCATCGTTCGCGGCATTGACGAGCGACGCGGTCGCGCGGAGTTGCGTCCCCGACCGCGCCATCCTCACCATCACAATCGCCCCGACGCCAAGTTCCTTCCCGGCCTCGCGCACCGTGCGCCCGTGCATGACGCTCAACGGCGAGTAGGCCCGCACCGAAAGCCCAGGAATTTTCGACAGCTTGGTGGTCAGGTCGCTCGACAGTCCGTCGGCGAGAAAGGCGTGTGCCGTGTCTGCGCCGATGTC
>WNFE01003352.1_pt1 | contig 11916 bp, 11 predicted proteins | sample 5400451 | NCBI WGS metagenome assembly WNFE01 (sample SAMN13153344, study PRJNA577476) | soil metagenome | isolation source: 200 cm saprolite under Douglas fir tree site 2 hole 2 | place: USA:California | collected 2015-04-18
TCTTATGAAAACGATGATTATCAGAGCACGACGCGCCGCGACGATGCCACGTCGGCAGGCGCCAACTTGGTTTACACGATAAACCGCTATTGGATCGCGAGCACACAATATCGCTACGTCACACGAAAATCGACACAGCAGGGTTTCAGTTATGATCGGCATCAGGCCGGGGTGGTGTTCAAGCTTCAATTCTAGCAATACTTACGACCCACGTGGCGCGCCTACCAATATCCACCTCCAGATACCACTTCTGTTGCCCTGTTGGGTGCCGGGGCATCAGTGATCACTACGCAGCTACGATTTAACCAACGGTGTTCCGCGTCATCGACGTGCACCGAATAGTTTGGACTAGCCCGAAGTGATCGATTGGTGTGAGGCCAAAAAGCCGTATCGGCTCGAATGTTATCTTCTGATCCAGTGGAAACGACCTGCAATCCCTCACGCGAGGTTAAAGACCGGACTTAAAAGTTGTACTGGCTTCTACGTTATGTTTTTATTCAACTCCTAAAGAACGACAATGAGAGTCCACGCCGGGTTGGGCATCATGCTACCGCTTTCGCAAGCAGCGTGTTCAGGTCCCAGGTCGATAAGAGCGATATCACCCGCACTCCCTAAGTGACGCGCTTCCGAAAGCTGCAAGAACATGAAGCACGAGACCAATCCAATCCATAAAGGCACGTTAGATGTTGTGGTTGTCGGCGCGGGCCCTTACGGACTCTCGGTGGCCGCGCATTTGCGAGCGCGCGGCGTGCCTTTCCGAATCTTCGGTCGCCCGATGGACAGTTGGCTTGCGCATATGCCGAAGAATATGCTGCTCAAGTCTGACGGCTTCGCGTCGAATATCTATGATCCTGACGGTCACTTTACCTTGAAGCATTTTAGTGCTGAGAGCGGGATTGAATACACTGACATAGGGATCCCGGTGCGTTTAGAGAGTTTTGCTGCTTACGGGCTTGCTTTCAACGAGCGGATGGTACCGGAGGTGGAAGACAAGCTCGTCGTTGACCTCGGTCATTCGTCGGGCGGCTTCCTGCTTCGACTTGAGGATGGTGAAATGGTTGAGGCTCGGCGGGTCGTGCTCGCCGTCGGCATCACTCATTTCGAGCACGTGCCGGCCAACTTGGCGCATCTACCGCCCGAGTTTTTGTCGCATAGCTACCGTCATCACCATCTCGAGCCTTTTAGAGGACGCCGCGTGGTCGTAATCGGAGGCGGCGCTTCGGCGCTCGACCTCGCTGGATTGTTGCATGAGGCCGATGCGGAGGTGCAGCTCGTCGCTCGCGATCCCTCGCTGAAGTTTCATGGAGCGCCGCGGGCTCGGTCTCGGTGGCAGCGAATTCGCCATCCCCCGTCAGGGCTCGGTCCCGGCTTGCGCTCGCGCTTTTTCTCGGACGCGCCGTTACTTTTCCACTACTTGCCAGAGAAACTGCGCCTAGCGATCGTTCGAACGCAGCTCGGCCCATCCGGAGGATGGTTTATCAAAGACAAGGTCATTGGGCGGGTAGCTCTTCTGCTGGGATATGCGCCAGAGCGCGCCGAGATCCAGGACCACAAGGTTCGTCTTCGCATTCGCGCTGCGGATGGTACCAAGCGCGACGTGATGGCCGATCACATTATAGCGGCGACGGGCTACAAGGTCGACATCGGGCGATTGATCTTCCTCAGTGCGGAAATCCGATCACGGCTGAAGGTTGTAGAAGCCACGCCTGTGCTGTCATCGACCTTCGAGTCCTCGATACCCGGCCTCTATTTCGTAGGGCTGGCGGCCGCCAACAGCTTCGGGCCGGTGATGCGGTTCGCTTTCGGCGCAGGATTCACCGCTCGCCATCTTACAGAATCGCTGACGAGATCACTCTTGCGGCATCCGATCTCCAATCCCACTCCTCACGTCGCGACTCAGTGAAACAAACGTAACCGCTCGGTGAAGGCGCCTGATAAAAGGAGCTTCAACGTGCCTGTTTTGCTGCGGCTCGTTTGCGTCGCGCGACGATCCGGGCGAGAGCTTTGTGGATGCGGTCTGCGTCCATTTCGCCTAGATCGAAGGCGCCGCCGTACCAGTCGATTTGGTCGTCATGGTCGGGATGCTTGGGATCGGTGATCGCGTCGAGGAACGCGTAGAATCCCGGGATGCCGCCGACATCCTCGGGCGGGCAGTGCATGGCACCGTCGACGAAGCGCGGATAGGTCGCAGCAGGATCGGCGGGGAGCAGCTTCTCGATCTGAAGTCGATGCTCCCAGCTGTCGCCCATGTCGTAAACATAGGCGAAGCGCTTGACGCCGCGCGCGGCGAGATCGTCGAGGCGGACGCGACCGGCGCCGATGGAGCGGGGGACACCGAACCCTTCGCCGCCCATGCCGGGCCCGGCGATCGTCTCGCGGCCGACGTGGAACTGGAAGAGGTGAGCGTCGTCCCAGCCCATCGCCGCCTGGATGACGGCATGCAATTCCTTGAGGGTCATTTCCGCCGGCACTTCGACCCGGCGCCAGATCGGCGGCTCGGTATCGGCAAGCACGATCTTCAAACGAACAATGGCGTCGCTCATGCCGCCAGATTGGCAGGCGCAGGCTTCCAGTTCCAGGGAAGAAGCGCGGCGACACGTTTCGCCGGATGATCGGCGATGCGCGCGAGAACGTCGGCGAGATAGGCCTCGGGGTTGAGGCCGTTGAGCTTCGCGGTCTCGATCAGCGAGTACATGGCGGCGGCCCGCCCGCCGCCGCGATCGGAGCCGGCGAAGAGGTAATTCTTCCGGCCGATGGCGACGCCACGGATCGCCCGCTCGGCAGCATTGTTGTCGAGCGCCAGGCGGCCATCGTCAAAGCAGCGACAGAGTGCCGACCATCGGCCGAGCGTATAGCGGAAGGCGGCGGCGAGCTCGGATTTTCCGGAGAGCTTGGGGATCGTCTCGTGAGCCCAGGCCTCGAAGGATCGCGCGAGCGGCACCGAGTCGGCCTGTCGCCGGAGCCTGCGCTCGTCGGGCGGACGGCCCTTGATCGTTTCCTCGATCGCATAAAGCGCTGCAATGCGATCGAGGGCCTCCTTGGCAATCGGCGATCCGTTGGCGGCATGGATGTCGAAGAACTTGCGGCGCGCATGAGCCCAGCAGCCGGTTTCGGTGATCCGCCCGGTCTCGAACAGCCCGTTGAACCCGGCATAACCATCGGCGTGAATGACGCCGGCAAAGCTCTCAAGATGGCGGCGCGGATGCTCGCCCTTCCGATCGGGCGAGTAGAAGAACAGGGCCGCGGGCGGCCGAGCACCGGCAAAGGGCCGCTCGTCGCGCACATAGACCCACAGCCGGCCGGTCTTGGTCCTGCCGGTGCCGGGTGCCAGGACCGGCACGGGAGTGTCGTCGGCGTGGAGCGTATCGGAGGCGAGGAGATCGGTGGCCAGGGCATCGGTCAACGGTTTGAGCGCCGCTGCCGTCGCGCCGACCCAATCGCTCAAGGTCGAGGTATCCAGCTCGACGCCGGCGCGCGCGTAGATCTCGGCCTGACGGTGAAGCGGCAGATGATCGTCGTACTTGGAGACGATGATGTGGGCCAGCAGGCCGGGACCGGCGCGGCCGCGGGCGATAGCGTGATTGGGCGCCGCCGCCTGGATCACGGTATCGCAGGCGCGGCAGGAGAACTTATCTCGCACGTGGCGGATCACCTTGAAGCGTCCCGGCACATGCTCCAGCGTCTCGGTGACATCGGTGCCGATCTTGCGCAAGGGACCGCCGCAGCCCGGGCAAGCACAGGGAGCGACGAGAATGACGTCATCGCGTGGCAGGTGGTCCGGCAAGGGACGGCGTGCTGGCTTCGCGTCCTCAATGATCGCCGCTACCGCAGGGGCAGTTGCGGCAAGCTGCTCAGCCTGGTCTTCCTCCAGCGTCTCGATAGCAAGCTCGAGCTGGGCAATGGCTGACCCCAGTTTCTCCGAAGAGCGGCCGAACTGTGCTCGCTTGAGGCGTGCCAATTCGAAGCGCAGCTTCTCGATCTCGATCTTCGCCGCGACCGCCGACTGGGCCATGTCCTGGATGATGCGCTTCAGCGCATCGATATCGTCGGGCAGATTGGCAAGATCGGTCGTCACTCCCTCATTGAATCACGGCGCCATCCTTTTGTGACCGAGCAACGGGAAGCCCGAGTCATCTTGTCGCGGGTTACCCGGCCAGCTCGGGGCGCCAGGTTCGCTGCGGCATGCGCCAGTCGATCCCCTCGAGCAGCATGCCAAGCTGGGCTGACGTGATGGTCACCTTGCCATCCGCCGGCGATGGCCAAACGAAGCGACCCTTCTCCAGCCGCTTCGCGAACAGACAGAACCCTTGTCCATCGAACCACAGCACCTTGATCAGGTCGCCGCGGCGGCCGCGGAACACGAAGAGGTGACCGCAGAAGGGATCGGCCGCGAGAACCTGCTGCACTTGAGCGGCAAGGCCGTCGAACCCCTTGCGCATATCGGTACGCCCGACCGACAGCCAAACCCGCGCCCCAGCCGGCAGCGCGATCATCGCTGCTCCAGAACATCGAGCACGCGACGAAGCGCCGACGCATCAACATCCGCTCCGACCAGAATGCGTCGTCCGCGGCCGAGAATGATCTCGATCCGACCGCACGAGCTCGCCAGCTTCGTGCCTTCAGACGCAGGCAATCTCGGCGACGTCGCCGGCGGCTCCTGTATCACCACCGGCGCAAACGCGGCCGACCGTTGCGCGGAAGCTCGCCCAAAAGCCCCATCTCGGAGCGCCCGACGCCAGCCGAACACCTGGCCAGGATGCAGACCATGCCGCTTCGCCACCGAGCTGACGCTCGCATCCGGCTCAAAGGTCTCCGCAACGATACGGCGCTTGTCTTCCTCACTCCAGCGCCGGCGCCGCTCCACCGTGATGATCTCTGCCACCACTAGAGCGGATTTCTGGCAGAAAGAATCGGAAAGGGGATTCCCTGCGGGCTTGAGATGTGATTCAAGCTGGGCTGCTGGGAATGGGGGCCAGCATGGATGGCACGACCCTTTTCGGAAGATCTGCGGGAGCGGATCGTCGGCGCGGTTGAAGCTGGGGCATCGCGGCGAGCGGCGGCCAAGCAATTCGCGGTGAGCGTAAGCTGCGTGATCAAACTGATGCAGCGCTGGCGGCGGACCGGGGCGGTGGCGCCGGGACAGATGGGCGGGTGGAAAGAGCACGCGCTGGCCGAGCACGAGGAGGCGGTGCGCGCTTTGGTTGCGGCGGGCGCGGATATGACGCTCGACGAGCTTCAAGATGCCCTGGCGCGCAAGGGCATACACGTAGGGCGTTCGGCGGTCTGGCGCTTTCTCGATGCACGCGGGCTGACGCTCAAAAAAAGACGCTCCACGCCGCCGAGCAAGACCGGCCGGACGTCGCTGCCGCACGAGAAGCTTGGCGCGACCACCAGTCGGTGATGAACCCGGCTCAACTCGTCTTCATCGACGAGACCTGGGCGACCACAAATATGACGCGGCGTCTCGGGCGCTGCCCGCGCGGCCAGCGTCTGGTCGCCGCCGTTCCGCATGGCCACTGGAAAACCTCGACCTTCGTCGCTGCCTTGCGCACGACGGGCATGACCGCCCCGCTCGTCCTCGATGGTGCGATGAATGGCGAGGTCTTCCGCGCCTATGTCGAGCAGTTCCTGGCCCCGACCCTCGCGCCCGGCGACATCGTCATCATGGACAATCTCGGTTCGCACAAGGTCGTCGGCGTACGGCAGGCGATCGAGGCGCGCGGCGCCAACCTGCTTTATCTGCCGCCCTACAGCCCCGATCTCAATCCGATCGAGCAATCCTTCGCCAAGCTTAAGGGTCTGATCCGAAAAGCCGCCGCACGCACGCGCGAAACCCTCTGGAACTCGATCGGCGACTTCATCCCACGCTTCGCACCAGACGAATGTGCCAACTACTTCGCCAAAGCCGGATATGTGCTACCTAATCGGAATCCGCTCTAACTCCTAGAAGTCCGACCAGCCGCACTTCTAGAACCAAGACCATCAGCAACGATCAACGCAAGGCGCCTTCACCGAGCGGTTACAAACAAACTGATTTGACACGAGGAACAACACCTGACGCGCTGCCGGTTCCAGGCGGCACCTGCTTCCTGCGAGGGAAATCCTGGAGCCTCGTGTCTGTTTGGCAGTAGCCCTCACGCGTTCAGGGCATGCCGACAGACGAATAATTAATGACAGATCGGCGCGACGCCCCCCAACGGACGATAAGGGTTGTCACTCGATTTGACTGCGTAACGCCTTGATCGACAACTCGATCATGCGTGCTGTGTCCTAGAAGTCTCGTGTCAAGCCGATCTCGAACTGGTTCCGGACGAAGCCGAAGAAGTCGATATTCGAGATATCGCGGGAGAACGTGTAGCTCAGGACCGGGCTGAAGCCGAAGAGCTGCAGGTCTCGTTTGTTGAGCGCGAGCCGGGCGCTGACGGTTGTGTCGTGCCGTCGCTTGCCGAAAAGGACGTTGGTCGCATCGTACTGGGTCAGCGTGACGTCGGGCTCGAGATAAGCGGTAACCCCGTAGGGAAAATCCTGCTGGTAGGCGACGCCCAGGCGCAGCGAGTAGTTCGAGAAAGCGTCGAACTGCGTGCGCTGGGTCCCAGCCCCGGTGATCAGCCGCACGAAGCTGCTGGAGTTGAGGCCGTATGTCGAGAACAGCACGCCGTCAACACCGAAGCCATCGAGAAAGGTCTGCGTGTGATAGCTCAAATCGAGCCCCTCGATGTAGCCTTCCAAGCGGAGACGGTCGGTGAATAGGTGGCTCGCCTCGATGCGGCCGCCATGGCCCTGGTTGTAGGGATCATTGCCGAACCAGCGCTTGGCGAGAACCGCGAGCACGCTCACATCCGAGCGTGGGAACAGGAACTGGGGCCCGGCGTCCACGCGCAGCTGCATGTCATCGAAAGCGCTGCTGCCGGGATATTCCGCCCGATAGAGGCTCGCGCCGGTGCGAAGACGAATGTCGGGCGCCAACGGGGTGAGATATTCGCCATTGGTGGAGACGACGAGGCCGACCCCGGATTTCTGCTTGGCCGGCTCCGACAACGTGAAAGGCAGACCGAAGAGCATGACCTGGTTCAGCGCTGGCGCGGCATTGATATTGGTGTCGGGAGCCACGCCGATCTCGAGGAAAAAGACGTAACGCTTGCGCTCGCGGATCGCCGCCAGGTAGCGATAGACATTGTCGACGACGGATTGCGGCAAGTCGGGCTGCGCGAGGACGAGGCGAAAGTGGTATTCTGCCGCCTCATCGTCATGGCTCTCGAACAGCGCCCGCGCCAGGTCGAGCCTCACCCGAACGAGCCCGGGGTGGTCGACCAGGATGCGACGATAATACGGGACTGCCTTGTCGTAATTCCCCTGCCGGCTCTCGACCTCGCCCATGAGAAAGAGCGCTTCCGGCGAAGTCGGATTGGCGTTGAGCGCGATGAGGAGGATATCCTCCGCCGCCTTGAGGTCCCCCAAGCTGATGGCGAAGCGAGCGGCGTCCGGGACGGAAATCGTCGTCGGTTCAGAGCGAGCCGTCGTCGCCGGCAGCAGCAACGCCAGACCAAGCAACACCCAAAGATGCCGTGCCAAGGGCGCCGTTCCCAGCTACCTGAGCGCGCCGACTATTGCTACCGCTTAGCCCCATAGCCGCCGATGGCATGGATGTTGGCGCCGTCGCTGACCGACCAGGTGCCTGCGGTTTCCTGAGCGGTGGGGCCATAAAATTTGCCGTTGATGGGTCCGCTAACCGTGCCTGACGAAATCGAGCCCGTTACCGTGCCTGTATAGGCGCCAGACATAATGTTGGCGGCGGGCGAGATATTAAGAGTGGTCCATGGCGTGGTTGCGCCACTCGCTGCCACAGTGCTCAGGCTGAAGCTTCCTGTAAGGTTCATATTGGTAAAGTTAGCTGTCAACGTTTCGCTACCGATCAATGGTGTGCTCTTGGTTCCGTCCACCATCGCGCCGATGGTCTTTCCTGAATAAGAGAAGGTCCCGTTTATCGGAACGTTGCTCGCTGGAGTGAGTTGACCAAAAGCAAGGGCACCCGTTGCGCCCGCGGCGGCACTCGTCGGTATATTCGTCCAAAGCCCGTATGACGAATAGGTCAGGTTGGGGTCGAGCAGAATCTGATTGCGCCGACTCCCATCGGCGTTGACCCCGTCAAAGGCACTGATAAAGCCCGCGAAGGGTCCCGTGCCAGCAACGCCGGTCGTCGTGAGATCGAAAGGATGCGTGTAGAAGCCGCCGCCGGGGGCAGGAACATTGATGGTTACGGTGCTCGCCTTTCCCGTCGCATCAGTTGCGATCGTGACCTGTGCGCCGGTTGCGCTGCTGGTACCGGACCCAAACACGCCCCCGCTGGTGAACGACACGCTGCTCTCCGGCCCAGTGCAGGCTGATCCCGTGCAGTTCGCGCCTGGAGCGGCTAGGAAAGTCCCGGGAGGAATGAGAGGCGGTGGGGCGCTGGCGGCTGAGCTGCCGCCGCCACCACCGCCACCACCGCAAGCGCTCAATGTAAGCATAGATATGCAGGCGACCGCGCGGATCGTGCTGACCATGTTCCCCTCCGAACGTTCAAGCCATCACCAGACTGGGCAAAAAAACCTAGCCCTTGGTTAACAGCATTATTCGGTCATGGGACAGAAGGTCGCATTAGAACTATGCGGATAAACCCCTAGAACTATAGGAATAAACGGCCAGAACTCTGCGAATACCTGGGTTTCTCATTGTGGCGATGTGAAGACGCTGGCACGAATTCAGGATCGGTATCCGCCGCGCCGCCGCCCAGCGCCAATGCTGCGGCATAAGATGGGACGAGCGATGTCAGAACGGGGCCCAGATCGCGAAACGACACGCCCGCACGCTCAAGCGCACGCGATCGAAGCGATGTGGAAATACCAGCTGATCGCGTGCAGCAGCGGCTCCGCATGGAGTTCCCGGCCATGAAAAGCCGCCATCAGCACCACCACCGCCACGAGGAGCGGCTTCAATGGGACCTCGGCCGGCCGTCGACGGAGATAGTGCTCGCCAAAGAGGGCCAATGATGCCAAGCCGACAACCATACCGAATACTACCTCTGGCGGGCTATGGGCGCGCAGCACAAACCGTGACACGGCGATGGCGACTACAAACGCGGTTCCCCCACCGATGATGGCGATTCGCTGCCAGCCAACCTTCAACTCGGCTGCTATAACCACGGCGAGCGCGCCATACACCAATGTGCTGAAGCTGGTATGTCCGCTCGGGCTGATGACCTCGCGATCGATAGGACACGCGAAAAAATAGATCTTCAGGAGCGCCGTCCCGCCGGTGCACAGGGCCACCGCGGCGAGCCACCACGCGGCCTCGCTTAGCGAGCGCATGGCCAATAGCCACAGCAGCATGACCACAGCCAGCGGCAGCAGGACAGCAAGGTCGCCAAAGTCTGTAAGCGCGATCATCGTAATAGAAACCAATTCGGCTCCAAACAGTTCTTATCGACCAACACGACCATACTGGCCATCAGGATCCTGGTTCAATGCCTTTACCCGCTGGGGTAGCTTGGTGATTCAGCTGCTCCCGCTCGCTCCGAGCGGCGTGGCAATCGAGTGACGGCCGAACGGACAAAAGATCACAAACTCCAAGTCCCTCACCACTTTGGCGCGTGCATCGAACCTCGAGCGAGATGGGAAACCCGGTTAGGAGCTAGGCAATACCCCCTCGAGCGAGGGCGGCGTCTTCTCGGGCGAGTGCCGTCAGAATGATGCCGTTTCGGAACGCTCAGGCAATTTCGGCATGGATGCTGACGAACTGACCCCTCACCGCCTTGCAGTGGCGCACTTGCTTACCGCCGTGAGCCGGTGTTTGAACTTGTCCGTACCGATTGGTCCGTTATTCTACCGGACGCAATGGCCGGCTCGCTCGCGGGTGATGTTGTCTGATTAGGACGGAATCCCATGGACTCAACTAGGACGCGGTCGCCTGATTCAATTCGCAGCCGCACGATCACGTGGTCGGCACCTGTACTCGATTTGGCGGAATTCAAGTCTCTAAGCGGCCTCGAATATCTCAGGCGGGAGCTCCAGGAGAGCACCAGTCGCCGATCTCGGCGCTGTTGAATTTTCGTCCCGTGAAATTCGAGTACGGGCTCGCTGTTTTCGAGGGCACACCAGCAGAATTCCATTATAATCCGATCGGTTCCGTGCATGGCAGCTTCGCCGCCGCGCTGCTCGATTCTGCGCTTGGCTGCTCGGTCCACACCACACTCAACGCGGGCTTCGGCTATACCATCGTCGAGTTGAAGGTGAACTTCGTGCGGCCACTGTTCGTAACAACCGGTCCCGTAACGTGCGAAGGGCGCACGATCAGCGTCGGTTCTCGCATCGCCACTGCTGAAGCCAGACTCACGGACTCGCGCGGCAAGCTTTGCGCTCACGGGACGACGACGTGCCTCATCTTTCCGCTCGCGGAAAGCCGCTAGGGTCTAAAGCCGCTAGAGTCTATTGGCTCACGGAATGCGATGACGATGCTGTTTCTTCTGCTCGTGGGTGTACTTGTCCTTGGCGCGTATTTCTTGCATCGGGCATCCGTAATGCGCCGTAGAAGTGGGAGGTGGAGAAGACTGTCGCTCACCACCTCGACAAACTGATCGGAATTCGTGCCAAGCTGTTGCTTCATGGACGAAATGAAGAACTTGGCTCCCAGCTTATCGAAACCGTTGCGTCGAGGCCCCGACGTAAGCCTCAATGAGTTCGGGCTCTTCGCTAGGCACGTCATGGTACGCGGTGCGAAGGAAGCTGCTTTCGGGATTTCGGCGCCACTCCTGCGGAAACAGGGCGATTGTGTCGCAGTCTGTTACGGCTCGCGATTGGCGAACCGGCTCGTTCGAGACCCGAGCTCGAAGTGCCGCGGGCAGGTCACGTCCTGCACCGAGCGCCAAATGGTTGATCTGCGTGGCGCGCGGATTGATCTCTATGAGATAAGCTCGGCCGGAGGTTTCCTCGAGGACAAAGTCAAATCCGCAAAACCCCGATATGCCGAGCCACCGCACCACGCGGCTTGCCGTCTCAAGCATTTCGGAATTGTCGACGACGCGTACAACTGTTGCGTTACCGGTGGCGCCGAGAGTGGTGAGCACTTCGACGCCGATACCCGCAATCACCTCTCCCGTCCAGCAAGCGATAGCGCAGTTGGCGAGCTTGCCGCGAACAAACGATTGTAGACTCAGCACGGGTTTCGTGCCGCGCAATCGCTGAAAAAACAATTCTGGCTCCCGATCCCATACCAGCCGTTTGATGGCGCGCGCCATATCTTGCGGGCCCGTCATCGTTCGAAAGGCGCGTTCCGCCTCCTTCAAGGTCGAGACGACAGTCACTCCCCTCCCACCCCAGCTGTAGTCGGCCTTAAGAACTGCCGGGAAGCCCTCGCGGCTGAGCCACTCCTTGATCTCGTCCAGCGTGGAGACGAGGGCCGTCCGAGGCAGCCGCACGCCGGCTGGCGCAGCGATAGAGGGGAGCTTGCTTCGAGCGGCGACGAGTCTGTACGCATCTGGGGTGCCCAAGGAGCGCTCGATCACAGCCCGAATTTGCCTCGCCAACCGCTCCGAACCATCCTGGCGATCATAGAGTCGAAGGAGCTGTGTGACGGCGCCATCGTCGCACAGACTGATAAGATCCGGTTCGGCCTCCTCGATGGCGGCCTGGAGCGATCGAAGTGGGGCAAACGGCGCATAGGGGTATGTCCGTTCGACGGAACGGAGCCCGTGCAGCGGGTGCCCGCGTGGACACAGCGCATAGACGAGGCAATCGGCCTTACAAAAAGCCAGAGCAAGCCGAGCCGCGTTTGGCCATTGCAAAGTGTGAAAGACAAGGATCTTGGGAACCACCCGGCATCGCCCCTATTAAAGCCGCTTACCGAATAGCAGCCGCATGTTCGCGGGTCTAAACGGCCTAG
>WNFE01003354.1_pt1 | contig 11913 bp, 10 predicted proteins | sample 5400451 | NCBI WGS metagenome assembly WNFE01 (sample SAMN13153344, study PRJNA577476) | soil metagenome | isolation source: 200 cm saprolite under Douglas fir tree site 2 hole 2 | place: USA:California | collected 2015-04-18
ACAAGTTCTGCTTCATCTTGCGGTGAATGCGCGGGATGCCATGCCAAATGGTGGTCGGCTCCTGATTGAAGCGAAGCAGGTGTTCCCCGGGCATGAGAGTGGGTCGGTGAATGGAAGGGGAGGGCATCTACCCAAGGTGCTGATTCAAGTGACCGATACCGGAAGCGGGATGAGCGTAGAGACCCAGTCGCATATGTTCGAACCCTTCTTTTCCACAAAGGAAATGAATGTGGGACTCGGACTCACCGCGGTCTATGGCATTGTGAAGCAAAGTGCAGGCCAGGTCGATGTTTTCAGCCAGCCTGGCGAAGGCACTGTGGTGCGGGTGGCGCTTCCCCTTGTACGACAGGGCCGGCCGCCTGCTCCATCAATCCTGGCACACGTCTCAGCCAAAGGCCAGGAAACGGTTCTGCTGGTGGAACCGAATGAAATCGACCGTAAGCTCGCGCTCTCCACGTTGTTGCGGCATCGCTATCAAGTCTTGGAGGCGAGCTCGTCCGTTGAAGCGTTGCTGCTCACGCAGCGACATCCTGGAGCCGTCCATGTGGCCGTGAGCGATCTCATGATGCCGGAGATCAGTGGGCGTGACTTAGCCAGACGGTTGTTGAAGCATCACCCGATGATGAAGCCGCTCTTTATCTCTGGGTATGACGACGAGGCGATGGTGTCTCATCGCCTCAACCCGCGGTATCTCTTGAGGCGTCCCTATCGACAAACTGGGTTGGTGGAAAAAGTGCGTGAGCTGTTGGATGCGTGAAGCAGTGCCTTGGAGTGTCTCTGGTGAGCACTAGCCATCCCATCGGTCTCTGCGGCTTGGTGCAAAGAAGGGCACGTCCGGGCGTTTGAACGGACCAATCAGTGCCATCCCAGCGAGAAACCCGCCGATATGGGCGAAGAATGCTACGCCTCCGCCCTCACGGCCGATGCTCATTCCCCCGCTCAACAGTTGCATCACGAACCACATGCCGAGGACAACACCCGCTGCCACCCTCGTTGCGCCCAGGCCGGGCATCATAACCAGCACGCGGGCGCGTGGAAACAACAGCACATAGGCGCCTAAGACACCGGAAATGGCGCCGCTTGCTCCGACCATGGGAACAGTCGAGGACGGATCGGTCAGGGCGTGGCTCAAGGCGGCCAGAATTCCACATGTGAGGTAGAACACGACGTACTTCGAATGCCCCATGACGTCTTCGATGTTGTTCCCGAAGACCCAGAGGTACAGCATATTCCCGATGAGGTGCATCCAGCCGCCGTGGAGGAACATGCTCGTGATCAACGTGGCGTAGGCGGGAATGGCCACGCTCATCTCAGGGAGCTCGGCCTCCCCAAACACGAGGGCCGGGATTGCTCCGTACTGAAAGACGAACGTGTCTCCTGAGCCGGCGGGAAGGCTTGCCTGGTGGAAAAAGACGAGGACGCAGGCCGCGATAAAAGCTATCGTGACCACCGGCGTCCTCTCGGTTGGGTTGTCGTCATGCAGAGGGATCATGGTGTCCTCACTGGGAGGGAGGACGGCGACGGTCGATGACCGATCGAGGGAGTGCCGGGTTATCCGGCAAGGAGCCATCAGGTCCAAGGGAGACTGAAAACCCCGCGGCGTGCGTATGGCCTCCACCGCCGAAAGACGCGGCGATGGCCCCCACGTCGGTCCCATCCTCTCGCGAGCGCATGCTGTAATAACGGCGCCCATCGCGATCGTGCCAAATTACGCAAAACGGATGCTCTACGGAGAGGCGTTCGCCGATCTGACTAGTCAAGACTGCACTTTGGACCGACGGAACGACGGCTCCGTGAAAATCGACCAACATCGATTGCGCCGCAAGTTTGTTCACGAGCTCGCTTTCATAACGTAGGATGGCCCGGCCTTCCTCTTCCAACTCCTTCTGCTTGAAGTGACTCCAGAGGTGATAATCGAATGGATATGAGGCAACGGCCGCATTAATTTCCCGACTGGAGGGGAGCGCCCAAGTCCAGAGGTCTTTATCTTGGATATAGTCAAGGAGCCACGGCGTCGGGTGATCGTGTGCCCATTCCCAGGCCAGAACCGCTCCGGACTTCTTCAAGTCGAAGTAGGCATAGGGAAGGCCGGCGAGGGCTTTCTCTGCGGTGATGTGATGATCGAGCACGAGGAGCGCCTGCGTCTGAGCGGCCATGGTTTCCAGCGTTTCGCGGGCATAGCTGAAATCCACGATGACGACTCGTTGGTCCTGTAGTCCTGCGGGAGGAGGATTCCCGTGTTTGACGGGAATGAACCGAGCCGCTGGAAATTGACTCCAGATCGCCCAAGCGGCGCCGAACCCATCGGCACATTCGGCGTGATAGAGCACGACGGTAGGGGGCCCAGAGAATGGGTGCTGTGTGCTGGAACCAGCCATCGTGGCGGAGCATATCATGATGCTCCTCCGAGACTAAAGCGTCTTTGTGTGGAGGGGTCAAAGGGCGTTGAGATGGTCGATCAGCTGACGCAACCGGCTCGCGCTTCGACGGTTGGAGGTAAAGGCCAACCGAGGCAAGTCCCTCAGATCCGGTTCGTCGAGCTCTTCGGGGAGAGGCCCGCGCAATTCGAAGGTGCCCTCGGATAACAGATCGCCAAACGTTTCATGAAGGCCGGCCACCTGTTCTGGGGATATGTGGGTTTGCAGCCGCATGGCCAAGAGCCGGCCCACATATCGAATGGAATGGAATCGACGGTAAAAGCTCCTGATCTCATCGATCGCGTCGTCCACGGACGTGGCGATTTTGAACAGGCTGAGATCTTCAGGGTTGATCAGTTGACGGGCCAAGAGTTGGCGTGTGACGAAGGCGTACCAGTCGTCCCAATAGTCGCAGCCGGGAGCCTGGAGACACACGATCGGCTGGGGATCGCTTTTGCCAGTTTGGGCGAGGGTCAAGATTTCAAAACCTTCATCATGCGTCCCGAAACCGCCTGGGAATAATGCAATGGCGTTGGCCTCTTTCTGAAAGATTAATTTGCGGGTAAAGAAGTATTTGAACGTGACGAGCTTGGGGTCATCGGCGATCGTGGCATTCGGGCCTTGTTCGAAGGGCAGCATAATATTGACCCCGAAGCTGTTCTCGCGTCCGGCGCCCTCCTGGCAGGCGCGCATGATCCCGTCGGCTCCCCCGGTAATGACCATGAATCCTTCCTCAACGATCTGACGGGAAAACTGGAAGGCCATCTGGTAGTTCGGATCATCCGAGGCGGTGCGGGCCGAACCGAAGATGCTGATCTTGCGCCGATCGCGATAGTCATGAAAGACGCGGAAGGCGTGACGCAGTTCTTTTACGGCGCGATTGACGATCTTGAGGTCCAAGACGTCCAGATGAGAATCGTGGAGCCGAAGTGTCCCGGCCAGGAGTTCCTTCATGATCGCGGCTTGCAGGTCGTCTTCCGGACTTTCAAGCAGGAGGCGAATTTGGCTGAGCAACTCCTCGTTCGAGGGGAGGGGGTGGGAACGGGTCTGGGAAGTCTTCATCGGATTATCCATGAGGGGTTAAGGTTTATCCTGGAGAGAGACAAAATTCTATCAGTTGATCGCCTGTTGGTCAAAAGAACGGAGCATATGTGTGAGGTTAAGAGCGAGTGGATGAAGGAGGCATTGTTTGAAGTGCCCAGGCCCTGATACGCGCGAGATCGCTCGACGAGAGGTCAGTAAACTGAATATCGACATGCCAGGTGCGGACCCCGCTTGATAGCTCACCGGGCTCTGCCCCAGGAACTCCACTGGTCAGGACTGTTCCACGAATGGTTAAGGGAGTGTTTTGACCAGGAATGGAAAACGCCAGTACCACGTTCGTTCCTGTCAGGATCTTCGCGGTTGATTCGATCAACGCTCCGACATGGCCCAGTTGGGTAATCATGGCATTATAGTTGAGTCCCTGCGCCGAGGCTCGTCCGATCACACTCACGACGACGGGGATCTTCGTGCTACATCGGGCGGGCGTGAGCATCAGGTCTTGCGCACTGAGCACCCCAACCGGTTGGTTTTGTTTGGTGACAATCAGGAGAGAGGCACCTGTCGCCCTCATGAGTGTCGAGGCCTCTGCCAAGGCCTCATCGTACTCGATGAACTGCACCGGGCGTGTCATGATCGTCCGGACTTCGATGTCGTGCGGTTCGAGCCCCTGAGCGACGACTTTCTTCACAATGTCGGTCGGCGTCATGAGGCCGAACCGCGTGTCGGTATCCTTCACGAGCAGGCAGGGCACCTGTTCTCGTTCAAGCAGCAGTGCCGCCTCACTGACGGAGACGTCCCCTGGAACCTGCACAACCCCTGGTGTCATCATATGGGCAACCATAGTGTGTATGAGATGTGTCGTCTTGCAGGGCCTGTCATCGTCGTTCGCCATGGGTTCGAGACATCCCCCGATTCCCGCCTGCACGATTCGTGATGCTTCCACCTCTGGCGACGTAAGCCAAGTATAGCAGACGGGGCTCCCTGGTCCGTGACCGTGGCGTCCCTTGTCAAACAAGGGGTTCGGCGAATAGACTAGGCCAATTGTTAGAGCAGCACAAGGGGTGATCGATGGTTGATCCCGATTTCGTTCAACAGGACTTTCAGCGTCGCCTCAGGAAAATTCCCCCACAGGGGACGGGGCTGTCAGTCGACGTGTATTCTCCCGATCTGTTCGAGCTGGTGAACAAGCTCAGGGAGCGAGGACTCCAGCCGGGCTATCTCGAAGTCTTTAAGGCGACGACGACCGCACTGACAACGGTTCGACGGGCTGTGCCGGATATAGCGCTGGCGTACCACGGGGAAGGCTTGTGGATCACTCAGCCGGACGTTCAAGAGTCTCCGTTCTTTCAGGAGGATGTCGGCGAGATAGTCACACAACTCAAAAGCATACAGAGCCTCTGGCTGAATCATGAATGTGCGATGAAGCAGATGGCGGGCTACTCGTTTGGCACATATGTGCCTCCATTATATACGCGGCTGAGTGCCGAGGTGGTGGCGACGAATATCTCGACGGTTCAACAGGCGATGGATCGGCAGGGTCGTCGAGCGGACGGGACTGCGCCGCTCTTTCTCTTGGAGATGTCACCGCTCACATATTTTTTCGCCGGCACAATACCGATTCCCCATTTTTTTCGACTCGTCACAGCGTTGGTGCCCTGCGGTCTCGTGCTGGACATCGGACACCTTTGGACCGTCTATCGCTATACTGCCGCCTGCCGACGGATATCTCTTGAACGATTCATCCAGGAATTCCTCAACGAATTTCCCTTGGAGCGGGTCGTAGAAATCCACGTAGCAGGGTTGGCCTGCCATGAGTCGGTTGGTGAGCCAAAGGGGGAGGAGGAGCTTCCTGAATGGATCGACGCCCATGCTGCCCCGATTCCGTCGATCCTCTTCACCATGCTTGAGCAGGTTCTGGCCCATTCGAATCTCGTCAGCCTCCGAGCGGTGGCGCTTGAAGTGGACACCAAACCGATCGAAATGATTGTGGAGGAGTATGCAGAGGCCGTTCGGCGTTTCTCCCTCCTCGTTCAGCAGACGATGGCCAGAGGAACGGCTGTAGAACAGTTACCGGGACTGACTTCTCGTCCAGCCTCAGTCCAGGAGCCGGTGAGCCAGTCTGATCGACAGCAGTTGTGCGACGACTATGCGCGCTACGCGCAAATCATCTCGGGACAAGTCCCCCTGACAGGCTCGGAGTGGCAGGAAGTGGCCGCGGAGGCGAGCGGTTTAACACGGTACCAAACGTCCTATGTGCCGCACGAGATTCTCCATTGGGGAGGAGACCTCGCAGAGATGTTTCCGCAGAGCTGCCGGGCTTTAGCGGAGCAGGGCATCTGCCTGACGGAGTTCGTGGCCTTCTGGTTTCGGTCGCCACGACCGCTCACGCACTCGTATGATTTCTTTCTCCTCAAGATCGAACGGTTCCTCGAATTCGTGGCGGAACGTGCGCCGGACGTACGGGTCTGCGTACAACAGGAATGCGACATTTTGCGCCAGGCCTATGCCCAGGCGAACGAAGTGGGGGAACCGGTGATGGAGATGGAGCGAGCCCGATGAATTTCTGGCAGTCACTCACCAGACCGATGATCGGGATGGCGCCGATGGATGGGGTCACAGATGCGACGTTTCGCTATACCGTGGCAATGCACGGGAAGCCGGATGTCTCCTTCACGGAGTTCACGCATGTGCATGACATTTGCCGAGGACCGGAGTTCCTATTGGACTCCCTCATCTATCATGAGGCTGAACGGCCGATCATTGCGCAGCTCTATGGGAAAGAGCCGGACTTCTTTTATCAATCCGCTCATGCAGTATGTGAGTTAGGGTTTGACGGATTGGATATCAACATGGGCTGTCCCTCGCGGAGTGTGGCCTCATCCGGATCAGGCGCGGGGCTGATCCGAACGCCGGATGTGGCTCAGGCCATTATGCAGGCCGCTAGACAGGGGATCGCCGATTGGACGGCCGGTCAGACCCTTGAGGGAGCGGGTCTCAAGCCGGGCAGAGTGGCGGCGATCTGGCGGATGAACGAGCGGCGGCAGGATGCCCGCCCGCTCGTCCGACACACAATCCCCCTGTCCGTCAAGACACGCCTCGGCTACGACGTGGTGGTCGTTGATCGTTGGATCGAACATCTCCTCATGGAACGGCCGGCGGTCATTTCCCTGCATGGCCGCACCTTGCAGCAAATGTATCGAGGAGAAGCGGATTGGAACGCCATTGGTCGGGCGGCGGAGATCGTGCGGGGGAGCGGGACTTTGCTGTTCGGAAACGGGGATGTGCACAATTATCACGACCTCGTCCGTCGCGTGCGGGACACCGGAGTCGATGGCGTGTTGGTCGGACGAGCCGCGCTCGGAGCCCCCTGGTTCTTTCGGCAGAAAGAGGAGGCGCGGCTCGTTCTGCAGCAACATCGGCCTGAAGAGGGGCCCGAACCGTGGGTGCCGCCGTTGGACGATCGCTTCGAGATGCTGCTCGATCATGCCCGACGGTTCGAAGCGGCCTGCGGGCAGGGCCAGTTTCGGCGGATGCGCAAACACCTAGGCTGGTACTGTAAAGGATTTCCTCATGCCGCCTCGCTTCGAGCCGATATGTTCCGAGTCTCTTCGGTCGCCGACTTGGAGCATGTGCTCGCCGATTTTCGCATGCGCAGCGCGAGTCTCACCGAGGTCTCTGACCAGATGTCCCTCGAGCCCCTTGTCTCCGCTGAACCCTCTCCGACGTTCTAGATGTCACTCATTCTGGCTTCGACCTCTCCGCGCCGCCACGAGTTGCTCGCCCTGCTGGGCATCCCATTCGACGTCAAAAGCCCATCCTTCGAGGAGCGGCTGGTGCCAGGTCGGGCCGCGATCGAGCAGGTGCAGTCCTTCGCGCAGGGCAAGGCCCGGTCGGTCGCGAGGCAAGAGCCGGAGGCGATCGTGCTGGGGAGCGATACGGTGATTCAGTTGGATCATGACGTGCTCGGGAAACCGGCCGATCTGGCGGAGGCCCATGCGATGCTCCGGCTCCTGGCCGGTCGTGATCATCACGTACGCACGGCGGTCGCGCTTGCCTGTTCAGCTCGTGAGATAGACATCGTCGCGCTGTCCACGGCCGTCGTTCGAATGAAGCCGTTCGATGAACGAGTGTATGAACGTTACCTCGCGACGGGAGAAAGTCTCGGCAAGGCCGGTGCGTATTCGATCCAGGGAGAGGGCGGCGACCTGGTCGATTCCATTGACGGAGATTTCCCGACGGTGGTCGGCCTGCCGCTCCGCCTGGTCGCCCAGCTGCTTACGCAAGCCGACGTGAGAGTGCCGGTCGATCTCGACGAACTCTATGCCACCAAGCCCTATGCCAACTGGGCCCGTTTCCCAGGCTGATTGCAAAGGGGTAGGGGTTTCCGTACAATGCCGCCCCATCATTCGCTGTCTTGTTTACGGGGGGAGTTATGAGCGTGCGGTGTCTGACATCAGTGGCGCGAGTTAGTGGCGTCGCCACCTGTACGGTCGTGGGCCTGTTGACGGTCGTCGTTCTCCAGCCGGTCTTGGCGATCGATGTGAAGGTCTCAGCGGAAGAGGCGCAGAAGGCCTTGGAAGCCGGGCGGGCACCGATGGAGAAAGCCAATACCCTGGAGGACGTCAAGAAGGTCCTTCAGCAAGCCTCCATGGTCACGCGCGTGGGAGCTGACCCAGAGAAAGATTCCTGCGGAGCCAGTGCGATCCTCCGGACCAAGCGCTATCGACTTGAAGCCTTTGGCCGGCAGGAAGCGGCGGAGTCCAAGAAGAGGAAAACGGATGTGCGCATGCCCGACGAGTTCATCAAGAAAGTCGTGGACATGCCCAATATGGAGATTGAAGTTCAGCTGTGTGGCGATGACGAATACTTTGCAGAAGGTGCCTTGATCGAGTTGCAACAGGGCTCCAAGAGGATCAAGCCCATTGATATTGGGAAAGCCGAACGTGGCCGAAAGAATGAGGGAAGCGGGCCGACCTACCGGTCACGCTTTACCGCACTGTTTGCATATGAACAATTTGATCCTAATGCCGCATCCGTTTTCGTCGTGAATCTTCAGGACGGAAAAGAGGCGCGAATCGCTGCTGATTTCTCCAAGGTGAAGTAGGCACACTTCTTCGATCCCGTCCCCTGCCAAACTACGGCGACTGCTCCTGTTATCTGGCGAGCGGTTGCCTGTGGCTGTTCCCCGTCAGATACTTGGTCTCGCCTTTGCAGATCTATGCCTGTTAGCTGGCTGAAACTTCAATGACAGAGCGAATAGTGGGGCGTTCTTCCCCGAGAGGGAGGTTTGTCTGTGGCCTTTCGCGTCAGATCGGCCTTGATCCCTGCTAGAGCAAAGGGCTAACCTCTGACGTCCGACCACCAGCAGGCTGGGGAACAACGATGCCGGCACGCAGGAAATCCAATGGTTCGCGTGTTTGGGACAACAGGACACGACCACGCAGGATGCTCAAAAAGTTCGTCCAGCAAGGCCGCAGCGAGTGAAGAGCCGAGGAACTACAGACCACACTTCGTGTGGGCCTTTCGCCCTTGCGATGGATCTTGGCGAACGGAAAAGCCCCACCAGCACTTCCGACCTCCGAGAATCTCATTTGGTACGGTGAGGGTCTGAACGATGCGAGAACGATGCATGGGAAAAGGCGCGTCCCTGGGCAAAGAGGCTGTCTTGGCAGCCTCGGGGTGAGCGGGTGAAGTAGCCGCCTGGGTTGGGCGGGTGAGAAGAGCGATTTTTTCAGCATCCTGTCAGAGAAGGAGTGCAACATGACCGAGGAGTGGGGCGCGATTCTCGTCGTCGATGACGATGCGGAAATGCGAGCGCTTGTCCACGATGTGCTCAAAGATCGCGGGCATCAGATCACGACGGCAGGAAGCGGGCAAGAGGCCTTGAAGCTGTTGGCCGAGCAAGACTATGCCGTCGTGTTGACGGATTTGCGGATGAAAGGGATGCCGGGGACAGAGTTGTTGATGGAGATCAGACGGCTCTATCCGGACATCGGGGTCATTCTCATGACAGGCTTTGGGTCGGTGGACACCGCAGTCGAGGCCATGAAGCGAGGCGCCAGCGACTACTTGACCAAGCCAGTGAAAAACACCGAGTTGGTCCGCGTCGTGGAACGGTCCCTCCGCGAAGCGGCGTTACGGTGCGAGGTGAACAGGCTCCGACGCGAGGTCCACAAGGAGTACAGCTTTCATCAAATCATCGGCAAGAGCAAATCGATACAGGAGATATTCGACCTGATCCGGCGCGTGGCCGACAGTCCGACGAATCTGTTGATCACCGGCGAGAGCGGAACCGGCAAGGAGTTGGTGGCCAAGGCGATCCATTACAATAGCGATCGCCAGGATGCTCCGTTTATCCCCGTCAACTGTGCCGCCATTCCTGAACAGCTGCTCGAAAGCGAGCTGTTCGGCCATATGCGAGGCGCCTTCACGGATGCGAAGGTGGACAAGCGGGGTCTCTTTGAAGAGGCGCAGAAGGGCACGCTGTTCCTCGACGAGATCAGTGAATTGCCGTTGATGCTGCAGGCTAAAATCTTGCGTGCGATCCAGGAGAAAGAGATTCGTCGCGTGGGGGCCAACAAACCGATCGCCGTCGATGTGCGCATCATTGCGGCAACGAATCTCAACCTGACGGAAGAGGTCAAGGCGAAGCGCTTTCGTGAGGACTTGTACTACCGGCTCAATGTGATCGAGCTGCGCCTGCCCCCCTTGCGCGAGCGCCGCGAAGATATTCCACTGCTTGTGGACGCGTTCATGAAGAAGTGTGCGCAGTCTCGCGGGAAACAGACACAGGGCGTGAGTGAATCCGCGCTGGCGATGTTGGTGGACTATGCGTGGCCGGGCAATGTACGGGAATTGGAAAATGTGATCGAGCGGGCCGTCACGCTCAGCCGAAGCGAGCAGATTGTTCCTGACGATCTCCCGTCACCTATTCAGGGCGCCCGTGGCGATCGGCGCGTGCTCGACGATGCGGCTGAACGGACCCTGCCGCTGGATGAAGTGGAGAAAGAGTATATCCTCAAGATCCTCGAGAAGACCGGCGGCAATAAGTACCAGGCGGCCCACATGCTCGGAATCGATCGCAAGACGCTCTATCGGAAGCTGGGCGAGATCGAAGGGCAGACGCCAGGGTGAGCCCAGAGTCCTACGATAGCGAGCAACAGTTTCGTCTCATTGTGGAAGCCGCTCCCAATGGCATGTTGCTCGTTGACGAAAGTGGAACGATTGTGATGGTGAATACCTCCGCACTCCACCAATTCGGCTACGAGAGGGAAGAGGTGCTCGGCAAGTTGGTTGAGATGCTCATTCCCGGGCCGTTTCGATCTGAACACCGGCAGCACCGAGCCGGGTTCATAAAGGCTCCCGAGACACGATCGATGGGGGGCGGACGCGAGTTGTCTGGCTTGCGGAAGGACGGGAGTGAATTTGCTGTTGAAATCGGACTCACGCCTATTCAGACGACCAAGGGGATGCGGGTGGTGGCGTCGATCGTGGATATTTCAGAGCGCAAACGTCTGGAGATGCAACTCCGACAGGCTGAGCGGTTGGCGGAACTGGCCATACTGGCTTCCGGTATGGCGCATGAAATCGGTACGCCGATGAATGTGATCCTCGGACGCGCAGAATATCTGCTCCAACGCACCGCCGATGAAGGAATGAAGAAGGGCTTGGCCACGATCGTCACGCAGGTCGAGCGGATCACCAAGGTGATGAACCAACTCCTTGCCTTTGCCAGGCGGAAGACACCGGAGCGGCGGGCCGTCGATCTCGGTGAGATCGTGGACGATAGCCTGGAGATGTTCCAGGAACGGATCGTCCAAAGTCGCATCACGGTTGACAAGACGATTGAATCGTCATTGCCTCCTGTCCGTGCCGATCGGGACCAACTTATCCAAGTGCTCATCAATCTCGTGATGAATAGTCTCCATGCCATGCCGGAGGGGGGGCGGCTCAGGCTGAGCCTCGCGCGCGAGAACAGTCACGTGCGCCTTGGGGTGTCCGATACCGGCCACGGGATGCCGGAGGAGACCCGCTCGAAGGTATTCGAGCCCTTTTTCACGACAAAAGATTTTGGGAAGGGAACCGGTCTAGGCCTCACGGTTGTGAAAGGTATCATCGAAGAGCATGGCGGGACCATCGCTGTGGAGAGTGTCGTCGACGAGGGCACGACGGTTTGGATCCGACTCCCCCTTGACGAAACTCAGACCGCGGCTATCTCTTAACCAATACCAACCCACTCTCTCAGAAATTCGATCGCCAGGCTGGTGCTCTTCTGTCGCAATCTGCGACAGGAAGGGGGTGGCATCTGTCGCAATTTTCATCAGGCCTTGGTGCATCTTCTTCCTCAGCCCTGCTCATTCCGAGGAAATCTCAAGTAAGTTGGCTCAGTTCTGGAATCCATCACATCCCGCTGGCGAGATAGTCCGGCTTGCACGGGTTGTGCATCGTGTCC
>WNFE01012425.1_pt1 | contig 11913 bp, 5 predicted proteins | sample 5400451 | NCBI WGS metagenome assembly WNFE01 (sample SAMN13153344, study PRJNA577476) | soil metagenome | isolation source: 200 cm saprolite under Douglas fir tree site 2 hole 2 | place: USA:California | collected 2015-04-18
CTTCTCGATCAGCCGGCGCACCTCTCGCTCCTCCAGCACCGGCGGCGACGAGCCCCGAGCCCGCGCCACCAGCCAGTAGCCGAGCGAGTTGAGGGTCCGCACCCGTGGCCGGAATGCGGCGCAACGGGACTCCAGCTCCTCCTGCGCCTTCTTGTTGTAGGCGACGGCCAGCACCAGGTCCCGCTCATAGCCCCGCTCGGTGATCAGGTGGCGGAGCCGGTCGGTGAGCACCCGGGTCTTGCCCGACCCGGCCGGGGCGATGATGCGGGCCGGGCCCGAGCGGTGGCCGACGGCGGCCAGCTGGTCTGGCGCCAACTCCGGCGACTGGCTCGCCGCCGCCAGTGCCGGCACCACCACCCGCCCCAGCTCGATCGATTCCCGGTGCACCACCGCCAGGCCGTCGACTTCGTGCGGGGGAAAGGGCGCTCGCGGTCCCCCATCGATCCACGCCGCCTGCCCGTCGGCGAGCAGCACGTCGCCGGCCTGGTCGGCCGGCAGCTCGGAAACGCCGGTCAGGCGGGCTGCCTTGCGGGACCACCACCACACCGGGTGCTCGGGATCGGCGCGGCCGTCATGGGTGTTGGCCCACACCAGGAAGTGCAACCGGTCCATACTCGGCTCAAACGACGCCGCCACGGTCCACGGCTCGACTGCATACGACACCGGATCGCGAAACCGGGCCGGGTCAACAGCCAGCCGGATGACGACCGGAGTGCGTGACACCCACGCACGGTGAAGGGCGTCTACCACCGCGCCCGGCTCGGCGAGCACCGCCTCGTCGATCAGATGGACCGGCGCGTCGCGCCACGCGGCCGGTACCGGCTGATCTCGGTTCAGTACGACGCCGCGCCCGAGCACGGCTGGTGAGCGTACGCGGCCCGGTGTGACCGTTATTCGCCGGTGTTGGTCGAGCTTGGGGCGGGTTCGAAGTCGAGAGAGAGTGAGTTGATGCAGTAGCGCAACCCGGTCGGCCGGGGCCCATCGGGGAACACATGACCGAGGTGGCCGCCACACCGCCGGCAGGTCACTTCGGTGCGGATCATCCCGTAGCCGTGGTCGTCGTGACTTTCGACCGCGTCGGCCACGGCCGGCTCGGTGAAGCTGGGCCAGCCGGTACCGGAGTCAAACTTGGTGTCGGACGTGAACAGCACCGCCCCGCACGCCGCGCAGCGGTAGCTCCCGTCGTCGTGGTTGTACACATACTTGCCGGTAAAGGCCGGCTCCGTCCCCTTCCGGCGCAGCACCCCGTACTGCTCGGGGGAAAGCTGGGATCGCCACTCGTCGTCGGTCCGCTCCACTTCAGGTGCCATGTCATCAGGGTAGGCCGGGCGGATTCATAACGGACACACCCGCCGTATACCGTAACCAGCGCCGCTTCCCCCTCAAGCGTTTCCTGCGCGCCCAAGGAGGAGCGATGCGCGTGTCCTGCCGTCAGCACCGACCGGTTGACGTCCTGCCGAGTTTTCTGTTGTGCCCCGAAGATGCCCTGGATGTGTTGTGCGCGGTCCAGGCCGCGAATCCGGGGGCCGCCTATATCGCGCTGGTCACTGACCCGAACCGGCGGGGCCGGCTGGCGATCCCTTTTCCCCCTGAAGTCCCTTTTCCCCCTGACGTCCCTGTATCGACTGAAGTGACAGGATCGACTGAAGTGGCAGGATCGACTGAAGTGGCAGGCGACGGCCGAGGTATCGAGCGGATCGCCGACCAGCTGGTCGAGGCCGTCGGCAAGGATCGGTGGGGGGACGTTCCGTGCCTGGTGTTGTGCACGTGCGTGGGTGGCGCCGGCGCCGAGCCGACCGACGAGGACGAGGCCACCTGGTTCGCGCTCCAGGAACGGTGCCGCCAGTACGGCTCGGTCGAGCTGCTCGACTGGTTCCTGCTCGCGGATGAGGAGGTGCGGTCGATGTCCGAGTTGTACGGGCCGGGCTGGTGGTGGCCCGACGACGATGAGGTTTAGGAGGCCGCCTTTCTCGAGCACGTGCACAGCGCACGCCGAGCCCAGCGAGGGCACGGCAAGGGCCGCCAAGGCCTCGCTCAGGATCCGCCAAGGGTGTGTCAGGGGTTACACGGGCCTATTTCGGGAACACAATGAACTGAATTGGAGTTAAAGTGGTTGGTATCCACGGCGATCAGGCACAAGGCCTGTAGGCTATGGGTATCGTCCTGATGGGTTGAGCCTCAGCCCTGGCGGACTGTCGGCTTTGGCGGGCTAAGGGGCCAAAGTCACAACCTTGGGCACGGGGGCGTTTACAGAAAACCGATGGTGCTGAACCTCGAACCAACTGTTGCGGATATGGAAGTCCTGGTGGCTGCCGAAGCGGCCGGCGCAGCTACGCCGGCCGAACTGGCGCGCCTGGAGGCCAATCGGGACGCCTGGGCGGCAACCCTCCGCCGGCTCATCGCCGAGACCGACAAGGCGCTTCGAGGCGCCAGGCGGCTGAGCGGGCCGGAACGCGATCAGGTCCTGGACGACCTGACCGATGAGCGCGACCGGCTGGGCGACGCCTTCTATCGGGTGACCGGTGAGGACTTCGTCGACCTCGACGATGACGGTGACGGGGAGCCGGAGCGGCCGGCACGGGGCGGCGGGGCCCAGGCGCCTCGCGGTGCGGCCAGTGCTAGGCCGGCGCCGCAGGCGAGCGTTGACACTGGCGGCGCCACCACAGTCGAAGTGATCCCGACCGGTCCCCCTTCGCTGCAGGCCTCATGGGCCGCCGGCCGGGTCGTGGTCTGGGGCGGCGGACCGGGACAGCTCCCGGTCGGGCTCGACGACCTCAAACACCTTCTTGATGATGCCGGTGCGACGACCATCGACTGGGAGGCCCACGGCGGGGTGCCCATGCCGGGCGGAGCCCGGGCCGAGGCGCTGGCCGTCCCGGCCAGGCGGGCCCTGGGCTGGCTGGTCGCCGTCGGCGCCGGCCAGGCCGGTCACGATGCCGGGCCCAGCGTTCGATGGCTCGGCGAGATCGCCACGTGGGCCACCGAGCTCGTCGCCCAGGGCCGGATGGTTCCCCGATTGCGACGTAGCCGGGCCAAGGACACCGGGCCGACGTCGAGCTTCGCCATCCGCTGGGTCCCTGCGCTGATCGATCCCGTGCGCTTTTCTCGCCTGGCCGCTCGCATGCCCGGCGCGGTCCGGGCCTGCTCGAGCAGCGAACCGGCCGAGGGCATGGCCCGGGCCGTGCTGGCAGGCATGGTCGATTCCATTTGCCGCGAGGGAGCGGCCCGTTTGGTCCTTCCCGCCGCCCCGCCTGCCGCTCACAACCAGACTGAACTCTCCGAGGCCGTCCTTTCCTCTCTCAACGGCGCGCCATTCGAGGCCACCGGCGGGATCGCCGAGGATCTGGCCGGACGGATCGATCGATGGACCAGGCCCGTCACCGCTGACGGCGGTATCGGCCTGATCGTCCGGTTGGCGGCGCCGGACCGGGACGGCGCCTGGTTGCTGTCGGTCCACGCCACCGGCGTGGAAGAGCACGCCGTGCCCGTCGAAGTCGCCATGGTGACGGCGCCCCGTAACAAGCGCTGGCTCGTCGAAGCCCACCTCGCTCGCCTCGAGCGCCTGTGCCCGCTGCTCGGACGGCCCGGCGGCCAGCGGCGGGGCGAAGTGATTTTGTCGACCGACGAGGCGTGGTCCCTGATGACGGACACGGGGCCGGTGCTGGCGGCGGCAGGATTCGACGTGCAGGTGCCGCCGTTGTCACGTCGCCGGCCGGCGCCCACGCTTCGCCTGATCGCCGATGCCATCGGCCGCGAGTCCGTCGTCGGTGCCCAGCAGCTGTGCGATGTCCGCTGGTCGGTCATGTTCGACGACGTCGAGCTGGACGCGGCCGCGATCGCAGCGCTGGCCGCCGAGGCCCGCCCGCTGGTGCGCTCGCGGGGCCGCTGGGTCGAGCTCGACCGGGCCGACCTGGCTGAAGCCGCCGCCGCCCTGGCCGAGCGAGCCAGCTCGAACCAGCTGACGAGCGGCGCCGTCTTACGCCAGGCTCTCGGGCTGGAAGGTGAAAGCCTGGCCGGGCGGATCGAGGTCGACGGGTCCAGCTGGGCCGCCGACCTGCTCAAGGCCACCACGGATACACCGGAGCCCCGCAAGGAGCCCCGGGGCTTTGTCGGCAAGCTGCGCGATTACCAGAAGCAGGCCCTCGGGTGGCTGGGCTTCCTCGATGCCGCCGGCCTTGGCGGTTGCCTCGCACTCGACATGGGTTTGGGGAAGACACCGATCATGCTGGCCCAGTTGCTGTCGTCGGTTGGTAACGGTCCTGCGCTCGTCATCACCCCGCCCGCGGTGCTGGGCAACTGGTACGCCGAGGCGGCCCGTTTCACCCCCAAGCTGAAGGTCGTCATTCACCACGGTCCCGGCCGAGCCGCCGGGGCCGACGAGCTGGCCAAGTTCGCCGGCAAGTATGACGTGATCCTCACCACCTACGGCACCGCCCTTCGTGACATCGACGCGCTGGAAAAGATCGAGTGGGCCCGCGTCGTGATCGACGAAGCCCAGACCATCAAGAACCCGGCCAGCGACGCGGCCCAGGCCCTGCGTCGCCTCTCCGCTCGGTCGCGCATCGCGCTGACTGGTACCCCGATCGAAAACGGGCTCGGCGACTTGTGGTCGATCCTGGACTTTACGAATCCCGGGCTGGTTGGGAGCCGGGCGTCGTTCGTGGGGCAGCTGTCTCGCAACGGCAACGGCGGGAACGGCAACGGTTCCGTTGCGCACGACGCGGCGTCGGCGGGCGAGAAGGTGCTCCGGGCCCTCAACGGTCTCCTTGTCTTCCGTCGCACCAAGTCCGAGCCGGTCATCGCAGCCGAGCTCCCTGACCGCATCGACCAGCTGGACCATTGCTCGCTGACCCAGGAACAGATCGGCTTGTACCAGGCCGTCCTCGACCGGCTGCTCGCCGACGGGATCGAGCTGGAGACCAACGCCCGCAAGGGTCAGATCCTGGCGGCCATCACCGCGCTCAAGCAGATCTGCGACCACCCCGATGCGTTCCTCGGCGCGGACGGCGGGACCCAACCGCTGGAGGGCCGCTCCGGCAAGCTGAACCGTCTCGAGGAGATCATCGAAGCGGTGTTCGCGGCCGGCGAGAGAATCCTGATCTTCACCCACTTCGCCACGTGGGGCAACAAGCTGGCCCACTACCTCACCGAGCGCACCGGCATCCCGATCTCCTGCTACCACGGGGGGTTGGCGACCGGCGCTCGCGACCGGATGGTGCGTGAGTTCCAGGAAGGGACCGGGCCCGGCGCGCTGGTGCTCAGGACCAGGCCCGGGACCGGGCGTGGCGGATCGGCCAGAACCGCAAGGTCGTCTGCCACCGCCTCGTCTGCCCCGGCACCGTCGACGAGCGGGTCGAAGAGGTCGTGGCCGGAAAGCGCCGGATCGCGGATCTGGTGCTGCCGAAGAATTCGTCCTTGTCGGACCTCGCGCCCGATCAGCTGCGTGCTGCACTTGGCTTGCGGGCCGACACCCTCATCGAAGATCTGCCCGAAGACCACACCGCTCCCGACACCGAACAGAGCGAGGAGGACGCAGCATGAGCCGGCGGCGGCGTCACGTCACCGCTCCCCCGGCCGACGCCCGTTTCTGGGGTCGGCCCAACGAAGAGACCGCGCCCAACCAACGCCCGATCCGTCCTACCTCGGACCCGGGCGCCGTCGCCCGCTCCCTTGGCAACCCTCCTCTTTCGGTCGGTCAGGCGACGGTCCGTCGCCACCTGGACGCGGTCTACGAGGAGGCAGTCCGGGCTGCGACGGCGCTGGCAGCGGCCAACGGACTGCTCTACGACTCGTCGTCCGAGTGACGTCTGGGTGACGTCCCGGTGAAAGTAGACGCCGCACTCACCGGGTCTCTCGAACAGTCGGGAACGATCGCCGCCGACCTCGAGGAGGCTGGGTACGACGGCGTCATCAGCTTCGAGGGTCCCCACGATCCCTTCGTGCCGCTGGTCTTGGCCGCCAGTCAGACGTCGCGGGTCGAACTCTGCACGGGCATCGCGGTCGCCTTCGCCCGCAACCCCATGAACCTCGCCAACCTGGCCTACGACCTGCAGCTGGTCTCGCGGGGTCGCTTCATCCTCGGACTGGGCTCGCAGATCAAGCCGCACATCGAAAAGCGCTTCTCCATGCCGTGGTCCCATCCCGGCGCCCGGATGCGCGAGCTGATCCTCGCCATCCGGGCCATCTGGGCGTCGTGGCAAGACGGGAAGCCGCTTCGCTTCGAGGGCGAGTTCTACCGGCACACGCTCATGACACCGTTCTTCGACCCGGGCCCCAACCCCTACGGCCTGCCCCGCATCTTCCTGGCCGGCGTGGGCCCGGCCATGACCGAGGTGGCGGGCGAGGTCGCCGACGGCTTCATGGTCCATCCCTTCAGCAGCGATCGTTTTCTCCGGGACACGACGTGGCCGGCGCTTCGGCGGGGTCTCGCGGCTCGGGGCCGGAGTGCTGACGGGTTCGAAGTGGCATGGACGGTGATGGTCGGGGCGGACTCCGACGCCGACCGCGATCGCCTCCGCTCCCGCCTGGCGTTCTACGCGTCGACGCCGGCCTACCGCCCGGTACTGGATACCCACGGCTGGGGTTCACTCCAACCAGAGCTCAACCAGCTGTCCAAGCAAGGTGAATGGGGACGAATGGCCTCGCTCATCACCGATGAAATGGTCGACGTGTTCGCGGTGTCGGTGACGCCGTCCGAGGTTGGGAAAAGGGTCGCGGCACGCGCCGGCGGTCTGGTGACCCGGGTGAGCCTCGGTACCAGCGGGCAGCAGGCTGGTGGCGAGGACGCCATCAATACCTTACATGCTGTCCCATGATGTCTCGTGCCGGGCGTTCCGGCGTTATTTCGTCAAGATGTGTGCAAACACGCCGTATATGGCCGAGTCAGCACGAAAGTTGACGAATTAACACCTGAATGACGCGCCCGGCGGGGGCGGCGGCGGGCGTCCCTACGAGCAGCCACTGGTGCTGCCACACGACGGGCAGGCAAAGCAGCTGCCGGCCCGCTGCATCCGCACCCCGCACTGGTAGCAGTAGGGCGCGTCGATCGTCTGGGGGCTGGTCACCATGCCCGGAGGCAAGGCCGGCGCCGGCGGCCGAGCGTCCTCGACCCGATCCTCGACCATCAGCGCAGTCGGCGTGGTCGTTTCCTCGACGCCGGGCAGGGTCGGCTGCAACCGCTCCCCCGTCGTGAGAATCCCGAGCTCGGCCCGCTCGTCCTTCGGCAGATAGTCGACGGCCAGCCGGCGGAACATGTAGTCCACCAGTGACGCCGCGATGCGCAGGTCGGGATCGTCAGTGATTCCGGCCGGCTCGAACCGGACGTTCACGTACTGGCGCACGAAGGTCTGCAACGGCACGCCGTGCTGCAACCCCAAGCTCACCGAGATGGCGAACGCGTCCATGATCCCGGCGAGGGTCGAACCCTGCTTGGCGACCTTGATGAACAGCTCGCCCGGCCGCCCGTCCTCATACTCGCCGACGGTCACATAGCCCTCGCAGTCGGCGACCCGGAATTTGAACGTGGCGGACTGGCGCCGGCGCGGCAGACGCTCGCGGATCGGCTGCTTGACAACGACGGTGGTCTGGCGGTCGAGCGCCTTCTCGAGCTCCGCCACCTTCAACGCCAACTCGGCGTCGTGCGCCTCAGCATCCGATCGGGCTTCACCACTGACGGCGGCCTTGGCGGTGGCGAGAGGCTGGGCCACCTTGCAGTTGTCCCGGTAGATGGCCACGGCCTTCAGGCCGAGCTCCCACGCCTCCATGTGCAGCTTCTCGACCTCTTCGACTGAGACGTCTGCGGGCATATTCACCGTCTTTGAGACCGCGCCGCTGATGAACGGCTGGACCGCGGCGACCATCCAAACATGGCCGCGGTAATGGATCGTATTGTCACCCATAGAGCAGGCGAAGATCGGCAAATGCTCCCGGCGGAGATATGGTGCCTCGGCGATGGGCTTGTGCTCAGCGAGATGCGCCACGATGGCTTTGACCTGATCGTCGGTATAGCCCAGACGGCGGAGCGCTCGAGGAATGGTCTGGTTGACGATCGACATTGTGCCCCCGCCAACCAGCTTCTTGGTCTTCATAAGACTCAAATCTGGCTCAATACCGGTCGTATCACAGTCCATCAACAAGCTGATGGTGTTGTGGCTCACGAAGCCGTTCGCCACGTAGGTAACGTCGCCGGGTACGGAAAGATCGTAGGTGAGCTCCTCTTCGCCCAGTGTCGCCGTCGATACTTCGTCGAAGTAGAAACTGAGCAGATGACCCAGTTCGACATCGCGGGTGCGGTCAAAGAGTTCAGTCGCGACACGGCGTGACACCTTGCCCCGCTTGTGCTCCATGAGGAGCACGTTCCGCAATCGATCGTTTACCGGAGCCAGCCGGTCGATCATTGCTCGGGTGAACGGGATGTAATCCCGGCGACCAGCCTGGTGGACGCCGCTGACCATCACTCCAGAGTTCTTTCGGTCACCGATGAAGCCAACGTCAGAAAGCCATCGTTCGTTGTATGAGAGGTTCAGGAGTCGCAGCGCGCCCAGCGCCCGATGGCCCCAGGCACCATCCTTGCGTTCGCGAGTCCAGAATGTCGTCGGAAAGCCGAGGGCGAGGAGGAGTGACTGAACGTCGCGGACCATTTGAATGGAGGTGTTCTTAAGCGTCGGATAGCCGGCGCCGGTATCGCCATCTGCCTCGAAGAGTCCTCGAAGGAAGGCGGAATAAACCTCGCGATCGTTCGCATGGAGCACCGCGTCAGGGATGTGGGCGGTGTAACCCTTACCGACGTGGCCATCGCTCGGAGATCGCTTGGCGAAGCCGCACGCTTCCCACCACAGAGTCAGCCGAACAGAGTCGAACCGGACCTCGGTGTAGCCGCGCTTTTCAGCCACATGCCCTTCGAGCCCGAACAACTCCTTACCCAGTCGAACCAGCCGGTCCATGACATCGAAATCGCCATCTGACACGCAGAAGCGCAGGCCCCGGCTATGCAGCGATCCAGCGCCCATGAAATAGCCCAGCAGCTCGGCCAGGGACGGCGTCATCCGCCGCGGTGCAACCGCGTGATGTTCGCCTGTCCAATACGCCTCACCCAGAGCCGGGAGGACGACCTCCTGTGGTTCCCCAACAAGCTGGTCGAGCGCGAGCGGAACCAAATCCCCCGACGCAATCTCGCCGAAGCGCTTCCACTCCCAGGCTCCCGTGTCTCGATCGACGACTTTCACCCGATGGGTCGGAGTGCCCTGGACGAGGTAGCCATGGCGAGTCTCAACGCTGACGGTGGCCTCCACTCCATTGACATAGAAGCCTGTCGCCTGGCGAGGTCCCTTATCCGTGCCGACGTCGATCCCGAGGTCCTGCCACTGTGGACCGTCGGGGTCGCCTAAGGATCGCAGCCGCACCAGACCGCGGTCGGTCGGAATCAGCGACCCTCCCACGAGGCAGCCTGTCGGCGCCATCACCGAAGCCTGCGAATTGCGCACGCCGTACGGCTCGGCGCCCTCAATCGCGGTGTCCCATGCCTCCTGGGCGGCCGATAGCAGCTCGGGTGGCACCAGCTCTTCGTCGATCTTGGCGACCGCGTCCCGATGCATGCGAAGGACGTTGAGCATGGCACCGCGGTTTTCGGTGTACCCGGCGAACGGCCCCATCCGCGCCGCGGTGCGAGCCGATGTCGCGTAGGCGTGCCCGGTCAGCAGTGCACTGATGGCGCCGGCCCAGGCCCGCCCCTCATCGGAGTCATAGGGAAGGCCCTGGGCCATCAGCAGCGCGCCGAGGTTGGCGTAGCCAATGCCCAGCTCGCGGAACCGCCGGGCCGTCTCACCGATCCTCTCGGTCGGGTAATCGGAGTGGCCGACCAGGATCTCCTGCGCGGTGAAGACCACCTCGGTTGCGGCCTTGAAGCCCTCCACATCGAAAGAGCCGTCCTCGGCGAGGAAGGTCAGCAGGTTGAGTGAGGCGAGATTGCACGCTGAGTTGTCAAGATGCATGTACTCACTGCAAGGATTACTGCCGTTGATCCGACCGGTGTTGGGTGCGGTGTGCCAGCGGTTAATGGTGGTGTCGAACTGCAGACCGGGATCGGCGCACTCCCAGGCCGCCTTGGCGATCTGATTGAAGAGATCCCTCGCCTTGACCGTCTTCAGGATCTCGCCGTCGGTGATGGCTCGCAGATGCCAGTCACGGTTGTCGATGACGGCCTGCATGAACTCGTCGGTGACCCGAACCGAGTTGTTGGCGTTCTGGTATTGGATCGAATAGCTGTCCTTGCCATCCAGGTCCATGTCGAATCCGGCGTCGCGTAGGGCCCTGGCTTTTCGTTCCTCAATGGCCTTGCACCAGATGAAATCCTCGATGTCGGGATGGTCGGCATTGAGAATGACCATCTTGGCTGCACGACGGGTTTTGCCCGCGCTCTTTATCGTCCCTGCCGACGCGTCAGCACCGCGCATGAAGCTGACCGGCCCTGATGCGGTGCCCCCACCTCGAAGCCCTTCCTTGGACGACCGGATCCGGCTGAGATTTACCCCCGACCCCGAGCCGCCTTTGAAGATGATCCCCTCTTCGACATACCAGTTAAGAATGGAATCCATCGAGTCATCTACAGAGAGGATGAAACACGCACTCGCCTGTGCACTCACCCCGGGAACACCGATGTTGAACCAGACCGGCGAGTTAAATGCCGCCCGCTGGTGGACGATCAACCACCTCAGCTCGTCAGCAAACGCATCCGCCTCGGCGGCGTCCACGAAGTAGCCGTCAGCGGCCCCCCAGCCTGTGATGGTGTCGACGACCCGGTCGACAACCTGCTTCAAGGACGACTCCCGCTCCGGATGCCCGAGCGTGCCCCGGAAGTACTTCTGGGCCAGGATGTTGGTGGCGTTGACGCTCCAGCGGGAGGGCACCTCTACGCCCAGCTGCTCAAAGGCAACCGCCCCGGTGGCGTAGTTGGTGATCCGGGCGTCACGTCGCTCCCACGTGACGGTGTCGTAGGGATGCATACCCGCCGTACTGAAACGGCGATGGATGCCGATCCCCATCCGTTCCGGAGCGATGGCCATCTTGGAAAGAACCTCCCTATATGGAACGGTGGAACCCCTGCACCACAACCGCTTGTGGTCGCGCCGGTCATCGACGCGAGATGTAGATAGATTACATCATCGTAGTTCCATCGGTGTCAACAGCCGGTAGGGAAAACCCGCCGGCAGCTACGGGACCGTAGGAAAGGCGGGCTGTGGAGCGATAGACGTGAAACCCTGTGGATTGTCGCCGTTGTCCACAACAATTCGGGCGACTGGGCCCAAAGTCGTCAAAGTCTCGAAAAGTTGGTTTGGAATCTGACGAATCTTGGGTAAAGCTAGTAGTGCCGCCGAAGCTGCCCCCTCGGCGGTTGCACCCTGGCGCAGGCCCCCTCAGTCCCCGCCCCTTCGACGGGGGGGCCGCGCTAGGGAACTTCACAAGCCCGGCACCGCCCCCATGTCCCCGTCCCTTCGACCTGGGGGCGGTGCTGGGACTAGGGCTAAGAGAGTTGCCTGCCGCCAGACCGGCTAGCTTGCCCCGCCATGGCCGTCGTCATCGCCATCGACGCCGGGACCACGGGCGTCCGTGCGCTCGCCATCGACGGCCACGGTGAGCTGATCGTCAGCGCTTATGAGGAGTTTCCGCAGTACTTCCCCCGGCCCGGCTGGGTCGAGCACGACGCGCTCGAGATCTGGGGCGCGACGCGCCAGACCCTGGCCAAGGTTGCGGTCCAGCTCAAAGAGCCGATCGATGCCATCGGCATCACGAACCAGCGGGAGACCGTCGTGGTCTGGGATCGCGGGACCGGCGAGCCCCTGCACCGGGCCATCGTCTGGCAGGACCGCCGCACCGCCGACCGGTGCCGCCAGCTCGAGGCGGAAGGCCATCTCGACC
>WNFE01003355.1_pt1 | contig 11912 bp, 9 predicted proteins | sample 5400451 | NCBI WGS metagenome assembly WNFE01 (sample SAMN13153344, study PRJNA577476) | soil metagenome | isolation source: 200 cm saprolite under Douglas fir tree site 2 hole 2 | place: USA:California | collected 2015-04-18
GCCATAGTGCTTCCCTATCACCGATCATCAACGAGTGGACCACTGCACATTGCTATGAGTTGCGGGTTGCCAGTAGTGGTAACGAGCGTCGGCGGCTTGATCGAGGCGATGGCTGGCTATGACGGTGCTATTCTGGTGCCCCCAGAAGATCCTCCTGCGCTTCAAAGTGCTTTTTTGCAGATAGCAAAATTGCGTGGGAGACGGTATACCGATCCCCATTCGTGGGAGAACACCGCCGCACGCTACCAGGCGCTATTTGATGCTTTAGGCTCATCTGATAATCCTGTAAGTCTGAAGTCTAAAGGATTGTCTCCTATAGCTCAGCATGTACAGCGGCGGAGAATTCCCAGACCTTCAGTAAGAGACGTTAGCCGTGGTTGAGAACGAAGGCTCAAATACCACGGTCAACGAGGCTCAACTTTGAGATGTAAGGGTAGATTAGCATACATCTAATACTTCACTCGTTTGAGGAAGGTAACGCATAATGCTTACACAGCCTGGAAAGAAAAAAGTACCCATCCTTATGTACCATAGCATTTCAGACATTGCTAATCCGAGATTCAGGCAATTTACTGTGTCGCCAACGTTGTTTGCTGAACAGATGGCATACCTGCGTCAGCATGCGTATACTCCCATCACAGTCACGCAATTCATGAGAGCACTATTTCCAGGAGAGACTGCGTTACCTGACCGTCCTGTTGTTTTAACCTTTGATGACGGCTTTGCTGATTTTTTCAAGGATGCCCTTCCAGTACTTAAGCGGTACAATTTTACAGCGACGCTTTATGTTTCTACTGCATTTGTTGATGGGACAAGTCGTTGGTTGCAGCGCGAGGGGGAAGCTAGGCATCTCATGCTCACTTGGGAGGAATTGGCCGAAATTAGTATGAGCGGCATAGAGTGCGGTGCACATAGCCACTCTCATCCTCAACTCGATACTCTTCCCTGTTCCGTAGCCCGGGACGAAATTTTGCAAAGCAAAAGACTCCTGGAGAGCCACCTGGGGCGGGAAATTTTCAGTTTTGCTTATCCCTATGGGTATCATACCGCCCGAGTACGACAATTGGTGCGAGAAGCAGGCTATACATCAGCCTGTGCTGTCAGGCATGCAATGAGTTCAGTGACTGATGATCCTTTCTCCTTAGCACGCCTTATGGTCCATGCGGATACTACCATAAATAAGTTCGCAGCTTTGCTTACCGGTCGTAGTTCGTCACTTGCAACAGCGGTATATAAGATATACGCTCGCGCTCGAACCCCCGGATGGCAACTCTTCCGGCGCTGTGCAGCCTCAGTAACGCAGCATCTACAGGAAGGAAGAGTAGCATGACATCGGATTCAACACTGGACATTTCTGTAGTAATTTGTGCGTTTCTCTCTGAACGCTGGCATGATCTTGTTGCAGCGGTAGAATCAATTCAACGGCAGAGTATTTCACCCCGTGAAACTATTGTGGTGATTGATCACAATCCACAATTGTTTGAACGCGCGCGAACACACATACCCGGCATTAAGGTAATAGAGAACAGCGAGCCAAAGGGATCATCTGGCGCACGAAACAGCGGGATAATTGTAGCGCAGGGAACTCTTATCGCCTTTCTCGATGATGATGCGACAGCGGAGCCAGATTGGTTAGAACGATTAGGCTGCTGTTGCCAGGACCCACAGGTCTTAGGTGCAGGCGGAGTAGTGGAACCACTCTGGTTAAGCAAGCGCCCTACGTGGTTTCCGCAGGAATTCTACTGGGCTGTCGGTTGCAGCTATCAGAAGCCGCCTGACACGCCGACAGCGGTGCGAAACCTATTCGCAGGCTGTATGTGCCTTCAACGCAAGGTATTTGAGGCAGTGGGAGGGTTTAGAAACGAGATCGGACGTGTTGGCAGCTATCCAATGGGAGTCGAGGAAACAGAATTATGCATCAGGGCTGCGCAGCATTGGCCTGACAAAGCTTTCATCTGCGACCCATATGCGAGGATTCACCATCGTATACCACCTCATCGTGCAAGCTGGCGCTACTTTCGGGTCCGCTGTTATGCCGAAGGTCTCTCGAAGGCGATGATGTGCAGATATGTGGGAGCAAAAGATAGTCTTTCATCTGAACGATCATACATCTACCAAACCCTGCCCAAAGGAATTTTGCGTGGCATTATGGATGCACTCTTTCGCCGCGACCTGGTCGGCTTATTGCGTGTAGGAGCTATTATCGCCGGGCTGGTGTTGACAACGACGGGCTACCTGGCAGGCATTATCGCTCAACGTGGAGCTCTGTGTAAAGAAGTCAGCACCATTGCTAACTCATCACTTCGTTCATTCACTGCTTCAAAATAACAGTGAGCTAAAAACGATTGAACCCAAAGGGCTGCTTTACAGATGAGCTGCCTATCTACAGAGTGAATGAGCTATATGAGAGGTTAGAGGATGTTTACACCTCTAGCAGAGGAAAGCGAGAACGGTGAGAACACTACTTCGATGGATCAAGTCTAACAGTGTCTTGTTGGTCAATGCCGGGTCATTAGTTGGGACAACGGCAGTAACATCGCTTCTTGGCTTCGCATACTGGTGGTTAGCAGCACGGCAGTTTCCACCGGAGGCAATAGGCATTGCCTCCGCGTCAATCTCAGCCATGACGCTGCTTGGATATTTGTGCATGTTGGGATTGGGAACCCTGTTGATCACTGAGCTACCTCGTCAGCCGGGTCAGGCAGGATCGCTCATCAGCACTGCCCTGATCGTGGTTGGGGGAGCGGGAGGATGTATTGGCATCCTGTTCGTGCTTGTTGCACCATATTTATCGGCTGATTTCCGGATACTTAGAGTAAGTATCGCAGACATAGTAATTTTCGCAGTTGGCGTCAGCCTCACTGCGATCACACTAGTCCTTGACCAGGCGCTGATTGGACTTTTGCGGGGAGAGCTGCAACTCTGGCGCAACACGCTTTTTGCCGTAGCAAAACTTGTTGCGCTCTTTGTGGTAGGTCTCTGGCTGTCACATGCATCGGGAATAACGATTTATGCTACGTGGGCAATCGGGACTGCACTCTCATTGGCAGCACTATTCGCATTCGTTGTGTTCAAGAAAAAGAGGTTGGGGAAAAGCTATCTGCCACAATGGGGATTACTACGCAAGTTGGGAGCTGCGGCTCTCCAGCATCACCTCCTCAACTTGATCCTTCTAGTTCCAACCTTAGCCTTGCCAGTGCTAGTGACAGTGCTGCTTTCGGCTACGATGAATGCCTGGTTTTACGTTTCCTGGATGATTGCAAGTTTTGTGTTTCTTATCCCAGGTGCTGTCACGACTGTACTCCATGCCATGAATTCTGCGCAGCCATCCACTTTAGCGCACAAGGCTCGCATGACTATAGGCCTTGCATTAGTGACAAGCGCGTTAGCAAATTGTCTATTGCAATTTGGCACGAAGCAGGTCTTGGATCTGTTCGGTAGTACTTACGCTGAACAGGCAGCGTGGACCCTGCGGATCCTGGCCATTGCAGCGTTCCCGCTTATCATCAAAAATCATTACATTTCGATATGTCGTATCCATGATCGGATAGCACGAGCTATGTTGGGGATGCTCCCTGGCGGACTACTTGAATTAGGGGCAGCAGCATTGGGAGCACATCTCGGCGGTTTATCAGGATTGAGTATAGGCTGGGTTGCAGCAATATACATCGAATCAATGTTCATGTTTCGCACCGTCTATAAGGCTGTCTTTCCGTCTGAGGAATCCGCACTCTCTACAGAGCTGCGATACAAGGAAGCACAGGCTCTCTGGCTCATGGATACATCGCCTCTTCCGGCCATAGGCCAGCGTTACGCAGGAACACAAGCGCCCTGGCTTATCAATACATCATTATTGCCAATCGTGAGATTACCAGCTATTGGACAAGCTACTAGAGAACCGAATAGCAACAAGCAATCCTTACAAGATGGAGTAAACAGAGGCAATAACGGAGGTCGGCAGGATTTGAAGCCTGCTCAACTACAACCATACACTCCACCTCCCGGTCGCATACCAATAATAGGCTCAGGTGTAAACAATCAGTTCCTTGAAAGGCTACATGACGACAGTACTATTTTTGAGGATGAGATGATATGACACTATACGTTCGTCCGTCACGTTTTCTAGGGCTGTTCTCAGGTCGTTCTCCCTGGAGGATGGTCGGAACTATTCTCTCATCAGCATTCGATTAATCGGGGAAAAAATAGAAAGGACAGGGCTGATGGCAGGAGAAACCAGTAACCTTAATGTCTTGATGGTGGCTACGCGATACTTTCCTTATATGGGTGGTCTTGAAACGCATGTCTATGAAGTTGGACGTCGTCTTGCGGATAGGGGAATCAGCATCACGGTTCTTACAACCGTGCCATATACCTCAGCTACTCCACTGCCTGAAGAGGAAGTGATCGAGGGAATGCGCATTATTCGTGTGCGGGCCTGGCCCTCGCAGCGTGATTACTGCATCGCCCCGGAGATATTCTCTATTATCAAACATGGCGCATGGAATCTGGTTCATTGCCAGGGCTGCCATACATTCGTTCCACCATTGGCAATGCTGGCAGCTAAAGAAGCGAAGATTCCCTATGTCATCACTTTCCATACGGGCGGGCACTCGTCAAGCTTGCGTAACAGGATAAGGGGCCTCCAATGGAAACTGCTCCGCCCGCTGCTGGCTGATGCATCAAAGTTGATAGGAGTGTCACGCTTCGAAGCTGACTACTTTCGCGATCTGTTACACCTTCCGGCAAAACAATTTGCAGTTATCCCTAATGGCGCTACGTTGCCAGCTTTGACACGACTCCCTTCGAAAAACCCGGCACAAACACTTATTGTCTCAGTTGGACGGTTAGAACGATACAAAGGGTACCAACACTTGATCACCGCGCTGCCGAAAATACGGGAGTGGCGCTGTGATGTACGACTCCTTATTTTAGGGGCAGGGCCTTACGAAGCAGCACTGCGTGAATTGGCGCGCAAAACCGGCGTTGCTGAGTATGTTGAAATTCGTGCGATCCCAGCGAGTGATCGGCAAGCGATGGCGGAGATTCTCTCGCAAGCGTCACTGGTAGTATTGCTAAGTGAGTACGAAGCGCACCCTGTAGCAGTCATGGAAGCGCTTGCTCTTCGACGCCCGGTACTGGTTGCAGATACGTCTGGCTTGCGAGAGATCGTAGAACAGGGCCTTGCTCGCGCAGTATCTCTACAGAGTACTCCAGAGGAGGTCGCACTGGCGGCACGACAGCAGATCGAAGAGCCGCTTGTTCCCCCGGCACATCTTGCCTTACCAACCTGGGACGATTGTGCCAGTCAGCTAGAGATGGTCTACAACGCATCAATCAGGAGGGAACAATGCGCATCTTGATGCTTGCCCAATTCTATCCACCTAGTATCGGTGGGGAAGAACGCCATGTACGTGATCTCGGCATTGAGCTTGCTGCGAGGGGACATGACGTTTCTCTTGCAACGTTCTGGCACAAGGGGCTAGCAGACTTCGAGATCGATCAGGGTGTGCGCATCCATCGCATTCATGGCACAATGCAACGCATGAGTGTTCTCTTCAGCTATGATGATCGTCATTACGCGCCGCCGTTCCCTGATCCGGAATCGTTATGGGCGCTGCGTCGCATTATCTTACAGGAGCGTCCCGACATCATCCATGCCCATAATTGGATTGTACACTCGTTCACCCCACTGAAGGCATGGAGCAAGGCCAAACTTGTCATGACCCTCCATGATTACAGTCTTGTTTGTGTACAGAAGCGGCTCATGTATCATGGAGTACGCTGCACCGGCCCGGGCCTAATGAAATGCTTGAACTGCGCCACTGATTTTTATGGCATCGCCAAAGGCCCACCGACAACACTTGCCAATCGCTTCTGGGCAGAGAGAGAAAGACGGGCTGTTGATATGTTCCTGCCTGTGAGCCAGGCTGTAGCAGCGGAGACCCGACTGGCCAAACACAAGGTACCCTATCGCATAATTCCAAACTTCGTCCCAGACAACGCAGACATAGCGTGCGATGATGCAAATCCCTTTCTAGCCCAGTTGCCAAAGGGAGACTTCTTGCTTTTTGTGGGCGACCTGATGCCCGATAAAGGTGTGAACGTGCTGCTTCAGGCATATGCCGAAATGGACACGCAAATGCCACTGGTTCTCATAGGACGGCCTGCAGCAGGCCTCTATGAGAGTCCTCCGCCCAATGTCCTGCTTATGGGAGGCTGGCCTCATGATGCCGTCATGGGCGCCTGGAGTCGCTGCACCATCGCATTGACGCCCTCGGTCTGGCTTGATCCTTGCCCTACAGTGGCGATGGAGGCAATGGTCATGGGAAAGCCGGTTATTGCTACACGCAGCGGCGGACTCTCCGATATTGTTGTTGATGGCGAGACGGGTTTCCTTGTTCCTCCTGGGGACCCTTACGAATTACGAAAAGCCATACAATGTTTGTTAGCTGATCCGGCACGGCGAGAGCGCATGGGAAATATGGCGAAGCAAAGAGTGGTGGAATTCCAGGCTAAGGCAGTTGTATCACGTATTGAGCAAGTCTATCATGAGTTGTTGGAGGTGAACTCTACCGATACGCACTCATTGGTACAGGCCGGAAGCAGGTAGTCATGGTGAAGCGTCAATTTAAACGATTCTCACCATTTGAGGATCATGAAGATGCCCGGACACAATACCTGCAAACAAACCGAGCTTCAGTGGCAAAACAGAACACTGTGCCATTAGCTGCCTTTCACGGATCAACCCCACCCGTCCTTCATAAAGTAGGACAGGACACTATGCCGTTAGCTGCCGTACATGGGGCCCCTGCCGTGCCTCACAAAAGAGGCAATCTATCAACGGCTGTGCAGCATATGATTAGCGCAGGGCTTGCTCGATTACAAGACCCTCAACCAGAGGGACTCTTTACGCGTGGTCTGCAAGCAGTGAAATCAGGGACCAACGTCCTGGGGTTGCTTCCAATACTGACGCTAACAAGTACATCAGGCCTGCTCATAGTGTCTTTTGCTTATTACATCTCACCGTACGGGGATCTAGCATTTGAATTTTTTTTCTTTCTTGGCCTACTTCTCATTTTTGTGCCCAACGTAGTGCGGCTCACGTCTCCGGCAACCTCACGGCTTGAGCGTATATGTCTTCTCTGTGTGGTTGGAATATGTTTCTACCTCGTTCAGTTGATGATAAGTCCTCTCCGTGTTTCATCTTTTGACGAATTTCTGCACTGGCGTACCGCCGCTGATATTGCCAGAACTGGGCACCTCTTCAGTGAAAATTCTATGCTGCCTGTGAGTCCTTATTACCCTGGACTCGAAATTGTGACGAATGCTGTAAGTACAACCAGTGGACTGAGTACTTTTCATGCAGGCATTGTCGTAATAAGCGCAGCACGTTTATTAATGACCCTGTCGCTTTTCATGTTTTACGAGCAAATAACGAAATCAAGTCGCATGGCAGGGATCGCGACGATCATCTACATGACAAATCCACACTTTCTTCTTTTTGACGCATATTTTAATTATGAAACTTTGGCGCTGCCACTCGCTACATTTATGCTCTATATACTGGCACGCTATCAAACTACGAACGAAGACTATCGTTGGGCCATATTCATTGCCTGGATTGTTCTGCTGGCCGTTACCATTACGCACCATATGACAGACTATGTCTTCGATGGATTGCTCATAGTCTGGGCGATGATAAGCCTATTTCAGGCTTCTTCACCTAATATGCGAAGATACCTGGTCACAATTGCCCTTTTTGGGGTTCTTCTATCTCTTGCTTATGCTTTTCTTCTGAAGGGAAATCCAGTTTGGGGGTACCTCTCCGAATATTTTGGAGCTGCATTCAATCAACTTGGGCATATCATTGCAGGCACCAATATACCCAGGCCATTATTCGTCGGTCCCGCTGGTCAATCGGCACCAATATGGGATCGACTATTGATACTGGCATCTGTAGCTCTCGTCGCATTTGGCCTCCCATTCGGACTGCTCAGCCTCTGGCAGCAGCACCGTCACAATGCACTAGCAGTCATGTTGGGTATCGCCTCACTCGCCTACCCCATCAGCCAGGTGTTTCGCTTCACAAATTTTGGTTCCGACATTTCAGACCGCGCTGCCGCTTTTCTCTTTTTACCTGTTGCTTACGTGTTGACCATCTTCATTACGCACTTCTGGCCAACGCGAAAACTAAGTTGGAGAGCAACCTCACTCATCACTTGTGCAATGTCAGTAGTGTGCGTGGGGGGAGTACTTCTAGAAGCTGGGCCAGTCCTCTCAAACCTGCCGGGTCCTTACGTAGTTGTAGCTGATCAGCGCTCTATTGAACCTGAGGGCATTCAAGCTGCGTCATGGGCTCTCACATACCTTGGGCCCAATAACCGGGTTGCGACTGATCGTATTAATCAAATATTAATGAGCACTTATGGTGATCAGCGCATTGTGACTAGCCAGGAAGACAAGGTGGAAGTTTCACCCGTTTTTTTCTCATCACATTTTGGCCCCGCAGAAGTAGCAATCCTGCGGCAGGCTAGAGTACGCTACCTGGTCGTTGATCTGCGTTTAAGCACGGCACTCCCGTTAGAAGGATACTATTTTGAATCTGATGAATCTGATGCCTATCGGCTCATTAGCCCGATAAGCAGCGATGCTCTTACAAAATTCAGCGCTATACCACAGATCAACCGGGTATTTGATAGCGGGGACATCGTGATATATGACGTGGGAGCACTTGTCGATGGATAAGGAAATGAGTAAGAAGATAACTGAATATTTTAGATCAAAAGCGTTATGCATCCTTGATTTCGGATGTGGAACCGGTTTTGAAGCTCAGCAACTGTTACAAAATATACCTGTGAGTAGCATTGATGCATTGACATGCAATGTTCCATTAACGATTAGAAACCAGCTTCCGTTACTGGACTCTATAGCTGTTGGCACTTATCTTATTGGCGTTTAGATTTATGGTTGGGAGGACTCTCTCATGCGTTTAAAAAACCTTGATCTCATTGGAGCGATACTCGTCGTAGCTATAAATGTGGGATGGACGCAACTTCCCAGTCATCCTCTGGTGATAGGGATCATCCTTGCAGTGCCTTTAGTCTTAGTCCTGCCTGGCTATACGCTCACTCAGGCCCTGTTTCGCCAGCGCTCTCCTGATCCCTCTAGTAATCTTATTCTCCAGCCGAGTTTGAAAATAGGGCAACCGGTTAGTGCTGTTGAGCACATTATTTTCAGCCTCGGCTTGAGTATGGCGATTGATGTAGTGATGGGTTTTATACTCAATGTATTCCCAATGGGATTACGATTGCAATCATGGACAATATCCCTGGGACTGGTAACGACAGTATTTGCCCTGCTTGCAGCGCTTCTTCGACGAAGGGATTCCGTGAAGACTGAAAGAATACCGAGACCGCGCATCACCATCTACGAATGTCTTCTGTTTGGACTGGCAATACTAGTGGCAACCGCAGCTATCTGGTTCTCTGCTATCAGGCCGCCAGCAACACAATCCGATTTTACTCAATTCTGGATGCTTCCATCTAATCAGACAGCAAATAGCTGTGCTGTTCGTATCGGTGTATACAACCTGGAGTCAACGACCATAGAGTACCGTGTCGTGGTGACAATGAATGGCACCATACTACATACATGGTCGTCAGTTGTTCTAGCCCCCCAGGCAGAATGGGATCAATTCGTATCACTATCGCCAGGAACGGCAAATACCCTGTCTATCGAGGGGCAGCTGTACCAATCAAATAAACCAGCAGCCGTTTACCGGAAAGTCAATTTGACGCTTCACCTTTTGAGTAATAGCAAAGATGGGAAAACGCTACAATGCGGAACAGCATAGGACGCTTTGCAGCGACATTCTCTTTACGCTATACCATTGCGCAGTGAATTCGTCACGCGGAACTTTTATACGGCATGTGGAGTATCAAGTTTGACTAAGTCCTTTATAAAGTTTGATCAAGCCTTTATCAGGTAGAACTCGATTACTTTTTTTACCTATTAAATAGTATCCTGAAGCAGCATCAAGAGTACCTGGTTTGTCAATCAGTAAGTAATCAAGATAAGTCAAATAGAAGGATGTTAATCTGACAAAGACCCCGATAAGCCTTCTCAAGAAACTTGATGTTGTGAAACTCAAAAGAAAGTATCTATAAGACCAGGCCAATGCCATTGCTGGCCCACATACCGCTCCACTATCAATTTCCTCAAACTTTCTAAATAGGCGACGATGTCCCAGGTGAGTAAACCGAGTGAAGTCATAGCGGCCACCGTGTACTTGTTGCATGAACGGCGTTTCAGCATAAACTAGACCGTCTTCTTTTAGTACTCTATGGATTTCCTCTACACATCTCCATGGATCAACTACATGCTCAAGTACTGCTTGCACAATTACACCATCAAATGAGTTATCTTCAAAGGGGATACTGTGTGCATCACACACCAGCTTTGTCCGAGGCCCAAATGTAACATCACTATCAACGAATTCGATGCCAGGATATGCTATGATAGCTTCCATTCCTTGCCCCAATATGCTTCCGCCAATAACTAAAACCTTGGGGGTACTTGATTGTTCAAGTAAAAGCTTCGCCAGCTTATGAAGGTTGTCTCTACTTTTTATGTTTCTACTGATGTCAGGGAAAAAACGTTTTACTGTTTCCTCAAGTTTCGTTTGAGACGAAAAAAATGTGGTGGTACGGTGATTAACAAAATCTTCAATACAGAATACACTAGAATTATCATCAATTAAAATCGGTATACTGCTTATAATTGGAAATAAAAAATTGCATTGAAGGTTTTTGCAATGGTAGTGTTCGTCGCACAATTCCAATTTTGCCCCACAGATAGGACAACGCAGCATTCTTTGAACTGTTTCAGATAGTTTGACATGGGATTGCATAAACGTACTCCAATCTACCCTGTTTAAAAACGAGCCCCCATTAGAGATGCTTTAGAAGGCCTCACACCGCTGACAAAGATACTCCTGTAAAATGAGGCAGTCTACTTACTTATGAAAGTCTGACTCTAGCGTATTGCACTCAGCTTCCCTGTAATTGCATTAATAGTACCTTCTTAATACTAGCATGTCTTTATTAACCGATGTATAGCAATCTAAAGTTAGTAGCCATAATGGGTAATGTAGACTTGGATCACTGAGGTGTTTGGGTCAAGATTGTGGCCCAAAAAGCCAATTGCGACTGACCATATCGATCAAATCTTGATAGGTATCCCAGCAAGTTCTGCCCTTGTTCCAACTCCGCACAAACCTGCTGGTAGAGTAGATCAGCGTCGAGCACCTCGGCCTGCCAGGGGGCTTCACGCTCTCATTTTGCACCGCATCCTAGTTCAAGCGATCCAGAATATTCTTGTAAGCTACGGACTAAACTGCGGAATGGGGATCCTATTTCTCAATAGAGAATAGTCACGGCTCCCAGGTTTGGACTCCAGTACTGGCCTGATCATTGCCGTGACCGATGATGACATCTGTTAGGAGGGAAGAGGCTTGTGACCTGACTGGCTAGAGTGTCCTAAAAGACATGGGTAATCACCAGTATACAATCGATTGCACGGCACTCACTACCAGAAAAGCGGCCAGAGGGCCCCTGGCACAGGCTTAGGGGTTGAATGGCCACCCGCCCACAGGCGGTCTAAACTGTTGACTTTTGTATCCTACCCTGTCACAATTAGGAGCATGAGAACGTTTGAGTATCGCCTGTTTGTGAATAAGGAACAGTCCCGCTTGCTTATGGCTTGCCTGGCCGAGTCTCGCAAGCTCTATAATGAGATGCTGGCTGCGCTTAAGGCACAGTATGAGCAAAATGGCACATTCCCATCGAAGTACGATTTGACTGCACAATTCAAGGGTCGTGGAGGTGAACATGTGCCTGCCACCACCGTGCAGA
>WNFE01003356.1_pt1 | contig 11910 bp, 10 predicted proteins | sample 5400451 | NCBI WGS metagenome assembly WNFE01 (sample SAMN13153344, study PRJNA577476) | soil metagenome | isolation source: 200 cm saprolite under Douglas fir tree site 2 hole 2 | place: USA:California | collected 2015-04-18
CAAAGCAAGAGTCTGCACATCAACGTCACGCACACGCCCGGCACGCCGCCGCAGCTTGGCAAGCTGCTGCAGCAGTTTTTTGACATCCTGCTTTTCGGAAAGGTCATGAGAGTTGAGGAACGTCTCGGTGCGGCGAATGGTGGTGCGGAGCTGATGCACCCGCTCAGGAAGCGGCTGCTCTGAGACCTCGCGCAGAAGCCTGCGCAATTTCCTCAAATAATTAGGGTGCCTGGATGACTCAACTGGGGTCATGAATAACTTGCCTGGGGTAAAGGGCCTGAATGGGGCAAGATACTGGAATCGCGGGGGGAAAGCAAGTCAGTTTCGAGTACTCAGTACTCGGTACTCAGTTGTCAGTTCGCGGCCGCAGTGCAGCGCTAGCGCAACTGGAATTCGGGTGAGCCCAGGGCCAGACCAATAATTGTGCTCAGGGCCTTGCCGGGATCGTCGGAGAGATGGGCCGAAATTTGCGGGTCGTTGATCTCCTTATGGATAGCTTCATTCGTGGTCTTTGAGGTTTCACCGCCGATGAGGGCATCCTCAATAAGAGCCACGGCGGCGTCACTGCCGCCAGCGGTGTTGACGGGAACAATTTCTTCCTTGGGAGCCCGGGTCAGCAGGCCGAGAGTCAGCACGCGCAGAGGATCGAATTTCAATCCGTTCTGCCCGCCGCTGGTCAGGGCGAGGGAGAAGTTCAGACGATCAAGCAGCGCATCGGAGTTCATCCAGACATCGGCCGCGGTGGAGTAGCCGGTGGGCGGCGCCATCTGATAGAGAGGCATGCCCATCTTGGCCAGGGCCTGAACCGCCACGCCGGGGTTCTGTACGTCGGTCCCGGTAGCGCGCAGCGCCGAGGCAACGAATTCCAGCGGGGTCTTTACTTTCTTGCGATAGATGGCGGGAGACCAGAACTCTTTAGAGTGGAACATGGTGCGCAGGACCGCACGAATGTCACCATCACTCGATAAAAAGGTGGCGGACATCTCTTTTACGAGTGCAGGCGGCGGATCGTCGCTGACAAAGCGTTTTGCCAGCTTGGTGCAGACAAACTTTGCCGTCGCCGGACTCTTGGAGAGCATATCGAGCACCTGCATGCCCTCGTCAATGCCACCTTCTTTGATGGTATGGCCAAGCACCATCTTAGGTCCGGGCTCGTGCCTCTTGGGATCGAACATGAAGCCAGGGACCTGCCCTTGCGCCATCGGCTGCTGGGGCTGCTGGAAGGTCCAGCCGGTGAAGACACGCGCTACCTGGGTGACATCGGCCTGAGTGTAACCGCCGTTCACGCCCAGCGTGTGCAGCTCCATCAACTCGCGGGCGTAATTTTCATTCAATCCCTTATTGGCGGCGTTGGGCTTGGGAGGCTGGCCGGGTTTCACGCCGGCGGCGATTGAATCTGGGCCCATGCTCACCCAATTATCGAGGTAATACAGCATGGCCGGGCTCTGCGCCGTGGCCAGCAAAAGATCGTGGAACTTGCCCAGAGCGTGCGCGCGGATAGCATCGCGCTCGTAGCTGGTCACCAAATAGTTATCAATGTCCTTGTTCAAATAGACATTGAAGTGATTGAACCAGAAATCGGTCATCACTTCTTCAAGCTGGCGTTCGCTATAGACAGCGCGCAGAATTTTCCCCTGCTGCAGCTCAGAGATCACGACGCCTGTAGGATTGCCCATGGCATAGTAAATTTCGCGGTCAGCAGGAGAGAAATCAGCCACGAGCCGATCGCGGTCGTCGTTGGGCAAACTGCTGGAGAAAGCCAGGCGGTCGCTGACCGGCAACAACATCAGCGTGGACATGCGCTTCTCGCGCGGCAAACTCAACAGCACCTGTGCAATGTGATGGGCGACGTCTTTTGCCTGCTGGGCGGCTGCGTCTTGCGCGGCCTTATCGGCGGCGGCTTTCTTGGCGGCATCCTCGGGCGACATAGGAGCGGCGGTAGCTGCGATGCTCTGTTGTTGCTGTTGTTGCTGTTGCTGCTGTTGCTTGTAACGAGTCACCTGGACTTCCCACAATCCAAACTGAATGGGATCAGACGGCAGGGGCCGTTTGCCTTGTGCTGCTTCGGTAATCATGTTGCCGTTGGGGAAAGCCTGCAGCATGTCACGAGGCTGCATTTGCAGGGTGCGATAGGGAGCAAGCTTGGAATCAAGCACAGCATTCGGGATCTTCTCGGGCTGTAACTGCTGCTCGACCCAGTTATCCACCCCGATAGCCAATACCTTCTCAATGTCTCCGGGGCGTGGCCCAAAGGTGATCCGATTCAAGACGTGCAGTGCCCGCTCGTGGTCGGAAAGATTGGAACCAGAAGAAGTACGTGATTTCTTGGATTTACCGTCGGCTGCCTGTGCCGCCGGCGAAAAGAAACCCGTCAGGGCAAGCACTAAGAGAATACATAGCTTACGCGAGAAGGTGCCAGAGGGGGACAATTCGGCGCACATAATGAGAATTTTAACCCCATTCCGTTGAAAAAGTTGCCCCTTCCCAGGCCTCAAATGTGGCAGGACGAGACGCCGCGTTTTTCCAGATAGCGCTGGTGATACTCTTCAGCGCGATAGAAAACGACAGCAGGAACGATTTGGGTAACAATAGGCCGATTGAAGCGGCCGGATTTCTCCAGCTTCTCCTTGGAAGCCCGGGCAGCGGCTTCCTGCTCAGGCGAGTGGAAGAAAATGACAGAACGATATTGCGTGCCCCAGTCCGGCCCCTGGCGGTTGAGGGTGGTGGGGTTGTGGGCATTCCAGAAAACGTCTAGAAGCTGGTCGTAGGAAACCTCGGCTGGATCGTAGGTCACCTGCACGACCTCGGCGTGACCGCTTTCATTGGTGCACACGTCTTTGTAGGTCGGATCTTGCAGAGTGCCGCCGGTGTAGCCCACGGCGGTATCTTTCACTCCGTTGATTTTGCGGAAGGTTTCTTCTACACCCCAGAAGCATCCAGCGCCAAATGTAGCTTTTTCCATGACATTCTTCCTTTTAATAAATTATACGAGCTAAGCATGGATGCCGGATTACAGAAAAAACAAAACCTTTAACCACAAAGGACACAAAGGTTAACACTAAGGATCACAAAGGAAAATTCAGGAGCCGCCGATTTCGCTTATTGACTCAAAGTTACCAACGTAACGGTAAAGTTATGTAAAAAACCGACACGGATCGTCTTGAGCTGTGTTATCTCATGCTAGGGACATACGTCTCTATGTTTAGGGAGATAACCATGAACAAGCGCGCACTGATTCTATTGACGGTTGCAGCTTTGGCGCTTACGGCTGGAGTGCAGGCACAGCAGACATCAAATTCGCAGAACGATTCTGCTCAGTCTTCTGGACAAGATATGAAGGGGATGGACCACTCAAAAATGGACCATTCCAAGGGAGACATGGCGGGCATGGATATGTCGAATTCGTCTTCCGATTCCAACAAGCCGGCGAGCGACGATGAGATAGCGCATACTATGAATTCCATGTCGAGCAAGCATATGGACATGGGGCCGCACATGAAGATGACAACCCTGCGGCCGGGCAATGCTGACGATCAAAAAAAGGCAGACGCAGTTGTTGAGCAGCTTCGCGGCGCTATTGAAAAATATAAAGACTTTAAGGTTGCACTCGCCGATGGCTTCCAGATTTTTCAGCCCAATATACCGACACCGATGAAGCACTTCACGAACTACGGCTATGCCATTGAGGCGACATTTAAATTCAATCCCCTGCACCCTACGTCTTTGCTCTATGAAAAGCATGGCGATGATTACACGCTGGTAGGTGCTATGTACACCGCACCCAAGCGCTTCAGCGAAGACGACTTGAACCAGCGCATTCCGCTGAGTGTGGCGCAGTGGCACGAACACGTGAATCTATGCGCACCTCCAAAGGGTCAAGAGCGGACGATGCTTACGAAAAATCCGCGCTTCGGATTGGCCGGCTCGATCGCAACCCAGGAAGAGTGCGATGCGGCGGGAGGAAAGTTCTATCCGATCATCTTCAACTGGATGGTGCACGTTTATCCCTATGAGCAGAAACCGGCAGATATCTGGTCTGTCGAGCACGGGGAACACCATCATGGGATGGACTAGAGCTGACACTCAGCCAAGACGTTCACATTGGGTCATCGGATCATTGAGTCATTGAATGATCGAATATCAAGAAACTGAGATTCAACAATGACCCAATCACACTAATGATCCGATGACTCAATTCTAGGGATGCGAGCGGCGGTGGGTCTCGCGGACGCCGGTGGCGTAACTCTTACCACCGAAGGTAAGCGTGGGAATAACCGTGCCGGTTACACCGACGCGGGTACCATCGCTGGGGACACCGTATCCCTCGCTCAAAACCCAAATGCTGCCTGTGTCGTCGCTTAGTTGATAGACCCCGTTGCCCAGCAACCCATAGGAGTTATTGACTGTGCCTACTACAGTGACCTCTTTGTTCATGTAGGCCCCGGGATCGCGTGTGATATCGCCGATACTGACCTGTTGCGGACATCCGGCCAACAACAGAACTACGCCTGCAACCGCTGCCAGCAACGCCAATTTTGCATGTTTTTTCATGTTCTTCATCCTTAAATTTGGTTCTTTATCTATTAGCTTTTGGCTCTTAACTTAGACGCAGCGGCGCTTTTGACCCACATTCAAACACACCCAAGCCGTGAATTGTACCTCATCCGTAACCCCATGGCCCCAGGTGGAATTTGGTGTAAATGTTTCCTGATGTAATATATGATGACATTTGCTGGAACGAGGTTTCCCAGCGTTGTAGACTGCCTTCCCTTTTCTCGTTGACAGGACCCGTACGTGTAACGTAGCTTGGCACGATCACTCTATCTGTTTGGAAAACTGAATACATGAATGGCACTCTCACTTTGCTTGAGACAGCTCCGTCTATTGAAACCGCGTCCGTTTCAGGAAATAAGCAACGCACCTATGCTCCGCGAAATACTCGCAAAATCCTGTGCGTGTTCCCAAAATACAGCCGCTCGTTTGGGACTTTTCATCATGCTTATAAACTGATGCGCGGGGTGCGGGCCTTCATGCCTCCACAAGGCATTCTGCTGATCGCCTCCTATCTGCCGAAGCAATGGGAGGTGCGGTTCGTTGATGAAAATAATCATCCCGCGACAGATGCCGACTACGAATGGGCGGATGCAGTGCTGGTAAGCGGCATGCACATCCAGCGGCCCCACATTAACCGCATCAATGAGCGGGCCCACGCCCATGGCAAGATCACAGCGCTGGGCGGGCCATCGGTTTCCGGATGTGCGGAATACTATCCGGATTTTGATCTTCTTCATCTGGGCGAACTGGGTGACGCAACCGACCAACTGATTGAGTATCTGGATCGACACACGAGCCGGCCGGAACAGCAAATCCAGTTCAAGACAGTGGACCGGTTGCCTTTGCAGCAGTTCCCTATTCCCGCTTACCACCTTATACGCCTAGACCAATACTTCATCGCCAGCATTCAGTTTTCCAGCGGATGCCCTTACACCTGCGAATTTTGCGATATCCCAGAGCTGTATGGACGCAACCCGCGACTCAAGTCTCCGGAGCAAGTACTGGCCGAACTCGATGCCATGCTGAAATCCGGGAACCCAGGCGCAGTGTATTTTGTGGACGACAATTTTGTCGGCAACCGCAAAGCGGCGCTGGAGCTGGTGCCGCATCTTGTCGAGTGGCAGAAGAAGAATGGATTCCCGGTACAGTTCGCCTGCGAAGCTACCTTGAACATCGCCAAAAGTCCGCAACTGCTGGAAATGATGCGCGAAGCTTACTTTTGCACCGTGTTTTGCGGCATCGAGACGCCGGAAACGGCAGCGCTCAAAGCCATGTCGAAGATGCAAAACCTCAGCGTGCCCATGCTGGATTCGATCAAGCTGCTGAACCATTATGGAATGGAAGTCGTCTCGGGGATCATCCTGGGACTCGACACCGATACCGCAGAGACCGTGGACCATGTGCTGGAATTTATCCGCATGTCACAGATTCCGATGCTGACCATCAACATTCTGCACGCCCTGCCCAAGACGCCGCTTTGGCGCAGACTGGAGCAGGAAGGGCGGCTGGTTTCGGATGAAAACCGCGAATCCAATGTAAAGTTCATGCTGCCCTACGCGCAGGTGGTGGAAATGTGGCGGCGCTGCCTGACCACGGCCTATCAGCCCGAGTTTCTCTACGAGCGCTTCATCTATAACGTACACAATACCTATGCCAGGCGCGTGCCGTTGCCCAACAGCCCAGCACGCGTGAATTATGCCAGCATCAGACGCGGTATGAGCATGCTCTTCCACATCCTGGTCCGGGTGGGAATGTTCAGCAGTTACCGCCGGACATTCTGGAAGATGGCATGGCGGGCGTTGAAGAAAGGCGACATTGAAAGCCTTATCCATGTGGGCCTGGTTGGCCATCACCTGATCTACTTTGCCAAAGAGTGCGAGCGCGGCGAGGAGTCAGCTTCTTTCTATTCGCAGAAGCTGCAGGAGCAAGACAGCTCCAAGCTCCAAACGGCAAGCTCCACAAGCTAAACTGACCGAAGTTGCCGTTATGTCTTCAGAAATTTCATGAGGCGCGCCATTGCGCTCTCACTGGAAAATGCCCGCAATGGCCGCGGTCCCTTTGCAGCGCTGATCGCGTGTGGGAAAGCCAACGCGAACAATTCCCCCAAGAGCACCTCTCCCTGGAGGCCTGGCCGGAAACGGCTTTTGTTGTTCCGAACCCCGAATACGGATGAACGCAGATTCGCTAGCGGGTCACAATCTCAAAATCCAGCTTGAGCTCATCCTTGACCTTCACCGTACCACCGGCGACGCTGACGGGTTTGATGCCGAAATCCGTTTGTTTCAAGGTAGCGGTGCCGCGGTAGTGATGGCCTTTCGTCCGGGAATTTGCAAGGGCGGCCTCATCGGCGGGTTGGCTCACCTTTACAACCACTGGATGTGTCTGACCGTGCAATTTTAAATTGCCGGTGACCGACCATTGCCCGATCCTATCGGACGCGACCGATGTGGAGGTGAACTGGATCAGAGGATATTGGGCGATATCTAAGACTTCGGGCCCAAGCATCTTCTCCTGCACCTGGGCCCGCTTGGCAGGCTCCATTTTGGGATCGAGGACCTGCATCTTGGCAGTCTCGATTTCAAACTCAACGGTCTTCGCAGCCTCGTCGAGTTTTCCTCTGGCAATGGGCGCCTGGACTTCGTGATTGTCTCCGGTAAATCCAAAAACACCCGCGCGCAGCACGTGCACCGTGATGGTGGAATGCTCCACATCAATTTCAGACGACTTGGCCGGCAAGGGCTTGGTTGAGGAAGGCTTCGTCTTCGAAGGCTTCTGAGAAAAACACAGGCAGGCAACAAACAGAAAAGCGACAAACAATAAAAATCTGATGCTTTTAAGCATAGTGGCTCCTCGATGAGTCATTTCACGCAAAAAATCGAAGGACGAAGGGACGCTGATAAAGCTTTGTAGATTCTATTCCGCTTGGGGACCTATAGAAAAAAATTTATACAATAATAAAAAGAATTTTCACAACAAATTTCGTTCCTGGTGATATTTTTCACAGACAGTAGCGTTATGATTTTAAGAATGCGAAGCAACACCAGGCCCATGCCTTGCTTCCCTTATTAAGGTCACAATTCAGGAGGTTATTCTATGCCAAGAGTGAAAGCATCCGCCAAAAAATCCCAATCCATGGCAAATTCTGATTCCCAACCAACCGCCTCAATCTTGGCATTCGAGTCGTCGCGAACCCTGTACTCAGATTTGGAAGAGAGGGTCCGCCAGCGCGCCTATGAGCTTTTTGAAGAACGCGGCGGCCAACACGGCTACGCGGAAGAAGACTGGCTGCGCGCTGAAGCCGAGATTCTGGGACACAGCGAAAAGCTCACGGCCTAAGAAGCCACACCAGAAGTACATGGACTTAAATGCATGGAAGTCCAGGTATACATTCCTGTAATTCCGGCGCACAGGACTGATACAATATCGCGTCGCCCAGACGGTGGTTCCGGTTGTCCGCATTGCGTCTGCGGGCAATGTTTGAAAGAATAAAAATTTCGCCCCGGATTCAAATTCCATGCCCATTTTTGGTAGTTTCGCACTCCTCTGCGCTCTCATCCTGAGTTTGTATTCCCTGGTGGTTGGGGCAGTCTGTTTGCTGCGAGAGAACTCAGCCAGCCGCCTGCTGGGGGAAACTGCGCGGCGCGCCGGGATCGCATCCTTCATCGCCGTGGCCGGTGCTGGCTTTGCGCTGCTGTGGTCGGCGTTTCATGACGATTTTTCCGTCGCCTACATCCTGCACCACAGCAACCACGAGCTCGCCGCTCCTTATAAATTTGCCGTGTTGTGGTCGGGACAGGAGGGTTCCCTGCTCCTGTGGTCGCTGCTGCTCGGGGCCTATGGATTTGTGCTGCGTTTGCGGCACAAGGTTGATATTCGCCTGACGGCCCACGCCTCGGTGATTCTGGCTGGGATTCAGGTCTTCTTTCTTCTTTTGTTGAATATTGCGGCCACACCTTTTTCCCTGTGGCAAGGGGCTATTCGCACTGACGGGGACGGACTCAACCCTCTGCTGCAGTATCCGGAGATGGTCATTCACCCACCCATGCTCTACCTGGGCTACGTGGGAATGTCAGTGCCGTTTGCTTTTGGCCTGGCCGCGCTGATTATGCGCTATCCCGGCGAAAAGTGGATCCATATCACACGCCGCTGGACGATGGTCACGTGGATGTTCCTCACCTGTGGCATCTTCCTGGGTTCGCACTGGGCCTATTACGTGCTGGGATGGGGCGGTTACTGGGGATGGGACCCGGTAGAAAATGCCTCGCTTTTGCCCTGGCTGACATGTACGGCCTTCCTGCACTCAGTGATGATGCAGGAAAAGCGCGGCATGATGAAAATCTGGAATGTTTGGCTCATTTTTGCCACCTTCATGCTCTCGATTTTAGGAACCTTCCTGACGCGCAGCGGCGTGATCAGCTCGGTACACGCCTTTGCGCAGTCTCCTATTGGGAACTGGTTCCTTGTATTCCTGGTGATTGTCATCGCGGTTTGCCTCTTTTTCTTTATCAAAAACCGCTCTCACCTGGAGAGCGAGCACCGGCTGGAGTCGCTGATTTCGCGCGAATCCAGCTTCCTGTTCAACAACCTGCTTCTGTTGGTGTCGTGCTTCACGGTGCTGTGGGGAACTTTCTTCCCTATCCTCTCAGAATGGGCGACGGGTAAAGTGGTAGAGGGCCGATGGGTAGCGGGCAATAAGGTCACAGTGGGGCCGCCGTTTTATAACCACGTCAACGTTCCCATCGCTTTGTTCTTATTGCTGCTCACGGGAGTCGGCCCGTTGCTGGCATGGAGAAGTACTTCTTTTTCAAGCCTCAAGCGCAACTTCGCCATTCCCACCGCAATGGCGGTGGCCACCGCTATTGCACTCATGCTGGGCGGCATGAGGCCCTGGGAAGACATTGCATATCTGTACGCTCTCATGGCCTTATCACTCTCGATGATGGTGGCTGCAACCATAGCCTCGGAGTTTTTGCGTGGGGCACGTGTCATCAGCAGCCACACTGGGCGCAATTTGTTCTCTTCGGCTTTGCAACTCTGGCATCGCAACACCCGGCGCTACGGCGGATACATCGTGCACGTTGGTGTGGTGGTGGCCGTCATAGGACTCGCGGGCTCCGCGTTCAACCAGACCAGAGAGCAGGAATTAGGCAACGGCAAGTCCATGCAGATCGGCGTCTATACGCTGACCTGCCGCTCTTATACACAGGACGCCAATCCAAATTTCGAATCGGAATCCGCTATTATTGATGTTTCCAAGAATGGTCGCCCGCTGGCAACGATGTACCCTGAGCGGCGCTTCTTCAAGGCGAGCCAGCAGGCGAGCACGGTTCCCGCGGTCCACTCCTCGGTCCTGGAAGATCTGTATCTCGTCTATGCCGGACGCAACAATGACACCGACCGTCCGATTATTACCGCGCACGTGAATCCGCTGGTGGGGTGGTTCTGGACAGGCTGGGTGCTCATAGTATTCGGGACCTTGCTGGCCCTGGTTCCTAATGAAGCTGCGGTCAAAGTCGCTGAACCGGTCCCTGCGCACGCAACCGCGCCCGATGTGGGTCTGGCGCAGACGACAGGAGCGGGAGATTGAGATGCAGACCGTAAAAGCAAACGTGCGGGAAGCGACAGGCGGGCGATTGCTGACGGCAACCCGCTGGATGCAAGTGGTTGCGGTGGTATTGTTCTCCGTATTTTTCCTGGGAGCGGGGGATGACGCCGAAGCGCGCTTCAATACCATCGGCCACAAGAAGCTGATTTGCGTCTGCGGCGGCTGCAACCAGATCCTGCTGGAGTGCAACCACGTGGGTTGTACTTACTCTGACAAGATGCGGAATGAATTGATCGCTGCGGTTAGCCGCGGTGACAGCAACGATCTGGTGCTGCAGGCATTTGTTCAGAAATACGGCCCCACGGTGCTGGCCGCGCCCACCACCACCGGGTTCAACCTGATCGCCTGGTTCATGCCTATTGCCGTGCTGCTGGCCGGGTTTGCTTTTGCGGGCATGATCGTGATGAGTTGGAAAAACAAACCTTTGTTGCCAGCGGAAGCAGCCGCATCAACCGGGCAGTTGGAGGAATTTCGCGAACAAGCGCGACGGGAGACTGAATTATGAATATCGAGGCTTATGCCCCGCTTGTTGCTTGTACCCTGTTTGCTCTTGGGTTACTCGGCTATGTTTTCGCGGTGCCGCGCGAGGTAAGTGCCGCCCCTACCAAAGACCGCCTGGCTTATTTGAAAGAGCGTAAAGAGGTCATTTACGAAAACTTGCGTGACCTGAATTTTGAAAACAAGGCTGGCAAGTTCTCGGTGGAAGATTATCAAAGCCTGCGGACCTCGCTGGAAGAAGAAGCGGCGCAGGTGCTGGCCCAAATCGCTGAGCTGGAAGGAAAATAAAATTTTCGCTGCGGATTTATGCGGATGAACCCGGACCAATTCATGTCTTTATTACTTAATCCTAAAAATACCTTTCTGATTTTATTTCTTGCGCTGGCCACATGGGCAAGCAACGCTTCCACCATCACCGGCACCGTGAAAAATGGCACCACCCTCAAGCCTTCCGCGGGCGATGTTGTGATCCTGCTGAAGCTTGCCGGAGGCATGGAAGAAGAGACGCGCACCAGGAGCGACAGCAAGGGGCGCTTCACGCTGAACGTGCAAGACAGCAGCACGCCCCATGTGGTCAGGGTGAACCATGAGAACGTAAACTACCACGCGGTGGCGCCGCCGGGAACGGAGTCGGTGGGAGAGGTCGAGGTCTATGAGGCCGCGACCAAACTGCCGGGCATTGCAGGTACCGCCGACGTCATGCGCATCCAGAGCGACGGCAGCACCTTGCGGGTCGCGGAGATCTTCGCGTTGCGCAACACCTCCACCCCGCCGCGCACGTTGATGAGCGACAAGACCTTCGAAATCTACCTGCCGGAAGGCGCACAAATGGATTCTTCCATGGCCGCGGGGCCCGGCGGAATGGCGGTCAACTCGGCCCCGGTCCCTCTTGCCGACAGCGGTCACTACGCCTTTGTTTTTCCGCTGCGTCCGGGCGAGACCCAGTTTCGCGTTGAGTATCACATGCCTTATTCGGGCTCGGCCAACTTCACCCCGCACCTTACAGTACCTATGGATATGATGGCGATTGAGCTGCCTAAATCCATTCAGTTCTCAGCGGCACAGCCGGGGTACTACAACACGGCGATGGATGATAAGGGTGTAGTTGTACAGGCGGCCAAAAATGTTATGCCGGGAAGCGCAACCGGCTTCCGTATCGCGGGAAGTGGCGCCATTCCCCAGGATGCGCTCAAGAGCCTCGATGGCGGCAGCGACGAGGCTTCTGGAAACGAAAGCGCAAGCGCCGGTGCAGC
>WNFE01003357.1_pt1 | contig 11907 bp, 7 predicted proteins | sample 5400451 | NCBI WGS metagenome assembly WNFE01 (sample SAMN13153344, study PRJNA577476) | soil metagenome | isolation source: 200 cm saprolite under Douglas fir tree site 2 hole 2 | place: USA:California | collected 2015-04-18
AATTCACTGAATTCCCAACTTGGCCTCATTTCCCGCAACCTGCTATACACTAGTGGCGAAAACAGGAAAAACATCACGCCCTCAGGCGACTAGCGCGGCTTGGGCCGGGGCGAGACACTCAAGCACAACGTTATTTCCATTCGCCTTGTATTTGGAAGGCGGCCCAGAAGTAAGGGGACCGCCAGTCTTTCTGTTTCCACATCTCGATTTGCGCCTGCCGCAACGCCGCCGCCGGGGGCATTCCATCTTTCTCCATGGCTTTATAGAAGCGTCTCATCAGCTCTGCCGTGGCAACATCATCCACCTTCCATAGACTTGCCAGCACACGGGAGGCCCCCGCGTACATGAAACCCCGGGTCAGACCTACCAGGCCTTCTCCCTGGATCTGTTTGCCCAGACCGGTTTCACACGCGCTCAGTACGACTAACTCTGCGGGCAGGTTCAGATTGTAGATATCTTTGAGCTCAAGGAAGCCATCCTGTGGGGTTCCACGCTCATCCACCATGGACAGCACCAAGCCTGACAACTCCGGATGCTCACTATCCAGCAATCCGTGGGTTGCAAAGTGCACCACGCGATATTGCGACAGCTCGGGACTGGTTGCGGTGCTGCGGCTGGCGCGAAAATCTAAAGCCTCCATCCCTTGCCCGGCCGGTGTGACCTCAATGATTGCGGCGGCCTCCTGCCGGGTGAAACGCAGTCGAGGAAAGTAAACTCTCTCAAACCCTGCATCGGCCGCCGAACGAGTGAGACGGCCGGTAGACCAGGGCGCCGGAGATTTTTCTTCAGCTTGGGGTGTGGCCTCCAGTTCACCCTTCGGCTGTCGTGCTACGACGGCTGTCGTCACCCGCGCATCGTCTTTGGCGAAAACCGGATCAGCCAGCACCGCCACCGCCCTGGTTCCTTCTTTGCGGCCGATGCTCTGTTGCCGCAACACAGCCAAGACCGAAGCCGAAGGCAAACTTACGATTTCATGCTCTACGATCGATGGCAGCTTCTTGGAAGAACTCGCTTTGCCCGGACCCAACGCCCCTGGCTCAGGCAAAACCGCAAAGGGAATATACTGCAGCGCCCCATCGCTCACGATCAACAGCCGCTTGCCTTTGATCTGCGCCGCCACGGGCGCGAGCACCATCCGGCCCAGCGCGGCGGTTGTTTCTGAATATTCCGCCTCTGCCTTCGCTAACCTGTCTTTCCTCTGCAGCTTAGTCTCTCCCTTGATCGTGCGATTGCGCGCCGTCAACTGCTCATAGACCTGCCGTGCTGTGCCTTCGATCTCGGCGCGTTTGGGTAATTCATAGCTGGCCAGTGATTCTGGAGTCACGACCCACACATAGCTGCGCTCCTGGCCCAGAGAGTACTCGAGCAACACGGTGCCGGTATCCAATAACTTCTGCTGAATGTCTTTCGCGCTCAACGATTGTGGCTGGGTCAGAGCAGCGTAGCTCGGACTGCTTGTCCGGATTTGACCTTCCACCTCGTTGAATTGCGCCAGCAGGAATTCGATCTCATTGTTCACTGCGGCCACCTGCTCTTCGGTATGCTGTTTGCCCCGCAACTGGATGCGACGGTCTACCTTCGCACTTAAATCAGCCTGCAGTGAACGCTCCTGCTCAAGCAGGGCAGCATCAACCCCGTGGTGTACGTCAACATGTCCCTCGGACAACATCTCAAGCAGGGTCTGCGCCCGGGAGCGCTCCAAGACCTGAAGAGCCCGCTCCGGTTGCTTCTGCCGCATCAGCAGAGCAATGTAATCCTGGTAATAACTGGCGTGCTGGGCACGAAAGCCTGAGCGGGTCTCCTCTGCTCCGCCCAGATGCCTGATCTGACCCTCGAGGGCGTTCAAAGCTTTCTCAAAAAGCGGAGCAGCCGCATCCAATTTCTGCTGGCGCAGCATGATTCCGGCAAGGGCGGCCAGCATTTCGGCATATTCTTTACTTTCAGGGGCCACTTTTTCTGCGATTGCCAACGCATGGCGGTAGTACTCTTCCGCTTTAGCCAAGTCGCCACGATCCCGGGCTATGTTTCCCAGTTCGCGCAAACTCACGGCAAAATCGCGATCGGCAGGCGCCAGTTTTTCTTGGAGCCTCGCAGCTTCCAGGTAATATTGTTCCGCCTGGGCAAGATCGCCGCGACTCACAGCGACCCTGCCCAGTCCGTTGAGGTCATCCGCGATGTCCAGGCTTTCAGCCGCCAGTTTTTGATGGAGTAACAAGGCTTGATGGTGATACTGCTCAGCCTTGAGCAGATCGCCACGGTCCCAAGTCACGGTACCCAGGTTGCCGAGGCTCTTGGCGACGTCGAGGCTACCGGGGGCCAGCTTCTCTTTGATGGCCAAGGCTTGGCGGTGATATTCCTCTGCCTTGGAAAAATCGCCACGGCTCTCAGCCACAAGACCCAGATTGTTCAGGGCCTTGGCAACATCGAGACTTTCTGGAGCCAGTTTCTCTTGGATAGCTAAGGCCTGGCGGTAATACTCCTCCGCCTTGACCAGATCTCCCCGACTAAACGCCACATTCCCCAGATTATTCAGGCTGGCGGCGAGGACACTCGAATTTCCAGGAGCCAGCTTCTGCTGGATGTTGAGGGCCTGGCGATAATACTCGTCAGCCTTGGCCAAGTCTCCGCGCATCCCAGCCACTACCCCGAGGTTGCTGAGGCTGGCCGCGACTTCGAAACTGCCCGGGCTCACTGTTTCCTTGATGGCCAAGGCCTGGCTGTAAAACTCCTCTGCCTTGGCCAGATCGCCGTGAATGAGGGCAAGAGTTCCAAGACCGTTGAGGCTCTTTCCCAGACAAAGGCAGCCGGGAGCCAGCCGCCGCTGGATTTCCCCAGCCTGGGAAAAAGATTTCTCTGCCGTTGCCAAGTCGCGCCTCTGCCAGGCCGCAATACCAACATCGTCAAGAATATTCGCGAACATCAAGCCGGAGGCGCCGAGCTTCTCGCTCTCTTCCGCTGCATCCTGGTAGTACTTTTCTGCTTTGGCCCAGTCAGCCTTTTGCTGAAACTTTGCGGCCCAAGCCCGCAGGATTTGCGTCTTGACCGCGGGTCCGGATCCCGCACTCTGTGCAATCGCCTCTTGATATCGGGCACCGGCTTCGTCCTGCTGCCCGGCGTCTGCTAATATCTCGCCGGCATGAAAGAGAAACCACGAAGCAACCAGGGAGAGCTGGGCGTCGTTTGCCGTACGAGCCGCCATCTGCCAGCGCTCCGCAGCTTCGTGCAACTTGCCCTCGGCGGCCAGCTTTTGACCTTCAAGGTACACAGCGAGAAGACTCTCGGGGAAGTTCGGCCGGGTGTCGAAACCCCACTTCTCTTGCCCTAAAACCCAGACACGGCCTTCACTCCCTCTCAAACCCTGCAAGGTGACCGCTCCCCGCGGGGCCTGTTCGATTTCAACTTGCGACAAATCAAAGGGTGACTTAACTTCTCCCCTGGCATCGCCGCGCACCCAATTCAACAGGATGTCCCCTGGTTGCAAGCCAGCCCGGTCGCCCTCAAGGTTCTTCTTGACAGCATCCACCACCATGCCCTTTCGCAGCTCCACGGGCGCTTTGGCATTCGATGCCATTCCCGAATCGGGCACAGTTTGGCCGAAAACGGCAAATGTGAAAAAAGGCAATGCGCCGCATACAAGGACCCAATTGTGCAGCTTCATCGGGATTGTTCCTTTTTAGGAATTATTTTTTTAAGACGGTAAATGTATATTCCGCGATCGGTCGTGCGGCATCCTCATCGGGGCTCAGGAGAAACGTATGTTCACCCTTGCTGAAAAGTGTCGCAGGCAGTTTCACGACTATTGCCCGGCCAGAGGCGGTGGGCTGAGACCTGAGGCCTCGTTCGCTCCACTTCACGTCATCTCCTGCGCCCAGAAGCGTGGCTTTATAGCTCGTGTGGTTATCGGCGCCAAGATCAAGCTGGATCTTCACCTGCAGAGCACCCTTGGGGACCTTCACTTGTGGGGATGGCTCGATGTTTCTGGCAGTAGGCCTAAGTATGATCGCGGCAATCACGGGAGACTGCGGATGTTCAGATGGGCTCTCGACGGGCGTTGGCGTTTGGTTGGCTTGACTGGCGGACACCACCGGCACCTGGTGGTTCACCTCATTAGGTTGGCCTCCGGCACGTTCAGGAGCACGCTGCTGCAATATCTTCCCCCTGATTGACCAGGCCACAACCAGCATTAAGATCAAAGCTGCGGTTGCCAAAACCCATCGCATAGAAAAGACAGGGGAGGGTTTTGGCTTCGGCGACGGCTTTTGGCTGGAAGCGATCGTCATCAGCGATTTTGCCAACTCCAGCTTCCGGCGTCCTCGGGGAGAAGCCAGGAAACGGTCTTCCAATTGCTTTCGCTCTTGGGCGGAAAGCTCGCCTTGCAAGTAAGCGTCAACCAATTCGTCTTCGACCATAAGAAGCCGGTTTTGGGTATCGGGATTGGCCAGGTATTCTTCTTCCAGCCTGACCTCCTCCGGCTCCGGCAAATTCCCCAGGAGGTAGTCGGTCAACCGTTTGTCTTCGTTTTGGCCCGTTTGCTTCACGCTATTTCGCGCCTCTGATAAATAAGTGGTTCAGGAAACAATTTTGTCACTGAATCAAAGCTTTATTTATTCGCTTCCGTCTGGTTCGCGACTCAGGCAGTCAACCACACATTCTTCGAGCTTGCTCCTGAGCCGCTGCAGCCTCATCCTTAGAGTATGGGGAGAGATGCCCAGTTGTTGCGCCAGCTTCTTTCGCACCGCGATCTTGTTCCGGCCATCGTCTTGATAATAGGCCATGATTAACTGCGAGCTTTCAGGAGCAAGCGCCTGTAAACATCTGCGCACACATTCCAGCCGCGTATCCTCGTTTACAGGCTCCTGCCTGACCGGATCTCGCGGCAACAGGCTGAGAGCGGCCTGGTGTTTCTCCCGCTCCTTCACGAATTCCATAAAGACGAACCGAGCGACTGCTGTGACATAGCTCTGAATGTTACGGATTTCTTCTCCCTGAGCGATCTTACGGGCTACGCGATCAATGGCTTCGTCGGCGTGATCTTCGGGAAAGGCACAGCCCCGCCATTCGAAAAACCTGACCAGGCCTGTACGCAGCGTCTCGTACTTTTCCCCAGCGCGCCCCCGGTCTTCATCCAGGCATGTAAGCAGCTTCTCGAGGGCTTCTTTGGTAAGCACAACCGCTACTTCCACTCGCCTTGCATTTGGAAGGCGGCCCAGTAGTACGGTGAGCTCCAGTCTTTCTGCTTCCACATCTCTGTCTGCGCCTGCCGCAGGGCCGCTGCCGGGCGCATCCCTTCTTTTTCCATGGCTTTGTAGAACCGTCCCATTAATTCCGCCGTGGCCACGTCGTCTACCTTCCACAAACTCGCCATGACCCGCGATGCCCCCGCGTACATGAACCCGCGAGTCAGTCCCACCAGACCCTCTCCCTGGATCTGTTTCCCTAAACCGGTTTCACACGCACTCAGCACCACCAATTCAGCCGGCAGATTCAGGTTGTAGATATCTTCCAGCTCCAGGAAACCATTCTGCTGTTTTCCTTTCTCATCCACCAGCGACAACACCAATCCCGACAGCTCGGGATGTTCGCTGTCCAATAACCCATGCGTCGCAAAGTGCACCACGCGATACTGCGCCAGCTCTGGACTGGTCGCTGTCGCGCGGCTGGCATGAAAATCCAGGGCCTTCATCCCTTCACCCAGGGGCGTGACCGTCATGATTGAGTCCGCCTCACGCCGGGTAAACCGCAGTCGGGGCAGATAGACCCCATCGCCCGATAACCCTACATCAGCCACGGAACGAGTCAGGCGCCCGGTAGACGACACGGGCGCGTCACCGAGGGTTTTGTCTTTATCTTCATGGCCATTCATCTGGGTTGAACTCACGCGTACATCATCCTGGGCGAAAACCGGATCTGCCAGAATCGCCACCGCTTTAGCCGCCTCTTTGCGCCCGATTCTGTCTGCGCGCAATACTGCCAAGACCGAGGCCGACGGCAGAGTCACGATTTCGTGCTCCACGACCAGCGGCGGCAACCCTTTTGAGCTGCTCGCTTTGCCTGAGTTCAACGCCTCTGGCTCGGGCAGAACTGCAAACGGAATGTACTGCAGCGCTCCGTCGCTTACGATCAACAGCCGTTTCCCTTTGAGCTGCGCGGCCACGGGTGTGAGCACCATGCGGCTTAGCGCGGCGGCTGCATCCGAATATTCCGCTTCCGCCTTGGTTAAGCGCGTTTTCCTCTGGGACTCAGTTTCTTCCTTGAGCGTGCGGTTGCGCGCCGTCAACTGCTCGTAGACCTGCCGCGCCATGCTCTCAATCTCGGCCCGCTTGGGCAACTCGTAGCTGGTTAGCGATGTTGGAGTCACGGCGAACACATAGCTGCGCTCCTCACCTAACGAGTACTCCAACAGGAGAGTGTCTGAATCTAATAACTGCTGCTGAATGTCTTTCGCGCTCAACGATCGCGGCTGGGTCAGTGCGGCATAGCTGGGGCTGCTTGCGTTTATCTGTCCTTCTACCTCGTTGTATTGCGCCAGCAGGCCTTCGATCTCTTTGTTGATGGCGGCCGCCTGTTCTTCCGTGTGCTGCTGGCCGCGCAAGCGTATGCGGCGCTCTACTTTTGCATTGATATCAGCTTGCAGAGAATGTTCCCGCTGGATTAATGCCGCATCAACCCCTCGATGTATATCAACATGCCCTTCGGTCAACATTTCGAGCATGGTCTGCGCTCGTGAGCGCTCCAGCGTCTGCAAGGCCAGCTCCGGCTGCTTCTGCCGCATCAGCAGACCAATGTAATCCTGGTAATAACTGGCGTGCTGGGCGCGAAAGCCCGAACGGATTGCTTCCCCTCCGCCCAGGTGGCTGATTTGACTCTCGAGGACATTGAGGGATTTCTGCAAGAGCGGAGCAGCCGCATTCCATTGTTGTTGCTGCACCATGATTCCGGCCAAAGCAGCCAGTGTCTCGGCATAGCCCTTACTTTCGGGAGCCAGCTTTTCCCGGATTCCTAATACTTGGCGATAGTATTCCTGCGCCTTCGCCAAGTCTCCGCGTTTCCGTGCGAGATCCCCAAGACTATTCAGGACTGCAGCGGTCTCCAGACTGCCAGGAGCCAGTTTTTCCAGCAGGGCCAACGCTTGGCGATGGTATTCCTCGGCTTTGATCAAGTCCCCACGTTCGCGAAATACATCTCCAAGGCTATTTAGGCTCTCGGCAGCATCAGAGCTTTCCGGGGCAAGTTTTTCCCGGATCGCCAAAGCCCGGCGGAAGTACTCCTCTGCCTTATTCAGATCGTCACGGTCCTGAGCAACGTATCCCAAGTTGTTAAGGGTCACGGCAAGGTTCAAACTGTCGGGCGCTACCTTTTCCTCAATGTCCGCGGCGCGGCGGAAGTACTCTTCTGCCTTGGTCAGATCGCCACGATCCAGAGCTACATTACCCAGATTATGAAGGCTCGCAGCTACACCCCGGCCACCAGGGCCCGTTCTTTCTCGAATTTTCAGGGCCTGGCGGTGGTACTCCTCTGCTTTATTCAGATCACCACGATCACGGGCGACATTACCTAGATTGTTGAGGGTATCCGCGAGACCCTGACCGTCAGGGGCCCGTTTTGCTCGGATCGCCAAGGCTTGCTGGTAATAATCCTCTGCCTTGTCCAGATTACCGCGTGTCTTCGCCACCACACCCAGACTGTGAAGGCTCGCAGCTACATCCAGACTGTCAGGGTCCAATGCTTTTCGAATGTCCAAGGCCTGGTGGTAGTACTGCTCTGTCGTGTCCAGATCACCACGATCAGCAGCCACCTTTCCCAGGTAAGTGAGCGTCTCGGCTACATCACGACTGGCTGGAACCAATCTTTCTCGAATCGCCAAGGCTTGGCGAAAATAGTCTTCCGCTTTGGCCAGATTGTCACGATTCCAGGCCACAACACCGAGACCATTGAGGCTTTTGGCCACAGCAAGACTACCGGGAGCCAGTTTTTGCTGGATCTCGAGTGCTTGGAAGTAGGATTTCTCAGCCTTAGCTAAATCATTAGCCTGCAGAGCTGTGTTACCTATGCCGTCAAGAGTGTCAGCGAAGAGTAGACTTTCGGCGGCTGATTTCTGACTCTCTTCCGCAACGGGAGCTGCCGCGGTGGAACTCTGGTCCAACTTGTGCGTAGTTTGGCCGAGGACGGTAAGTGTGAGTGAAAGGAATGCTCCGCACAAAAGAACCCGGTTATGTAGCTTCATTCGGATATCTCCACTCGACCCTTACAACTTAAGACCCTGACAATTTCAGCGAAGTAATGCGCAGGTTTTTTGTAGTGCAGTGGCATCTATTATCTCCTAACGTAGGATGTTTAGGAAATATAGCTTTTCCACTAACGGGAAGGTGCAGCAGTGGTTGCTTGGTCAGTCTAAACTAAAAGTGTTGCTAAAAGGCTTGTCTAATTACCGGGCAAAGCAAATTTTTTTCGCACGAATGTACGATCAGTTTCTGCTTTAAGAGAATGAAGTAATACAGTAATTTGCAGCTTGGAGCTGCTCCTAGGGCTTTTCTTTCAGTTTGAGCTTGGCTTTATTTTCTTCCAAAAAAGAGCGGAGATTTTCCGTCTGCTCCAGCAGCCGGATCCACTGCTCGTAATACAACGTGACCGGAAACCTTCCTAAACCATACACACTGACGCCGCCTTTTTCGCCCACGCGGAATTCAAGTGATCCCGTGCGGCGTCCTTTGGTTTGCTTTTCCAACTCCGCAAGGCGGGCTTTCAGCTCTTCATAACTCGGTTCTGTCATGGGACAAATTCCTCTGCCTGATTTTAGTTCGGTCTAACGTTGCATGGCATCCGCACCCGCGGAATCTTATGTTGTGCAGATTGCCACAGATAACTGGAAATGCCTTTCAGATTCGCATGGGCATGACGATGTAGCGGTATTTGTAATCTTCGTCCTTCTCATCAGGACGCAACTGGCCGGCCGACTGTGAATCTTTCAACTCCATCCGCACCTCGCCGGTGTTGGCGACTTTCAGAAAATCCAGCAGGTACTGGGAGTTGAATCCGATGGTTACAGCATCGGCGGCGTAGGCAGTTTCAATCGTATCTTCCGATTCGCCGGTTTCCGTGGAGGAAGAAGAAATCTTGATCTCGTTCTTATCCAGCCGCATGCGGATCGCGCCCGAACGCTCATCGGCAAACTGGGCCACGCGCTGGATGGCCCCCGCCAGGTCTTCCGACTTGACCGTAACAATCTTGTTGTTCTCGCGCGGCAAAACCGCTTCGTAGTTGGGGAATTGCCCGGTAAGCTGGCGCGATGTCAGCAGGCGTGGACCCACACGAAAGAAGAGTGTGGATTCGTCTCGTGCAAACTCCACTTCTTCCGCTTCGCCCAGTTGCAGCAGCGTGTTCAACTCCGCCATGGCTTTTTTGGGAACCAGGGTTTTCAGCTCGCCCGAGACCTTGAATTTTGCCTTGGTGTTTTCAATGTGTGCGAGGCGGTGTCCGTCGGTTGCGACCATCGTCACCGATTCCGGCTTGAGCACCATGAGCGCGCCGTTCAGCGTGTAGCGTGACTCTTCGTTGCTGATGGCAAAGATGGTTTTAGCGATCAAGGTGCGCAATATTGCGGCCGGTATCTTGACCACATCTGTCCCCGGGAAATGCGGCAGCGCCGGGAAGTTGGCTCGCGCCATGCCCACCATCTTGGTGTTAGAGCGCCCCGATCGGATCGCCACCCAGTGGTTTTCCAGCATCTTGATGGAAATTTCGCCCTCGGGCAACAGCTTCACATAATCGTAAAGTTTGCGCGCCGGCACTGTACATGAGCCTTCTTTCTTTACCTTGGCCACGCATGACGTGCGTAGGCTCAGATCCAGGTCGGTGGCGGTAATAGAGAGCTTGTCTCCCGCGGCCTCAAAAAGAAAATTAGACAGGATGGGAATCGTCGTCTTGCGCTCGACCACGCCCTGAGTGACCGTCAGTTCTTTTTGCAGGTCGCTTTTGTTGACAACGATCTCCAAAGCTCCCTGTGTTTCTGTTCCCGCGTTGGTGCTGGGCATACCTGGGCTCCTAAGGAATTCGAGCGCTACTACTTCTGCTATTAACTATAACTTTAAAGCATATATATTAATACAGTAGTAGTAGTAGGCCCTGTTGAAAATGAGCAAAACTAACTCCTAACTGCATTATTGGCCCTTGGTAAACACTTTCTTGCTGTTGAAATTAAGGTCTCTCAACTGTGAATTTTGAGGAAAACGCAGCCATAATCCCCTTGGCGTCCGCGTTCTCCACAGCTTCCACAACGCATCCACAGGTGACGGTAGAGGAAAGATAGCAATAAGGTCAAGACCAACTACAAACGCTTTATTTAAGCGCTCGATATTAACTGTATTTTTGCACAGCAATCCTGTGGAATAAACTCAGAATTAATTAGGAGGCTGGATTTCCGCATAAGCCTCAAAAAGGCTCAGCCTCAAGACAACGGCTCTAGTTAGCGCTACGCCGAACCTAGTGCATGGTAATCACAATTAAGAAATCATTACCCGTTCAGTATCTCGGTAATCTTATTCAGCAGCCGGTTCAAGTCTTTGTCTGCTTGGCGCTGCTCCTCAATTTTTCCCACCGAGTGCATGACTGTCGTATGGTGCTTGCCGCCGAATTGCCGTCCGATCTCCGGGAGCGAGGCTTTGACAAGATGTTTGGTGAGATACATGGCAATCTGGCGCGGATACACGAAGGCATGGGAGTTGTTCTTGGCTTTGATATCGGTCACGCGCAAGCCAAACTGCTCGGCCACCGCCTTCTGTATGGATTCAATGGTAATCTTCTTCTGAGTCTCGATAAAGTTTTTGAGCACCTGCTGTGCAGTTGGCAGGTTAATCTCCACCGAGGTGAGCGAGCAGTAAGCCGTCAGCCGGATCAGCGCCCCTTCCAACTCACGCACGTTGCTGCGGATATTGCCGGCAATGAACAAAGCCACATCAATGGGCAGGCTCACCCGCTCCGACTCGGCTTTCTTCTGGAGAATGGCAACTTTGGTCTCCAGGTCCGGGGGCTGAATGTCGGCAATCAATCCCCACTCGAAGCGGTTGCGCAGCCGGTCTTCGATCTCCGCCAGCTCTTTAGGAGGCCGGTCGCTGGCGATCACTATCTGCTTCATGGATTCGTGCAGCGCGTTGAAGGTATGGAAAAACTCCTCTTGCGTGCGCTCTTTCTGCTTCAGGAACTGGATGTCATCAATCAGCAACACATCCACATTGCGGAACTTGTCGCGGAAGCTGGTCATCTTGTCGTAGCGCAGCGAGCTGATCACCTCGTTGGTAAACTTTTCACTCGATAGGTAGCAGATGGAAATCTCCGGCTGGCGGCGCTTCACCTCGTGTCCGATTGCCTGCATCAGGTGGGTCTTTCCCATGCCTACACCACCGTACAGGAACAACGGGTTATAGGCCTTGGAGGGACGCTCGGCGACTGCTTGCGCCGCAGCGTGGGCAAACTGGTTGCCCGCGCCTTTGACGAAAGCGTCGAAGGTGTAGCGGGGAATTAGCTGGTCGGCTGAATCCCAGTCGAAGCGCGCCTGCGTGGCGCGGCTTGGCGCTGAGTGGGAGTGCGCTGCGGCCGGAGCAAATCCGGTGTCGGGGCGCACCGCGTGGCTGCGTGGGCCCTCGCTGGCGGAGCGGGTGCTATGCTCCTCGGGCGTGATGAACTCCACGTCCTCAAATTCCAGGCCGAGGGTTTCGATGGCCTCCTGGATCAGGTCGGCGTATTTTTCGCCGATTTGGCGGAACTCCGGAGTAGGCACCCGCACGAAGAGCTTCTTTTGTTCGGCGTGGCTGTAGCGCGTAGGCTTCAGCCAGGTGTCATACGAATGCCGGTTAATCTTTTTTTCCAGCGCGCCCAGGATTTCAATCCACGGGTTGGCGCTGACTGTTGCAG
>WNFE01006282.1_pt1 | contig 11902 bp, 8 predicted proteins | sample 5400451 | NCBI WGS metagenome assembly WNFE01 (sample SAMN13153344, study PRJNA577476) | soil metagenome | isolation source: 200 cm saprolite under Douglas fir tree site 2 hole 2 | place: USA:California | collected 2015-04-18
ATCCGAAATGTTCGGATCCAACGAACGTGCCGAGGGAGCTTGCTGTCGAACATGCTTGAGTAATACTTCGACAGGAGTTTGTCCAGTAAAAGGAGGTTCTCCCGTAAGCATGCGGAACAATAGTACACCAAGCGAATAGATATCGCTGGCTCGTCTCAAGATCCCTAATGATTGTTCTGGCGCAGCATATTCGGCTGAACCCCAACCAATCCGCGTGAGCGATTGCTGGCTATCATCATACCCTCGCACAAAACCAAAATCGGAAAGTAGCATCCGGCCATCTGCTGCGACAAAAATATTAGTTGGCTTGATGTTGCCATGTATCACGTCATGCTCATGCGCAAATAGAACCGCGCTACACAACTGCTGCATAATTGGTAGGGCTTGCATCGCGGAGAACTTCCCACCTACACGTCTCAAGAGTTCCTCAAGCGTACCGGTTGTCACAAGCGGCGTAACAGAGTAAAGCAGGCCCTCACCTTCACCAAATTCAAGAAACGGCAGGATATTTGGGTGCTCAAATTGACTTATTTTTTCTGCCCCAGTCATAAAATATTCACGGAAGGATTCGCTCTGAGCATACCCAGGACGGAACACCTTCACTGCTACCTCATAATTTCCCTCTCCAGTCTGGCGAGCGCGATACACATCTGCTACTCCTCCTCGACTGATACATTGTAGCAGGAGATATTCACTCAACATTACGCCTTCAAGAAGATCAGACATGCGACACCCCACAATGATACGTCTCAGTTGGTAGATTCGGGGACAGATAGATCCCAACAAATTCTGGTATAGTGATACATCGAACTAAACGAGGAGTGATTTGATTTTGGGAGACATAACGGAACATGACAGCAAAAAGAGGGGTATCAATTCGATACGGAAATTAAAAGTACTATGCCAGAAAGAACGCAGAAAACTGCTCACAAGTGTACCCGCAGTTGCTCCAATTCTTCGGCTTTCGGAATAGCAGCAGTTCCGCTAAGCGCCGTTGTAGAAAGGCCACCACAGATTGTGCCACAGCGTAATGCGTCATCAAGTGAATAACCCTTTAATATCCCATAAATAAATCCACCATTAAATGCATCACCGGCCCCTGTAGAATCGATCACGTCTTTAACAGGTAGGGCAGAACAATATGTGAGTTGCCCCCGCTGGCAAGCCACGACACCTCGCGCACCCATCTTCACAATGGCAGTCGGCACCATTTTCGACAATAGACGTACAGCTTCTTCCGGTGCCTGTTCACCTGTTATAACAGCCGCCTCCGCTAGATTAGGCATAAGAAAAGTACCATATTTAAGAATTGCTGACATAGATGACTCTCCCAAATCATTGGGATACCAACCAACATCTAAAAAAATAGGAAGTTCTCTATGTTCAATAAGCACTTGAAGCAATGGTTGCATCGCTGAGTAAGCATACATAAATACCGCATCGAAATCATCCACAGCAAGCGCTTGTTTTAGAGATAGCATTAGCTCATCGACATCCCATGCTGCCTGGGGGCTGTCATAAGGTGATATCCTCTCAATCTTTTGTGTTGACAGATTGGGGTGTGCATCGGCATATGAGACAAACCCTCGTTCTCCTTCGTATGCCAGGCTCACAGTTACTGTGCGCAATGGATAATCACGCATCAAAATGAAGTCACTGCAGATGCCTGCCTTTTCGATCTCCTCGAGTATAAAGCGGCTAGCGAAGTCATTTCCCAATTCGCACAATATGCCAACACGCATTCCGAGGCGAGTAAGCGTTGCAGCAGTATTGAATACTGCGCCAACACTGATGGCAAAGTTAGCAACATACATTTCCTGCCCCAGTACAGGCCAGTGGGGCATTCCACCAAAGATGATATCTAGACATGGAGAACCAATAACCAGTACATCTAGATGTGACTTCTTCAACGCAGCTATCCTCTACTAGCAAATTGAAAGACGTATATGGAAGTGTTAATCATGCTAATGCAGTAAAGAAGCAATGTCAAGATAGAAGATATAGCATGCTAAATCTTAAGGCCTCGTTTGGTGTTCTGTTTTTGTCTTAAGCTTCCTCGCCAGGATGTACCCGCAAGTATTCGTAGCAACAGCAGGGCCGATACCAGCATCCAGAAGCAGAAAGACAGGTCTTGCCCAAGAAAGGAGCTATCGACCTGCCCCTGGACCACACCTGCACTCATCGCTGCGCCAACACCAATTGTCATCCACCACATAGAAGAATCGGGCGCTGTCCCACTTTTATGAAGAGAAATGAGGATGCGCACAAAGAGCCAGAAGAAAAGCGCCAGCACACCAATAAACGCCAATAAGCCAAAGAGACCCATACTTACCCATACATGAAGGAATATGTTATGAGGATGCGAGAGTGTCGGTTCATCTTGTAGACCAGTTGAAGCACCCGTAAAAGGGCTTTGTAAAATCCAGTAATGATGAACTTGAGCGGGATCAACACACACTGCATTCGGGCTGTAGTAACACAACCAGTTCTCCATACCAATGCCAAACCACAGGTGATCACGAATCATCCTAAGTGCACTTAGCCAGAGAAAGAGACGCTTTGTAAGCGTACTGATCCCGTAAATATTTTGATGGCCAGCAACAAAGAAATTTAGGATAGGTTTATGGAAAACTAGTACAACAACACCTAGTACAACAATTCCAATCAAACCGCCCACAAGCAACCGCTTACGGTTTCGGATTGAAAGGGCAAGTATAAAAAGTAAAGCAACACCGATTGCCAGCCAGGCTCCACGTGATTGACTCAAATAGAGCACAAGGAGCATTGGCAAAATGATCACGATTGCACTAATAAGTATCCACCTCGATCCCCGTATACTGGTAGCTGTCCACGCTTTGACGAGTATCAAAGCCAGCCCGATAGGCAAGACATAATCAAAGAACAGTCCTATACTATTTGCGCTTCCATACATAGCATGGACACGCCGTAAGCCATCCGATTCCAGTACAAGTTGACTCCTGAATATGAAATACTGTGCATTTCCAAGTACAGCCACAATCAGTCCTGATATCAGCATAGCGAGCAGCAATCGAGCTACATCCTGGCGAGTGCGCAGACAAAACATCGCCAGTAGTACATAGAGAACCGGTTCGAGTACCTCCTCACGATATGCCCGTAGTGCCACCCTTTGTGAATATGCAATGGAAACAGAGATGCCCGCCGCTATTATGAAAACAAGGATAGGGAGAGCAAATGGCCCAAGACGATCCCGCAGTTCACGCCACGACAGGTAATAACGCCAATTTCCCCGTTGCTGCAAAAATTGTAACAATGCCACCGCTACGCAAGTCAACAGAGCAATCTCAACAATGCTGAAGGAGTAGTGGCTAATCACTGTTTTCTGTTGCAGATAGTAAGGAAGACCCAGGGGTATCAGAGCTACTGCAAATGGCAAACGATACCAACAAAGCACTGCAAAGATCAACAAAAACGGCAAGGAGATCAGAGGGTTAAGTTGAAAAAGCTGTCCTGTACCAAGGTTTGTATTGCCGATAACGTAATAGAGTGCCATCGACAGAACTAGAGCAGCCTCTATGATACGATCATGCCAGAATGGGGTAAAGCCTTTTAAAATTCGAGAAGTAGTCCTTGGCGGGCTGTCAGAGGCGTGTGAATAGCTCTCTTGTGTATCATTTGCATCCTCTGTGATCGCTACATTCTTCGTAGTATCCTCAGGTAATTGCCGTAGGAAACTCTGACTGTTCATCTATGGCACTTCGCTATTCTGCATACAATGCATAAAAATATAGATTTGGATACGAATCACTATTGGTAAAAGTCACGGTGTGAGTATAGCAAAATGGAATCGGTTCGTCTATAGTACGCGGCTAGCTTGCTCAAGGCTTTCGAGAACTCCTCTCTTCACCTCCCCTGAAAAAAAGAAAAAATGTGAGGGCCCGCGCAATTGTATCTCCCAGATGTACGGCCCCAGACCCTGCCAACTCTATTCGACTTTCGCGTTCATGCAAAATCTGGCAGAGCAGCTTTCCAAGGAAAGCTGCTCTGCCAGATTTTTAGGGTAATCGCAATGCTCGTTAGTGAGGATCTACCTGGTCAATTCAGTTACGAACTGGTGGAAGACATGCGTGTGGTGATCAATATCCTCCTGAGTATGTTGGATTGAGACGGTCCACTGATCATCAAAGCCTGGAGGGAAAAGGATACCGCGATTTGCAAGGAAAAGCCAGTAAGCATACGAGACATCCATGTCGATGTCCCACCAGGCACGATAGTTACGCGCGCGTTCAAAACGGAACATAGCACAACCTTTCGCGCCAATCTGGGCAACATGCATCGGCAAATCGAACTCCTCGATAATTCCTATGTAGGACTCACCAAGTTGTTTCGAGAGACTATTGGCATGAGCATGAGCTTCTGGTGTGAAGATCTGTGTAAGTGTCACCAATCCCGAACGCATGGACATAGGATTACCATTAAATGTGCCCAGGTGCAATACTTCACTGTGGTTGATCCTGCGCATGATCTCCGCACGTCCACCAAACGCGCCAATCGGCATACCGCCACCAATGGACTTCGCCAGGCAGATCAAGTCCGGTTTCACCGGATAGATTTCTGTGATACCACCTGGAGCAACGGTCACACCCGTTTTAACTTCGTCGAAGATTAGCAATACTCCATGCCGGTGGGTAATGTCTCGCACAGTTTGGAGATATCCGTCATCTGGCAGTATTATGCCAACATTCATCAAGACCGCCTCGGTAATGACTCCTGCCACTTCGCCTTCATGCTCGGTCAGGATGCGATCTAAAGCTTCCGGATCGTTGTAAGGGGCAATAATAGTGTTTTGTTTGATATCAGTAGGAATGCCTTTTGAAGCCGGAACTGTATGTGGTCGATCTGCTGGTCCAGCAGCCTCAACCGAAGGTTTGGTACTCATCAGTACAGTATCATGATGGCCATGATACGATCCCTCGATCTTCACTATCTTATTGCGACCAACATGTGCGCGTGCCAGGCGAATGGCATCCATCGTCGCTTCTGTTCCAGAATTACAGAAACGCACCTGCTCGATTGGCGCAAACCGTCGCACCATCTCCTCTGCCAGGTACACTACATCGGGAGAGGGCAAAGAATAGAGACTGCCTTTGCCAAGCTGTTCACGCAAAGCCTCTACCAAAATCGGGTGAGAGTGACCAACGAGCAGACTTCCAAAAGCGAGATGAAAATCGACATACTCATTCCCATCGATATCCCAAATACGGCTACCAACAGCGCGATCCACGAAAAGAGGATACGGGGGAACTGCCTGAAATGAACTGGAAACGCCCATTGGCAATGAGGATTCCGCGCGTTTATGAATTTTTTGCGAACCAGGAGTACGCCTGCGAAATTCCGCCTCTTCTCGTGCGACGATCTCTTCTACATGCTTACGATTAATTGTGATTGGTTCCCGAAGCATACAAGCTCCTTTCTTGATATAGGAGGAACAGATTCAACAAGACCAACAGTTCTCTTTGAAAATTGTGTCGTTCCAGACATACAGAATCAATCTATTGTCTGATACATACAATTATAACCTGAAGCCGGAGATTTGGCAATTATTCGGAGCAAAAACGATAAATTTATACGAATTTCGCCATAAAGTGCTGGTTTTTATAACGAAATTCGTAATACCGATCCCTATGCGCCCCTTTGAATTTGCTTGTTGCCTGTGAATGTGGAGGTAGAAGAGGTAGCAGGTTTGCCACTATCAGGTTTGCGTGTCATCCATGCAAAGATGCCACCTGCAATTAGCAAGTAAGTTATATAGAACAGGCCTTGTAAGATGGTGGGTGCCTCAGAGTAACCAATGATTCCATGCAGAAGGTCACCAAGAACGCTGTTTTCGCTGAGGATATGTGAAGTATTCCAGAGGGGAGCCGTACCAAAGCTAAGCCAGCCTAGCTGCTGCATATTTTGCACCGCATCTGAAAGGAGGCCTGCTGCAAAGAAGAGCAAGAGTATACCCATTATGCGGAAAAAGATACGGTAATCGAGTCGATAACCTAACTTATAAATCAGTACGCACAATCCCACAGCGGATAACATCCCTAGCAATGCGCCGGTGAGTAACAGAACAGCGTTGGTTTGAAATGCGAAAGCGAGTGTGAAAAACGCGCTCTCTAACCCTTCGCGCCCAACTGTAGTGAAAGCGAGTAGGCCAAGCGCAAAGCCAGAACCGGCAGCACCAGCTTTGGCCGTGATTTCGCGTTTCATGGAGCGACTATGCTTTTGCATCCAGAACGTCATAGTAGTCAGGAGCACAACTGCCACCAGGTATGTAATCGTCTCGAAGATAGTCTGGAAAGTTGTATTTGCGTATTCATGCACGAACACATAAAGAGCTAATCCACCAAGGAGCGAACCTAGAACCGCTAGACCGACACCTATCCAAACAGCGCGAGCCTTTCCCATTTGATCGAGTTGACGCAGCGCAGCAAAGAGGATACTTACAATCAGACTTGCTTCCAGCCCTTCACGGAGGAAAAGAACGAACGTTGCTATCATGTATGACCTTCTCAATAAATAAATTTTGTTTTAACCGCCACTTCAATTCCTACTAATTCACTCTGATATTAGCATACCCTAATATCAAAAGTCAAGATGAAGACTATCTCAATATCACAAAAATGTCACAGACGTTAACGTGTTACCCAGATTTTGGCTGCGACTGCTTTACTAATACACACCTCACTCTCTTTTACCTGTAAGCGGACATTCTCCTTTTCTTCATGCTCTTCTTCATCAAGTGCATGCACCGTCAACCGGGTTCCTGGTGTTAACCCTTTTTCGTGCAGGTAGAGGATTAACGCTTCTTCATCTTCAACAACCTCCGAAATACAGAATATTGTAGCTTTCTCGCCAACAGCAATCGTTGATAGACGCACAGCACCCTGGTCTTTCAGATATGTGCGTGCATTTGCAACTGCGCCAGGGATTGGATTACCATGAGGGCAGGTTGTTGGATTGTTCAGGCTAGCAATTACGCGTTCCTCGACTGCACCTGAAATAAAATGCTCAAGACGGCAAGCTTCTTCGTGTACCTGGTGCCATTGCATACCCAACATATCAACCAGGAAACGCTCGGTAAGGCGATGCCTTCGTAAAACAGCTTCAGCCGCCTGAAAACCCGCTTCAGTGAGTATCACCTGTCGTTTGCTATCCATTTCAATAAAACCATCTCGCACAAGACGTTTGAGCATTTCTGTTACGGTTGGAGCAGAGACATGAAATTTTTCTGCCAGCCTGGCACCAATCACTACCTCATCCTCCGCGTACATGTTGTAGATTGTCTCCAGGTATTCTTCAACAGTTGCACTCAGCGACTCATCAGTTTTCAAAGCGCTACCCCTCTATTGTGACTTATTCCTACCATTTTACTTGGATTTTAGCACTTGTTGAATTCAACAGTCAAGAATCTTACCATCAAGCATCTCCATCACTCGAGAAACATTCATATATCCTCCCATATTCCAGTAGGAATGAAAGTAAAGCACCTGGAAAAGCCTTTAAACACATAATTACCATTGATCTTATAAGATCAGTATATTATAATATTATGTATATCTTATTGCAGGAGAATCTCTGATGAACACTGATCTGAATGCCAGTGAGGTTGCTTACAATGATGTTGGGTTGCAGAAAGCGGTGACGCCGATCAATCGCGACTCTCCAGTTCCTCTCCATCATCAAGTGCGGAATTATCTGCTTGGTTGTATTGAACGCGGGGATTTGCAGCCAGGCCACAAACTCTTGCAGGAACGCGAGTATGCAGCCCGCTTCGGGATTAGTCTCGCACCCGTCCGACAAGCGATCCTCGATCTCGTCAAAGAGGGTTACCTATATCGTGTACCAGGCCGCGGGACGTTCGTGCGCGAACAAAAAGTCGAAGAGAAGATCAGCATCCTTTCAAGCTTCACAGAGAGTATGCGCGCCAAGGGTCTCAATGCAGTTTTGCGTGTGATCGAGCTGCGTGTAGGCAAGGCTCCTGCCGCTATCAGAGCAATGCTTGGAGCAGAAGACCAGCAGTTTGTTTTTCTCCAACGTGTCGCTCTGGTCGAAGGGGAGGCCATAGCTCTGCTCTCTTCCTACTTGCCAGCACGGCTCGTGCCAGGGTTGGAGAACAGAGACCTCAATGGCCAATCACTCTACAAAACGCTGGAAGAGCGCTACAGTATCGTGCTGGCACGAGCCGAAAGCACCATCGAAGTCGTGCGTTGTCGTGGTACTCAGTCAACTATCCTTGGCATTCCTCAGGGAACGCCAATGCTACAAGTGGAGGGTAAGACCTATGACGTAACAGACCAGTTCGTGGAATTTGCGCAGGTGCTCTATCGAGCCGACCGTTTCCGTTTTACTATTGAAAGTTTCCGGCGGGATGATCGCGTCTTGCACCTGATCGGCGCGCCGGACAGTGAGGAGGGCTTCTGATTATGGAAAAGGCTTCTTCAGCCATCGAAGGCAAAATGTTTCTGCGTAATGCGACCGGACTACGGCGTGAAGTGTCGCTGCTTGACGCTTTCATCATGAACACCTTCGGCATGAACATTGCCGTTGGTGCTGTTTTTTTGTTCCTGCAGGCCCCCGCGTTTTTCCCCAATGGCAACATGCTGGTTGCAGTGATTATCGGTACGCTCGTGATGGCGTTCACGCTCTTGTGGGTCTACTCGACCTTTGCGGCCGCCATGCCTCGCTCAGGCGGTGATTACGTATACGTCAGTCGTGCTTTACATCCTTTTTTCGGATGGTTGTTGGGATGGAGCCAGGGTATGTGGCTCATCTTCTTCTGGATCGGATTTAACGCCTGGTTTGCTCTGACCTTTGCCGTACCAATCGCGCTTACCACGATCGGGGCTGTTACCGGGCAAAGCGGCTGGATTGATTTCAGTAGCAATTTACTAGCTTCGTTTTCCATATTGGGGATCACTACGCAGTGGTGGGTCCTTCTCATCGGTCTGCTGATCAATATCGGTTTCGCCGTGCTGCTAATCCTGGGTGGCCATGGCAAAAGGTATTCTTTCTCTTTGCCGGTGGGAGTATCATCCTGGCGTTCCTGCTCCTGTTGTTTGGTGGCGGTCGTATCCCAGGGGCATGGGACAGCTTTGCCATTCAGCACAAGGGGCTGATGTTCAATCAAATAATCCCGGCAGCGGTGAAGAACGGCTATACCTTGCCTGGTGGCTTTAGCCTGGCCGATACGTTGCTCATGCTGCCCTGGGTGTTTTTCGTGGTGGGGTACGCGCAGGGATCTGCCCAGATCGGCGGCGAGGTCAAACATGCGGCGCGTTCGCAGTATTTCGCGATGGTCGGTGGAGTGTTGCTGAATGGAGCAATGCTGGCGCTGCTCGTGATCGTCTTTACGCAAGCCGTTGGCATAGACTGGATTGGCAGTGTTGGGTATCTCTCTATTAACAATCCTGCCCTGCTCAACTTGCCAGGCACCCTCTCACCGAGCTACAACTTCATCGTGAGTTTGCTTACTGGCAACGTGCTCGTTCCGCTGATCATTGGGATCGGCTTTGTGTTCTGGGCATTGTTGGGAACCCCCCTTTCCGAACTTCAGGCCACACGCTACATGTTGGCCTGGGCAGTTGATCGCATGGTTCCGGCACCGTTAGGTGATGTCAGCGAGCGTTTTCACTCTCCGGTCAAAGCTATCGTCTTCTGTACCGTGACTGGGACACTTGCACTGATTGCACTGTTAGCCTTTCCACAGGCTAGCCTACTCGGAGCTCTGCTGGCGCAGATCGCTGCCTTTATTCTGGTATCGATCGCCGGGATTGTTTTCCCCTTTCGACTGCGACACGTGTGGGAATCAGCAGGCGGCCACAGGCTTTTTGGTATTCCAACTGTCACACTTGCCGGAATAGGCGGGGTGATTGTCCTCGGTAGTCTCATGCTGATGTTCATCTTTAACAGCACGATCAATACAAATTTCGGAGTGACAGCAAGACTGTCACTCTCATTCATGATCGGAGTGATCGTGGTAGGGATCATCTGGTATATTGCTGCCTACTTCTTGAATCGCAACCAGGGCGTTGATATCAGTCTAGCCTATCGTGAGATTCCACCTGAATAAGACTCGACACATGGAGATGGATACGAAGGAGTAAAACGAGACGTAAATGGTACCTACAACTCGCCCACGAGTGATCGTGGTAGGCAACCTGACTATCGACGATGTGGTACTGCCAGATGGTACAACTCACATGTCCAGTGTAGGAGGCAATAGCCTGTATACTGCACTTGGTGTACGATTCTGGCAGCCCAGTGTAGGTTTGGTAACGCGCAGGGGTGATGATTTTCCACAAGACCTTACGGCCATGCTCAACTCCCTCGGTGTTTCAGCCGATGGGGTAGTTGACATTCCGGGACCTACCGTTCGCAACTGGGTAGTGTATGAGACCAACGGCGATCGACACTGGATCTACCGCACGCCGAAAGAGCGTTCACGGGAGGTGGCTGTACAGGCAGGTGACCTACCAGTCGCGTGGCTGGAAGTGGAACCCCCGCCTGTCGTGCATATTACAGCCATGCCGTTGGACGCGGCAGAAGCTATCGTAGACAGGATACGGAAAATCAGTCCTCACGCTATCATAACACTGGACACCCATGAGGATTATGTTGTCGACTACCGGCAGCGATTGCGAGCACTGGCAGGAAGGGTAGATGCCTTCCTGCCAAGCCGCTCGGAGTTAGCAGACCTGGTGGGATATGACGAACCGCTCCGCGCTCTTTCAGAGCTCTCGAGCCTTCTTACACCGATCATCGTGATCAAAATGGGAGCAGAAGGTGTGCTAGCCTGGGAAAAAGCCACGGGGACATTGCATGCGGTCGGTGTAGGCCCGGGACCGGTGGTCGATGTGACCGGAGCTGGTGATGCATTTTGCGGTGGATTTGCTGCCGGATTGTCTTTAGGATATAGCTCGGTAGAAGCAGCTCAACGTGGCACCATTTCTGCCTCCTTTGCGGTTGCAGGCTTCAGTTCCATGTACCTGACTCGTGTTGATCCTACCGAAGCGCAGACTCGCATCCTAAGAGATCCTCCAATCGTTCGTCTCTTACCTCTACCCACTCGTCTCTCAGAAGTCAAGGTTCCAGGAGCGGATCGAGGAATCAGTAGCGCAGTTGATATGATGCGCGAAGAAATCGCTCTGATCCCAAAGCTGCTGGCAGAACAGCATGAGGCGCTAGCCGAACCGCTCGGTATGCTGGCCCAGGGGCTACATGACGGCGGCATCGAACATCTGTACCTTGTCGGGTGCGGGGATTCGGCCTTTGCGGGTGCAGCAACCGTTCTCGCCTTCCAGAAACATGCTGGCATTCGTGCGGAAGGGATACATGCGCTTGAAATGGCTCGCTATCGCGTGCGCTACCTGCCAGGACGCAGCACTGTAGTATGTATCTCCTTTTCCGGTAGGGTTGGCAGAACCATCGAGGCGGCGAAACAAGCGCGGAGATTTGGCCACCGGGTACTTGTCATTACAGGCAATCCGGAATCGCCATTAGCGAAGGAAGCGACCGATGTCGTTGTGCTGTCTGTCCCGACGTTGGGGTATTCGCCCGGAACAAGCACATACCTTGCCATGCTAGCCGCGCTGCTTGATCTCGCAGTTGCCTGGGGCAATGTACGTGGAGTCGATACTGCCAGAGTGCATGCACTGCTGAGGAATGTCCCCGGTCTTGCCGAACAGACACTTAAAGCGGCGAATGAGCCTGCACAACGAGTGGCGGAACAGTTTGGCAGGCATGATTGGGTGACTTTTCTGGGTGCCGGGCCTAACCTGGCATCAGCCCACTTCGGGGCTGCTAAATTATTCGAGGGGCCGCAGAAGCTGGGTGTGGCCACCAACATCGAAGAGTGGGCGCACGAGGAGTATTT
>WNFE01003360.1_pt1 | contig 11901 bp, 8 predicted proteins | sample 5400451 | NCBI WGS metagenome assembly WNFE01 (sample SAMN13153344, study PRJNA577476) | soil metagenome | isolation source: 200 cm saprolite under Douglas fir tree site 2 hole 2 | place: USA:California | collected 2015-04-18
AGGGCGAAACCGGAAAACTCGAAGTTATCTTCGAGGAGCCCGCGGAGGCCAAGTTTGTGATTTCCCCCAACACGCCCGTCCGCGAAATCTGGATTTCCGCGCTCTCCACCAGCTTCAAGCTCGGCTGGAATGATTCGCGCAACTCCTTCGTCTTGGAAAAAACCGGCGAAGACCTTTACGCGGTCATGAGCCGCGTCATCTCTCAGCAGCTCGGCGCCCCGGTGAACCTGTGAAATCCTTTGCAACCATCTTGTTTGTCTGCCTGCTCGCGGCGGGCGTCGCGTTCTCGCCCGCGGCAATCTCGCAGATTCCCTCGGGCCGCGAGGTGGTGAAACCTGAAACTTATGTCTCGCTCGATCCCGTGGGCCGCGGGAGTTCGGCGCAAATCGCCGTCGTCATGAAAATCCGCCCGGGCTTCCACGTCAACGCCCGCGAAAAATCGGAAGACTACCTCATCGCCACCGATCTCAAAGCCGAACTCCCCGCCGGCTTCAGCGCCGGCGAAGCGGTCTATCCCAGGGGCAAACTCGAAAAATTCGCGTTTTCCAAGACGCCGCTGAACGTGTATCAAGGCACGGTGACTCTGCGCATGCCCGTCACGGCGTTGGCCAATGCTCCGCTTGGCCCGCAGCACATTCCGCTGAAGCTCCGTTATCAGGCCTGCAACACGGAGATCTGCCTCCCTCCGGTCACCCTCGCCCTCGACGTGGCCCTCAACGTCGCCGCCTCGGCCTCCGACTCCAGGCCCGCCCACGCGGAAATTTTCCGCTCCAACGGCGCTAAGCCATGAGTTTTTCGGAACCCGGGGCGAAACCAGTCCGCCTGAACTTTAGCGGGACTTTTGTGTCACGTCGCCGAGAAATATCGGAAGGACCGCTTCGCCACCAGGCGTTATAGGGTTGCGGATTTTCGGAGCGCGGAACGGAGAATGGCTCTAGGCTCTGCCGAAACCAGCCGCGGCATCGCGCAGGCGCCGCACCACGCGTTGCTGGCCGAGCGCCACCATGGTATCGAAGAGCGGCGGGGCTACCGCCTGACCGACGATCGCCACGCGCGTGGCGTTGATCAGCAAGCCGGCTTTCACGCCCGCGGCTTCCGCGACCGCGCGGGTGGCGTGGTCGCAGGCATCGTGGTTCCATTCCGTGAGGGCCGCGAGCGTCTCCGCGAGCTTCGCAAGTAGCTCCGGCACTTTCGCATCTTTCCAGAATTTTTCTATTGCTGCCGCGTCGCGTGGGAAATCGTCGCTGAAAAATGCCCGCGACCACGCCGAAAAATCCGGGAGCAGGCGAATCCGCGGCCGCAGCAGGTCCACCGTCTTCGCGAACCACGCGTGGTTTCTTCCGTCCGGACCGGGGGCGGCGCCCGCGGCCCACTCCGGCCGCCACAAACCGCTGCGCCGCAGTTCTTTTTCCACTTCCGGCAACAAGTCTTCGATCGGAAGTTTTTGCAGATACTGTGTGTTGAACCACTCGAGTTTCGGGCGATCGAAAACGGCATTCGTGCGGCTCACGCCCTCGAGCGAAAACTTTTCCAATAAATCCTTGGTCCGCAAATATTCTTCGTCGCCTCCGGCCGACCAGCCCAGCAGCGCGAGGAAATTCCGGAACGCCTCTGGCAGGAATCCCTCCGCGCGGTACATGTTTACGTCGGTCGCGCCGTGACGCTTCGAAAGCCGCTTCTTATCCGCGCCGAGTATCAGCGGCACGTGCGCAAACACGGGCGGCGGCGCTCCCAGCGCGCGGTACAGCAGCACCTGCTTGGGGGTATTGGAAATGTGGTCGGCGCCGCGAATCACGTGCGTGATGCGCATGTCGATGTCGTCGACGACCACGCCCAACTGATACATGGACTGGCCGAATTCCTGGTCATTCCTGCCCGAGCGCAGCAGGACAAAATCCTCGATTTCGTCATTGGCAAATTCGCTCTCTCCGTACACGGCGTCAACGAATCGCGTCGTTCCGCCCAACGGCACTCTAAATCGAATCGCGGGTTTCTCCGCCGGCGTGGAGGGTTTCCCGTCGCGGCAGGAGCAGCGTGTCACGCGCCGCGGCCCGCCCCCTCTCGGCTCATCGTCCTGAGCCGGTTCCGCGTGGTCCCCGCCCACATATTTTTCCGCCGGGCAATAACAAAGAAAGGCGCTGCCGTTGGCCAAGCACTTTTTCGCCGCCGCTTGATACAAACCGGTTCTCTGCGACTGGTAAAACGGGCCTTCATCCCAGTCCACACCCAGCCACCGCAAACCATCCAAAATGCCCTGAACCAATTCCGGCTTGTTGCGCTCGACGTCGGTATCCTCGACGCGCAAGATCATCCTTCCGCGCTGGTGGCGCGCGAAAAGCCAGTTGAAAAGCGCGGTGCGCGCGCCGCCGACGTGCAAATAGCCGGTGGGAGAGGGGGCAAATCGCACCCGCACGCTCTGCCCGTTGCTGGCAGGGTCATTCATCGTCCAGGCCGTCTTTCCGTTCGAATTGAAACCCACAGTCTAACGAAGAGCCTTGCATCCGTCCAACCGGCGATTCACCGCCAAGAATGACGAAGCAGCGCATCCCCGGCGGAACTGAATTTATCGCTCCCTCCGGTGCTGTCGTTTTGGCCACCAGTACCGCGGTACGCTTGCCTCCGGAAATTTACGTAATCCATAATCACGAGTACTTTGTTTTGAGTGCAGGCGTGAGTTCCTTGCGTCGGCGAAGGACTGTCCCCGCACACGGAAAGAGACGAAATTGCGGGCGCACATCGGATCGAGAGATGTGCCATTCTTGTGCGTAGCGAAGCGCCGTCCGTGACTCGGACGGAGAATCGATTGCGGTCTGGATGCTTCAGAATTTCATTTCGCTGGCGCTGCTCATTGCCACCATTCTGGTGGCCGGCTTCTTTGCTTACATCTACAGCATCAAACGCCAGGCCTATCAGATCCTCTGGACCGCCGCCTGGACGGTGTTCGGGCTTCATTATCTGGGGCCGGCATTCGGTCCACTGACACTTTCCGATCCGCTGCAGAGTGCCATGAATCACTGGCTGTACGCGCTTTCGGGCTTGCTCTTTTTCCTCGGCGCGCAGATTTACTCCCGGCGGAAAGCGTGGAAAACTCCCGCGATTGTGTTGGGGGTACTTTTCGGGTTGTGGTCCGCGGCAAACGCCGTCAACGTCATTTCCGTTTCCCCGGTGATCGCCTCTTCGCTGGTGTACATCGGGGTTGCAGTGGTGTTCTGGCAGGAAAGCCAACGGCAAGAAACACTCGCCGACCGGCTTCTGGGACTCTCCTTCGCATCCTGGGGCGTGTTGTGGATCGCCATGCAGGTGCTGAACGCGACGCCGGAACTTCAGGGCGCGGGAATGAACGTGGTTGCAGCGGCTCCTTGCGCTTTTGTGGCCATGCTGATGGTCATGGCGCTCTACGAAGAAGAAAAGCGGCGCATCGAGCGCAACATGCTCGCGCTTTCGAATCTCAATCTGGCCACGTCCAGTTTTGTCGGCGGCGAGATCCAGCGCATGCTCTCGCAGGCCTTGGACCGCGTGCTCGGCGTGGTGCGCCTGCCTGCCGGAGCACTGTTTCTGCATCACGGAGACCCACAAGGACCGACTTCCGTCGTGGCGGTCGGCTTGGGTGAGGATTTCTGCCGGGCGGCGCAGGAAGAAGGGCTGGACGACTATCTTGTCGGGCTGGTGGCACGCCTCGGCGGCCTCCTTGGATTCCGGGACCTCCGCGATGACTCGCTTTCGGCGCTGGAAAAAGAACAAGCAATCCGGCGGTTTCGCGAACTGGCACTCGCGCAGGGGCTGCGAAGCGTCGTGGCCATCAGCCTGCAAGCCAAAGAACAAGCATTCGGTGTACTGCTGCTGGGCACGCCGGACAGCCGGCGATTCACCCCCGCGGAGCTCCGGCTGCTTCTCGCGCTGGGCCACCAGATCGGCATGGCCGTGGAGAACAGCTTCCTGATTCAGCAGACTTCGCGGCGCTCCGAAGAACTACACGTACTGAACGAAATCGGCCGCGCGCTCAGCTCCACGCTGAACAAGGAAGACCTGCTGTGCAAAATCTGGGAGGAACTCCGCCGGCTTTTCGACGCCGAGAATTTTTACATTGCCGAACTTGATCCGCTTCGCGACGAAATGGTTTTCGATCTGGAGATGAACAGCGGCCAGCGCATGCCCAAGCGCACGCGGGCGGCGGCCAATCACGTCACGGAATACATCATTCGCACACGGCAGCCGGTGCTGATCCGCGACAATTTTGTGGCGGAGATGAAGAAGCTGGGCGTCGAACCCATCCGCAATAAGGGGTGTTTCTGCGGAGTGCCGCTGGTGGCCTACGACCACGCCATCGGCGCCATGGCGGTCTTTTCGGACCACGAGCGCACCTTCGACGAAGGACACCTCGAGCTTCTGCGCGTGCTGGCCAGCGAAGCAAGCATCGCGATTGAAAACGCCCGGCTCTTCCACGAAGAGCGCACGAAGGCGCGCCACCTCTCGCTGCTCAACACCATTTCGCGAAACGCCATCGCCACGCTCAATCCCGACGAAATGCTGGCAAAAATCGCGGAGCAACTGGAAGCGGGGCTCACCTACGACCACATCGGCATCGGGGTCCTGGAATACACAACGCGCGAAATTATCGTGCAGGCGGAAGCCGGGAAGAGGCGCGGAGCGCTCGGCCAGCGTATCCCGCTAGGGGCCGGCCTGATCGGGCACGTGGCGCGCAATGGCCACGTGGCGGCATTTCGCGCCGCGTCGCCGGCGGACAGCGCACTGAAACCCCTTTTGCCCGACTCCGTGGCGGCGATCGCTTTGCCGGTCTTTTATGCCGAGCAGCTTCACGGCATTCTATACGTCGAATCGTCCAGTCCGTCCGATTTCTCCGAGGAAGAAATATTACTGCTGCGGACGCTGGCCGACCTGATTGCCGGCGCGCTGCACAACGCACTCTCTTTCCAAAAAGCCCAGGAACAGGCCATCACCGACGGTCTCACGGGGGTCAAGACGCATCGCTTTTTCATGGAAGGGCTGTCGGCGGAATGGAAGCGTTCGACGCGGGCGGGCCGCGCTTTCGCGCTGGTGCTCATGGACCTCGACCGCTTCAAGTTCGTCAACGATTTCTACGGACACCTCGAAGGGGACCTGGTGCTGCAGCGCGTCGGGCACATTCTGGAAACCAATTGCCGGCGCTCCGATGTGGTCGCGCGGTACGGCGGGGACGAGTTCGTGATCCTGATGCCGGAAACCAACATGGAGCATGCGCGGCAACTGGCGAACAAGCTCCGGGGCTGGGTTTCCGCGGATCCGCTTCTCCGCGAAAAAAATATCAGCGCCAGCTTCGGGATTGCCTGCTATCCGCTTCACGGCTCTTCGCCGCAGGAACTGATCCAGGTGGCGGACGCTTCGATGTATCTTTCGAAGCATCAGGGCGGAAACACGGTTTCCACCGCGGATCATTTCGACCCCACCGAAGCGAAAAAATGGAAGCGCGATGTCCTGGAAGCATATCTCGGGGTCACGCTCAAACGACTCTTTTCCACCGGCCCCGAGGCGTTTGAAGAGATTTATCAGCGGCTTGCGCAATTCACGGAATCTCTCGCGGCCACGCAAGATGGAAACGGCAAGCCAGCGGTGGCCGAGGCGCGAGGCCCGGAAGCGCTGCCGCAAGCGGTGCTCGACACGGTCACGTCGCTGGCTTTCGCAATCGACGCAAAGGACCATTACACTCAGGGTCACTCGCAGAAAGTTGCCGCGTACGCCGCGCTTATCGCCGAAGCCATGGGACTGGACGATACCGAAGTCGAAGAGATCCGCCTGGGGGCAGTGCTTCACGACATCGGTAAAGTCGGCATCCCGGAAAACATATTGAACAAGAACGGACCGCTCAATCCCGAAGAGTGGGAAACGATGAAATCCCACGTGGTCTTCGGGGCCAAGATCCTCGACCCGCTCACGCCGCTGGGACATATCCGGGAGATGGTTTTGCACCATCACGAATTTTTCGACGGCTCCGGTTACCCGAAGTCGTTGACGGGTGAAAATATTCCTCTGGGCGCACGGATCATCGCCATCGCCGACGCTTACGACACGATCACGAGCGACCGCACGTACAAGAAGGCGCGCAACGCTTTCGAGGCTCTCGCCGAAATCGAACGCTGCGCCAACGCTCAATTTGACGGCACGATCGTGGAATTGTTTGTTCGAACCATGCGCGCCATGCCGAACCCGATCATCGAAGTGGCCTCGGCCACCACCTCCCGCAACCCGTAAGCAGCTGATTGGGGCAGCGTCTGCTTGCCCTTTGCTCTTCTATGGGAGTTCCGGACCAGGATCCAGGGCCGAATTAACCGATAACTCCCATACCGATCTTCCTTCAACCATCGCTGTACTTCTTTCTCCACGGAAAAACCCGCCGCAGGGTTTTCTGCAAATCTCGCGTCCAACGCGAAAGCATGAGTTCTCACCAACGCCACGATTCAGATGCATGTGGCAAGCGCACGCCGGATGAAGCGATTAAGGTATTCCGCGGGCAGATTGCGAACGGCTGCGGAATCGAGCGGAGCCCAGCTCGTGTTTGCAGCTTCAGGGACGGCAAGAAAAGTGCTTTTCGATCGCCGCGGTGACCATCGGCCAAAGCCGCGGGAGTTGCGTGCGGATCGGGTCCATGCGCGCCAACACCTGCTCGCGGCTGAGATTGTAAATTCGCCAGGTACCGCCCGCGGTGGCCACATTCTGCAGGAAGGGCTGGAGGCGATCAATGGCGTGGGCCAGCCGAGCCTCGGGAGTATTCTGCTCTTCGAACTCTTCCCAGAGCTGGCGCACTTCCCGGCAAAGATCCGCGGGGAGAAGGCCAAACAGGCGTCCGGCGGCGCGTTTTTCGCGCTCCGGCCTGGTGGCATTCCCGGCCGAGTCATAGGCGAAGGTGTCGTCGGCATCAATCTCCACGAGATCATGCACGGTGACCATCTTCAGAACGCGGAGCAGATTCACCGGGCCGGCCGCGTACTCCACGAGCACCAAAGCAGTCAGAGCCAGGTGCCAGGAATGCTCGGCGGAATTCTCCCGCCGCGAGCCGTCCGTAAGGAGAGTGCGCCGCAGAACGTTTTTCAATTTATCCGCTTCGACGAGAAAACGAATCTGCTCGGCGAGCCGGTCAGAAGTCATTCCGGGATCCTCGCACAGAGGGAGGTTTGCCCTTATCGAACTTCCAGCTCCACGTCCTTGATCGGCAAATCCCAATGCGCCTCCAAAATTTCAAACCGCCGTTGCTCTTCCTTCTTAAAGGTTTCCTGATCCGGAAAAAGCTGATGGAGGAGCGCAGCGGCGTCAAAATTGTCGTTGGCAAGGGCTGCGTTCTTGAACGCGATGGTCACGCGGTAGTCCCAGCGGCCGTCTTCCGTGGCGTGATAGCGCGGGGCGACCAGCGTCACCTGCAAAATGCGGCCCAACTCCATCTCTTTCTTCAGCACCGGGTAGTGGTTCTTCTTGAAGAGTGTGAGGAATTCATCGGCGTGGCCCCACTTCGCCTTGTAGTAGTACTCCACGACGAAAGGTTGTTCTTTTCCCTGGGCGGCGGCCGCGCTCTGCTGCGCGCCCAGGCGGCCGATGTCCGGCCAAAGCAGCACGGTCAATCCCACCGCAGCGATCGTCAGGCCTTGAATTACGCGTGAAGCTCGGATTCGCATTTAAGATCTCCCCTTTGCTTGCCAGATCGAAGTGCAGCTTAAACCATGCAATCTAAACCAAAAAGAGAAGTAATGCGAATCAGAAGGTTCGCGGCTCGTCCCTAATCCGCGCTCCTGTTATGCTGAGTCCAGGAGGCGGCATGCAAACTGCATTTGTAAAGTGGATCGGCGCACAGAAATTCACGGCCACGAGCCCTTCCGGACACAGCATTACGCTGGATTCCGACCGCGAGTCGAACAAAGCGCCCGGCCCGATGGAACTTGTGCTGATGGCCCTGGGCGCCTGCACGGCCACGGATATCGTGATCATCCTGGAGAAGAAGCGGCAGAAACTTGCGTCGCTGGAAGTGGTCTGTTCGGGGGAGCGCGCCGCGGAGCCGCCGACGGTTTGGACCAAGCTCGAAATTCTGTACCGCCTGCAGGGGCAGCTCGATGATGCCGCGGTTAAGCAGGCCATTCAATTGAGCGAAGAAAAATACTGCTCGGTCGCGGCGATGCTGAGAAAGACCGCCGCTCTATCCTGGCGCTACGAAATCGTTCCATCGTCCCGGCTGTGACGGAGGTTACAGCCGGACGTCAGGACGAGGCGCGGAACCCGGGAGATTTCCTTCCTTAGTTGATTGCTTTCCCTGTTGTCTCTATCCGCCAGCGCCAATTTACTCTTGCGTGAAGTCATCCGGAACGGTATACAAAAGCATCTTAGATGGGCCCTGTGAACCGGATTCTTCTGGGGATTGTGATTCTGGCTGCTACGGCGGCGCGTGCCGACGCGCAGACCCCTGCGCCACCGCCTAATCATGCGGTAGAGATTCCACGGTCGAAGATTCCCCGCGTGCAGCGCGCTCCCACACTGGAAGATTTCCTCGAAAATCGTCCGCGCGAAGCGGAACTGACCGTAAGCGACTTTCGCCAGTACACTCCGGGCGACGGCACGCCCGCATCGGAAACCACAACCGCTTATCTCTCCTTTGACAGAAAGAATCTGTACGTGGCGTTCGTTTGCCGGGATGAAAGCGGACAAGTTCGCGCGCATCTATCGAAGCGCGAGGACTTCGATCGGGATGACGGCGTGGGGGTGCTGCTGGACACTTTTCGGGATTTGCACCGCGCGTATGATTTTTTTTCGAATCCGCTCGGCGTGCAAACGGATGCGATCTACACCGAGGGCCAGGGTTACGACTACAGCTTCGACACGCTGTGGTACACCGCGGGCCGCGTCACCAAGGACGGCTACCTTGTTTTCTTTTCCATTCCTTTCAAGAGCTTGCGCTTTTCACATGATGCGAAACAGACCTGGGGGGTGGCACTCTACCGTCAGATACTGCGCAAGAACGAAACTGACTCCTGGCCGTACCTGACGCAGCGCGTGGAGGGGTTGACACAGCAATTCGCGCCTGTGGGCGGGCTGGAAAATGTCTCGCCGGGCCGCAACATTCAGCTCATTCCTTACGGACTGCTGGCCAGCAATCACTTTCTCAATCAGCCGAGTACCGGAGCGCCGCCCGGGTTCCTTGATCATTTTGAGCATCGCGCCGGTCTCGACGCAAAATTCGTGGCCCGGGATGCGCTGACCTTCGACATCACTCTGAATCCCGATTTCAGCCAGGTGGAAACCGACGACCCGCAAGTGACTATCAACCAGCGGTTCGCGGTTTTTTTCCCGGAAAAGCGCCCGTTCTTTATTGAAAATGCCGGTTTCTTCAGCACTCCGATCGATCTTTTCTTTTCGCGGCAGATCGCCGACCCGCAATTTGGCGGGCGCATGAGCGGGAAGCTCGGGCAGTGGACGCTCGGAGCGCTGGTGATCGACGACCAGCAGCCCGGCCAGGGTATTACCAGCGGCCGATACCGCACGCGTGCCGCGGATGGAGTGGTGCGCGTCACGCGGGAGTTCGGCAATCAGTCGTACGTTGGCGGCTTTTTTTCGAGCCGCGATTTCGCGGACACGAGCAATCGCGTGGCTTCCCTGGACGCGCGGCTGAAATTTTCGAAAAACTGGGTCGTCGATTTTCAGGGGGTGCACAGCTGGACGCGCCAGGATCTCCGAGCGGAACGGCATTGCCTTTCGTTTGCATCGAGTGACCCGAGTGTCGGTTCACAGCAGGGCAATGCGCTGTGGACGGACGCTTCGTACAGCGGCCGCCATTTCAATTTCTCCGCCAACTACAACGACTTCTCGCCCAATTTCTGCACGGAACTAGGATTCGTCAATCGCATCGACATCCGGCAGAACAATGCCAACGGCAGCTATTTCTGGAGGCCCAAGAAACGCAGAATCGTTGATTTTGGCCCCACGTTCAGCGAGACGGTGGATTGGAATCACGCGGGGGTTCTGCAGGACTGGATCGCCGCCATCGGCTTTCAGGTCGATCTGACGAAGCAGACGACCCTCAGCATCAGCCGGGGAGAAGCCTACGAACTGTTTGACAATATCAATTTCCGGAAGCACAGCACCTCCGTTCTTTTTTCCACGCAGCCTTACAAATGGGTCTCCTTCTCCACGCGCTACACGCAGGGGATCGGGGAGAACTTTTTCCCGGCCACGACGCTCCTACCGTTTCTGGGGAGCACCAAGCGGGTAAATTTCGGGTTTACGCTGCGTCCTTCCGCGCGATTCCGGTTTGACGAGACGCTGATTTACTCCCAACTGGGGGTGCGAGACGGCTGGGTGACGCCGCCCTTTTCGCCCGGGCAGAGCGTCTTCAACAACTACCTGAACCGTGCGAAGCTGAATTACCAGTTCACCCGGGAGTTGTCGCTGCGGTTGATTCTGGACTACAACGCCACGATCGCGAATACGAACCTCTTCAATCTGCAGAGCAGCCTGGGCGGCTCCGACAGCGGACCCTTGGCGCCGACAAAACGATTCACCACCGATGTGCTCTTGACCTATTTGCTGCATCCCGGCACGGCCGTTTATCTGGGATACAACAACGGTTTCAGCGACCTTATTCTGCGTCCCGGACCGCCGCCTTCTGTTGCCGCACAGGGAGCGCCGAACAATTCGACCAGCCGTCTTTTCTTCGTCAAGGTGAGTTACCTGCTGCGGTACTGAAGCGGGCGAGGCTGCGCCTTGTAACGCCACGGCGCAATCGCATAAAATTCAGATTCTTTTGTTCCGGGAAGCAATTCGCGAGGAGAGTCATGTCCCACCGCATCGCGGCAAAGATTACGGGTGTAGCCGGGTATGTTCCGCCGAAGGTGATGACCAACGCGGATTTCGAGAAAATCGTGGAAACCAGCGACGAATGGATCCGCACGCGGACGGGCATCCGGGAGCGGCATGTCGTCGAAAAGGGCGCGGCAACATCGCACATGGCGGCGGAAGCGGCCGAGGCAGTGCTGGCACAAACCAAGACGGATCCCGCCGACATCGATCTGATCGTGCTCGCCAGCGTCACTCCGGATATGTTTTTTCCCGCGAGCGCCTGCCTGGTGCAGAATCGCATCGGAGCGAAGAAAGCCTGGGGCTTCGACCTGTCCGCGGCATGCTCAGGTTTTGCTTACGCGCTGACGGTGGGCGCGCAATTCGTCGGGGCGGGCACACACCAAAAAGTGCTGGTCATCGGAAGCGACACGATGACCTCCATTCTGGATTACCAGGACCGCGCGACGTGCGTGCTCTTCGGCGACGGCGCAGGCGCCGCACTGCTCGAGCCCGCGGGTGCAAACGACGGGATCCTCGATTTCGAGCATGACGTGGATGGCTCGGGAGGGGACTTTCTGTACATGCCCGGAGGCGGGTCGCTCCATCCAGCAAGCCAGGAAACGGTCGAGAAGCGCATGCACTATGTGCATCAGGCAGGCTCGCAGGTGTTCAAATACGCGGTGCGGCGGATGGCGGAAACGGCGGTGCAACTGCTGGAAAGGAATGGTTTTTCGACGAAGGATCTCGCGCTGCTCGTGCCCCACCAGGCCAACCTCCGCATCATTCGCGCCACGCAAGAGCGGCTCGGTGTGGATGATTCGAAAGTGATAGTGAACATCGACCGCTACGGGAACACCACGGCGGGCACAATTCCGCTTGGATTGCGGGATGCGGTGGCGCAAGGGCGCCTGCACAAGGGCGACCTGGTGCTCCTTGTCGCCGTGGGCGCGGGATATACGACAGGCGGCGTGTTGCTGCGCTGGGCGTATTAGCAGCAGAACGTCGCGGAAGCAAACTTCTCGAAAAGAACTTTTACGTCACCGCTTTTCACACCAAAAAAGTGAGGGCGCCTGCAGTGGAACAATTGCAGGC
>WNFE01003362.1_pt1 | contig 11898 bp, 8 predicted proteins | sample 5400451 | NCBI WGS metagenome assembly WNFE01 (sample SAMN13153344, study PRJNA577476) | soil metagenome | isolation source: 200 cm saprolite under Douglas fir tree site 2 hole 2 | place: USA:California | collected 2015-04-18
GTGCGGCGGCAGAGAATCTGAATCACGCGCTCCAGTTCGCCTTCGCGTCCCACCAGCGGATCGAGCTGATTGTCCATGGCGGCCTGGGTCAGGTCGCGGGAAAACTCGCTGAGCAACGAAGATTCGCGCTGGCGCTGGGGCTGCGATTTCTCCTGGCTGCTGCGCGCCAGTTCCTCGCGGATAGTGGAAAGCCGCAGACCGCGCTCGTGCAGAATCTCGGCGGCAAAGCACTTTTCTTCTCTTAGTAAACCCAGGAGCAAATGCTCGGTGCCAATGTGCTTGTGCGAAAGCCGTTCCGCTTCTTCCGCGGCGTAGGCCAGAACCCTTTTGCATTCGTTGCTGAGCGGGAGGTCAACCGAAGTCGAGACCTTCTCCCGGATTGTGGTGTGTCCTTCGATCTGCTTGCGGATGGATTCGACCGAAGCATGCGAACGCAGGAATCGGTTGGTCAGGGCTTTGTCTTCGCGCAAAAGTCCCAGCAGCAGGTGCTCAGTCTCAATATAAGGAGACCCGAACTGGCTGGCTTCATAGCGCGCAAAAAAGATCACGCGCCTTGCTTTTTCCGTATAACGTTCAAACATAAAGCCCTACCCCCTTGGCTCTCCCAGGGACCCCAATCATGTGCTTGCGGCCGCCCCCTGGGAAACCATTGGCCCCAAGATCATTATGCAATCAAGCTGCCACCGCGTCTATGGCCCGTAAGCGCCGTTTCGAACCTGGTCTTGTTACCCGGTTCGATTACTAAAGAAACCTGACCCGAACTCACGGCGAACATTTGCAGCGCGTTACAGATCCTTGGCCCATTCTCCATTTCGGCACGTTTGCCGGAAGTTTGTCAATTCCCGTCACCTGCCTGGCCAGAAAGCGTCTCCGGCGCCACCTCCTCTATGCGCCCGCGTTGCAATCGCAGCACCCGGTGGCAGCGACGTGCGAAGGCAAGATTGTGGGTGGCAATGAGAGAGGTTAGCTGGTAGTCGCGATGTAACCGGGCAATCAATTCAAAAACCGAGTCCGCCGTCCGGCTGTCGAGATCTCCGGTTGGCTCATCCGCCAGCAAAAGCTTGGGCTGGGTGATGAGCGCCCGGGCCAGGGCCACTCGCTGCTGTTCGCCGCCGGAAAGTTCACCCGCGCGGTGATGCGAGCGCTTCTCCAGACCCACCTCGTACAGCCATCGCGAAGCTTCTCCCTCCGCTTTCTGCTGGGGAAGACCCCGGAGCAGAAGCGGCATGGCCACGTTTTCCAGTGCCGTAAATTCCGGCAGCAGGTAGTGGAACTGCCAGACGAAACCGAGCTCATGGTTTCGGAACCCGGCCGCGTCGTCTTCTGAAAGCGAACTCAATCGCAATTGGGCGCAGTATACGTCACCTGCGGAAGCACGATCAAGAGCGCCCAGGATGTGTAACAAGGTACTCTTGCCCGAGCCCGACTCTCCCACGATCGCCAGCAACTCTCCCCTGGCCACCTGGAATGACAAGTTTTCAAAGAGCACCAGATCCGATTCGCCGGAACGGAAAACCTTCTTGAGGCCTTCCACGCGAAGAATCATTTCCCGCTCTGTTAGATGCAAAACCCCGGCTCCTCGGCTCAAGTGAGGGCGCTTTTGGCCTTCAGTTCCTAGCTTTCAGCTAGCGCCTATCAGCTTCCGCAAACCCGATCCCTCAAGGCTCAAGGCCGTTTAGGATAACAATTCATCCAGGTATGCAACCCCCATTAAAACATGAACCCCGAGCCGGATACCGTTGCTTCCTTATGAGAACTTCATCGGCAACTCTAAGCCTAATCTAAAGTAAATACGATATGACCTTGGTCACAACTGGCAATCGGATGGAACGATGGAACGCCGATGCTGTAGAGTGCCCCCGCTCCCAGGGTCATTCATAGCGCAACGCTTCAGCGGGAAGAATACGCGCCGCCGACCAGGATGGGTAAAGTGTAGCAACCAGAGAAATTCCGATGGCTACTAACGCCACCAGCGCGCCATCGCTCGCGCGCGGAGCAAAGGGCACGTAGTCAATTGAATAGACTTCGGGCGCAAGCGACAGTAGGTGGTAATGTCCGCCAGCCCACGAAAGCGTGTAGCCGAGCACTAGCCCGATGGCGGTGCCGACCAAGCCGATCAGTAACCCTTGCGTGATAAACAGGCGGCGTATCTGGGATTTGCGCGTGCCCATGGACATGAGGACCGCGATGTCGCGCGTTTTTTCCATGACCATCATGGTGAGCGAGATCAGAATATTCAGCGCCGCCACGAAAACGATCAGGCCGATGGTAATGAAAGTCACCAGCCTTTCCAGTCGAAGGGCGCGAAACAGAGCCTTGTTCTGCTCCATCCAGTTGGTGGCCATGAAGCCTTTGCCGGCGGCCTTTTCGAGCTCCTGCGAAATCTGGCCCGCCTGATAAATGTCATCCACCTTGAACTCAAGCACCGTAATCTGATCGCCCAAGCCTTCCAGTTGTTGCGTGTCGGCTAGACGAGTAAATGCCCACGAACTGTCGTAGTCAAAAAACCCGGAGTTAAAAATCCCCACCACGCGGAAGCGGATGTATTTCGGAACCAATCCAAACGGCGTAAGTTCGCCCTGCGGACTGGTAACCAGGACAACCGAATTCAGGGTAGCTCCCAGGTCCTCGGCAATGTCTTTGCCGAGAACAATCGGTGGCATCGAAGCCACACGTTCCTGAACCGAATTCATCGCGTCGGGAGATTCGGCGCCCGTGTGGGGAAGGGTCTCTGACCCGCCCTGGCCGGGTCGAAGACCCGACTGCAAGTCTGTCCCCTCATCCAAAGCATCCATCGAACCGATCTTCACTGTATTCAACAAATCGCTGACCTTGTGCTCGTAGGCAGGAATCATCCCTTTCAACACAGCTCCGCGTGCCCGCGGTCCGCGCGAAATCAATACCTGCTCGTAAATCGCCGGCGCGGTAGCAACTACGTGAGGTTGCCTTGACAAACGGTCCATTAGCGGACGCCAGTCCTTGATCCCATCGCTCTCAATGCGCAGAAGATTGATGTGCGAGGTCGAGCCTAGCAAGCGATTCTGCAGATCCTGGCGAAATCCGTTATTGATGGCAAGGGCGACAACCAGCGAGGCCACCCCGGCAGCAACTCCCGCGATCGAGATCCCGGTGATGACTCCAATCACAGCCTGCCGCCGTTTGGCGCGGAGGTAGCGAGTCGCGATGAAGAGTTCAAATTTCAACAGCAGATCCCTCGCGGCGCCCGGCATTTCGGCGCGCGGCTCGGACGCCGCGCAACCGCCTCAAGTTCAAAGCGCATGAAAGAAGCTATCAGCTTTCGGCCGTCAGCTGTCAGCCGAAATTCGATTATAGCGATGACATCGGGAAAGCTAGGCGCTGGAGGTTATTGGCGTTGCGACTCCGTTTCAGCGAGACGCCGGGCGAGAAAGCGCCGTTCAGTCTCGTTGGAGACGAGTGCAAGCGCCTGGCGATAGGCGTCGGAAGCCGTGCTCCACTGGCAGAGACGCCGGGCCAGGTCTCCCCGTGCCGCGGACAGCAGGTGGTAACCGCGAAGTTCTCCGCGCATCTCCAGTTCGTCGAGCAAGCGAAGTCCTTCCGCTGGGCCCTCGGCCATTGCCACAGCCACGGCGCGATTCAATTCGATCACCGGCGACGGCTGCAGGCGAAGAAGAACGTCGTAAAGCCCGGCAATCTGCGCCCAGTCCGTGTTTTCGGCACGCTCGGCCCGTGCGTGGACGGCAGCAATCACTGCCTGCACCGAGTAGACGCCCGGGGGTGCGCTCCGCAAAGCTGATTCCACGAGCGCAAGCCCCTCGCGAATCTGTTCCCGATTCCATTGGCTACGATCCTGTTCTTCCAGCAGCAGCATCTCCCCATTCGCGCCGGCGCGTGTATCGCGGCGTGAATCGTGGAGCAGCATGAGCGCCAGCAGGCCGCGAGCTTCGGCTTCTTGCGGCAGCAGTTCGCAGAGCAGCCGTCCCAGACGGATAGCCTCGGCACAAAGCTCCCGGCGGACCAGGGCGTCACCGGAGGCGGCGTTGTAGCCCTCGTTGAATACCAGGTACACGACCAGCATGACCGCGGCCAGCCGCTCCGCCAACTCATCCATCGGTGGAACACGGTAGGGAATGCGCGCGTCCCGTATCTTCTGCTTGGCCCGCACCAGACGCTGGGCCGTAGTCGGGAGTGGCGACAGGAAAGCCCGGGCAATTTCCTCCGTCGTGAGCCCGCAGAGTGTCCGCAGCGTAAGGGCCACCTGCGCTTCGATTTTGAGAGCTGGATGGCAGCAGGTGAAGATCAGCCGCAAGCGGTCATCGCTCTGCAGAACATGACTGAGCATCACATCTTCCGACTCGGCATCCCGGCCATTCTCAACCTGCAGCTCCGCCAAGCGTTGCAGTTCCTCCTGCATGCCCTGAAAACGGGTCCGGCGGCGGATAACGTCCAAAGCTTTATGCCGCGCCGTGGAGACCAACCAGGCGCTCGGGTTTGTTGGAATGCCTTGCAGCGGCCACTGCTCGAGTGCAGTGGCAAAGGCTTCTTGCGCCGCCTCCTCGGCCAAATCAAAATCGCCGAGGAGGCGAATCAGAGTGGCGAGGACTCTTCCCGACTCCTCGCGGTAGATTTTCTCGAAATCCTCTCGCTCGAGATTCACCGGGCACCCCACACTAGGGTAGCGTAGCACCGGTGAGGTGGTCGCAAGCTAGCTGGACATCACAGGAAGAATCGGCCTCACCTCGATCGAACCCCAACGGGCTCCGGGAACCTTTGCCGCCAAGGCGATGGCCTCATCCAGATCTTTGGCTTCGATCAGGAAGTAGCCTCCGAGCTGTTCCTTCGTCTCCGCGAAGGGACCGTCAGTTACCACTCGCTTGCCGTCCCGCACGCGTATGGTTGTGGCCTTGGAGGTAGCGTCCAGACGGTTGCCGCCTTTGTAGTGCCCGCTGGCAGTGATACCTTTGCTGAATTCCATGTACTCGCCGAAAACCTTGCCAAGTTCGGCTTCACTCATCCGGCCCCATTGACTCTCGTTCGAGTAGATAAGCAGTAGATATTGCATTTGCTTCAGGCCTCCTTGCCTGTCATACCAGTTAGTCGAACGGAAAGTGAATTATCGACAGGTCCTGAATAAATTTTCTGCCTGGCTGAATTGAGGGTGATTTCGGGCTCAAACCCTGGGCAGCACGGCTGGCACCTTCCGCCGGTACTCCCGGTAGGCTTCGCCGAACCTCTGCTCGAGTTCCCTGTCTTCCAGCCGGATCATGATCGCACCTGTGACAAGAGCGAACGCAGTCAGCCCGTAACAGACAGCCAGTCCCGTACCGACGCTCCAGGTCAGCATCTCGCACAAATGTCCCAAATAAACCGGGTGGCGAATGTGAGCGCGGATGCCCGACGTAACCAGCCGCTGTTCGCGATGTCCGGGCATGATTTCGGGAAAGCCTCCGAGTTGTGCCGGACTAAAGTCTGCTCCAGAGCGCTTGTAGATCCAGAGTCCCGCGGCGAAAAGCACCGCTGCCGGTGCCCATGTCCATGCGGTCCTGTAGAGCAACGGGTTTCGCCACGGGGCCGTGATAACGCCGAGTGCGACCCACATTCCGACCCAAATCGGTATCAGCAGACGGTACGGAGAACGCCGCCTCAAGCGCCAATACTCCGCACGCGGGTGGATGGCCAGCCAGAACGACGGGATGGTGGCGTAGATGACGCAAGCGAGCCATCCTGTCCCACGAAGAAGCATCAGCACGTTGCGATGAAAGGTTCGATTGATTATAAACGGCGGACCATAGGGGCAGGGTTCGTGCCGGCGCCTGCTAACCACGATTTTGTGGCACATTAGATATGGATGGAAGAATCCGTCGAACCTAGATTCTCGGGCCGTATTGCGTTCACCTACCCTGACTTCACGCTTTACCAGGCAGCTCGATTTTTTATCATCGCAGCGCTGGAGATGCAATCGGTTGCGGTGGGATGGCAGGTGTACGAGATCACCAGGCGGCCGCTGGATCTCGGCCTGATTGGCCTCGCCCAATTCTTGCCCGGCGTGCTTCTGTTTCTGGTCTCCGGACATTTCGCGGATCGCTTCGACCGGCGCAAGCTGGTCACGCTGTGCTATTGCGGGTTCGCTCTGAGCTCAGGCTTGCTTTGGATCATCGCGTGGCGTGCAAGCCGATCGGTTCATCTGATTTACGGAGTCGTGGTACTGGTCGGCGTGGTCCGGGCATTCAATGCCCCGGTGAGCCGGGCGCTTCTGCCGCAACTGGTTCCGGGAGAGCATTTTCCCAATGCGGTGGCATGGAACGCCAGCATCTTCCAGGCTGCGACCATCCTGGGCCCGTCCATCGGCGGATTCCTATACGCATTCTCACATGGCCCTTCAGCTGTCTATGTGACGGCGATGGTCACCGCAATAGCAGCCGTATTTTCGACTCTGCGGATCACACTGCAGACCCAGGCGCGGTCGCGCGAGCCCGTCAATTGGACAACCGTTCTGGCGGGTTTCCATTACATCTGGGACCATAAGCTGGTCCTGGGCTCAATCTCGCTGGATATGTTTGCCGTTCTGCTGGGTGGGGCGGTGGCTCTGCTTCCCGTCTATGCCAGCGAAATTCTCAAGACCGGACCGTGGGGCCTGGGGCTGCTGCGCAGCGCTCCAGGCGTCGGAGCGGCAGCCATGGCGATTCTGGTGGCGCATCGTCCCCTGCGGCGCCGCGCCGGGCTGACCATGTTGTGGTGTGTGGCCGGATTTGGCGTATGCACGATTATTTTCGGACTCTCGCGCAGCCTGGTACTGTCCCTGGTATCGCTGCTATTGCTAGGTGCCTCGGACATGGTCAGTGTCATCGTCAGGTCCATCCTGGTTCAGCTGGCAACGCCGGACGAAATGCGCGGACGCGTCAACGCGGTGGATATGATTTTCATAGGGGTCTCCAACGAGCTGGGGCAATTTGAGTCAGGTCTGACCGCGCACTGGTTCGGGACCGTGCCCGCCGTGGTACTTGGCGGGGTTGGGACGCTGATAGTAATTGGCCTATGGGCGTGGATCTTCCCGGAACTGCGGAAGGCTGATCAGATCAGTGGGTAGACAACGAACTACGTAGGGACATCTGTCCTTACGTGGTTCTTACCTTCCCCGGATCACCGTCTTCGCCGAACTCATGTTGTCGAAGCGATCATAGACTCTGACCACAACCACGTGTTCAGCAGGTATTTTCGTCGCTTCCGGCAGATGCGTTGGATTCGCGCCCGAAGGCACCGCCACCCGGAAGTCGTAACTCGCGGTCTTTGAGTCTGCCAGCTGGCCAACCGGTTCCACATACTGCCAATCGCCGGCATCCACGGAATATTCGGCGCGCTTAATGTTGGAAAACCCATCGGCGGCGTGGAAGATCACATGAATCTGCTCGCCTTCGGTGGATGCCTTGAGATCGTCAATGCGCGGCGGCGTAGTGTCCACCTCGAATCGCGCGCTGTCCCTCATCGACTTAAGCGCCTGGCCGGGAGAGTGTGAAGGCGCATCCGAAGCCACGACTTCGATGGTGTATCCACCATCCGGCAGCAGGGAGGCATCGAAGGAGTAGAACTTGTCGGTCAGGTTATCTTTCAGCAACAGCCAGCGGGTTTCGCCGTCGCCGCGATAGTAAACCGAGTAAACCATCTGGTCGTCATTGTCGTCGCGCACCGTCCACTTCACTCCGATGGAATCGCGGTCGCGCGTACTGGGGGGTGGTGCGTCAAAACGGATGACACTTCCCGCGGTTGCGCTCGCGTCCGGAACACCAACCGCTTTGGGCAGAGGCTGGTAGCGCACGCCCACCTGCACGGTAACGTCATCGAAATCCGGGGCGACGTTCTTGGGAAGGTAGTTCAGCAACACGCCGTCCACGCTCGGCGCAGCGCCTCCGGCATGCAGCACCGCCTTCCATTGAACGAAACGCGCCGGCGGGACGTTCAATACGGGATCTTTCTGCAGATCAACCGGCTTCCATGGGCTCCAGTTGCGGTCGGGATTGTCAACGTTGCCGCTGCGCGCCAAAAGCTCGACATTGCCCGAGCCACGGAACTCAGCCCGGCCCCAGCGGGAGAAGACCTTGGCGTCAAACACATCGCTCTCGTAGCTGCCTTCGGATTCCGGAGTCCCGCCCAGCAAGAATAGTTTGCCGAGATTGCTGGTTGAGACATAGAGTCCGCCGCCCGGTGCTTCGGCGAACGCTGTGATCTGCGATGCGCTGGCTTTAAGCAAATCGATGAACTGATCCTCTCCCGTGACGGCAAAAATGTGGCCGCGGTTTCCCGTTCCCGCCAGCAAGCGTCCGGACCGATCGAATGCGAGGGCGTAAACCAGATCCTGAGCCGAACTCCAGATGCGGCTAGGAGAACCGTCCGGCGCGATGCGATAGATTTCCGAGCCGCCGGTGGAGCCGGCCCCCGGAAATGGGATGCCGCCGCTGAGGCCGGCCCCGGCAGGAGTTACATTCAACATCACCATGCCGGATTGCGCCGGACCGGAGGCAGGGGTGGGTGTGGGAGTGGGGGCGAGAGATGGGAAGATTGGCGTCGTACCCGGCCGCTTCTCTCCGCCGGCCGCGGCGTAGATGTTTCCCGCTTTATCAATCGCCAGCGCGGTAATTTCTTTCTTGGGCGCGCTGTAGAGCACAAAGCCCTCGCCATCGGGCTTGATCTGGTACACCAGTCCGCTGCCATCCGAGCCGGCGATCAGATTGCCTTTCGCATCCACCGCTAACGCGCGAATATGCGCTTCGTCGCTCTTGAAAAAGACGGAGTGCTCGCCCTTGGGGGTGACCCTGAAGATTTCGCCGTGATCGCCGGTCGCCACATACAGATTGCCTGCATTGTCGAAGACCAGGTCCCAGATGTACTTCGTGCCGGGATCGAAAAAGACCGAGGCGGAGAATTCGCTGGCCGATTTCGTTTTATCCGGCTCAGTTTTTCCCTTGCCAGACGGAGCATTGCTCGCCGAAATGTTGGCAACACGTTCAATGCGATACACCTTGCCATCGGGATTGGTGGCAGCATAGAGAATGCCGTTTTTGTCCACGGCCAGCGCCTGCACCTGCAATTCCTGAGGCTCAAAAATGGTGGTGGATTGGCCCTGCGGCGTAATGCGATAGACACGTGCGGGCGCGCCGGTAGCGGCGTAAAGATTTCCGCTCTGATCCGCGGCGATCGACCAGATATAGGTGGACGGCGTGGTGGAAAGCGCCTTGACGGCGGGGGCGAGTTCGAGACCCCCGACGCTGCGAATGGCCACGCCTGTAGCCGTTCCCTTGCTCAGGTCGTCGAATTTGGATTGTTCCCAGGTGCGAGTACCTTCGCCGAAAGCGAAATGAACCACAGCGAGTATGAAGATGTAAATGAGGAAGGATCGTTCACGCGGACGGATTGCCAATTTCATACCTCGTAGCCGGTCTTTTGGCGGGGAATTCAGATTATCACGGAGCGACGGGCTACTTCCGCTTTGGAACGCCACGTCTGCAGAGGACGACGCGAGAGATCCCTCAGCCTGGCTAGAATCCTGCCACCAGAGCACGAGCGAGGACGCTCGCGCTTACATTACTTGACTGTGATGGTCAGCACCTGCGCGCCTGCCACGACGTAATCCAGCGGGCCGGTAGCAGCTTCATTCACCGAGGATTCGTTCTGCACCACCATTTCCTGCGTGCCACGCATGCCGTCCATTACGTTCATGATGGAGAGTGGCAGCGTCGGCATAACCTTGTCGGCAACCGTGGCTTCAGGATCGGCCTCAAGCAGTGACACGAAAACCCGGTTGTTAACATGCTGTTTGTTCAGCATTGCGATGGTGGAAGCCAGGTCCAGTTTGCGGCCCAGGGCGGGCATGGCGTGGCGAACCCGGTCGAGAGTTTCGCCATCGCTGACCAAGATGCGCAGCGGCCCCTTGGAAGTGGAAGTCGGAATGTGAATCGGAATCTGTTGCAGGATCAACTCGCCGCGGTACGGACGCAACAAAGTTTCGATGGTGATCTCGTCTCCCGGGCGGGCTTCGGTCACATCGGTGCGGGCGCCTTCCAGACGGGCCCAGCGCCGTTCGCGCACCAGATCGAAGTCCAGCTGCACCCCACGTATGCTGGGCACGTTGTATGGATTGTCGTAGATACGGCTGAAGCGATCACCGAGAGAGAGCGCTGCCATCACCGCGGCGGGCTGCCCGCCGTCCGATGGGGCAAACATGTTCTGCACACCAACGTCGGGATATCCGTTCACGCTGATCCGGCCATTCATTCGGTACGTCGTGTCTTCCCCGTACTCATTCACGCCGTGCAGCGCGTTGAATACCGTTGCCATCATGGCTAGCGGGCTCAGATTCGCGTTGTTCAGCACTTCGTAGTGAAACTGCTTATTCCCCGCTCCGCTGTGAATGTTCAACGTAACCGGAATCATTTCCGGTTCCTTGCCAAACTCTCCCAGAATGCCGGTATGACGGTCCTGTACGAACGCACCCACAGGCTCGGTGGCATTTACGATTTTGAAAGCGTTCAGCGGGGAAGGCAGGGTGGCCAAAACCTCCGCTTTCGTCATGGGCAGATCTACCATGCCGAACTGAAGCAGCGGATGTCCGCAGGCCAGCAAGTGTTGCGCATCCATGTAGGTCACGGTGCAGGTCGCGGCGATATCCATATCGCCCCGCACCAGGATCGCGCTGATAGCGGAGCCCGGCTCCAGAACTGCAGGCTGTTTGACATCGCTGACCGAGCCCACGCCCATGACAGGAACAATCCCGGCCTTCGCGAACTGCGGAGCGAAGCGCTGCATGGCCTCCTGCGAGAAGCCGCTAAACACCAGAGGAGCCTCGATTGGCTTCAGGTAGTTGGCGTAGTCTGGGGAAGCGGTTGCGTCGGACGGAACGTCGGCCAAGCCGGGCCCCGAAGTCTTGCTGGGAGTGTTAACGCCTGATTTGGCGTTCACAGTGCCATTCCCCGGACTTCGATCCATCGCATTGATCTCCAGCATCTCGGCGATGGGAGTCACGCCGGCAATCGGTTCCTTGGAAAATTCGCCGATGCGGAAGGCCAGCGCCCCGGCCAGTTTGCCGTCCAGATACACAGGACTGCCACTCATGCCTGCGACCACGCCGGTGTACTCCGCCTTTTCACCCGACAGCCGCACCAGGATGATGTCTCCTTTGGGGCCGTTCGCGTTCTTCAGAATCCCGAGAACTTCCACGCCCATCGATTCGGGCTTGGTTCCCTGAAACACGGTATAGGCAACGCCATGCATGCCAGCGTGGATAGAGCTCACTGGAATGGTTTCGACTGGCTTGGAAACCTGGGCGTGAATTACCGCAGTTAGAGACAGAAAGAAAGCTATGGCACCGCAGAAAAGCATGCGTCTCATGAATTTGACCTGAGGCTTCGAAAGTTCCGCCTGATTGCAGCTCGGCCCTTTGGATGTGATGTGCCGGGTGGGAGAGGAACAACGCCAAAGCCAAGGCCGGGCAAACATCCCAATCGCGAAGCCGTGCGTCTATACTAGCACAAGGGTTTCTCGAGGAATTTCATGCTTCCGATTCGTTGGATTAGAAATTTGAGGCCGTCGCGCCGACAAGCTGTCACTATCCCATTGATGATATTGGCTTTGGTATCCCTGACAGTCGGGACGCCTCTGATCATGGCTCAGGATCAGTCCCAGCCAGCGAGCAATGGGCAAAAGCAGGAAGCGCCGCCTGAAGCGGGCGGGCCCCAAACCGACGTAGGGCCGTACGCTATCCCGAAGAAGAAGGAAGAGCCGCCCCCACCTCCGCCCCCGGCGAAACCGAAGAAAGTCGAGGGCATGCCGGACTACTCCATCAAGGTGGACGTGCCCCTGGTGAACGTGGATGTTTTGGTCACCACTAAAGACGGACAGTTCATCCCCGGTCTGAAGAAAGACAACTTC
>WNFE01003365.1_pt1 | contig 11890 bp, 8 predicted proteins | sample 5400451 | NCBI WGS metagenome assembly WNFE01 (sample SAMN13153344, study PRJNA577476) | soil metagenome | isolation source: 200 cm saprolite under Douglas fir tree site 2 hole 2 | place: USA:California | collected 2015-04-18
CGTGGTAGCGGGGGTAGGATTTGAACCTACGACCTCTGGGTTATGAGCCCAGCGAGCTACCGAACTGCTCCACCCCGCGTCGGTGTTCCTTAACTTTATGGGGTGCCGCGGCCCGAGGCAAATCGTGCAGCCAACGGAGCGCTGGGGATCGCGCCGCTACGGCTAGCCGCATCCTGCCGCACGAGCCCGCGGACAGTGAGGCCGATCCCTCACGCCCCGGCAAGGGACGAGCCCGGCGCCGATATCCACAGCACGTAGCGGATCTGCCAGGGCGCCGTTGGGGGCTGGGTCAGATCGTGCGCGTCCTGCGTCGTGGTCAGGTCGAGAACCTTGCTCGGCGAGACCCCGTAACGCGCGAATTCAGCGGACCCGGAGCCGACCAGGACGGCGCGCCTGCCCGCGGATGTGATACCGCTCAGCACCGCCTGCACCTCAGCCGGCGACGCCCCCGCCATGACACCTGTCGGCACGTCGCACATGCCCCTGATCACCTGGCTGAACTGGTCGGCGGCTACCCGGTCGAGGATCACCACCGTTGTTGAGGCGCTGAGCGTCCCGCATACGCTGCTAACGGCGGCGGCCTGGCCCGGGCCGACCTTGTTCAGCCCCAGGCCACCGGTGGCTGACCGCGCTGACTGCGTGGTACCAAGTGGTGTGGCGAAGGTCAGCCCGAAGCCGAACGTCGCCAGCGCGGTCGGAAGCACGAGGGCCAGAACGAAACACGCCGCGGCCGCGGAAATGGCACCAGGCCCGGCGCCCCGCTCGCGGGCGCGGGCGGCCAGCCACGACGACACCCAGATGGCGCAGAGAATGAGCCCCGGCAGCAGCACGGGCACCAGCCGACGGCTGGCCCATGGCTGATCGGGCACGGTGGCCGGCTGCCACAGCACGCTGACCGCTCCCAGGCCGATGATCATGAGCGGCAGCGCCCAGATGCGCGCTGTACCGTCCGCATCCCGCCAGGTGAGCAGCGCACGCAGGCACCGGCGGGCGAGCAGCGCGATGCCGAACGTGCCGAGCAGCACGGCCGGCACCCCGACATACCAGATGACCCAGTAAAGGCTGCGCTCCGCGTACAGCCGCGTCGGGTCGACCCGCAGGTGCAGCAGTCGCTGCAGCGCGGCCACGTAGGCGGCGTTGCCCGGGTTGTCGTGGCCGCGGACGGTCTGCACATACGGGCGGACCGCGAACCCGATGGCCGCCGCCACGCACAGCACCCCGGCCACGTCGGGCAGCCAGCGCAGCGGCCGCGCGGCGAACAGGCGCCGCGCTCGCCGTCGCGCCGGGCCGTACCACGCGACCGCGATACCCAGGGCCGCGACCACGGCGAGCCCGGCGGCTATCAGCCCGACGTCCCGCAGCGAGGACCCGAGGGCTCGCAGATAGCTGGGGGCCAGGAGATAGCCAGCGGCAAGCCCGCAGCCAGTCCCGATCAACAATCCGCCGCCAAACGGCAAGGCCTGGTATCTCCGTCCGGCCAGCAGCGCGCCGAGAAACAGCACTGCCGCCGCCACGATGGCCAGCGAGCCGAGCAGCACCAGCGAGGCCAGCCCGAGTGCGAGCCCGCCAACGGCCGCCGCTGCTGTGGTCGGCTCGAGCCACCCGGGCCATCGGATCGGCCCTCGCCCAGGGGGCCGCGCGTGCGCTGCGGCCCGCGCAGTGGCCGGGTCGAGGGCAAGTGAGTCGATAACGAGGCATAGCCCGCCGAAGAGCAGCACTTGCACCAACGGCTCGCCGAACGCGGATCTGCTGGTGTACTGCTCGGGCAGGGTCAGCGCGAGCACGACGGCCGCCGCCGGGGCCCACTGCGGCCCGGCCAGCCGGCCCGCGAGACCGCCGAACGTCAGCACCGCGAACGCTCCGAGGATCGGGCTGACGAGCGTTGCGCCGACGATACTGTGCACCCAGAATCCGGCGGCCAGGATCATCGGCAGGCCCGCCATGAACTGCGGAACAACCGCCACGCCCGGCTGAGAGAAACCCGGGCTGGAGAAGGTAAGCCCCGGATGGGTGCCACCGAACGCGGCCAGCGACTGCGGAATGGGCAGCGAGCCGTGCTCCGCGATCCAGTAGCCATACTGGAAAAGGGCTCCGGGACCGCGCAGCGCGATGATCTGCGGCGAGTTCAGCCGGATCTGCCAGGCGGCGAACCCGACCGCGACCGCCACCGTACCGCCCAGGCCCCACCAGGCGGGCCAGGCCCGGGCCGGCCTCCGTTCGGCATCCTCCGCATCCCGCTCGGGCCCCTGCCGCGCGGCCTCGGCATCCGGCGCAGCTTCGGCATCCGGCGCAGCCTCCGCATCCGGCGCAGCCTCCGCTTCGCGCGCATCTTCTTTGTCCGACGCAGCTTCGGCATCCCGCCCACCCTCGGCGTCTAGCCCCGCTTCAGGGTCCGTCGCACCCTCAGCGTCAAGCGCTGCTTCGGCGTCCGGGCCAGCCTCAGCGTCAAGCGCAGCTTCGGCATCCCGCCCACCCTCAGCGTCAAGCGCAGCTTCGGCATCCCGCCCACCCTCAGTGTCAAGCGCTGCCTCGGCCTCCCGCGCGCCCTCGGCGTCCGGCGTAGCCTGCGCATCTTCCTCGTATGGCGCATACTCCTCGTGCGCCACTTCCTCCTCGTGCGCCACTCCTTCCTCGTAAGGCGCATAAGCCTCGTGGGAGAGGTATGCCTCGTGGGGCGCATAGGCCTCATGGGCCGAATACGCCTTGTGGAGGCCGTCTCCTTCGTACGGTGCATACGCCTCATACGAGGCATACTCGGCGTCCAGCGAGCCCACCGCGTCCGGAGAGCCCTCGGCGTCTAGCGAGCCCTCCGCGTCCAGCGAGCCCTCCGCGTCCGGCGAAACCTCCGCGTCCGGCGAAACCTCTGCGGCGTCCGGGTCGCCAGCGTCCGCCGCGCCCCCCGCCTCCTTCCCGTCTGGCGCGTCCTTCGCGTCTGGGTCCTTCCCGTCTGGGTCCTTCCCGTCCAGCGTGCTCCCCGCGTCCGGTATATCCCGTCGGCCCGGCGCATCGGCGATGGCCCGGCGAGATCGCGGCCAGCGGCTGGGTACCTCCCGGAGGGTGGCGACCATCAGCATCGCGGCCAGCGGCGCAGCGATCAGGACCATCGGGACGGGCAGGAAGCGCCCGGCCACCAGCAGCGGTATCCCAGGCAGCAGCCAGCCGATCACCAGCAGCAGCGGAAGGACCGTGAGCCGGGCGAAGCTCCGGCCCGCGAGCAGGGACGTGGATTGTTTGGTGGCAACAGGGACAAGCCGAGGATCACTGCTCTCGGCTGCTTTGCCGACCGGGCGGACTCCCAAACGCACGGTCCCCACTGTAGATGGGACGGCGCTGCAATCCGTGTAGCCTCAGTGACCGATTCATCCTATTGGCACGACATGGCATAGCCTCGCGTTGAACAATGAGAGAGCGCACCCCTTGCGTCCGACGACCCAACGCGCTGAGGAGCGATGAGCCGCTACGACGATTTGGATGAGGCCGGAGGTCGCCCGGCGTCCTGGGGGCAGGGCGTTGACCAGGCAGATGACGGTCGGCGGGGTCATCGGACGCGCCGCCAGAACGCGGGGGAAAGGACGCGCCGCCAGGATGCGAAGGGACGCAAGCTACGCAACCAGGCCGGCGGCTGGAAGGGGCAGCAGCCGGGCGGCCGCGCGGCCGTGCGGCCGCGCGGTCTGCGCAAGGACGTAGTGCTCGGCACGGCCGCCATCCTGGCCACGGTCATCGTGGTCTCCACCTCGCTGGTGGCCTACGCCAGGTACCGGACCGTCTACGGCAGCATCCAACGCATGGATGTGACCTCCGGCGAACTCGGCCACCGGCCGCCCTACACGGCCGCGCTCAACATCCTGGTCATCGGCTCGGACAGCCGGGCGGGAACCGGCAACAAGTTCGGCAACGCCAGCGTCATCGCCGGCGCGCGCTCGGACACCATGATGCTGCTGCACATCGCGCCCGGCCATCAGCGGGCCGACATCATCAGCCTCCCGCGCGACTCTATGGTCCCGATCCTGTCCTGCCAGGCGAACAGCGCGGCGGGCCTCACCGGCCAGCAAGCGCAGCCCGGCGCCGTGGAGCGGCTCAACGCCACCTTCGCCTACGGCGGCCCGGTGTGCCTGTGGAAGACCCTGGAGCAACTCACTCACGTCCGCATCCAGCATTTCGTTGAGGTCAATTTCTCTGGGTTCCAGTCGATAGTCAACGACGTCGGTGGCGTGAGCGTCTGCCTGCCGTACGCGATCAACAATCCGCAGTCCGGGCTGAGACTGCCGGCCGGCCTGCACACGGTCAGCGGGGCGCAGGCGCTCGCTTTCGTCCGCGCCCGCGAGAACGTCGGCCAGGGCTCCGACCTACAGCGCATCCAGCGGCAGCAGTTCTTCCTTGATGCCGTGCTGCACAAGCTCAAGAGCACCAACCTGCTCAGCGACCCCACCAGGATCCTGCACGTGGTCACGGACACCGCGAAGTCGCTGACCACCGACAGCGGGCTCGACTTGACCACCTTGCTGAAGATCGCGAACAGCATGAAGTCCCTCAACTCCAGCGCGGTGGACTTCATCTCGGTGCCAGTGGAGGCCTACCCGCCTGACCCCGCCGCAGAGGTCCAGTGGGTGCAGCCCCAGGCGGATCAGCTCTTCCAGGGCATCGCCAGCGACAAGAACCTGCCCAAGCCCGTGGCTAAGGGCGGCAAGAAGGCCACCACCGTACCGTCCGCGGTACCCACGGTCAGCCGCTCCCAGGTGCAGGTAGACGTGCTCAACGGAGTCGGCAGCACGGGCCTGGCCACCACCACCGCCACCGATCTGACCAACGCGGGCTTCGTCGTGACCGGCACCGGCGACGCGGCCAACACCGGCTATACCAGCAACGTCATCGAGTACAGCTCGGCCAGCCAGCTGCCCGAGGTGAACACGCTCAAGGCCGCGATCGGCAGCGCCCAGGTGAAGCAGGACACCACCCTGCAGGCGGGAACGATCAGCCTGATCGTCGGGTCGAGCTTCAACGGCCTGGCCAGCCAGAAGGCGACGCCATCGACCACCCCGTCACCGAAGGCCAGCAACCTGACCCAGACCTATGGCGGCATCACCGGCAGCACCAACATCTGCAAGGACGCGGCCGCTTTCGCCCCGTGATATCGCTCCCGTGCTGCCGCCCCCCGTGATGCATCCTCGCGATGGCATTCCCTGATGGGATCCCCTGACGGCAGCTCTCTGACAGCATGGTGCTCGGATGGAAATTTTCACCGGCTGGCACACCTGGGACGAGGCGGAGCCGGGCCTGCGTGAGCGGTTGCCCGACGCCACGGTGGCGCAGCTTCACCGGGCAGTGGCGTTCGCTACGGAATACCACGGTGACCAGCGGCGCCCAACTGGCGCGCCCTACCTGGAGCACCTGCTGGAGGCACTCGAGGTGCTGGTCCGCGGCGCCGGCGTGACCGATCCCGATGTGCTCAGCGCGTCCGTTCTGCATGATGTCGTCGAGGACACGGCGTGCACGCCGGCCGAGCTCGCGGCCGCGTTCGGCGACCGGGTCGCCGAGTTCGTAGGCTGGGTGACGATCCCGGAGGCGGCACCGGGGCAGGACAAGGCCGCGGTCAAGGACGCCTGCCTGGGCCGGCTGCGGCACGCCCCGCGGGGCGCAGTCCTGGTCAAGCTCGCCGACCGGTCCAGCAACGTGCAGACCCTGCGCAACCTGCCCCCGGCGAAACAGCGCTCCTACTATGCGCAGACGTTGCGGCACATCCTCCCGCTGGCCGCAACGGAGCCCTGGTTCGCAGGCTGGTACGCGGACTGGCAGCGCGACTTCGCCGATCTCGGTGCCCCCGCCACCTAGTGCCCCCGACACGCCATCCACAGAGGCCGGGACGAACGTGTTTCATGATCACGGAAGATTCGCGGACGTATTTGACGGGGATATTCCGTGATCATGAAATCTCGCCTCGTGTGGGTCCCCCGGCCAGGGCGGGGGCCGCACGTTCTCGTTCCGCTTCTGCACCTGGGCTCTGACCGCCCGCCGCGGTCACCTCCAGCCAGGCCCACAACCCCAGCGGGTACATGAAGTAACCAAACCTGGTGGCCGGGGCCAGCGTGAACATGAGGGCCAGGGCGATGATGAGCCGCCAGGTGGCGGAAGCGACGTCCCGCGGCGGGCGGACAAAGAGAGACCCGATGACGCCCAGACCGGCCAGGGCCAACGCCCCGACCGCGATCATGCGGCCAACATGCCCGGTCTCGGCGAGCAGATGGCCCGGCAACGGGCTGACCGCCTGCGACTTGATGCTCGCCAGGCCGAGCGGGAACAAGATGGTGTTCTGCACCAGAGTGCGCGGCCACAGCACGGCCACCGGCCCGATGAGGGCGGCCGCCGAGGCGAGTGCGGCAATCGCGAACCTGCCTACCGCCCGCCCGCCATCCCGCACCGCGAGCAGCGTCACCGCGACCATCAGTGCGGGCCAGGCGGTCGCCTTGGTGGCGGCGGCGAGGCCGAGCACCAGGCCCGCCAGGACCGGCCGCGGCCGGTGCCACAGCAGGGCGAGGCCCAGGCACAGCAGGGCCAGCACGGGCACGTCCGTGCCACCGACGGTGAGCGAGAAGGCGACCACCGGCGTGGCGGTGACCAGGGCCGTCCAGCGCAGCACGTCCCGCGCGCCGGCCAGGGCCAGGGCCGCCCCGAACGCGGCGACGAAGACCACGCAGAACCAGATCCTAGGGTCGGTGAACAGCCCCGGGCCGAGCAGCGCCCGCGGGATCCCGAACAGCGCCATCAGCGGCAGGTAGGGGTTGTAGATGTTGGGGTCGTGCGAGGCCGCGAGCACCGCGGGAGCCTCGTAGGGAGAGCCATGGTGGACGAGCAGAGTGGCGCCGCGGGCGATGACACCCACCTCCGGCTGCCATTTGCCCGCCACCGCCAGCACCGATAGCGGTGCGGCGAGCGCGCCGCCGAGGCTGAGCACGAGGGCCAGGTCCACTCCCCGTGACTTCCGGGCCAGCACCGAGGCGGCCGCGAGCAGGTAGGCCGGGGCTGCGAACAGCCCCCAGAGCCGGTGCGGTTCATAGTGGCTGATCAGGCCCAGCCCGCCGGCGAACACGGCGCACGCGGCGAATGTGGCGGCCAGCAAAGGTCGCGGGATCGTGGTCGGCGAGTGCCAAGTCACTCGTCGCGGCTCACAGCCCCGTGGTGGCGCCTGTCCCAGTGTGAGCATAGAAGTACACCCTTCACTGAGGAGATCTTAGCCGGACCTTGGTCCCGGGCCCGCCGGACCCCGGGACACACCAGTTCTTGGCTGGTGAAGCTCAGATCACTGGCGGACGCCCGGCCCGGGTCATCCGCCACGCTGTGCGAAGGGACATCCGCCGACGCTGCCCGGGGTCTATTCGCCAGCCTTCGGCGAAGCCGGCCAGCCAGGCACGCACAGCATCAGCCGAATGTTCCCTCAGCACGGTCAGCGCAAACCAGTCAGTCAGGTACCAGGCGGCCAGGAGCCAGGGCAGGTTGCGGCGCGCCAGCAGCACCCGGTTGCGCCCGTCGAGCCGGAAGAACGTGGCGTGCCTGGCGTTCGGGAGCGCGTGATGGCACATCTGCGCGGCCGCGTCGTATTCGATCCGGTACCCCAGGCCGAGGAGCCGCCAGGCGAGGTCTGTCTCCTCGTGTGCGTAGAAGAACACCGCCGGCAGGCCGCCCGCCTCCAGGTAGGCCGAGCGGCGGATGGCGCACGCCCCGCCGGCGAACGTGGTCACCAGGGATGACCGCTCCGGGTCACCCGCCCGCAGCCGCGGCACGTGCCATCGCGCCGACGGGCCCCCCTCGGGATGAACGACGCGGAACGATAGCACCGCCAGTTCCCGGTCGTCGGCGAACCGGTCGGCGATGTAGGCGCCCACCCCCGGATCGGGGTACCACCCGTCGTCGTCGAGGAACAGAACCACGTCTCCGGTGCAAGCCTGGACGCCGGCGTTGCGCCCTCCGGCCACGCCCGCGTTCTCGGCCAGCCGGACCACGCTCACCTCGGCGGGGGCGAACGGCACATCCGTGCCGTTGCCGACGACGACCACCTCCAGGTCGGTGTCGCGCTGGGCGAGCACGCTGGCGATGGCCCGGTCGAGCTCGGCCGGCCGGTCGCCCATGGTGAGGATCACGCAGGAAAGCTTCACCGCAACCTCCGGGACGCCACGATCGCCACCAGGTGTGCGACGACCATGAGCGCCGCGACGACCAGGCAGCCGATGATCAGCACCCTGGTGGCGGCCAGCCCGCCGATCGCGGCGTCGATGATCGCCGCGACCAGGATCGCCACGCTCAGCTCGACCGCCTGGATGAGCCGGTGCAGGCGCAACCCGGCGGCGAGCCGCCTCGCCAGCGCCAGGCCCGAGCCGGTGGGCGCCAGCGCCTGGTCGCCGTGGTCGCCGCTCAGGCCCGCCTTGGCCCGGGCGACGATCACGTTGTCCGTCTCCGCCTTGACCAGCGCCGACAGCAGCGCTGCCGCGAACCCCGCGGTCACGTAGCCGCCGGTGAAGGTGAGGTGGCCCTGGGCCCGGATGCCGAGCCCGGTGAGCAGCGCCGCCTCGCCCAGGTAATGGCCGATCCCGTCCAGGTAGACGCCGGTGGCCGAGGTCCGCCCGCTCCACCGGGCGAGTTCCCCGTCGGAGCAGTCGAACAGCAGGTACAGCTGGATCAGCAGGGCCGCCGCGATGGCCGTGGCCAGCCCGCCGAACGCGACCACCACCCCGGCGGCCAGCCCGCACGCGATGAAGGCCAGGGTGACCGCGTTCGGCGCCCAGCCCAGCCGGGCGAAGACCCACGTCGCGTGGGGCGAGATCCGCCGCATGTACAGCCGCCCGGCCCAGTGCTCGTCGTTGAGCCTGTCGATCACCGACGGCGGCTGCCCGCGAGCTTTCAGCTCAGCCAGTGATGGACCGGACATAGTCCCCTACCCGCTTGCCCGCCTCAGCCTCGGTCAGGCCGAGGTGCTCCAGGATCGTGTACCGGCCGGGTCGGGTGGCCGGCGCGCAGGCGACGGCCTTGGTGAACTCCGCCTCCGACAGCCCCAGCTCAGCAGGAGTCCGGGGCAGCCCGTGCCGGGCCAGGCAGGCCGACATCAGCCGCTCCTGGCTGGTGTCGCCGCGCAGGTACGCGCAGAACAGGGCGCCCACCCCGGCCAGCTCGCCATGGCTGCCGGCGCCCGGATAGAGCTTGTCGATCGCGTGCAGGATCTCGTGGTCGCCGCCGCTGCACGGGCGGCTCGACCCGGCCACGGTCATCGCCATGCCCGACAGGATGAGCGCCTCCGCCAGCACGAGCAGGAACTCGTCGTCGGCGACCGTGCCTGGCTGGTGCAGCACCGCGTGGGCAGCGGTGCGGGCGAGCGTCGCGGCCAGCCCATCGAGCCGCTCCCCCGCGTCCACGGCGGCCAGCTCCCAGTCCGCGATGGCCGACAGGTTACTGACGACGTCCCCGATCCCGGCCCTGACCAGTTGCTCCGGCGCCGCACGCACGCTGTCCAGGTCGACCACGACCGCCACCGGCGGCGCCACGCCATAGGACCCCTTGCCCGATTCGTGCTCCAGCGAGCTGACCGGCGAAGCGATCCCATCGTGCGACAGGTTGGTCGCGACAGAAACCATGGGGATGCCCGCCATGTGCGCGGCGAACTTCGTGACGTCGATGGTCCTGCCGCCGCCGATGCCCGCGACCGCCTCATAGGCTCCGGAACGCAGCTTTTTGCCGAGGCGGACCGCATTGTCCACGGTCCCGTCGTCCACCCGGAAGAACTCCGCCCCGCCGAGCTCGAGCCGGGCCGCGATGCTCTCCCCCTGGCGCGGGCCGACCGCGATCGCGACCCGCCCCTCGGTGGCGATCCGCCGGTCAGCGAGGAGCGCGCCGAGTTCCGTGATCGCGCCGCGCCGCACGTGCACGACCAGCGGCGCTGGAATCATCCGGGCCAGCAGTGGCATCGGCATCCTCTCTCGTGACATGGGGTGGTTGCCGGAGAGGGAACGGCAGACCACAGGCGCGCGAACGGCAACCACCCGCGAGACTAGCAGTGGGCGGCGATCTCCCGGGCCCGGCGCAGATCCTCGTGGTTATCGACTTCTACCCAGTCGAGAGCGCCGATCGGGGCCACGGCGACCGGCTCACCACGGTCGGCGAGTTCCTGGTACCCGTCCTCGTAATACAGGCCGGGATCGTGGCGCCAGGTGGCCTCGAGCGCGCTGGCCAGGGGGCCCGCGGCGGCCGGCCCGATCAGCGTCGCACCGATGTACTCCCCGAATGCCTGCGCCGGGTCCATCTTCTTGGTGATCTTGGCCAGCAGGCCGCGCTCGTCGAGGACGACCTTCATCTCCTCGTCCCCGAGCCGCTTGACGTTGTCAACCGCCAGGATGATGTCCGGCAGGCCCGCTCCCTGGCGTTCGGCTCCCTGGCGTTCCGCCTGGGCTGCCAGGAGGGTCTTCTCCACGCTGACCGGGTGCACGGTATCGCCGTTGACCAGCAGCACGCCGCGGGCGAAGTACTCACGGGCCAGCCAGAGCGAGTATGCGTTGTTCCACTCCTGCGCCCGGTGGTTGTGCACCAGGGTGAGCGCCACCCCGTGCGCGCCCTCCAGGTCCGCGGCCCGTTCGCTGATCACGTCCGCCCCGTGCCCGACCACGATCACCACGTCACGCAGCCCCACCGCGGCGAGGTTGCGCAGCGCGATGTCGAGGATGGTGGTCGGCCCGGCCACCGGCAGCAGCGTCTTCGGCAGCACGTCCGTGTCGGGGCGCAACCGCCGCCCGGCACCGGCGGCCAGCACCATGCCGATCACCGGCGCTCTCCTCTGCTGATATCGGGCTCCCTGGCAGCGAGCCAGCCGGACAGGCTGACCCTGCACAAGAGCCACCCAAGATACGCCGTCAGCGCGAGGTAAGCGAATGTGACGAGACCCAGCATGGCGGCGAACGCCACGGCCAGGATCCGGCCGTCCCAGCCCAGCCCGGCAGGCTGCGCGGGCCACCCGGTCCGCTGCGGTGCCCGGCACGCGACATCCAGCTGGCGCAGCGCAACCACGCTGATCAGCGCAAAGGTCACCGGCCCGGGCACGTGAGCGGAAAAGCCGAGCGCGGCCAGATAGATGTACTGCCCGGCCTGCAGCAGCAGCGGCACGAGCCAGTCGACCGGGCCATCGTGCGGATGGCCCGCGCCGGGCGCCGCGAGCAGCATGGCGGCAACCGGCGCGAGCACCAGGATGCCGGTCAGGTTGCCCAGGCCGAGGGCCACCAGCAGGACGGCCGCGCCCAGCCCCGCCAGCGCGGGGGGAAGCGGCACCAACTGGCCCTGGACGATCCGGCCGGCCAGCCGGGCGATTGGCCCGTCGTCACGGCAGGCAGCGATCCCGCCCGGGCCGGCCAGGCCGGCATCCGGCCGGCCACCCCCGGTCCGGCCGACCTGGACGACTGCCCACCCCGCGGCGACCGCGCCCCAGGCTATGAGGGCCAGGAAGGTGGTTCGCGCACCCCACAGCGGGGCCGTCACAGCGATCACGGCGGTTCGCCCCCCCACGGGCAGCGTGAGGAGCCAATTCACCACCTGTGGCCGCCTCGAGCGCGGCGGTGGCGGGCCAGCCCGGCCCGGCCGGCACAGTGGGGTCACCTGGCCGATGGAGAGCGTGATCGCCGCGTCTGTGGCCAGCATCCAGATGCCGTGCCGCTGGCTCGCTGACGCACCAGCCGCGAGCCCGGCGTAGACCGCGAGTTCTCCCGCCGTCGCGCCCACCCCGGCCAGCCAGGCCTCGAAGCGGGCCAGCATGGGCAGGTCAGCCCGCACGGCAGCCACGGTGCCCTGGGCGGCTGCTCCGGGCTCGCGGGCGGCCGTGACCTGGGCACCGACCCGCCGGGCCAGGTACCCGGCCGACAACGCC
>WNFE01003367.1_pt1 | contig 11888 bp, 9 predicted proteins | sample 5400451 | NCBI WGS metagenome assembly WNFE01 (sample SAMN13153344, study PRJNA577476) | soil metagenome | isolation source: 200 cm saprolite under Douglas fir tree site 2 hole 2 | place: USA:California | collected 2015-04-18
GTTCGGTGAGGTGCACCCACCGCGACTCCGACGGCCTGCGTTCGGTGTCGACCACGTTGAGCATCCACCAGCCGGGAGGTGCCAGGCTGGGCTCGCCGGGGATGCTGATCCGGACCGTACACGGCCCAACGATGGTGAATGCGAGATCGACGACGCGTTGCTCGGTGTCGCAGGAATGGGTGGTGGCCATCGGGCGGATCAGCTGTACCCATTGGAGGGTGCCAGCGCTCGGTGTCCGCAGTTCGTAATGACCCCCGTAGCTGACTTCAGTGGGGGCGTCCTCGATGAATGGCCGCTGGCCACGGAACAGGTACGGCGGGTGGAAGATCTCGATCCGTAGTTCGTCGTCGCCCCGGTCCGGGTTCGAGCCCGCGGTCGCGACCCGGCCGTCGGGCAGCAGCAGGGCGACCGAGTGGTAAAACCGCGGCACCGTCGCGATCGCAGCGGCCGACCAGGCGCCGGCCTGCGGGTCATAGATTTCGGCCTCGAGCACGGGCCCGGACTCGGGGCTGGACCCGCCGCCACTGACGAAGATGGTGCGGTCGGGGAGAAGAACGGCGTTGAGCCGGGTCCGGCCGTGGATCATCGGGCTGGCCGGCGTGTAGGCCGGGTTCGGCACGGTGAGGTCGGCGATGTCAGCGTTGGCGATCGCCCCGGCACCGCCCCACCCGCCCATCACCATCACCCGCTGATCCTGCGCGGGCGGCAGCAGCACACTCGCGGCCTGATCGCGGTTGCCAGCCAAGCTCAGGCCCGGGACCGGGGTGGCAGCGCCGGTGCCGAGGTCGAGATTCTGACCACCCATCACGGTGTTGCCAAGCGAGGCCCCGGTGAAGAACAGGCGCCCGTCACGCAGCAGGAACAGGTGCGGGTAAAGCGGCCAGCCGGGTGTGCGCAGATGCGGTGTCGCGTTCCAGGTGCCGGTGCCCTCGTCGAAGATTTCGGGCACCGTGTTCAGGCCGGTCCCGGCCTGGTTGGTTCCAGAGAAAGCCATGACCGTGCCGTCGCCGATCGAGACGAGGGTGGGGTACCACCGGCCGTCGGCCATGCCGGCGGTGTTGGCCCAGCTCTCGGTGGCGGGGCTGAACAGCGCCGCCTCCGGCGCACCCTGCCACGGATTGTCGTAGTTCTTGGTACCTCCCGCCGCGAGCAGGCCGCCACTTGGCAGCGTCGCCTGGCCAGCACAGAACACGTCGTAGGAGATCGGCACCGGCGTAAAGCTGCCCTGCTCGTAGTCCCACAGCACCGACCCGTAGGTGTGGGCATCGTGACGTGGCGGGTAGTTGCCGGATCCCGAGAAGATCAGCACTTTGCCGGTGTGGAGCAGGGCGAAATGCACCGCCAGGGTCACGGAGTCGCAGGCGAGCATCTCCCATGCGCCCTTGGCCGCCGCCTCGGCGAGGATCTCGTCGACGCTCGCCATGCCGGAGCCCGTTCCGGGCATGGGCATGCCGGCCATCCCGCCGCCATCCATCCCCGCCATGCCTGGCATCTCCGGGTTTTGCTGGGTGGTGGCGCAGGGCAGCGTCCCGTCCACGTCGGCGCAGCAATTGCCGTCGTCGTATGGCAGCTCGATATCCAGCGCCGCCAGTACCTTCTCGGTCACCCAGATCCGCGCACGGGAACGGACCAGCCCGGCCAGGCCGAGCATCATGTGCTCTTCCAGGTGACAGTGGAACAAGAAGTCACCGCGGATGGGGACCTGACAGGCACCCCTCGGTTTGCGCCTGCGCTCTTGCAGATCCTCCAGCACGTCGGGAAGCCAGAGCGCGGGCGGGACCTCGGTGTCGATGGTGAACGACTCCACCGGGCTGAGCGGATGCACATCGATCGCGCCGCCGGGAGGTGCAGGCAGCCGCCAGCGTGCTGAGTGCGGGTGGAAGTTGTGCCAGGTGTCATTGACGTCCATGTTGAGCAGGTACCAGCGCAGCCGCTGGCCCGGCTCAGCCACGATGGTCGGGGTGTTGCCGACATAGCTGCGGCCGTTGAGGCAGAACGACGCCGCGCCGCCACCGCCGGCGAACACGATGTGCTCATGCTGCCCGCTGTTAAACCACGTCACCGTCCCGCCAGGCGCCACCGTCTGGGCCGATGGCGAGAAGAAGTTGTCCCCGATGATCACGCTGGTCGCAGCCAGTGCGCCGTTCTGCACGGTGATGGTGCCAGCCATCGTCACGCCGTGGATCTTGCAGTGGTACGGGTAGCTCTGCGGGAGGGTGCCGAAGGTATGTGAGTAGCTCGCGCCGTTGGCCAGCGCCGGGCTCTCGAAGCCATCAACGGCCACATCGCCGGCCAGCTGATGGACGAACATCGGGATTTCATGATCCACGCGCGGCGCGTCCGGATCCCGGACGATCAGGGCACCGAACAGGCCGCGGTTGATCCAGCGCTGCACCATCTGGTGGTGGTCGTGGAACGCCCACACCCCGACGGTTTCCCCGGTTACCCGGAACCGGTAGGTCCAGCTACCGCCCGGATGTATGTCGTCACTGCGCGCGCCGTTCTTAGCTTGCACGCCGAGCGGCCACGCGCCGTCGGAGTCGATCCCATAGCGCAGCCCGTGCATGTGCAGGCTGTGGCAGTTGCCCATGTCCGCGTTGCGGACGTGGATGGCGACGGTATCGCCCACATCGGCGAACAGAACCGAGGCAGGCACCCGCCGGTCCCAGGGCGGCTCGTTCACGTCCGCCGCGACCAGCGGATCGGTGACCGGCATCGTGTACGCAGCGTCGTGGTATCGGCGGTACACCATCGCGTCGAACGTCGAGCCGAAGATCTCCTCCGGCGTCACCCGGCCGATCTCATGACCAGGGCTTCGCATGCAGTCGCGGCCGTAGTGCCGTGCGCACCTGATCGGCGCCAGCGGGCTGTAAGCCGAAACCGGCTCGATCTGCAGGAAATACTCGCGGTGCGCCATGGCGCCCCCCTCCGCCAACGGACTCCCCGCCTCTGGATGCTCCGCTCCTTCGCAATCCATGTCAACGGCTGCGGCCCAGACTTAGCGCCCAAATTCACCAGATCGGCCGGTCGCCGGGGTGCCTACCCTCGATCTCGCGGGCCCCGTAACGAAGCATCTGGAGCGCCGCTGGCCATAGCAGCTGCGCTCCCGATCGCGCGCCTTTCGGCAGCGCACGGGGATCTGACCCAGCTGGCCGGGGCACCCCCCGCGGCCGGGGACCCCAGCGTCTTGATGAGTGCCAGGGCCTAAGCAGCGTGTTCAGAAGTGGGTAGGTGGTGTAGGGGCCTCGAACACCGCAGGGTTTGAGCGACGGCGCTACAACCTCTAGTTCATCGACGAACACTCACAGGTGGGCCTCATCAGGAGCCGCAGTGGCGAAGATCTTGCGGCGCACCTGGAACGATGACATGTCGATTGCGGTTAATCGGTGACCTCGGGCAAGGACAGCAAATCGCTGGGCACGCTCCTGTCGCTCGCTCCGCAAGGCTAGCCCGGCGCCGCATCCCTCGCACTCGGCATCGCCAGCGGCGCCATCCTCCCCCTCATCACCGGCCGGCTCATCACCTGACCCGCGGCGGCAATGCCACGCTGGGCGGCGGCGCGGCGCCGCCGCCAGGCGCCACATCGCCCCGGAACGGGTCCAGCGGCCTGCGGGCGCCGCCCCGGCACACTCCAGCGGAGGGCTGAATCGGCACCTGCGGAGGAAGGGCAGGCGGGTGGGTCAGCCAGTGCAGAGCTGGGAGCGCAGGGTGTTGTAGGTCCACTGTTCCCACTGGCCGGGTGTCCAGCCGCGATCGCGGACCAGCAACAGGTAGAGCTCGGGGCTGAGCAGGCCGAACAGCACGTCGGCGGCGTGTTCGGCGGTGAGTCCCTGGCGGGCGCCCGGCTTGGCCGCGAGGGCTTTCGCGGCGGCCGACAGGACGGTGAAGCGCGGGTCGGGGTCTTGGGGCCAGAATTCGGCGATCTCGGGATCCGTCTTCGCGGCGGCGCGTAGTACTTCAGTGATCGCGGCGACCCGGTCCAGGACCTGCCGGGAGCCGTGTACATGCGCCCGCAGCTGGGCGTCGGCGGTGCCGGTGGCCAGGACGTCGCGGAACCAGGGCCGGTCCATCGTCGCGACCGGCTCCTGATCGCCGGCGATCGAGACGTCGACCAGCTCCTTCAGCAGGGATCGCTTGTTGCCGAAGGTGAAGTAGATGGTCTGCACCGCCACGCCGGCCCGGTCCGCGATGTCCTGTATCGCCGTCGCGCCGTAGCCCTGCTCGATGAGCAGCTCACGTGCGGCGCCGAGCATCCGCTGCCGTGTGTGCCTGGCCTTCTCGGCTCGTTTGCTTTCGCTCTTGACCCGCATCATGGCCGTAGTGTACATCTAGAGTTCATCACTAGTGGCAAACTCTAGTGTCGAGCTACAGCCAGGTCACGATGGGAGAAACCCATGGCCGTTTACCGGCTCGTCCGCTTCACGATCGACCCTGCCGACACCGGCGAGATGCTCGCCACACGCGCCGCCTTGGTCACGGTGACCAGGGATGCGTTCCCCGGGCTCACCGAAGCCCGGCTCTCGAAGGTCGACGACGAGACGTGGATCGACATCTGGCGCTGGGACTCCCGCGCCAGCGCCCAGGCGGCCATCGAGGCCGCGCCCGCCCTCCCTGAGGCAGGGGCGGCCTTCTCGCTTATCAAGGACGTTACCGCCGATTTCGCCGAGATCGTCGACGAGAGATAGCCCGGCCGCGCTACGCGCGGCCGGGAGCACCCGCAGCTGGCCTGCCGCCGCATCAGATCTTAGTTATACCCGTACCTGGTATGGGTATCGAAACCAGGCAACGGGCCGGGCACCGATCAGGAGGCAACCATGTTCGCGTGGTGGAGTTCAACGGTGATCAGAGCGCGGTGGCTGATGCTGGCCGCCGGCCTGGTACTCGCCGTAGCCGGTGCCGTATGGGGAAGCGGGGTGTTCGCGTCCCTGACCAACGGCGGATTCGACGACCCGGCCAGCGACTCGGCGAAGGTGCAGCAGATCGCTGCCCGGCTGGGCACCCAGACCCCGGACGTGGTGGTGCTGTATTCCAGCCGCGGCGCCACGGCCGGCGACCCTGCGTTCCGGGGCCCGGTCGCTGCGGCTCTGCACGCGCTGGAGCGTCGCCGCGAGGTGGCGCACGTGGTGAGCTACTACCAGGGGGCAGGTGGGCTGGTGTCCAGGGACCGGCATGCCACCTACGCGGAGATCACGCTCACAGCCCCCGGCGACACCGGCAAGCGCGCCGCTTACCAGTCACTGCGCCCGGCACTCGGCGTGCAGGGCGTGCGGACACAGGTGGGAGGTCTCACCGCGTTCAACGTCGTCACCGACGACCTGACCAAACAAGACGTCACCAAAGGGGAGATGCTGGCCATGCCGGTCGTGCTGGTGCTGCTGGTCTTCATCTTCGGAGGGCTGGTGGCGGCCGGGATGCCGCTGCTGATTGGTGTACTGGCCATCCTCGGCTCGCTGACCCTCACCCGGCTGCTCACCGAGATCACCGATGTGTCGACCTTCGCGGTCAACATCATCACCGTGCTCAGCCTGGGCATGGCCATCGACTACTCGCTGCTGATCATCAGCCGGTTCCGTGAACACCTTCGCATGGGCAAAGACACCCCGGCCGCGGTCGCCGCGACCATGGCCACCGCCGGGCGTACGGTACTGGCCTCCGGGACGATCATCTGCCTGTCGCTCGCCAGCCTGCTGATCTTCCCGCAGGTGTTCCTGCGGTCCATGGGGCTGGGCGGGATCGCCGCGGTTCTCCTGGCCATGACGGGCGCGCTCACCGTGTTGCCCGCCCTGCTCGCTCTCGCCGGCCCGCGCATCAACGCGCTGCGCATACCGCTTGCGGGCCGCAATCGCCGGACCCGCCAGGGAGCCGATCCCGGCCCGGGGGTGTGGGCGGCCCTGGCGCGGGCTGTGATGCTCCGCCCGGTGCACTACCTGGTCGCCGTGGCCGCGGTACTCGCCATCCTGGCCATACCGTTCGGCCACGTCCACTTCGGCGGCCTCGACGAACGGATCCTGCCCCCGGGCAGCCAGCCCCGCGTGGTCGCCGCCCGGATCCAAACCGAGTTCCCCGGCGGCACCACCGACCCGATCCAGGTCGTGCTGCGCGGCGCCACCCCCGTACAGGCACAGCAACTGGCCACCCGGATCCAGGCCCAACCCGGGATCTCCGGTGTGCGGCTGACCGTGAGCCGCAATGACACGACCCTGCTGGCGGCCGGCTATGCCGGTGCGCCCACCGGGTACCACGCCGACGACGCGGTACACGCCATCCGCAGCCTCGCCACACCCGCCGGGGTGACGATGCTCGTCGGCGGCCGTACCGCCCAGGACATGGACCGCATCCACAGCCTCGCCGTCTACCTCCCATGGATGACCGCGATCATGGCCACGGTCACCCTGGTCCTGTTGTTCCTCGCGTTCGGGTCGGTCCTGCTGCCGGTCAAGGCGGTCGTGATGAACCTGGTGTCGATCGGCGCATCATTCGGCGTCGTGGTCTGGGTCTTCCAGGACGGCCACCTCTCCCACCTGCTCGGCTTCACCGCGACCGGGTTCCTGGAACCCTCCACGCCGGTCTTCCTGCTGGCCGCGCTGTTCGGCCTGGCCACCGACTACGAGGTGTTCCTGCTGGCCCGGGTACGCGAGGAATACGACGCCACCGGCGACAACACCACAGCAGTCGCCACCGGGCTGCAGCGCACGGGCCAGATCATCACCTCCGCCGCACTGCTGCTGATCGTCGTCCTGGGCGCCTTCGCCACCGGCCAGGTCGTCTTCGCCAAAATCATCGGGATCGGCATGCTCACCGCCATCACGGTAGACGCGGCCCTCGTACGGACCCTCCTCGTCCCCGCGACTATGCGGCTGCTCGGCCGCTGGAACTGGTGGGCCCCCGCCCCCCTCGCCGCCTTCTACCGCCGATACGGCATCAGCGAAACCGCGGACAACACAACCGCCGCGCCCCAGCCGGCCCCGCCCGCATTCACCAAATAACCCATGGCTCTGCGGGTCAGCGTGTGCCCCAGCCGCGCCCACTGCCGGGCCAGCCTCCCCCGAGCTGCGCCATTCCCGTGTCGGTGCCCATGGCCATCAAGATATTCGGTGTCGTGGCCATCGTGTGCGTGGTGCTGGTGTGACATGGAGGATCTGCCCCTGGGCGGGATGCCGTCCGGTCCTTGCCGGGGTGGATGCGGCCGAGCTAGCCGGTTTCGCTGGCCTGAACCGTGGGTGCTTCAGGCCGCTGCCATTTTCACTCCGTCACCGCAGTCGGCAATCGGCAAGACCACGCTCGTGTGGCAACAGCCCGCGAGGCCGGGAAATCCTGCTCGGAGCCTGGCACGTCAGTCGTTGTGCTGCCGTAGCCAGTCTTCGAACCCGAGCAGCCCGGGGTGCAGGGCGCGCAGCGCGCTGATGTTGGCGTGGTACCCGTCTCTGGCGATCCAGGTGATCATCTTGCCGGGGTCGCCCATCCGGCGGGTCAGCGCCGCGGGGATGGGTACGCGCGGCACGAAGCGTTTGCCGGTGGCCCGCCGGATGGTGGCCAGGATCTGCGCGACGGTGAGTTCGTCGCCGGCCAGCTCGAGTGCGGCGCCTATATACCGGTCGGGGCTCTCCCAGGCGAGCCGGGCGAAGATCCCGATGTCCGGTACGGCGATCATCTGCATGGGCTTGTCCGCGGGAACGGCGCTGCCGAAGATGCCGAGGCCGAAGGCGCGCTGGATTCCCGGGGCCCCGAAGCCTTCCATGAAGGAGGCAGGCCGCAGGATGGTAGCGGGCAGGCCGGTGGCCCGGATGTGCTGCTCGATCCGCCATTTGGTCTCGAAGTGCGGTATGCCGGATTCACGGTCTGCGCCGCCGGCCGAGGTGTAGACGAGGTGCTTGACGCCGGCGGCCTGGGCCGCGTCGGCGAGCGTGACGCCCTGCAGGACTTCCTTCTCCAGGCCCGCGGTCATCGAATTCTGCACGCTGAACACGCCGTAGACGCCGGTCAGCGCGGCCTTGAGGGAATCGGCGTCAGCCATGTCCCCGGCGAACACCTCGATCCCCCGAGCGTTCAGGGCCCTGGCCTTCCGGCTCTGCGGATTGCGGGTCAGGGCTCTGATTTCCCAGCGTTGCCGGTTCTGCGCCAGGGCGTCGATGACGGCGCCGCCCTGGTTGCCGGTGGCGCCTGCGACCAGGATGGCGGGCAACCGGTGGTTGGCAGCCGGGTTCGACATGGGCGTTGGTCTTCCTATTCGGTGGTGATAGCGGCCAGCACGTCTAGCCGGGCGGCCCGCCGGGCCGGGCGGCGGGCGGCGAGTACCCCGGCGGCGATCCCGGCCACCAGGACGATGGCCAGCTGAGCGGCCGGGACGGTGACGGCGGTGATTGCCACCGGCCCCAGGCTCTGGCTGGCGCCGGCGGCGGCGCGGACCACCGACCATCCGGTGAACGTCCCGAGGGCGAGCCCCAGCAGGCAGCCGAACGCAGCCACGATCGTGGCGTCCCAGCGGATCATCGAGCGCAGCTGTGCCCGGGTCTGACCGACCGCCCGCAGCAGCCCGAGTTCGCGTGTCCGCTTGTGGACGGCCAGGCTCACCGCGTTGGCGATGGTCATCAGCGCGATCAGGACGGCCAGGGTGAGCACGTTGGCCTCGGGAACTCCGCGTGCAGGCCGGCCAGGTCCACCTGGTAGCCGACCTCGGCGAGCCACCGCATCATGACCGCCATGTCACTACCCCCGGTGTCCACGCCCACGTCAGCCAGATCCCGTGCTATGTGGACGACCTCCCGTCCGGTCACCTCGGTCAATATGGCGGCCATCCGGGCCGGGCCTAGCTCGTCGCCGGCGACCTCAATGCGGCGGCCACGCAGCCGGCCGAGCTGTTCGAAGACGAGAGCGGCCAGCATGCCCACGTCGTCCAGGACGACGACCTGCAGTGCCTTCGCGCCGTCCATCGGGAACACGAATTTCCCCTCGGCCACGCTGTGGCGGGTCCATCCGCTGGCGAAGCCATCCAGGAACGAGACCGGGCCAAGAACGGTCCAGGAGACCCCGAACGAGCGCAGCCGTTCTTCGACGCGGAACTTGCTCTCGAAGTGCGAGACGCCGGTACCGCGATCGGCGCTTGCCACCGAGGAGTACACCACGTGGCCCGCGCCGGCGGCTGCGGCCGCCTCCAGCACGGCGATCCCTTGCCTGACCTCGGCCTGCGTGCCGGCCTCGAACGGCGTGCTCACGACGAACACGCCATCGGCCGGGCCACCGGCCCCGGCCAACGCTCCCAGCAGCGCCGCGGCGTCCTCGAAGTCGCCGGCGACCAGCAGCGCGCCGGCCTGGGCGAGCTGCCGCCCGGCCTCGGACTGCGGACGGCGGGTCAACGCCAGCACGCGATGCCCACGCCCCAGCAGCGCCCGCGCCACCGCCCCACCTTCGTTGCCGGTCGCGCCGGTGACCAGCACAACCTTCCGTTCTCTCATCGCCAGCACTCCATCGGTGTCGTTGTGGATCGTGCAGCGACAGCCTCGCTCACAATGCTTGACTCGTCAAGTCTTGATGAGTCAAATGTAAGTTGATAGGCTCTAGCGGTGGCTACCGATCAGCAGTTGCTGGCGCTGTGGCGCAACATCCACCACGTCAACGCCGCCATCCGCGCAGCGCTGAGCGAACGGCTCGACGCCGAGGGCGGCTGCTCGCTGCTCGAGCACGACCTGATGAGCTGGCTGGAGGTGGACGGCCGCACGCGGCCGCGCATGCTCGACCTGGCCGAACTGCTCGGCATGACCCAAGGCGGGATTACCCGCCTGGTGGACCGCCTGATCGGACGCGGCTGGGTGATGCGCGAGCAACCACCCGGCAACCGCCGGGTGATGCACGCGCGGCTGACTGACGAGGGCGTGAAAGCCCTGGCCACGACCCGCAAGGCGTACTTCAGCGCGCTTCGGGAGATACTCACCGAGCGGCTGGCCGACCCCCAGATCGCCGGGCTGACCGAGTTGACCGCCGGGTTCCTCAGCGGGCCCGACAGGCATCAGCCCAGTGCCCAGGCCGGCGAGCACTGAGGGCCTCAGCGCACCACCAGCACCTGAGCTGCGCGAACACATGTTTTGAAGGCAGCGACTCGTCACGTATTAGACTTCGCAGGCCTTGCCGCCAAAGACTGTGTCCATGACGGTCACGCCGCCGCGGATGGCCGGGACAGCGATCTTAGAGCGGACGGACCGCGCTCACTACGGCCGATGGCTGCGGCGAACCGTGGCCCCTGGTGCAAGCTAAGCTATTCCGGGAGCATCCGGAATATACGCGGCGCCCGGGACATGGCCCGGAAGGAGCTTGTCGTGACACAGGACTCTCCGCAGGCCATGGCCTCTGTTGGCGGTGTCCCCGGCTTCGACGCGAGCGTTGCGAACGCGGCACGCATGTGGAACTACTGGATCGGCGGCAAGGACAACTTCAGCGCTGACCGTGAGGCCGCGGAGAAGGTGCTGAAGGCGATGCCCGCGCTGCCGCTCATCGCCAGGATGCTGCGCCGCTTCCTGATCAACACGGTGGACGAGCTGGCCGCCGCGGGCGTCCGCCAGTTCCTGGACATCGGAACCGGGCTGCCCACGGCCGACAACACGCACGACGTGGCGCAGCGCGCCGCGCCCGAGTCACGGATCGTCTATGTGGATCATGACCCGGTGGTGATCAGCCATGCCCAGGCACTACTCACCAGCAGCCCGGCAGGAAAGACCGACTTCATCCAGGCTGACCTGCGCGACTGGGCGACGATTTCAGCCGGCGCACGGCAGGCCCTGGACTTCAGCCGCCCGGTCGCGGTTCTGCTGATCGCGGTGCTGCATTTCATTTTCGACGCGGAGGACCCGCACCGGATAGTCGCCCGGATGATGGCTGACCTGGCACCCGGCAGCTACCTGGTCATCGCGCACGCCGCCAGCGACATCGAGCCCGGGACCGCTGCGGCAATGGCCCGCAGCTACAACGCCTCCTCGTCGCTGACGATCACGCCGCGGGACCGTGCACAGGTGGCCCGGTTCTTCGATGGCCTGCAGATGACTGGCCCGGGCCTGCTGCCGCTCGCCCGGTGGTCGGGATCCAGCCGCGGCACGGTAGCCGGCTCCGGCCTGAGCTGCTACTGCGGCATCGCCAGGAAGCCATAGTCGCCGACACCGGAAACCGGCAGACCCAGACAGCGTTCAGTTACGCGCAGACCGAGCATCGGACTCCTACCCGCCGCTAGCGGCCCACGACCGCGCCAGCGGAACCACCCCGCACGGCAGCACCGGACCCACCTGTCACGGGACCGCGCGCCTTCACAGACCGTGGCCATCTCCTTCAGCAAACAGAGCGCAAGAACCGCCGTTCGGGGCGCTGGTGACGTAACAGCAGTGTCTCCGCGTTCTTCCAGGATTCCTCGCGCCGGCACAGCCACAGCCACGCAGCCAGCCGCGTCACCAGCAGGAAGACGAACTGCAGGCATATGACCTGTGATCATCGCAGGTGGCGTCACGGATCCCACCTCCCAGCTGGTCAACAACCCCGGATGGAGTATTCGGCACGGACAGGTGCTACTCGCCGTTGGTCAGGTGCCCCTCGGTCCCGCCGGCGGCCGCCTTGCTGTCGACCTCGGCGGGCGGCGCGTCCGGCAGCTCGCCGGGCTTGGGCACGCCCTTGAACGTGAACTGCGCATCCGGCCCGGTGCCCTGCACATCGACCATCACGATCTGGCCGGCCTTCAGCTCACCGAAGAGGATCTTCTCCGACAGGCTGTCCTCGATCGACCGCTGGATCGTGCGCCGCAGAGTCCGCGCGCCCAGCACCGGACCCACCTGTCACGGGACCGCGCGCCTTCACAGACCGTGGCCATCTCCTTCAGCAAACAGAGCGCAAGAACCGCCGTTCGGGGCGCTGGT
>WNFE01003368.1_pt1 | contig 11887 bp, 11 predicted proteins | sample 5400451 | NCBI WGS metagenome assembly WNFE01 (sample SAMN13153344, study PRJNA577476) | soil metagenome | isolation source: 200 cm saprolite under Douglas fir tree site 2 hole 2 | place: USA:California | collected 2015-04-18
ATAGCGAGAAGTAAGACGGTTACTGCCGATGCAGCGGCCAGTTGCCTTGATCTTAACCAGCGATGAGTCCAATGAGAATAAATGCAAAATAGAAAAATTCCAATACACACACCAACCAAAAGTAACGCCTTCAAAGGTAAGGGCGGTAGGACTATCACGAATAATACCCCAACGAGGAGGGCCAAAACGGACCAGGAATCGGCGCGGCTAAGTCCTTTGGAGCTTTTACCCGATTTCGACGTAGCTTTAGGAAGCGCTGGAGATATGGGCATAGGTTCAGGCATAGGTAACCCCGTGGCTCTACGCAGTTTCCTGCGCTCGTGGCTGTTCGCCATGGTTCAAGATTAGCGCATTCGTGCCTCAAGCACACAGTCCCGTTGGTGTGGAATGAATTGCGTCCTAGGCGGAGGCGGGAGATGCGTCCGATGGCGTTGCGGGAGTTGGGGGCGCGGCCGCTTCGGGTTCCGGCGATTCGGGATCGGGCGACGTGTGATTGGCGGACTGTTCATGGGAGGTGCGGATGGTTTCGCGCCAGGAATTTGTGCCGTAGGCGTTGATGTATTCGTGCTGGGCGAGGTGCAGGGCTTGCACGAGGGTTTGGCCGAGGTAGAGCCGCGAAAAGCAGATCCCTTGCAACGCTCGGGATTCGCGAAAAGCAGCCTGCCTCGGAAGGCGGGCGCTACAGGACACCGGGTGCGCTCGCGGCCATCGCGCTGGCCGGTCTGAAGACCGCCGCTACGACGGCGAAAGCAGATCCCTCATTGCTCTCGGGATGACACCAGGCGCTCGCGGCCGTCGCGTTGGCGGGTCTGAAGACCCGCCACTACAACTGAAGGGCGCAGAGGTAGGGATGGCCGACGCGGCGGGGAATGCGGCAGTGGCGGCCATCGGCAAAGGTGAAGGAACACAAAGAGGCACGGTCGTTGGAGCGATTGGTGGACATGGAAGTCTCCAGAAAGAAAGATTAGATTTGGGATTTTTGGGGAGCCTCGCGGAGGCGAGGCGCACTTCTGAACAAGAATATTATACCAGAACGGTGATTCGCGATTCAACACAAAATTCGGTCGTGCTTCAGTTTCCGGTTACTGACAATGAGTCGGGTTTGCAGCGTTTTGGTTAATACTGACCATCAGGTCAGTAGACTCCACGGCGACGCCCCGGCTACGTTAGTAGCGTTGGCAAGCACCACCTGAAGGAACCCCATGAGTGTCGGACATATGACGGAGACGACCAAAGGCACGGAGCACGACCCTATTGTTGAGTTCAGGGAAGGCGTCGAGCTACTCAAGAACGAATACCCCGAAAAGGCCCTGGTGAGACTGCGACGTGCGTACGAAAGCGACAAGCATAACCCTTACTACATTTCGTTTCTTGGATTGTCGATCGCGCGTGCGGAACAGAAGTGGGACCAAGCCATGGAGCTTTGCGAAATGGCGGTACAACTAAAACGTACAGAGATTCAGTTTCACATGAATCTGGTAGAGGTCTATGCGTTGGCAGGGTGGCGCGAGAAGGCATTACATAAGCTGGATGGCGCCTTGAGGTTATTCGGCGACGATGCGCGGTTAAAGCGGGCCCGCAGCAAAGTGCTGAACCGTCGTGCCCCGGTACTGCCTTTCTTTGGACGCAATCATTTCTTGAATCGCGAACTCGGCAAATTGAGGCACCGCGTATTGAAGCGTCTTGACAATGATCGTTCTTGACGCGTCTCATCCAGTGGGATTCGGCAGTTCAAAAATCGTTGAATACCTCAGCCACCGCTAAAGACCCGCCTCGTGTTTTCCATGTCATTTCCAGGATTGCAGAGTGGTTCTACATTGCGGGGCACCCTTTATCCTGCCCGATCACCTAAGAAAGTGGAGATTCCCTTGTTCGACCTGTCATGGGGTGTGTCGCAGCGCGTTCATCATTTGCCACTAGCCATCTGCGGCGTTTGTTCCCCGGCCTTCGCTGAGTAAATGATAAATTTGAATGGGTCGGTGTTCTGATACTTCTCCATCAGCTTGAGGTAGACGACTCGCTCGGCCTTGGCCACAGACTCACTGTGGTCGAACCTGCCTCTGCACGATTCGAGCAACGAGGCTGCGAGTTCGTATTTCCCGTCGGCAGCCAGGCGTTCCACGGTCTTCCCCAGCTGTTTTTCCGACAGACCGAGGTAGTCCACAAGGAGCTCTGCGCGGTCAGCGCGGCCGAGATGGTCAACACCTTGCAGGTCCGCCTGCCAATAGCCCACGTTTTGGTCGTAGAGACGGTCAATGACATGTTCGCGCATGATTAGATAGGGCAGGTACACGTCAGGATTGCCTCCGAGCAGATCACGAGGAATCAGGTTGGCCTGGTGAATCACGGCTCGCTCATCCCCGCGCCGGATCGCACTCAACACCTGTTCGCGCAGCCAGCTGAGGTCCATCTTGAGCTGCGCTAACATCGACGCTGATGCGAAATTCTGCGTAAGGGGCTCGTGGCCGTGCAGCAGGCGCTGCGGATGCTTCTCTACAACGATGTCAATCGCATCAAGTAGCCCCTGCAAGTCGCCTTCCTCTACAAACGGTGCCCCGAGATAAGGCATGATGAAGTCTCCCACGAACAGTACGCCCTGGCCGGGCAAGTGAATGAACATAGCATCGTGGGTTTCTCCTCCTTGCACTGGGATCAGCTCGATACGCGTTCCTCCGATCGTGAGTTCGGTGCTGTGGTCGATCGTGATGTCCGGCTTGAAGCTGCGTAGGTCTTCGAGGTTGAAGCGTTCGCCGAAGAACCGCTTGGCGAAACTACCGGGTGCCTTGAGTTCGCGAGCTATCTCTTCTTGGTAATTGCTCCTGGCATAGAAGCGCAAGCGTGGATTCAAAGCGCGAAAATAGGCATGTCCGCCAATGTGGTCCCAGTGGGAGTGCGTAATAAAGACCGTCGTCAGTTCGGGCAGGCTCGGCGCATACGCTCGCAGCGCCTCGTAGGCGGCCTTGGCGGAATCCGGCCGCGTGCCGGCGTCGATGCCGATTAACTCTCGTCGATCATCCGAGACCACGAAATAGTACTCAGTGAACTCGAAACCGGAGAGCGCGTATACCCGGCCCGCCACGATTTCGACAATGCGCCGCGGCGAAAACGCATGCCCGGACAAAACCTCCTCCGAAAACGGAGTGGTAAGCGTGATCGGCCTATTAAAGTCCGTGTAGCCGCTTCGCCGCAGATAGTCCTGTGCTTTGGCCTGTTCACCGTCAGCGAGGGCCAGTTTTCCGATGTGATAGTAGACTTCCCGCAGCCACCCTGCTTGTGGCGCTTTCTCTATGTTCTCCACGCACCAGGCCAGCTCGTCCTGTGCTGCCTTCTTTTGAAGGAAGAGGCTTGGAAGCTGGGCATGGACGATGCCCGCGATCCAGTTCACAACGAAAATCTTTCCCCCGGAAAGCTGCTTGGCTTGTTCCAATATAGCGATCGTCTCCTTGACGTAGCCGACTCGGTGCAGCAACGAAACTGAAGATGCGTGTTGAGCGCGCAGCAAACCGATGGCGCTCAGATACAGCGCCTTTTGGGCGTCCGTCAGGCGAGGCCCGAATTCCTGCAGCCGCGCGGAGAAAAACTCTACACCCTTGTCCTGCAGGTTCGCGTTCGAATACTGCGCCATCAGCAGAAACAGCAACTGCGGATCTTGCGGTGGTGCCACACTGTTCACGGCCTTCAAATACTCAAGCTCCGGACGATAGGAGCCGGACAGAGAGTTAATTCCGCCGCCTTCGCTAACGGTCGTTCCTCCCAGAGTAGCGAGGAGGATGCCAAGAAAAAGCGCAGCCAACAAATACATCGAGATTCTCATCATGGGTTCCTTTCCTTGGACTACTTTCAGTTAGATGTATATACATCTATTTGGTCACGACACGTTCAAGCTGCCATCGCACTTTCTGTCATCCGCGATACTGTCTCTCTCATGCTCTTCCAGCCGGCATCGCCAAGTTCTTGCCGCAGTCTATGTTCCGCCCGCTCCCAGTGTGGTTGAGCCGCCGTCAGTTGTCGCTTGCCTGCCCGCGTCAGACCAAACAGGCGTTCCCGCCTGTCTTTTCCACGTCTGACGCGAACCCACCGCTGCTTCCGGATAAGGCCCAACGTCCGTGTCAGCGTCGTACTATCCATCGCTAGGCCGGCACTCAGCCGTTTTTGATTAGTCTCTCCAGTCGCTGCCAGTGCCGTGAGCAGACCGAACTGCGTGATCTCCAGACCTGCCTTTCTCAGCTCCTGGTCATAGATCCGTGTTACGACCCGCGTGAGGCGGCGCAGGTTCTGACACGCACAGGGCAGTTCAAAAAGCGCGTCTGCAGGCTGGCTTCCAAAGGCTTTCGGTTTCATGTTAGATGTATATACATCTTATATCTTGGATTGTCAAGCGGGATTCTCCATCCCTCAGGCCTGGCCGCGACCTACGTTTCGAATCCCCGCTACCTTGACACCATCCCGCGTCCGTTGTTAACTCCCCGCCTGCCAGGAGGTCTGTTCTCATGAAATTGCATTTGCCCACCGCTCTCGGCATCGCCGCGGCACTTGTTTTTTCCGCCGCCCTTCCGGCTCAGGATTCTTCCCACAAGCTCTCAGCCATGGACGAATTTCAGCTTCATGTCGCCGCCGATCCGCAAATCTCACCCGACGGCAAAAAAATTGTCTACGTTCGCGGCTTCGCCGATCCTATGACTGATAAGCGCTACGCGAATCTCTGGATCATCAACGCCGACGGCTCCGATCACCGCCCGCTCACCACCGGCAATCGTTCCGATTCCTCGCCCCGCTGGTCGCCCGATGGCACGCGCATCGCTTATCTCTCCGACGCCGACGGCAAGCAGCAAATCTATGTTCGCTGGATGGATTCCGGCCAGACCGCGCGCATCACCAATCTCGAGGACGGTCCCGACGCCATCGCCTGGTCCCCCGACGGCAAAATGATATGCTTCTCGTCTTTAGTTCGTGGCAAAGGCCCCCACATCGCCGACCTTCCCACGGCGCCTAGCGGCGCAAAATGGGCCGAGCCCGCGACCACCTACGACCGCCTCGTGTATCGCTACAACGGCTCCGGCTATCTCAAGCCTGGCTTCATGCAGGTGTTTGTTGTCTTCGCCGAGGGTGGCGCCCCACGCCAAGTCACCAATGGCAATTTTCCCAACGGTGGCAACGAATGGAGTCCCACACGCGCCGCATGGTCGCCTGACGGCAAGTTCCTGATCATCTCCGCCAACCGCCACCCCGAATCCGATCACGAATACCTCGACACCGAAGTCTACGAATTCAGTGTTTCCGACGGCGCTCTGCGGGCGCTCACCAATCGCAAAGGACCGGATAATGCTCCCACCGCGTCGCCCAACGGAAAATTCATCGCCTACACCGGATTCGACGATCGTTACCAGGGCCACCAAACCACCAAGCTCTATCTAATGAACCGCGACGGCAGCGGCTCCCGCTCCATCTCCGACAAACTCGATCGCGACATCCAAGCGCCCGAATGGGCCCCCGACAGCTCCGGCGTCTACTTTCTTTACAGCGATCAGGGCGACACCAAAATCGCCTTCTCCTCACCCGACGGCGCAATCAAGAAAATCGCCGACCATGTCGCCTCCGGCAACAGCGCTTCCGGTGGCGGCTCCTTCTCCATCTCCCGCACTGGCTCCATCGCCTTCACCTATGGCCGTACCGACAAGCCCGGCGAAATCGCCATCTTCACCAATGGCGCCATGAAGGTTCTCACCTCCCTCAATCAGGAATTGCTGCAACAGAAAGTTCCCGGGCATGTCGAGGAAATTTGGTACGAATCCTCCAAAGACAAGCGCAAAATTCAAGCCTGGATCATTCAGCCGCCCGGCTTCGATCCCTCCAAAAAATATCCTTTGATCCTGGAAATCCACGGCGGACCCTTCAGCAACTATGGCGACCGTTTCGATTTTGAAAAGCAGGTCTGGGCTTCGTTGGGGTACGTTGTGCTCTACACCAACCCGCGCGGCAGCACCAGTTACGGCGAAGAGTTCGCCAACCTCATCCATCACGCCTATCCCGGCGACGATTTCGACGATCTCAATAGCGGCGTCGACGCCGTCGTCGCCAAGGGCTACATCGACGCCAACAATCTCTTCGTCACCGGCGGCAGCGGTGGCGGCGTGCTCACCGCTTGGACCATCGAGCACACCGATCGCTTCCGCGCCGCCGCTGCGCTCTACCCGGTCATCAACTGGTACAGCTTCGTGCTTACCTCCGATATTCCTTGGATCGCGAAATATTGGTTCCCCGGCAATCCCTGGGACAACACCGAGCAGTACATGAAGCGTTCGCTCACCGATCAAGTCGGCAAAGTGAAAACGCCAACGCTTATCATGACCGGCGAGGCCGACTATCGCACGCCGATCTCCGAAGCCGAGCAGTTCTACTCCGCTCTGAAACTCCTCAACATCGAAGCCGTGCTCGTCCGCGTCCCGGAAGAGCCCCACGGCATCCGCCGCCGCCCCAGCCACGCGATCACAAAAGTGTTGTACGTAGCCGGCTGGTTCGACCAACACAAATCCAAGCCCTAGCCTTGACCGCCACGGACCTCAACCGCAGCGTCTTCGACCGCGTAGTGTGCAGGCGCGGAACAGGCGCGCTCCGCATTTATCTGGCGTTCATCTTCTCAGCGGTATACCTAGCCTCGTTCGAACCATACAAACAGAAAGAAGAGAAAAAACTATGCGCAAACGTCTCACCCTACTCGGCCTCGTTGCACTCTCGACCGCCGTCGTTTTTTGCGCCACGGCATTTTCGCATGCCGCCGCCAAGCCCGGCCCCTCCGGCTATCACGTCATCAAAACCGTTTCCGTTCCCGGCGACGAAGGCTGGGACTACGTCTACGTCGACAGCGACGCGCGACGCGTGTACGTCTCCCACGCTACGCACACTGTAGTCATGAACGCCGACACCTACGCCATCGAGGGCGACATTCCCGACACGCAAGGCGTGCACGGCATCGCCATCGCTTCCGACCTCGGCCGCGGCTTCACCAGCAATGGCCGCGCCAACACCGTCACCATCTTTGATCTCAAAACTCTGAAAACCATCGGCACCGTAAAGACCGACGCCAATCCCGACGCCATCATTTACGACCCCGCCACCAAGCGCGTCTTCACCTTCAACGGCCGCGGCAAGAATTCCACCGCCATCAACGCCGCGGACGGCTCCGTTGTCGGCACCATTCCCCTCGGTGGCAAACCCGAATTCGCGGTTACCGACGGCAAAGGCTCCATCTGGGTCAACGACGAAGACACCTCGGAACTCCATCACCTCGATCCGCAAAATCTAAAGGAGCTCCACAAGTGGCCGCTCGCCCCGTGCAAATCTCCCTCCGGCCTTGCCGGTGATCTCAAGAGCCGCCGCCTCATCGCCGTTTGCGACGATAAAGTCTCTTCTATCGTGGACGCCGACTCCGGCAAAGTCGTCGCCAACCCCGCCATCTGCGAGGGTCCTGACGCCGCTGCGTTCGATCCCGCGGACAACCTGTTCCTCGTTTCCTGCGGAGACGGCAATCTCACCGTCATCCGCGAAGACTCACCCGACAAATACACCGTCGTCGAAAATGTGCCGACAAAAAAGACCGCCCGCACCCTCGGCCTCGATCTCAAAACGCACAAAATTTTTCTCCCCAGCGCCGAATTCGAACCCCCAGCTCCCGGTGAGCGCCGCGGCAAAATGAAGTCCGGCTCATTTGCCATCATCGTGGTAGCAAAGTAGTGGCGGGTCTTTAGACTCGTCGTGTTTGGAGTGCGGGGGTCTTGCTCCCGCTTTTGCGGCGTGATCGCATTCTCGATCGAAACAACCGCCGCGGCTGCTCGCCTCGCGCAAGAACCGTCATCCTGAAGCTCGGCGCATTTGCCGAGCCGAAGGACCTCAACCGATCGCCACCGCAGCGTGAACTCTTCGGCGCCGTCCGCGCCCAAAAAAAAGACCGCCCCGGTGGGAGAGAATCACCGGGACGGTTTTTTTTGCTCTGGCGACAAACCAAAACTTTGCGGGCTTCGCGCGCGTGAATCCTAACTTCTACTTCACCAGGCCCATGTTATGCACTCCCGCGGCGATCGAAAATCCCAACTCCACGGCCTGCGGCAGCCACCACATCCGTCGCGCCCACCGGTCCTGGCTGACCATCATGCGCTTGCCGATAAAATCCATCGCCGCCGGCGTCACCTGCGTCGCCGCATACATCGCGTTCGAGTGCGCAAATGGCCGCAGCAGCGGATTGCTTTCCGTGCCGTGATTCCCGGCAAGCACGCGCCGCGTCGAGTACGCGTCAAAGGCCGCCGCGCCGGAACCCGCCGCCGTCAGCGTGTACCACGCCACCCGCTGCCCGCGCGTCTCCCGCGGCCGCACATACGCCGGCTTTACCCGCTGGATCGCCAGCGCCGCATGCGCCGGCTCGATCGCTCCGGCTACTGCCACGTTCGCGGTCACGCCGGTCGTCGCCCCATCGGCCTCCGCATCGGTTTTCACCTTCGGCGCAGGCATTGACGGCAAGCTTCGCGAGCTGCCCGCATCCTTGGTCGCCTCCGCCGTCGCTTCGGCGGAAAGATTTGCGGCCGACCTTGCCAAATCGCCGCTCTGCGGCATTGCGCCCAGCAAAAGAACCGTTGCCAGCAGCATTGCGTTCACCTCAGTACTTGCGAAACTTGCAACTTAATCCCCATTCGCGTCCAGGTGAACTTTACTGCACGAAAGGACAGGTAGCACTGGCCTATTGGTCACATTCTGTTTAGTACTTTGCCTTGGCGCTTCCGTTCCCTGTCCTTTAGCCCTTCCGTACTAGACCCCCCAAGGCAAAAATTTTCTCTTTCCCGGCATCCCCTTACCATCATCAAAATCCCCGTGTAGCTCACCCTTTTTAGGGGTGAATCCTTTGGCCGTTTTCCCGACCTCCGACTTCCAACCTCCAACTTCTGCCTTTTGCTATAATCCCGCGCATCCAAGCATGCCCAACGAATCCTCCTCCGCCAAGCGCGCTCTCTCCCCGCAGAGAGGTCCGCAAGCTCCCCGCTTCATCGTCATCGAAGGCCCGCTGCGCGTCGGCAAAAGCACCCTCGCCAAGATCCTCGCCGAGCGCTTGCACGCCCGCCGCGTCTACGACTGCGAGGACAATCCCTTCCTCGCCGACTTCTACAAAGAAAAGCCCGGCTCCGCTCTGCGCACGCAAATGTATTTCCTGATGGAGCGCCAGCGCCGCCTCCGCGAAGCAGTCGCCGTCGAAGCCCCCGGCCCGGTCATCTCCGATTTCCTCATGGAGAAGGACCGCATCTTCGCCAACCTAAATCTCAATGACGAAGAGCTCAAGCTCTATGAGCGCTACTACGAAACCCTCGCCGCCGACCTTCCCGCCCCCGACCTGGTCATCTATCTCCAGGCCAAGCCCGAAGTGCTACGCGCGCGCATCGCCAAAAAAGCCTCCCGCGAAGAAACGCAAATCTCCCTCGAGTACATCGAGGAAGTCGCCCGCGCCTACGAACATTTTTTCTTCCGCTACGCCGCCTCCGATCTTCTGGTCATCAACACCTCCGACATCGACTTCGTAGAACGCAGCGCCGACCTCCAGCAATTGCTGCGGCGTTTGCAGGACCCAGTAAAAGGCACGCAATATTTCCTCCCCCTCGGCCCCTCCGAGTAGGGGCACGATAAATCGTGCCCGTGCCTTTAGGGGGTCGGAGCTTCAGCTCCGACATCAATCCAAAAACGCCCTTCTTAACTTCTTCTCCCGACCCACCTGGAGTAAAATCCGCCCATCGTTTTTCCCCGCAAAGGAGTCTTCATGGCAGCGACTTGGCTGTATCGCATAGCGGCGCTCGTGTTTGTGTTGTTTGCCTTGGGGCACACCTACGGGTTTTTGAGTTTGCGCCCGCCTTCCGACGAAGGACGCGCGGTATACAACGCGATGAATACTGTGCATTTTGTCGTGAACGGCCGGAGCTACACCTACGGAAACTTTTATCGCGGTTTTGGCTTGTCTTGTACCGTGTCGCTGATTTTCTCGGCGTTCCTGTCCTGGTACCTCGGGGAACTGGCACGCTCGACTCCCGCAGCGATTGGCGCGCTAGGCTGGACGTTCTTTGCGGTGCAGTTGGCCAGCGTGGTGCTCAGCTTCCTCTATTTTGGGCCGCCGCCGATGGTGCTATCCGCGCTCGTCGCCATCCTTCTCGGATCGGCAGCCTGGCTCGCGCACCCCTGACACCCGCTGCCCCGGCTGCAGAGCTTCCAATTCCTTCTGCAGTATTTTCAAATACTTCCACGCCTCTCTACTTGTCATTCTGAGCGAGAGCGAAGAACCTCTCTTCTCTTCTCCTTCCCAGGGCGAAACCCCCAGAGAGATCCTTCGGCCAGAGCGTCAGGATGACTCGCCCGCTGCCTTTGCCGCTCCCCCGAGCGAGCGCATCCACTCAGGACTCAAATCATTCCAACTCGGATTCACGGACTCAATCAGCGCGACCTTTCTCCTCCGTACCCATCCCTTCAGTTCCTTCTCCCGCGCGATCGCCGCCCGCACATCACTAATCGTCTCGAAATACACAAGCTTCGTGAGGTTATAACGACCAGAAAAACCGGGGACTGATTTACTCTTGTGCTCGAGAACCCGCCGCTCGATATCGTTCGTGACTCCGATATAAATCACGCACGATGCACCGGCCACGATGTAAAGGCAATAACTCTTAATTCTTTCCACCTTCTCCGTGTCATTCTTCGCCCGCCCATTGCGGCAAGACAGCTTGATATCCTTCGTCTTTGCAACTATCCGCCGATGAATAGCTTAGCGACTCGTTCGAACGAGTACCTCAGAGGTAAAATATTTCTATTGGCAACGGTCCCGACCCGTGCTATCCTTCCGCGTGTTATCTCAAAGAAACCTCTCTTACCGCTCCCGTCGCTCCAGCCTTAACCCTCGACCTGTCAATCTCTTGCAGCCTCTTGACTCTCTTTTTCTGACTCCCATCCTTTGTTTTCAACAGCTTGCAGCCTCTTTTCACAAAACACCCGGGGTGGGGGTGCTTTTCGGCTTCCGTCCAACCATCCAATCTCTAACCTCTGCATTTGCCACTGTTACGCACTCCCTGTCCCGTAAGTCCTTTCCTTGCCACTCTTACGCAAACACCCGGGAGGGGGGTGCCACCCGGCCTTCGCCCAACCTCGAACATCTAACCTCTAACCTCTGCTTTTACCGTTACATGCGCCACGTGGCGCCTCTATCCCCTGTGCCCTCACTCGATTGCGCATACTTGCCGTCACCACGGGGGTGTACCCACTGCGCGTTTCAGATTTCCCTGCACTTGTGGCAAACCCAATTGGCTCGCCCTTTGTTTTCATACTCTTACCAACCTCTTTTCCCGCAACTCCCTTATGCTCACATCCATCCAATCTACAGAAATGGCCGTAGCATTAAGGGGAAGACCACAGAAGGCATGAGCTAACGATGCTGATTCGTCGATCGCCGGATTTGACCTACGCCGATGTCACACCCCAAGCGGTGTATCTCAACCGCCGCAAATTTCTCGGTGGTCTGGGAATCGCCACGGCCGCGGCGCTGGCCGGCCGCGGACTGCTCGATCTCGTTTCTCCGTCACGCACTGTCTCCGCCAACACCAAGCTCACCACCATCAAAGGCCCGTTCAGCACCGATGAAAAAATCAACAGCTACAACGACGTCACGCACTACAACAATTTCTATGAGTTCGGTGTGGACAAGGATCAGCCGGCAAAAAACGCGCAGCGTTTCGTGACCTCGCCCTGGACCGTTTCCGTCGGCGGCGAAGTCAAAAAGGCGCGCAAGTTCACCATGGAGGAAATTCTGAAGCTGGCGCCGCTCGAGGAGCGCATCTACCGCCATCGTTGTGTCGAGGGCTGGTCCATCGTG
>WNFE01011350.1_pt1 | contig 11887 bp, 11 predicted proteins | sample 5400451 | NCBI WGS metagenome assembly WNFE01 (sample SAMN13153344, study PRJNA577476) | soil metagenome | isolation source: 200 cm saprolite under Douglas fir tree site 2 hole 2 | place: USA:California | collected 2015-04-18
GTCAAGGCCTGACATGGACTCGCTGGTCCCCCTGGAGGATCGCGGCGGACCGGCCCAGCCGCTCCTGCTGGCGCGCAACCTGCGCAAGCATTTCCCGGTCGGTGGCGGATTGCTGGGGCGCGGCCGCAAGGTCGTGCGCGCTGTCGACGATCTGACCCTCTCCGTGGCCAAGGGCGAGACCCTGGGCGTGGTGGGCGAGTCGGGCTGCGGCAAGTCGACGGTGGCCCGCCTGCTGATCCGCCTGCTGCGGCCGGACAGCGGCACCATGGTGCTGGACGGCGATCCCGTCGACGAGCCGCACGGTATCACGGTGAACGAGCTGCGCCGCCAGGTGCAGATGGTGTTCCAGGATTCCTACGCCTCGCTCAATCCCCGGCTGACGATCGCCGAGACGCTGGCCTTCGCGCCCAAGGCCCATGGGCTGCCCGCCGCGGAAGCGCGCGCCCGCGTGCGCGATCTTCTGGCCAAGGTCGGGCTCGATCCGGACAACTACGCCGACCGCTATCCGCACGAGCTGTCGGGCGGTCAGCGCCAGCGGGTGAACATTGCCCGCGCGCTGGCGCTCCGGCCACGGCTGGTCATCCTCGATGAGGCGGTGTCGGCGCTCGACAAGTCGGTCGAGGCGCAGGTCCTGAACATGCTGGTCGACCTCAAGGCCGAGCTGGGACTGACCTACGTCTTCATCAGCCACGACCTCAACGTCGTGCAGTATCTCAGCGACCGCGTCCTGGTGATGTATCTCGGCAAGGTCGTCGAGCTGGGCCCGGTCGAGGCGATCTACGGCGATCCGCAGCATCCCTATACGCGTGCGCTCTTGTCGGCGCGGCCGTCGATGGACCCGCGCCGGCGTACCCACGAGGCGCCCATTCAGGGCGATCCGCCCAATCCCATCGATCCGCCGTCGGGCTGCCGCTTTCGCACGCGCTGCCCCTTCGCCGAGGAGGTCTGTGCCCGGGTCGAGCCGCCGCTCACCGAGACCGGCCGGCAGGAGGTCGCCTGCCACATGCGGGTGGCGGGTTCGGGCCATTCGAAGGCGGTTTGACATGAGCAATCTGCTGCAGGTCCGCGACCTTCACGTCACCTTCGTCACGCCCGACCGCACCGTGCACGCGGTGAACGGCGTCAGCTTCGACCTCGAGCGCGGCGAGACGCTCGGCATTTTGGGCGAATCGGGCTCGGGCAAGAGCGTCACCCTGCGCTCGATCCTGCGCCTTCATCCGGAGCACCGCACGCGCTGGTCGGGCAGCATCCGCATGGAGGGCGACGAGGTGCTGGAGATGGGCCCGCGCGCCCTGGGCGACCTGCGCGGCGGGCGGGTGGCCATGATCTTCCAGGAGCCAGCGACGGCGTTCGATCCGGTCTTCACGGTCGGCCACCAGATCGCCGAGACGATACGCCGCCACACCGGCAAGAGCGAGACCGACGCCTGGAAGCGCGCCCGCGAGCTTTTGGAGCTGGTGCGCATCCCCTCGCCGGTGCAGCGGCTAAAAGCCTATCCGCATGAGATGTCGGGCGGCATGCGCCAGCGCGCCATGATCGCGCTGGCCCTGTCGTGCAATCCCAGCCTGCTGTTGGCCGACGAGCCGACCACGGCGCTCGACGCAACTGTGCAGATTCAGGTGCTTCTGCTGATCCGGGAGCTGCAGCGCGAGTTCGACCTCGGCGTCATCTTCGTCACCCACGATATCGGCGTGGCGGTCGAAGTCTCCGACCGCATCGGCGTCATGTATGCCGGCAAGATCGTCGAGCTGGCGCCGGTCGAGCAGATGGTCGATGCGCCGCAGCATCCCTACAGCCAGGGCCTGCTCGCCTCGACGGTGCACGACGGCATGCGCGGCCGGCGGCTCGAGGCGATCCCCGGCGCGCCGCCCGATCTTGGCGAGGTCCCCACCGGCTGCAGCTTCGCGCCGCGCTGCCGGTTCGTGAGGCCCGATTGCGTCGCCCAACCGCCCGACCTGAAGCCCACGAGCGACAGCCACCTGGTGCGTTGCGTGCTGGCCGCTTAGGTCTTTGCTGGGAGCGCGCCACTCCGTGGCGCATCTTTGTCGATCACACTGCCGATGAGCGCCACTGGAGTGGCGCGCTCCCAGCAATGAGTTAACCGCCGAACATCTCCTTCACCTTGCTGAAGAAGCCTTCGGATTCGGGGCTGGTCTTGCCGGCCTTCTCGAATTCCTTGAGCAGCTCCTTCTGCTTGGACGTGAGGTTGGTCGGCGTCTCGACGTTGATCTCGATGTACATGTCGCCGCGCTGGGCGGAGCGCACGATCGGCATGCCCTTGCCGCGCAAGCGGAACTGGTGGCCGCCTTGAGCGCCGGCCGGAATGTTGATGCGCGCCATCTTGCCGTCCAGCGTCGGCACGTCGATGTTGCCTCCGAGCGTGGCCTGCACCATGGAGATCGGCACGCGGCAATGGACGTCGGCGCCCTCGCGCTCGAACAGCTGGTGGCGCCGCACCGACAGGAACACGTAGAGATCGCCGGCCGGCCCGCCGCGCGCGCCCGCTTCGCCCTCGCCGGAAAGGCGGATGCGCGTGCCGTCCTCGACGCCGGACGGGATGTTGACCTTCAACGTCTTGTCGCGACGCACCCGGCCTTGGCCGGCGCAGCTGCGGCACGGCTTGTCGATCACATGGCCGACGCCATGGCAGGCAGGACAGGTGCGCTCGACGGTGAAGAAGCCCTGCTGGGCCCTGATCCGGCCACGGCCGTGACAGGTCTGGCACTGCTGCGGCTTTGAGCCCGGCTCCGCGCCGCTGCCGTGGCAGACCTCGCAGGCTACCGAGCTTGGCACGCGCACCGTGGCTTCGGTGCCGGCATAGGCCTGCTCGAGCGTGATCTCCAGATTGAAGCGCAGATCCTGGCCACGCGTGTCGCCGCGTCCGCCGCGCCCACGCGCGCCGTTGGCGCCGAACATCTCCTCGAAGATGTCGCCGAACACGGTGCCGAAATCGAAGCCCTGGCCGTGGAACGGCCCGCCCGGTCCGCCGGGTCCGGCGCCGCCCTCGAAGGCGGCCGGTCCGTAGCGATCGTAGGCCGCGCGTTTCTCGGGATCCTTCAGGATGTCGTAGGCGTGGGTGAGGTCCTTGAATTTCTTCTCGGAGCCTTTGTCGCCCGGATTGCGGTCCGGGTGATGCTGCATGGCAAGCTTACGGAACGCCTTCTTGATGTCCTCGGCGCCTGCGGTGCGGCTCACTCCGAGCAGCTCGTAATAGTCTTGCGACATAACGCTCTACGCAGCCCCCACTTGCCGCTTACAGGACGGCCTCCCGCTTGCGCGGGAGGCCGCTTGCTTGGTTGTTGTTCCGGCTCAGCCGGAGCCTGTCTTCTTGTTCTTGTCGGTGACGTCCTCGAACTCGGCGTCGACGACCTTGTCGTTCTTCGCCTCGTGCGTGCCGCCGCCGGCCTCGCCGCCACCCGCGCCCGGCCCTGCACCGGTTTGCGCGTCGGCCTGCTGGGCCTTGTACATCGCCTCGCCGAGCTTCATCGCCGCCTGGGCGAGCTCGTTGGTCTTGGTCTTGATCGCCTCGACATCCTCGCCGGTCAGCACCGACTTCAGCCCCTCGAGGGCACCCTCGATGGCGGACTTCTCCTCGGCGCTCACCTTGTCGCCGTACTCCTTCAGGTGCCTGTCGGTCGAGTGGACCAGCGCCTCGCCCTGGTTGCGGGCGTCGATCAGCTCGCGCTTCTTCTTGTCCTCTTCGGCATGCAGCTCGGCGTCCTTCACCATCTTCTGGATGTCGGCCTCGCTCAGCCCACCCGAAGCCTGGATGCGGATCTGCTGCTCCTTGCCGGTGGCCTTGTCCTTGGCCGAGACGTTGACGATGCCGTTGGCGTCGATGTCGAATGTGACCTCGATCTGCGGCATGCCGCGCGGCGCCGGCGGTATGCCGACCAGGTCGAACTGGCCTAAAAGCTTGTTCTGGGAGGCGATCTCTCGCTCGCCCTGGAACACGCGGATGGTGACCGCGGTCTGGTTGTCGTCGGCCGTCGAGAAGGTCTGGCTCTTCTTGGTCGGGATCGTCGTGTTGCGCTCGATCAGTCGCGTGAACACGCCGCCCAGGGTCTCGATGCCGAGCGACAGCGGCGTGACGTCGAGCAGCAGGACATCCTTGACCTCGCCCTTCAGCACGGCCGCCTGGACCGCCGCACCGACCGCCACGACCTCGTCGGGGTTGACGTTGCGGGCCGGCTCCTTGCCGAAGAACTGCTTAACCGTCTCGATGACCTTCGGCATGCGGGTCATGCCGCCGACCAGGATAACCTCGTCGATCTGGCCGGCCTGCAAGCCGGCATCCTTGAGCGCGGCCCGGCACGGCTCGAGCGTGCGCTGGATCAATTCGTCGACCAGCGCTTCGAGCTTGGCGCGCGACAGCTTGATCACGAGATGCTTGGGGCCGTTTGCATCCGCCGTGATGAACGGCAGGTTGATCTCGGTCTCCTTGGCGTTGGAGAGCTCGATCTTGGCCTTCTCGGCCGCCTCCTTGAGGCGCTGCAGGGCGAGCCGGTCGTTGCGCAGGTCGATGCCCTGCTCTTTCTTGAACTCGTCGGCCAGGTAGGCGATGACGCGCGCGTCGAAATCCTCGCCACCCAGGAAGGTGTCGCCGTTGGTGGCCTTCACCTCGAACACGCCGTCGCCGATCTCCAGGACCGACACGTCGAACGTGCCGCCGCCCAGGTCGTACACCACGATCATGCCGCTCTTGCGCTTGTCCATGCCATAGGCGAGCGCGGCGGCCGTCGGCTCGTTGATGATGCGCAGCACGTCGAGGCCGGCGATGCGGCCGGCGTCCTTGGTCGCCTGGCGCTGGGCATCGTTGAAATAGGCCGGCACGGTGATGACCGCCTGCTCGACCTTCTCGCCGAGATAGGACTCGGCGGTCTCCTTCATCTTGCCGAGGATGAAGGCCGAGATCTGGCTCGGGCTGTACTGCTGGCCGTTGACCTCGACCCAGGCGTCGCCATTGGAGGCCTTCACGATCTTGAAGGGGACCAGCGACATTTCCTTGGTGACCATCGGGTCGTCGAAGCGGCGGCCGATCAGGCGCTTGACCGAATAGAGGGTCTTCAGCGGGTTGGTGACCGCCTGGCGCTTGGCGGCTTGGCCGACCAGGCGCTCGCCACCGTCGGTGAAGGCGACCATGGACGGCGTGGTCCGGGCGCCTTCGGAATTCTCGATAACCTTGGTGTCGCCGCCTTCCATGACCGCGACGCACGAATTGGTCGTGCCCAGGTCGATACCAATGACTTTCGCCATGACTGTTCTCTCTTCCCTAGGCAGGTCGTTCCGGCCCCAAAGGCGCCGCGCCGACCCCCTGATATATGGTTACCTGCCGGAAAAACCGGGTCAGGACAGGGGCTATATAGGTCCTATAGCGCCGGCTGCAATGGATTGGACGGGCTAAAAGTGCGGAATCCGCCGCAATTCCGGGCTGTCGACTGGGACATCCGAGTGTCTGGCAGGTCCTAATTTTCGTTGCTGGGAGAACGGACCGCCGGACCGCCTTTGGACACCGCCACCATGGCCGCGCGCAGCAGCCGGCCGGCGATCAGGTAGCCGGGGGCCATTTCCTGAACGACCGTACCCGCCGGCACCGTGGGATCTTCGACTTCCATCATCGCCTGATGGAATTCGGCATTGAACGGCTTGCCCAACGATTCGATGCGGGTGACGCCATGGCGTTCCAGTACCGACTGCAGCTCGCGCTCGGTCGCCTGCACGCCCAGGATGACGTTGCGCACCGCCGGGTCGATCGCCTCGGCGTCCTTCGGCAGCGCCGACAGGGCGCGCCCCAGATTGTCGGCAACCGACAGGACATCCTTGGCGAGCCGCTCGATGCCGAACTTGCGTTCGCGCTCCACGTCCTGTTGGGCACGGCGGCGCACGTTCTGGGTTTCGGCCAAGGCACGCAGAAGCTTGTCCTGCAACTCGGCCTTCTCGGCCTGCAACTGCTGCAGTTCGCCCGCCAGGTCTTGCGGCTGGGCGGGAATATCGAGGTTCTCGTCGGACGTCTCGACCGGCATCTCATCCGGGGCGTCGCCCGCGGTTGACTCGCTGGCCATACGTTATCCCTAGTGTCAGTGGTTTCTTTCGGCGGGCTTCACTTAGGGACGACGATGCCCCGGGTCAACTGCCCTCTTGCGGCCCGGTGGCCGCGTCACACCGCCTCCAAGGGGGCCTGCAGCCTGGTGCCGGACATGATGATGCCGCCACGCTCGCCCACCGTGACCGTTCCATAGCGCTGGGCAAAGCTTTCAGGCAGCGGCCGGGCGCCCGATGCTGCCAGCCACAGGCGCAGCAGATGGCGCCGCCGCGCGGGCTCGGGCCAGTCCACGAAGCCCGTCCGGTCGTGCAGCATGGTGTGATTGTGCACCAGCTGCACGTCGCCCGGCTTGAATTCCATGAACATGTGCAGAGCAGGATCGTTGGCCAGCGAATCGAACAGGTCGAGCGCTTCGATATGGGCGGATGTGAGCCGCGGCGCGTCGGGGAAGCGCTGGGCGGAGTCGATGTACTGGCGCTGATAGATCGCCGTCAGGAACCCCCGATACCAGCTGAACACCGGAATTTCGAAATAGGGCTTGTGGCCTTCCGGCACTTCGCCGCGGCGGTCGGTGGCCACCGGTTCGAACAACAGCTTCAGCAGATCGGGCCGGCGGCGGCGCATCTCGTTGAAGATCGTGGTCGAGCTCACCAGCGCCGACAGCCCGCCGCTCTTGGCGGTCTTGAGGCAAAGCAGGCCGACGATGTCGCAGGAATCGGTGTGATAAGTCTGTCGCTCATGGGTCTGGTAGATGCGGACGTTGGGATCGGCCACATCGAGCCCGAGATCCTGGACATGGCCCAGCACATGGCCCTTGCCGTTCTGCGAGCGGGCTTTGCCGAGATGGGTGCCCAGGCCGAAGAACGCCGTCGCCGCCTCGCGCATCGACCAGCGCTCGACCGGCAGGCCGCGCATCAGGAGAAAGCCGCGGCCGTTCAGCACTTCGTCCCGGGCCAACGCTGTGGTCGCTGTCTCGATCTCGGCGATCTCGGCAGGCCCAAGCGGCAGCTGCCAGTCGTCACGCCGCGACATGTCCGGTCCATACCAGGCGGCGGCGCCGGTCTGGGGTGGCGGAAGCTCGAACGGCGTGGCCTTCAGGTTTCCCATGGAAAGCGCGGGGCGAAGAGGTCGTCGCTGCTCGAAAGCCTGAAACTTTCCGTGGCGTTGACCAGGGCGGCACGAATGCCCGGCTCCAGCGCGCTGTGGCCCGCGTCGGGCACGACGACATAGCGCGCCTCCGGCCAGCCCCGCGCCAGCGCATCGGCCGTCACGGGCGGGCAGACGATGTCGTAGCGGCCCTGCACGATCGTGCCGGGCAGGTGGCGGATGCGGTCGAGGTCGTGCCACGGCCAGCCTTCGGGCAGGAAGGTGCCATGCGCGAAGTAGTGTGCCTCGATGCGCGACAGGGCCAGCGCAAAGCCACCATGGTCCGATTCGAAGGGTGCGCGGGCCGTCGGGTAGAGCGTCGAGCAGGCGGCCTCGTAGCGGCTCCAGGCGCGCGCCGCCGGACGATGGCTGTCGGGATTGCGGTCGATGAGGCGGCGATAGTAGTTGCCCAAAAGATCGCCGCGCTCGCCGTCCGGCAGATGCTCGACGAAATCGCGCCAAGCCTCGGGGAAGATGGCTCGCATGCCGTGCAGGAACCAGTCGATCTCGGACCGCGCGCCGAGGAAGATGCCGCGCAGGATGAAGCCTATCACGCGCTCGGGATATTTCAGCCCGTACGCCAGCGCCAGCGTGCTGCCCCACGAACCGCCGAACATTAGCCACTGCGTGAGGCCAAGATGGGCGCGCAGCTTCTCCATGTCGGCCACCAGATGGCTGGTGGTGTTGTCGTGTATCTCGCCGAGCGGCATCGAACGGCCGCAGCCGCGCTGATCGAACACCACGATGCGGTAGAACTGCGGATCGAAGAACCGCCGATGGACCGGTGCCGAACCGGCCCCCGGCCCGCCGTGCAGGAACAGCGCGGGCACGCCGTCGGGGTTGCCGCTTTGCTCCCAATAGATCGTGTGCCGGCCGTCGACAGCCAGCATGCCGCTGGCGAAGGGCGAGATTTCCGGGAATAAGTCGGAACGAAGGGGGCTTTCGGAACGCGGCATGCGATTAACCGGTGACTCACTGCCATAGCGGCGGGCTTTGTTCCAGCCTCGCCACGATTGCAGGTGCCGCGGCCAAGCGTCTAAGGTCGCCGGAGCGCGCAGGAGGGTTAGTGGTTTTTCGCCGTATTTTGCCGCTTATCGCGCTCGTCGTTTGGGCCTCCGCCTGCACCTCGCAAGGCAGTCCGCCGCCGACGGCGACGTCCGCTGCGGCAGCCGGCCAGGGGGCAGCCCAAGGCAGCGCGCCCGCGGTGCCGCGCGAGATCGAGCGCGAAGTCGGTGCGGTCTATCCCGACGCCGCCCTTCAAGCCTATGTCGATCGCGTCGGCCAGAAGCTGGTCGCCCAGCCGGGTTTCGGCGGCAACTATCGTTTCGTCGTTCTCGATATGCCGAGCGCCAACGCCCACGCCCTGTCCAACTACATTTTCGTCACGCGCGGGCTGCTGGCCGGGCTCGACGACGAGGCCGAGCTGGCCGCGGCCCTCAGCCATGAGCTTGGCCACCTCGTGCAACGACATGCCGCCCAGCGCGCCCGGGCTCGCCAAGGCGTGCTCAATGCCGCGGTCGAGGCCACGACGGTGACCGGGTCGGTCACGGTCGGCCGCTCGGTCGCGCGCGACGGGTTGCTCGCGCTCAGGCGCTACTCGCGCGAGCAGGAACTCGAAGCCGACCGGATCGGGCTGTCGTTCCTGGTGCGCGCCGGCTACCGCGGCGATGCGATGGCGAGCCTGATCGAGAAGCTGCGCCGGCAATCGCAGTTCGAGCTGCAGCTGATGGGCGAGGCGCCCGATTCGGTCGATCGCCGCACCGCCACTTCGACGCACCCCGCGCCGATCGAACGCCTGGCCGCCTTGCAGGGGATCCCTCAGGCGGCGGCGGCCGGAGAGACCGGCCGTGCCGTCTATCTCGAGGCGATCAACGGCATGTCGGTCGACGATGCGCCGCAGGAAGGCTTCGTGCGCGACAACAGGTTCCTTCATCCGCTGCTCAAGCTCGCCTTCGAGGTGCCGCGCGATTTCCGCCTGTTCAACGACCAGGACGGCGTGCTGGGCGTCGGGCGCGACCGTTCTCTTTTGTTCTTCTCCTGCATCAACGAGCAGGTGCCGGGCTCGCTGGCCGAATGGATGCGCGACAAGCTGAAGCCGACGCCGACCGACATCCAGCCGGCCCAAATCGACGGCGTCGAAGCGGCGATCGGCGCCAAGCTGCGCGGCTCCGACACGGGCGTCGGCCAGATGCGATACGTGATGGTGCGGCACGGCGATCAGATCTGTTACTTCAATCTTCTGAGCGAAGGCCCCGACCGTGATCGGCGGATCGCCGTGCTGGTCGATGCGGCGCGCACGTTCCGCACCCTGTCGAACACCGAGGCGGCTGCCCTGCGTCCCTATCGCCTGCGCGTGATTTCGCCCGCCGGCGCCACCGCCCAGCAGCTCGCCGCGCGCCTGCCCTATAGCGATTTCAGGATCGAACGGCTGCTCGTCCTGAACGGCGCCGACAGCGCCGCCGACCTCGTCGGCCGGCCGCAGGTGAAGATCATCGTGCCGTAGAGCAATGGTGCTGCGCTCGCGATGACACCGGACATGAAAAAGCGGCCGACTTTCATCGGCCGCCTTTTAATTGATTGCGCCAGCGGTCAGGCGACTTTTTGCAGCACGCTGTTCAGCTTCTGCGTGGCGAGTTCCTTGTCGATGCGCTCGACCGCGGCCAGCTCGCGCGCCAGCCGATCGAGCGCCGCTTCGTAGATCTGACGCTCGCTGTAGGACTGGTCGGGCTGGCCGGCATTGCGGTGCAGGTCGCGCACGACTTCGGCGATCGACACCGGATCGCCGGAGTTGATCTTGGCTTCGTACTCCTGGGCGCGGCGGTTCCACATGGCGCGGCTGACCCGGCTGCGGCCCTTCAGCGTCACCAGCGCATTCTCCATGATCTTGCGCGAGGAAAGCTTGCGCAGACCCGAGATCTTCGCCTTCGCCACCGGCACGCGCAGCGTCATGCGCTCCTGCTCGAAGGAGATGACGAACAGATCGAGCTTGTGGCCGGCAATCTCCTTCGCCTCGATGTCGATCACGCGACCGACGCCATGGGTCGGATAGACCACGAAATCGCCCTTCTCGAAGGCGAATTCCTTCGCCTTGGCCACTGTCTTCTTCGGCTTGGCCATATCAAGTCCCTTCACATCCAGCCCCGCGTTGCAGCGATACCGCGACCCGCCACGCACGCTCCCCTGCGCGCTCAGCCCGATGTCCGGTATCGGTAAGTTGCTTTCGGCTACCGACTTGGACACCGAGCCAGTGGCGGACCGGACCCCGGACCGCTGCCAGCGACGCCCTTATAACAGAATTTCGGCCGGGAGTCGCGACCTATGTTGCATTTCGGCAACGCTGCGCCCATGCGGAGGTTGCATGTCTCGTGCTAAAGATGCGTGAAAGGACTGAAAACCGGCCGATTCTAGCGTTTAGCCGGGGTTTCGCTGAAATACTTTTTGAACTTGTCTTTTTCATCCTTGAAAACTTCGGCGTCGGCGGGGGCCTCGCCCTTGCGGGTGATGTTGGGCCAGCCGTCCGCCATGGTGCGATTGAGCTCCAGCCACTGCTCCAGACCCTTTTCCGTGTCGGGCAGGATGGCGTTGGGCGGGCATTCGGGTTCGCAGACGCCGCAGTCGATGCACTCGTCGGGATTGATGACCAGCATGTTCTCGCCCTCGTAGAAGCAGTCCACGGGGCAGACTTCGACGCAGTCCATGTACTTGCACTTGATGCAAGCCTCGGTCACGACATAGGTCATCAACGGCTCCAGAGACGAGCGGGCGGCTGATTAACGCGCTGAACGGGCCGGCGCAAGACTGCTGAATCACGCACCGTCGATTTCATCATACAACGAGCGCGCTTCGGCAGCCGGTCCGCGTCGCTCGCCCAAGGCCACGATTCGCACCACACGCACGCGTGGCCCCAGCGCGAAGGTCAGTACCATGCCGGGCGCCACGGCGGCATGCGGCTTGTCGACGACGCGGCCGTCGATGCGGCACCGCGACTTCTCGACGTAGCGCGCGGCCAAGCTGCGGGATTTGAAGAAACGGGCGTGCCAGAGCCACTTGTCGAGCCGCATCGCACCCTTAGCGTTCCACTCGGCGCCTCACCGGGCGGCTATTTCTTTCCGCCGAGCTTCAGCTCGAGCAGCTTGGCGAACGGCGAGTCGGCGGCGGGCGCGTCGCTCTTTTTCTCGGTGGTGGCATAGAGCCGCAGCGCCGGTCCGCCACTGTCGCGGCGCGGCGGCCGCGGCCCGCGGCGATCGTCGCGCGGCCGCTCTGCCTCGGGCCGACCTTCGCGCGCCCCCTTGTTCGGGGGGCCGTCGGGGCCGGCAACGTCGCGACGCCGCTCGTCCTTGCCACGATCCTGGCCGCGCTCGGGGCGTAGCGTATCGGCGAAGAACTGTCGCTCGTTCGGCCGTTCGGGCCGTTCGCGGCGGCGCTGGTCGCGCTGCTGTTTCTGCTGCTGGCGTTGGCGCTCGCGTTGCTCCTCGCGTTCGCGCACGAAGCGCGGCTTCATCGAGAAGGCATAGAGCGGGCCATGCTCGTCCGATGGCGGATGGACCCGGTAGCCCAGGCCGCGCAGAACGTTGGCCATCTCGGGTTCCGAGCAGCCGACCAGCGACATCATCTGCGGCGCCGCACGGAACCAGCCGGGCGGCAACGGCCGCGGGCCGTCGTTCCGGGGCTCTTGCGCTTTCGGCTCGTCCGCTTTCG
>WNFE01003373.1_pt1 | contig 11878 bp, 13 predicted proteins | sample 5400451 | NCBI WGS metagenome assembly WNFE01 (sample SAMN13153344, study PRJNA577476) | soil metagenome | isolation source: 200 cm saprolite under Douglas fir tree site 2 hole 2 | place: USA:California | collected 2015-04-18
ACTCGTCACCGACGTCTGCGATCGTCCGGCCAGCCAGAAGGGGTGGAATCCATCGGACCTCCCCTACCACGTGATTGACCAGGGCACGGACGTCCCACTCGGTGCAGGGGGTCGGGCTCTCCCACTGGTCATCCGCCACCGCCTGCACCCTCCGGTGGAACCCGTCGATCACCTGTTGGAACGTGTCGCTGGTCATCGCCTCGGCCCGGACGAGCTCTTCGGGGTGCCCGTGTCCTCCCATTAGTCCCTCCCTCCTCTGCTTTTTAGCCTGACGCACCGGATCACGCTAGCATGATCGCCCAGATGCCCACCCTACCTTCATCACGGCCGTTGAAGGTCGGCTTCCAGCTGCCCGAGGTCGAGCGCGAGGTCCGCTGGGCGGAAATCGTGGCCATGGCTCGCCTGGGCGAGCAGATCGGTTTCGACTCCGTCTGGGTTGGCGACCATCTGCTTTATCGGGACGCGACCCGCGGCGCCCGGGGCCCCTGGGAGGCGTGGACGATGCTGGCGGCCATCGCCGCCTCGACCAACCGAATCGCGATTGGCCCGTTGGTGGCCTGCACCAGCTTCCATAACCCGGCCATGCTCGCCAAGCTGGCCGCTACTGTGGACGAAATCAGTGGGGGTCGGCTGGTCCTCGGCCTGGGTGCCGGCTGGAATGAAACCGAGTATCGAGCGTACGGGTTTCCCTTCGACCAGCGGGTCTCGCGATTCGCCGAAGCGTTCACCATCATCCGGTCTCTGTTGCGCGATGGCCGGGTCGACTTCGCGGGACAGTTCTACTCGGCCAGAGACTGCGAGCTCGTGCCGCGTCCGCGATCGGGCGGACCGCCCCTGCTGGTTGGCTCAACGGGTGACCGGATGCTGGCCATCACCATTCCCTACGTGGACGCCTGGAATGCCTGGTTCGTTCAGACCGGCAACCGGCCGCAAGGGGTCCTGGCGCTGCGGGCCAAAGTGGACGCAGCCTGCCAAGCGGCCGGGCGGGATCCCGCGGACGTTGAGCGCACGGTCGCCGTCCTGGTCCGGCTGAGTGGCGGCGCCGGTCGCCAGCAGGGCGACGCGCAGTCGAGCACCCCGCCAGTGGAGGGACCACCCGAGGTCATGGCGGAAACGCTGCGGGGGTTCGCGCGCGAGGGCATCGGTCACGTGCAGCTCGTCGTGGATCCGATCACCGAGGCTTCGCTCGAAGCTCTGGCCCCAGTCCTGGCCCACCTGGACCGCCGATAGGTCATCGGCTGGCGGGACTCTTGACTGGGAGCGTCGACACGAAGTCGATACCCCGCTGGACCCATGCGGCAAGCGCCGCGTCGGTCCGATACCCTCCGGGGTCCACGCACACAAAGCCGGACAGTGGCCGGCCGGCAAAGACCATCGGCCGCACGTGCGGCCGCGCCAGCGCCCGCTCTAACCCTTCGGGGCCAACCCGAACCATGAGGGCGGTGCCGGTGACACCGCAGCACAGGCTGCCGTTCACCATGAACGAGCGCCCGCCGACCATCCGCTTCTCGACGACGCTCCGCTGCCGCGAGAGGACGCGCCGCACGCGTTCGGCCACCCTTTCGTCGTAGCCCATCGCGTTATACGCCCTGGATCTTACTCGGCTAGGCAGAGGCCGCTTCGGCAAGCAGAGGCTCGACTGCGACAGCCGCGCGCTGCCGCCCGGCCACGGCCAGCGCCGAAACGGCCCCCAGCACCGACAGGCCGCCAACCACACCCAGCGCTGGCCGAAAGCCCGCCGTAAAACTCGCCGGCGTGCCCAGGTGGCCGTTGGCCGTGAACACGGCGGCGGCGATGGCAATCGCGAAGGCGCTGCCGAAACGTTGCAGTGTGCTGTTCACCCCCGACGCCTTGCCCAGGTCGCGCGGAGCGACGGCGCTCAAGACGGCGGTGGACACGACCGGCAAGGCCATTGAGATACCAATCCCGGCGATGATCAGGGGCATCACAAACCCGGCGTAACCGGAACCGACCGCCGCCGAGTTGGCGATCCAGGCGAGTCCTATCCCCTGCAGGAGCATGCCCACCACGAGCACCGGCCGGCGGCCGATCCGATCCGAGAGCATGCCGGCGAGTGGGGAGACGATCAGCGGCGTCGCGGTCCACGGGAGCAAGCGCAGGCCGGTGGCGATCGGCGAGTAGCCGAGGGCAAACTGGAAGTACTGCGACATCAGGAAGGCCGCCGAGAAGATTGCGCCGGCCATGAGAAAGCCGGTGGCGTTGGCCGCCGCGAAGCCTCGGCTGGCAAAGAGCCTGAGGGGAAGCATCGGATCCGTGGCCCGCCGCTCCCAGGCCAGAAAGGTAGCGATCAAGACGACGCCAACGATCACCGCGGCCACCACCTGCCCGCTCCCCCACCCAACATCCCCCGTGCGGATCAGACCCCATACGACGGCGGCGGCGCCGCCCGACATGAGGGCGGCCGCAATCAGGTCAAGTCGCGTCGCCGGGCCATGGCTTTCCGCCAGCTTCAGGCGGGCCAGGAGCGTAGCCAGCACACCGATCGGCACGTTGACCCAGAAGATCCAATGCCAATCCAGGCCCTGGGTCACCACGCCGCCGACCAGTGGGCCGCTGGCGACCGCCAACCCGCTGAGGCCTCCGAGGATGCCGACCATGGCACCGCGTCGCTCGGGCGGAAAGGCGGAAGCAAGGATGGTTAGGCTGAGAGGCACGATCATGGCCGCGCTGAGACCCTGCACCGCGCGAGCCGCAATCAGCAATTCGATCGTCGGTACGACGGCGCAGGCGGCCGAGGCGATGGTGAAGCTCGCCAGCCCGACCGCAAAGATGCGCCGCCGGCCAAGGCGATCGCCGAGCGCCGCCGCGGTGATGATGCCGGCGGCGAAGGCCAGGCTGAAAGCGTTGATCGTCCACTCCAGCGTCGACAGGCTGGCGTGCAGATCACGCTGGATCGCCGGTAGGGCGGTGACGACCACGAGCGCGTCGAGCGTGACCATGAAGAGGGCGGTGCCCGTGAGCGCGAGCGTCCAGAGCTGCCTGGGCTGACGAGCGGGGGATTGGACGACCATAGCGATTTCCCTCCAGGATTCGTTTTGCCGTCGTTGTCGCTTGAGAATACTATAGTGCTAACTAAGAAAAGTCAAGGACATGCTACAATGTGGTGGCATGCCAACTCGAACCTCGCCATCGCCGCGCCGGAGCTACGATCAGTACTGCGCCGTGGCGCGTGGCCTGGACGTCATCGGCGACCGCTGGACGCTCCTCCTGGTTCGTGATCTGTTGCTCGGGCCGAAGCGCTACACGGACCTGCAGGCCGGGCTCCCCGGGATCGGCACCAACCTGCTGGCCGACCGGCTTCGCGAATTGGAGGACGCCGGCCTCATCGAGCGCACCGTCCTCCCTCCCCCGGCCGGCTCAGCCGTCTATCAGCTGACCGAGACCGGGAAGGCGCTGGAAACGGTCATGGTCTCCCTGGGCCGCTGGGGAGCGCGCTTCATGGGCGCGCCCAGGAAGACTGATGTGATGGTGCCGCGAGCCTATTTCGTGGCGATGCGAGGAACCTTCAACCCCGAGGCGGCAGCTGGAATCAGCGAGACCTACGAGGTGCGCATTGCCGACCTGGTCTTCGAAGTCCGAGTCGCGGATGGCGCTATCACCACGAGCGAGGGGCAGGCAACCAATCCCGATGTGATCATGGCCATGGACGTGGAAACACTCAATGCGCTTCTTTTCCGGTTACTCACTCCGGCGGCGGCCCTGGCCAGCCAGCGGGTCCAGGTCAAGGGCGACGCGAAGGCGCTGGAGCGGTTTGTCCGGGTCTTTGGTTTTCACGCCCGCCCGGGCATGGTCGACCAGCGGGCAGCCCAGCTAGCCCGTAAAGCTTCGGTTGGAGCGAGGCGAGCAGAGCCGGCGGCGAGTCAGCGCCGACCGTAGACAATCAACCGGTCCTCGGATTCGGGCCAGCGAGGGACAGGGGCTTCGTCAATCTGCTGCCAGGAGCGCTGCAGCAGCGCCTGAAAGCCCTGACTCCCAGGACCTGCCGCCCCCGGCTCACCGACCACCGCGACCCGCCCACCCGGGTAGGCAACCAAGGACGCTTCGTCAAAACCGCTCCACGGATCGGGCCAGCAAAGCAGGAGAGTCCGCTCGGCATGGCCCCCAAGCTCTTCCGGGCCGCCAGGCAGGACCTCCGTCCAGAGCACCGGCTCCGCGTGTTCCGCGTGGGGCCGTGCCTCAATCGCCCGGGTGCCATCCCGGTGAGTCTCGGCCAGGATTGACGGGCGGAACCAGGAGCGCCATGAATCGCCCATGACGTCGTAGGCGACGATCTCCACGCCTCGCTCGCGCAGGCAGCGAGCCCAGTATCCAGTGCCGGCACCGATTTCGACCAGCGGCCCATGCCGGGCGAGACAGTCGAGCGCCGCATCGCCGGGCACGCCAAACGCGTACTTGTGGGTGAGGTGCTGTCGGAGCTGCCTCTGGTTGTCTGGTTCGTCTTGCCAGCCCGGCACACCCGAGCCATTCGCAGCCGCCCACTCCTCGAGGTATGGATTCCAAGCCACGACAAGATGCTAGAGAATCGGACGGGGCGATCGAATGTTCGACTAGGATCAATATGGGTCCGACGAATGTCGCTGACAACCGCGAAGAGCCCGCACAGTGTGCCAGCAACGGTCGACCGGGTAATCGCTGCGCTCGGCAGACGTGGAATTGCCCTGTTCGCCCGCATCGACCACGCGGCTGGAGCGCGTCAGGCTGGCCTCGAGCTGGCTGACGAGGAGTTGGTGATCTTTGGTGACCCGCGGGTTGGCACGCTCTTGATGCAACGGGATGCCGAGGTCGGATATGAGCTCCCCCTTCGGCTGCTCATCTGGGACGCCAACGGTCAGACAATGATCGGCTATCGGCGGCCGACCGCGCTCCCTGACGACTTTGCCGTGGCGGATCAACTCGAGGTCCTTCGGCGAATGGAAAATCTGTTAGGGCAGATCATCGCCGAGACATCCGGTGCCGACAGCCGCTGAAGCGTCGGCTTTCAGCGGCCTGTCGTGCTTTTCCGGAAGGAGTCCGGGGCTACTTCGCAGCGGACTTGTCTTTGGTGATCGCCGTAAGTTGGGCGCGGGCGGCGGCGACGATGTCGGCACTCGTGTTGGCATGCCCGTTGATGCCCCAGCCGCCCTCGGGTGACTCGGTGATCAGCACCCAGGTGCGAGTGGTGAGGGTAGGGTCACCAGCCGCAGCGGCCACGACGTCGGTGAGCTCCCGGACCACGCCCAGCTGCTTGTCGCGGTCGAGAACGCCGATCGGGGTCAGGACCTGCACGCGCACGTAGTTGCTGTCCCCGGCAACGTTGGACAGCGAGTCGGCCGGCAGGTCGTGGACGAAGGCGGCCGTGTTATTCGCGAACAGCGAGATCTCGGGTACCTTCTCCCAGCGCATCACGGCAGCCGCCAGGTCTCTGGCCAGCGCGTGCTTGTTTTTGAATGTTCCGGTGACGGCGTAGACGTCGATCATGGGCATGGGTGTCTCCTCCACTAGTTATGATGACCGTCATAGTGACGAGTACAGAGTATGCACTATGATGACCGTCATAGTCAAGAGGAGCGACTGATGGCGGCCGACAGCCGGGCGCGCATGGTGCGCAGCGCCGCCTCGCTGATCCGATCTCGCGGCGTGAGAGCGACATCGCTCTCGGATGTGCTCGCCGATAGCGGAGCTCCTCGCGGTTCCATCTATCACCACTTTCCGGACGGGAAGAGGCAGCTGGCGGAGGACGCGATCCAGTGGACTTCCGAGCGGGTGCTCGCCCACCTTCGCACCGGTGCCGCCACCACACCGTCGGGCGTTCTGGAGCGCTTCATCGAGATGTGGCGCCAGGTCGTCCTGAGATCGGGTGGCTCGGCTGGTTGCGTGGTGGCCGGCGTCGCGATCGACACCGGTGCCGACGAAGCAGGCCTGATGGAGGTGGTGCGGGCGGCGTTTCGGTCCTGGGTCGCCGTGCTGGCGGAGCAGCTCGAGGCGGTTGGTCTGCCCGCGCATCGAGCGAGGTCGATCGCCATGGCCACCCTGGCTGGTATGGAAGGCGCGCTTATCCTGTGCCGTGCCGAGGGCCATGTCAGGCCACTGGAGGCCGTCGCCGACGAACTGATGCGTCTGCTGCCAACCGAGAAAAAAGGCACCGGCCAGCGCGCGCGACGCCGCTAGCCCCTTGAGAACCTCGCGACGCAGTCCTCTCGTAGGTTGTTGAGGTGTCTTTGCCGCCTGGATATCCGCCGATCGAGCCCTACGCGCAGGGCATGCTCGACGTCACGGACGGGCAGCAATTGTACTGGGAGGTCAGCGGCAACCCGGCCGGCAAGCCGGCGGTCGTGCTGCACGGCGGACCCGGCGGCGGCAGCTCTCCTGGCCGCCGACGCTGGTTCGACCCATCGGCCTACCGCATCATCCAGTTCGACCAGCGGGGGTGCGGGCGCAGCACGCCGCCGGTGAGCCATCCGGCCACGGACCTCTCGACCAATACGACGGAGCATTTGATCGCCGACATCGAGCGTCTGCGCGAACACCTCCAGGTAGACCGGTGGCTCGTGGGTGGCGCGTCCTGGGGCGTGACCTTGGGGCTGGCCTACGCCGAGCGTTATCCCGAGCGGGTCACGGAGTTGATCTTCATTTCGGTCACCATGACGCGCGCCAGGGATGTCCACTGGCTGTACCATGAGGCCGGCCGGTTCTTCCCCGAGGAGTGGGCACGGTTCCGGGCGGGTGTCCCGGAGAATGAACGTGACGGCGATCTGGTCGCCGCGTACAACCGGTTACTCAACGAGCACCCGGACCCGACTGTTCGGGCGGCGGCCGCCCAGAACTGGTGTGATTGGGAGGACGCCGTCGTTTCGCTCGAGGAGGGCTGGAGCCCCAACCCCCGCTACCAGAACGCCGACTTTCGCATGACCTTCGCTCGCCTGTGCGCCCACTACTTCAGTCATGCCGCATGGCTCGAGGGCGGCCAGCTGCTACGCAACGCCAGCCGCCTCGCCGGCATCCCGGGCGTCCTGGTGCACGGTCGCTTCGACCTTGGAGGACCGTCCGATGTCCCCTGGTTGCTAGCCCAGGCCTGGCCCGCCGCCGAACTGCATTTGGTCCGCACCGGCCACGTCGGCGGAGACGAGATGATGGAAGAGCTACTCCGCGCGACCGACCGCTTCGCCGTTCGGCGCTGACTCAAGACCAGAGGTTCAAGGGCCACGCGGGAGCCAATCCTCCTCCGGCGATCACGACCGCATGTTCGGCTATACGCCACCCTCCCTTCACCCTTCAGTCCTCAGCTCGTAGGTTTCTTCACCAGCTTGCTGATCTGTGCCTCTATCGCGAGAGGCGCCGTCGAAAAAGCGCGCTGGCGGAGGGAGAGGGATTCGAAACCCCCGAAGGCTTGCACCTTAGTGGTTTTCAAGGCCTCTTGTGAGCGTCCGCCCTCGTTCGCGATCGTTCACCAGAGTTCGCCCTGTACGGACGACGCGGGGCCTGTCGTCCGCCAACGTTCGCCGACGTTCGCCATACTTCGCCGCGGTTGCCGTCACCGTTGCCGTCAAACAAGGAGTCGATGTTTGTGAATTTGGCCGTCATCCGATTCGATTTCAGAGTCGGTTGTCAGCCGCTCGCGCTCTCCTCAATCTTTCCTGTGCCGCTACCTCCATTCGGACCGGCACCTGAACCGTGGCGCTCGCGGCAGCAAGGTCCAAATCGCTGAGATACCGTCTGGTCGGTTGACAACGGTGGACGGCGCCAGGACCTGGACCCCGCTCGATATCCCCTGACAGTCCTCGTCAGGGGCGTGCGACTTCGGGCTGCCTCGCGGATGCGGCCTGGCTTTCAAGGACCCGGCGGACGAGCTGCTTGAGCGCGGCGCGCTCGGATGGGCTCAAGGCGGAAAGCAGCTCCTGCTCGAGCTTGTCCATGCCGCGCTCGGCGCGCTCCAGCACCTTCTTGCCGCGGGGCGTGATCTCGACGATGTGCCGGCGGCGGTCGTGGGGATCCCGCCGACGCGCGATCGAGCCGGCCTCCTCCAGCCCGTTGAGGAGCAGGACGAGGTTGTTTTCGTCCATCCCGAGGCGCTCGGCGAGGCGCTGTTGCGGGACACCACGGTCGTCCAGGTTCGTCAGTGTCAGGTAATCCTTGATGCTCATGCCCGGCAAGGCCTCCTCCGACTTGCGGTAGACCGTCTTCGACAACTTGGCCAGGAGGACGGCCAGCCTGGGGCTCTCCAAATCAGTCATTTGTATTCAATTTAGCACGTTTGCCGGCACCGTGTGATAATACACAGCATAGTGACTATCCCGGAGTACCAGTAATCAAGGAGTTGTGACCATGAACGAGCAACCCGTCGTTTTGATTAATGCCTTCGAGGTCCCCAGCGGTGCGGACGAATCGTTCCTGGCGTGCTGGGAACGAGCCCACGATTTCCTGCTGAGCCAGCCCGGGTACCGGTCCAGCCAGCTGCACAAGAGCGTGGAGCTCGGCGCCGACTTCCGCTACGTCAACGTGTCCGTCTGGGATTCCGAAGAGGCGTTTCGGGCAGCCACGTCTCGACTCGAGTTCCACGACATCAGCATGGAATATCCGCTTCATTCATCGGTTTATGAAGTGGTAAGCGCCGACCAGCGATGGGTCTCGCGGGCGCACTGAAGCAACGATGAGCACACAGCTGAGAATGACCGCGCAACGACGTCGTTCCGGCGGGCACCTGACGGAGGGGCTCAGCCGCTGGCAAACCATCATCGTGGTCTCCGGGACCATGCTGGCGCTGCTGCTGGCCGCTCTCGATCAAACGATCGTTGGGACCGCGATGCCCCGCATCGTGGCGGATCTCAACGGCTTGTCCTACTACGCCTGGGTGATCACCGCCTACCTGGTCGCCTCTACCGTGATGGTGCCGGTCGCCGGCAAGCTCGGAGACCTGTTCGGCCGGAAGCCATTCCTGCTGACCGGCATGGTCGGCTTCGTGGCCGCCTCCGCGCTTTGCGGTCTCTCGCAGAACATGACCGAGCTCATCATCTTCCGCACTATCCAGGGGATCTTCGGGGGCGTCCTCTTTGCCACGGTCTTTGCCGTGATTGGCGATCTCTTCCCGCCGCAGCAGCGGGCGCGGGTCGGAGGACTGTTCGGCGCCGTCTTTGGTCTGTCCTCGGTCCTCGGCCCGACGGCCGGCGGCTACATCACCGATAACCTCGGCTGGCGCTGGGTGTTTTACGTAAATCTGCCGATCGGCATCGTGGCTGTCTTGATCGTGGCCGCAACCCTGCCCTTCGTGCGCTCAAAGGCATCGGTGCGCGACATCGACTTTCCCGGCGCCGCGGCGCTCGTTGCCGGCTTGATTCCCCTGATGGTCGCGCTCTCCATCACCAGGGACCACGCCTGGACCTCACCTGAAGTGCTGGGCCTGCTGATCGGATCCGGGGTCATGCTCGTCCTCTTCTTCGTGCTCGAGCAGCGGACCGACAACCCGATTGTCCCGTTTGGCCTCTTCAAGAACGCCACCTTCAGCGTCTCGATGCTCACCAGCTTTCTGACCGGCTTCGCGATGTTCGGTGCGATCATCTTCGTGCCGCTGATTTATCAGGGCGTACTGGGTGTCACCGCGACCAACTCGGGACAACTGTTGACGCCGATGATGCTCGGATTGGTTGGCGCCAGCGTGCTCATCGGCCAGGTGATGGTCCGTATCCGCCTCTATCGCTTTCTCGGAACCGCCGGTATCGCCCTGATGCTGCTCGGCTTGTGGTGGCTTTCGCAGGTCACGACCAGGACGTCGGCGCTCGAGGTTGTCCGCGACATCGTGATCGTCGGCGCCGGCTTAGGGGCCACCTTCCCGCTGTACCTGCAGGCCGTCCAGAATGCCCTGCCCCGCCAGTTCCTTGGTGTTGCGACCAGCCAGATCCAGTTCTGGCGGCAGATCGGCGGCACGATTGGCACCTCCGTGCTCGGCTCGGTGCTGGCCTCGAGACTGGCAGCGAGTATCCAGGCGCAGGTCGCTGGCCTCCATCTGCCTCCACAGGCGGGTCGGCTAGTTCCCAGCGGCGTGAGCAACCCGCAGGCCGTCTTCGATCCCAGCGCTATCGCCGCCAGGCGCGCTGCCGCAACGGCGGCCGGAGGGCCGCAAGCAGCCGCAGTCTTCGACCAGGTCCTTCATGCGCTCAGGGCCGGGCTCGCCGGGACCCTGGACGACGTGTTCCTCTATTCGGGAGCAGTGCTGATCCTGGCGCTGGTCGCTTCGCTCTTCCTCCGCGAAGTGCCGCTTGGGGGCCAGGCGCAAACCCATGAAGAGGCCGCCGCTTGAGGTCCGCTTCGGATACGCCGGAGGTCCAGACCCGATCAGTTTTCCCCGGCCGCGTAGTCTGAACTGGCAGATATTTCGCACAAGGAGGCTGACGTAGAGCATGAGAAAACTGATCGTCCTCACGTTCGTCACGCTGGACGGGGTGATGCAGGCTCCGGGTGGTCCCGAGGAAGATTCGAGCGGCGGCTTCAAGTACGGCGGATGGTCAATGCCCTTTTTCGATGACGCCGTCGGTCAGGCGATGGGCGAGCAGATGGGCCATCCGTTCGATCTCCTCGTGGGCCGGAAGACCTACGAGATCTTTGCCAGTTTTTGGCCGAAGGCGACAGACTCGACCGGCGATGCGATCAATCGGGCGACGAAATATGTCGTCACGCACCGCCCGGTCAGCAGCGATTGGAAGAAGACCGTCCCCATCGACGGCGATGTCGTCGGCAAGATCAAGAAGCTCAAGCAAGAAGATGGCCCCGAGCTCCAGGTGCACGGTAGCGGCAACCTGATTCAAACGTTGCTCAAGAACGATCTGGTCGACGAGCTCTGGCTCAAGATTTACCCGCTCACCCTGGGAACCGGAAAGCGTCTCTTTGGCGAGGGCACGAAGCCAGCGGGTTTCCGCGTGCTCAAGAGCAACGTCTCGCCAAACGGCGTCATCGTGGCCTCCTACGGCCGCGCCGGTGACATCAAGCTCGGGACGGTGGAGCTGACAACCTCGGGCGAGCAGGTAATCCGAAACTAAGGTCATTTCTAAATCCCTCCCCCGTTTACGGGGGAGGGTCACGGCGGGGCTCGAGGCGGGCGTGCGCTTTTAGCGCCCCTCAGGGACGAATGTGATATCGGCAGTAATAGTGTCGTATCCAGATCTGGCGGAGGGAGAGGGATTCGAACCCCCGAAGGCTTGCACCTTAGTGGTTTTCAAGACCACCGCCATCGACCACTCGGCCATCCCTCCGGCGCACCAATCATACGAAGCGACTGCCTCCGGACTCGCCGCTTTAGTCGCGGGTGAGACCTGGTAGCAGATGCGAAAGGCTATACGGCGAATCGCCCGGTCGGTTGAGACCCCCTCCCCGACCCTCGCCGCAAGGGGGAAGGGAGATTATCCTTTGATAACCTCCAAGCCGCCCATATAGGTGCGGAGCGGGAGAGGTACCGTGACGCTGCCGTCGGCGTTCTGGTAGTTCTCCAGGATGGCCACCACCGTGCGGGGCAGCGCGAGACCCGAGCCGTTCAGCGTGTGGACGAACTCGAGCTTGCCGCCCTGGCCGCGATACCGCGTGTTCATCCGGCGCGCCTGGAAGTCACCATAGTTGGAACACGACGAGACCTCCAGGAATCTCCTCTCGCCGGGGCTCCAGGCTTCCAGGTCGAATTTCTTCCACTGGCCAAACCCCATATCGCCGGTGCACATGAGCAACACCCGATACGGGATCTCCAGCTTCTGCAGGATCGTTTCGGCGTTGGCGACCAGCGATTCCAGCTCGGCCATGGACCGGCTGGGCTCGCTCCACTTGACCAACTCCACCTTGTTGAACTGGTGCACCCGGATGTAACCACGGGTGTCCTTGCCGGCGGCGCCGGCTTCACTGC
>WNFE01003378.1_pt1 | contig 11874 bp, 14 predicted proteins | sample 5400451 | NCBI WGS metagenome assembly WNFE01 (sample SAMN13153344, study PRJNA577476) | soil metagenome | isolation source: 200 cm saprolite under Douglas fir tree site 2 hole 2 | place: USA:California | collected 2015-04-18
GTTCTTTTTCTTCGAGAGTGCTTCTAACATAGTCCTTCGTATTTGAGGCCGGTTCTTTTACAGCCTGTGAGCCAAAGTCCAATATTCGACCATGCGCCACCAACACGTGCTGTCTAAGCTCGCTTTCTGAAGTAATGAACTTCAAGAATGCAGAATCACAAAAAGGACACTCGAATTTTGTCATTTCCCTTCAAGCATTCCTCGTCTGCGAAGAAGTTCAATTTCTAAGTCGCGTCTCAGATTGATCTGAGTGTCGCGTCTCTATTAAACCCCAACTGAGCGACCACCCAAAGTTAACAGGGATTCCAATCCGACGAAGTCCTTACAGAACCTATTGGTGGTTCTGTTAAGTCTGTGGATGATGGAAGGTGAATTTTGCTCGGAACCACCCTGCATCTTAACAATGCCCTCCCCACCCCTTCTGTGCCATGGACGAGATAGTCGAATTCCGGTCGGCGAATGAATGGGACAAGTGGCTGGCCAGGAATTACTCCAAGTCGAACGGGATTTGGATTCGCTTTTTCAAGAAGGCCTCCGACGTTTCTTCGATAAACACTTCTGACGCGCTGGACGTGGCGCTGTGCTACGGGTGGATCACCGGTCAAGCCAAGCCCTACGATGAAAGGTCATGGCTGGGAAGATTCGTGCCTCGGAGACCAAAGAGCATCTGGTCCAAGATCAACACCAAGCGCGCCGAGACGCTGATAAGACAAGGAAGAATGAAGCCAGCCGGGTTCAAGCAGGTTAGAGAGGCGAAGATAGACGGCAGGTGGGACCGAGCCTACGACCCGCCCAGCACGGCGAAACTGCCCGAGGATTTCATCAAAGCACTCCAGAAGAACAAAGAGGCAGAGGCCTTCTTTCGGTCGCTGAACCGCGCCAACATATACTCGGTTGTGTTCAGGCTCGAGAACGCAAAGAACGAAGAGCAGCGGAGGATGAAAATCAGTCAGATGATCAAGATGTTCGAGAAAGGAGAGAGGTTTCACTGACGATAGAAGTCCTGATAGAGGAAATCACCGTAAAATAGTTGATCTGTGGTCGGTCAAGAACCGGAAGTCCCGCAAGTGACCGATGTAGAAATCAAAGGCCGCCCTCAATTTACTCGCCACACGGTGGCGATTCTTGTTCTCGTTGTTGCCTTGGTTATTGCAACACTAATTTCCTACGCGGAGTTTAAGTCCTTGCAACAGATTAGTAAGGTCGAACAGACCGGTCTCTCGGTTGTTTCTGGTCAAGTAACCGCCTCTACTGACAATCTGGCAAATGTCCCCTACCCCAGGTGGATCCTGTTCGACCCTGGATTCAATAGTACATTGAGCGCGTCTATCATGCAACAGCATTACATAATTTATCTCATAGACGGGTTAGGATATCAAGTCACAATTCAATTCTCGAACAAGACCTTGTGTCAAGTGGGGACATTTGTTCCAAAAGGTTCTGTAATGTATCACGACTTCTCTTGCTAATGACTCCGGAAGTAGGCTTGTGGTAACAGCCAAATACTAATGGGAGTTGTTGACCGAGCAATCTTCGGATTGGATCTGATTGAAGCTCTTTGAGTACGAGGCGAAATCTATCGCGCAAAACCTCGGCATAAACACGCCTAAGGGGGCAGTGGCTTCCACGTCGGAGGAAGCTCGGGATATTCACAAGCGCATTGGAGGAGAGGCCGTTATCAAAGCGCAAGTCCTTGTTGCTGGACGGGGAAAGGCCGGGGGAATAAAGTTCGCCAGCAAGCCCGACGAGACCCGGGACCGGGCCAACGAGATTCTGAGCATGACCATTAAGGGAGAAAAAGTGAAGAAAGTCCTAATCGAACAGAAAGCTACCGCAAAGAAAGAGCTCTTCGCAAGTATCGTTCTAGATCGGGCAAACCGTTGCCAGACACTCCTCGCATCCGACCAGGGCGGAATCGACATTGAGGATGTTGCCAGACAGACACCTGAGAAGGTGCTGAGGCATCGTCTCGACCCCGTGTTCGGAATGAGGAGCTACGACGCTCGACTCATCGCCCTGAAGCTCGGATACCACGGCATCCAACAGAGCACCTTTTCCGATTTCCTATCGAATCTCTATCGACTGTCCGTGATCTACGACGCGGAACTCGTCGAGAGCAATCCCGTTATCGAAACGCAAGACGGCCGCTTTGTCGCGGCAGACCTCAGAGTCATTGTTGACGACAATAGTCTCTTCCGACATCCCGAATTCCAAGAGAGGTCGAAAGAGATCAGCGGTGAAGTAACAGCTTTGGAATCCAAGGCTCGCGACAATGGTCTCGCATTCGTGGAACTCGACGGTGACATAGGCATCATAGGAAACGGCGCGGGACTCGTCATGGCAACACTCGACCTGGTCAAACAATATGGTGGAAAACCAGCGAATTTCTGTGATGTTGGTGGAGGAGCAAACGCGGAACATGTTGCAACTGCGCTCCAGATCATACAGGGCGCTGAGAAAGTCCGGGCCGTGTTCGTCAACATACTCGCAGGGATTACTAGATGCGACGAGGTTGCGAAAGGAATAGTCGATGTCAAGAAAGTCATGGGTCTCAAGAAGCCGCTCGTCATACGAATGGTAGGAACCAACCAGGAAGAAGGTAGAAGGATACTCCAGTCCGCGGGGCTGACAGCGATGGACAAGATGGATGATGCGGCAAGGCTCGTCGTGAGTAAGGTGGCCGCGTAGATGGGAATTTTGATGGGGAAACAGACCCGGGCGATTGTCCAGGGAATAACCGGCAACCAAGGTAGCTTCCACACTCGACTCATGCTCGATTACGGAACAAAGATCGTCGCCGGCGTGACCCCCGGAAAAGGAGGAACAACCTCAGTCGGCGTCCCGGTATTCGACACCGTAGCCTCGGCGCTTGAGAAGACTGATGCTAACTCGTCCATAATCTTCGTACCTGCCCCATTCGCCAAGGAGGCTGGGATGGAAGCGATCGACGCGGGACTAAGCCCAGTTGTGATCATTACAGAAATGATCCCAGCAAGAGACTCCATGATTCTCATCGAGTACGCAAGGAACCGCGGGGCGACCATCATTGGTCCCAACACTCCGGGAATAATCACTGCAGGTGAAGCAAAGCTGGGCATAATGCCTGGAGACGTGTTCAAGCCTGGGAAGGTCGGGCTCGCCTCGAGAAGCGGGACCCTAACCTACGAGATCGCGGCCTCTCTAACCCATGACGGGATAGGACAATCGACCTGTCTTGGCATAGGCGGCGATCCTTTTACGGGACTCAACTTCGTCGACGTTCTCAAACTCTTCAGAGACGACCCTGGAACAGATACGGTCGTCCTGATTGGAGAGATTGGAGGCTCCGCGGAAGAGGACGCCGCAACCTACATATGGAATACGAAATATCCGAAAAGAGTAGCCGCATACATCGCTGGTCGAGCCGCTCCCCCCGGAAAGCGCATGGGCCACGCAGGCGCAATCATAACGGGAACAGAGGGGACAGCTGATGCGAAGATGAAGAGTTTGAGAGAAGCAGGGGTTCTGGTCGCTGAAGTCCCTTCCGAGCTTCCCAAGCTATTACTCCAGCAGGTTTCCCCGTTACAGTAGCTCGCAAACCACAATGATCCGCTTCGAGAATCCCTTCTGAATCTGTTCTGAAATCGGGCTGAAACCAGTTCTTGAAACGCTGTCGAAACAGGTTCCTGAACTGCCCTTGAAACTGTTCCTGAACTCTTCCTGAAACCAGTAGTAAATCTGCACCGTGAATTTTCATGGGGGGCCCGGGGGCCTACTCGAGTCGCGCGGCCAGAGAAGTCTATTTTGCTCCGAGTTCCCGTTTCTTCCAGCGAAGATTGTCTCCACGGCAGCGGCGGCATCTGTAGGCATTCGGCGAGTTCCGCGACCCGCAGGTCCTGCATATTTTGAAGAAGAGCCTGTGACGTTGGGCAAGCTGTTTCTTCATCACGTCAGTGATCGGCATAGGAGACGTAGCACGAGTGCCCTGTCTACAATATATTATTGCCGCTGACCTAGGTCATGCGTAGAGAGGCCGGACTAATGCGTTGCGAGATTTGCGGGGATAGGGTAACGGGCACAAACCTGAGGTTTTGGAGAAAGCCTCACTACCCGGATTTGCACCCACAATACTCTGCATGGTCTGGGCGCTGGTTCAGGAACTTCTTTATTGTGGCAATCGCATTCGTGTTCGTCCTTGTCCTATCGGATTTTCTGTGGCTAACTTACGGGGGTCCATATGGATACGCTGCCGGAATCGCAAACCTTCTCTTCGTCGTGTTCGCATTGTATGATTGGTCGTGGGTGAAACGGAGAAATGTCCGACGATTGATAAGACAGTGGGAGGATGCCCATAAGCCGGTCTAGGAGGCAAGTCGTCAGACAGCCGGAAGCTCATGGCTCCCTAGAACTTCAGAGAGTTGCTGACTGAGCTCTTCGAGATCACTGATGTTTAGCTGAAAGACTCGCTTCTCAGGGAGGGTCATCGCCTTTAGAATGGTTCGGGCCCTTTCACGGCCGATCTTGTTGGATAGAAAATGGAGGAAAGAGCTTCTCACAACCCGTCTACGCTGATTGAATAGTCCGCGGACCAACTCTTCGAACAACTCCTCGTTCACGGCTCTACTGACATTGTTGGGTGATATTCTTAGGAGGATAGAGTCGACCTTGGGTCTCGGTCGAAATGCTGTAGCAGAGATGTTCATGATTGGCCGAATCGCGAGCGAACGCTGGGCAGTGATTGACAATCTTCCGTAACCTGCAGTTCCCGCCTCGGCGAGAAGCCTTTCTCCGAACTCCTTCTGGAAGACGAGAGATGCAAGCTCGAACTCTCTCCTAGTCAGAAAGAGGATCAGCTTCGATGATAGAGAGTAGGGTGGAGTTCCCACGACCTTGTTGAATGGAGGCAGAGGGATTTTCAGGACGTCTCCCTCGATAACCTCGATGTTTTGGTGGTTCTTGAACTCTGACCGGAGATGTGCAGCTAGCCGACGGTCCTTCTCGACCGCTATGACTCGACCCGCCTCCTTCTCGAGAAGATGAGTTACGGTCCCGTATCCGGCTCCGGGTTCGAGAACTGTGTCGGTCGTCGAGAGTTCGGCGTTCGAGACTACCCTTGCAGCTATCCGCTTGTCGGCCAGAAAGTTCTGGCCTAGTCTCTTCAGCGGTCGATAGAGAACAGTTGTTGCCACAAGCTCATACTGCCCTGGTGAACAACCGGTACTTCGAGTCAGTGCTCAGTTCTTCAATGATTCTCTTCGATATGATCTTCGGTGTGTCGCTGAGCCCTGTTCGTTCCTGGACATCCTTGTAGTTTGCAAACGGTTTCCTTTCTCTCATGTTGACGATCTGCCACATCGACTTCTTACCAATACCCGGCAACAACTCAAGCGAATGCATCCGCGGCGTAACAGGTTGCGAATTATTGAAGAAGTCCACGAACCTCTTCTCTTGAGTCTTGACCAGTTCCGCTATCAACGGCACGATCTCCGCCTTCGCATTCGCCGTAAGCTGCTCGTAGCTTATTCTAGTCAGAATTCTGTCAACCTTCTCTCTGCGATCACGGCCGATGTATATTCGCTCGTGAACCAGCACCGTAGCGCCGATCTTGAGTTCCGCTTCTAGCAATGTGAAGAACTGTTCACCCATTATCTGAACTGTCGGCACCGCCAGGTGTCTCGATTTCTCCGAGGATCGACCGTACGGAAGGAAATCTAGAACGTACGCATGCTCCTCGTAAACATGCCTCCTCTGCAGATACTCGTCTTCGTGAATCGCCATGTATAGCTCTCCTCTGTCTCCCTCAGAACGTCTCCAACCGGACAGTGGACTCGCGTCGAGCGCTGCGAGAGTCGTTGAGAATCATTTGGGGCTCATTCTGAACCCTACCTTTTCTCCTTAATTGGGTATCGGTTAGAAGCTTCTGTTGACTAGACGTATCGCTTCATAATTTCCAGAATACCGTTAAGCTGGTCTGTGCTCACGAACCTACCCTTTACAGTCAATACCGCCCTAAGCTCTTCAATAGACTTTGGAAGTGAGTTCACGATCTGGATCGCATCATTCCTATCCAGCTGAAGCTTCGACGACAACTCATCGACAAGCTTCTCACCTTTATCGGCTGGAATCTTCGAGAACTTTCGCGCATAATCGAGAGTGCGGCGCTGGAACTCTCCCAGCTCTTCCTCCTTGACCTTTCCCAGGATCTGCTGCGCCTCCGAATTGGTCACTATTTTTTCTTGGAGAATCTTCCTTGCCATCAGCTCGACTCCTCAACCGGGGTAATATGCTCCGGCCTTGCGATGATGATCCGGGGCGTCTTGGTCCCAGCCACCTCAACAACGTAACTGCGGCCACGTTTCTCCGCAACCAATCCAACCCGGCCGTGGTACCGGCGGTGCGGCATCCCCTTTTGAACTGCTGGGTTGATCATGATTCTGACGGTTTGGCCCGGAGCATAGGGGATAAGCAGTCTTCCAAGGGGTTGTTTGCCTCTGTCCCGGGGTTTCCTGCTGATCAGGGTTCTAGTCTTTGTCCTGAAACCCTTGGAACGTCGCAACAGCCAATTCTCCGGTAGAGAAAGTTGCGGGCGAGGAGGTTCCGTATATATGTTCGCGACATTCCAGTACTTCATGGCCGGGAACTCCGCGAGATTTTTCTTCATAATATCCGGAGAACATCCCACGCTGCCCCTAGCAGAACTCAAGGCCATCCTGCACGCCTACGCGATAGAACACAGGATAGTAGGGAGCTTCTACAAGCTCATCGAGATCGAAGCCGACCGAGGCAAATTGGAATCAATTGCGAGCCGCGGGGCGTATGTTGACGAGATGGGAGAAGAAATGCTTCACACAGAAGACAATCTAGAGAGTATCAAGAGGGAGGTCGAGCTCGCTAATCTGGAACCATTCCTCACATCGGAAGACAGTTTCAGCGTACGAATGCTACGGTTCGGCGGAGTCTCGAAAGAACTCTCGAGAGTCCACCTAGAAGGCTATCTAGGAAAGCTACTCGCGGAGAAGACGGGGGCAAAGGTCGATCTTCGATCTCCAAAGAAGCCGTTTCGAGGAATCCTCGCAGGATCCCTCTTCCATCTGGGACTCATCATGCATCAACGCCCGAAAGGGAGTATCCATCGGCGACGCCCCAGAAAGAGGGCTGTATTCCACCCCAGCACAATGCCTCCAAAAATTGCCCGCTGTCTAGTGAATCTATCGGAAGTGAGAGATGGGGAGACCCTTCTCGATCCCTTCTGCGGTGTCGGTGGGATTGCCATAGAAGCCAGCCTTCTCTGCTGTGACGTCGTTGGGGTAGATGCTCTTGCGAGAATGGTTCGATCAGCCCGAAGAAACCTAGCTCACTTCGGCCTCAAATCCTATGGCCTCGTCAGAGGGGATGCGAGGAACCTTCCTTTGCGTAGCGTGGATGCTATCGCCACTGACCCACCATATGGGACTGGGGCTTCAACTCTCAAATCGACAACAAAAGACATTCTGACGAGCTTTTTGCCTCAGGCAAAGATGATCCTCTCATCAGGCGGGAAGATTGTTTTCGCCTCCCCGCTCGGAACAGGTGCGGTCGACTTGGCGGAGTCTCTGGGGTTCAAGGTATTTGATCGTCACGAGCTATACGTTCACAGAAGCTTGACGAGAGAGATTCTAGTGCTGGGAGCAGATTAGATGCCCGCAGGTATCGATGTAATCTTCCTAGGTACTGGTGGCAGTCTTCCCACGAAAGAAAGAGGGCTACCCGCGGTGGCTCTGCGTCGAGATGGAGAGCTCTTCCTGTTCGATTGTGGCGAGGGGACTCAGCGTCAGATGATGCACGCGGGACTCGGATTCAACCGTCCCATGTCCATTATGATCTCGCACCTGCACGGAGATCACATTCTCGGATTGCCTGGGCTTCTTCAGACAATGTCCTCCCTGATCAGGGACAAGCCGCTCGATCTGTATGGTCCAGAGGGTATCTCCGCCTATCTAGGCTCGCTACGTCGAACGTTAGGTTTCGCCGCAAACTTTCCCGTGCGAGTCACAGAGCTCAAGCCAGGCACAGAGATAACGAAAAATGCTTACACCATTAAGACAACGAAGGCAACGCACGATATCGTGTGCCTTGCCTATGCCATTGTTGAGACCGATCGACCGGGCAGATTTCACCCAGAAAAAGCAAAGCGGCTGGGCGTCCCTGAGGGCCCGTTATGGAAGCAGCTTCAGATGGGTAAGGAAGTAACTGTCGACAAAAAGACGGTGAGGCCTCGCCAGGTTATCGAGGAACCTCGTCCCGGCCTAAAGATCGTGTATGCTATTGACACTCGCCCTTCTGACGAGGTGAAAGCGCTGGCAAAAGAGGCTGATCTTCTCATGCATGATGGAGGATTCGCGGAGGACAGACGGGACAAGGCGAAAGAGTACTTCCATTCAACCGCCAGAGAAGCAGCTAGGGTTGCAAAGACTGCAAAGGTTCGCAAACTAGCGCTAGTCCACATCAGCGCTGTCAGCAGAGACGATTCAATTCTCCTCAAGGAAGCAAGAAGCGTATTCAAAGCAACGCTTGTTCCCAAGGACCTGTTGGTCTTATCCCTGAACCGCTCGAAGTAGAGGTGCCAAAACAAGTCTTCGAATTCTATTCTTTTCTTCGTTCTTCCGGCTGAGGGGCGAGCCAATTGATCAATTGTTCCGGGTTATCGGTTTCAACGATCACTTGTATTGGACCCAGAGGCGATTCGCCCTCTGGCGCAGAGAACGATACGTGCCCAGCATAGGCAGCCTGCTTGTTCAGAAAGAACACCAATCGATTGCCGTTAACAGATCGCCTCAAGACTGATCTCGCCGCGGCCCGGATTCTATCGCGCTGAATAATCATCCGAAACCTTTCGAGGGAGGGCTGATTCTTTCCGTCGATAATCACTTTCCCACTCCACTCGTCTAATTGTCGAACGTCGATTTCGCCTCGAAGAATATTGGTGACAGCCTTCTTGACCTTCTCGGGGTCCTCAGTTGGGCGGACCTCGGTTTCGCTGTGGACGAGGAAGGTCAGTTCGGGAGTGTTCTCAGCAGACGTCTTGTACGCCTCTTGAGGTCGTTCTTCGTATCCTCGTTCTCAATCACTCGATCGGCAATGGCGATAAGCTTTCCAACTCCAACCTTCAACTCCCGATCGTCGCGCTCTAGAAAGTCCTTACAGTTTCTGGGACGGTCGGACCTTCTTCTCTTTTGCAGTCTGCGGAATCTGCTCTTCGGGGAAGCGTGAATGGCGATGGTGAAGACATGATATTTCTTGTTCAGCTCTTCGATCTCCTCGACGCTCCTTGCACCCTCATAGACGAATTGGGTTTTGTCAATCTTGTCTATGAGTGGAGCCAGCCGTTTAGCAACCGCGCCCATCCCTTCCTCCTCTCTGATCTTCAGCATCAACCTGCCAAGATTCTCTCTGCTAGCCGACAATTTCTTCCGCTTTGCTTCCGCCCTGATAATATCACCGGAGACGAATACGGGAACCCCACGCTTCGCCGCAACACTTGACGCAAGGCTCTTGCCAGCGCCGGGCATTCCGACGACTACAATTACCGTCTTCTGTTTCGCTTTGACCATGCACGTCTCGGCGGACCTTGGCGAAGAGACTGTTATAGCTCTTAAAAGTGGAGACGATTATCTCCGACAGCGATTTGTCAGAGGACCAAGTCCGAAGCTTCATCTCTATAGACCTCGAAGATCAACAGATTCTATCTCGCATAACATCGATCCTGTCATCTCTTCAATCTCTGGGCGGAGATTTGAAACCTGTCGAACGCGAGAACATCCATCTCACGTTGAAATTTCTAGGAAACGTACCCACACCTCGACTAAGCGAAGTCAAGTCCTCCCTACAACAGCTCATCTTTCCCCTGTTCACAGCGGAGATCAAGGGAGCAGGCGCCTTCCCAAATCTCAACCACATGAACGTAATCTGGGTCGGGGTCGAAGAGGGCTGGAGCCAAGTTGAACAAATCTACGAACAAGTCGAGAAGTTGCTGTCCGTTCTCGGCTTCCGGAGGGAAAACCGCCCCTTCAGTCCTCATATCACGATAGCCCGGGTTCGTTCAGGCAGAAAGAGGGATGAGATAGCAAATTTTCTACGCCATCTTGGCAACGAGAGTTTCGGCACGATCACTGTTGACAAAGTCCGGCTCAAACAGAGCATCCTCTCGAGTTCCGGACCGAAGTACTCGACCCTACTGGAAGTTCCTCCGCAGTCGAAGTAAGCCATCGTCGATCCACTTTCAAATACTAATTCCTAGCAGAGAATCTCTCGATGCCGACTCCGATTCAAACCGTCTTGGACCAGATTGCCAAGAGAGTTGTTCCAAGTGAGGCTGAAAGGAGACGAATGTCGAAATTGGCTGAGAAACTGAAAGGCCAAGTTCAGAACATACTCGACCAGGAAGGATTTGGAGGCAAGGTCTCGATCCAAGGGTCCTACGCCCGGGACACATGGCTGAGCGGCGAGGCCGATCTGGACATCTTCACCGGCTTTCCTCCCAGTATGGATAGGCAGGATTGGACCGAGAAGGTTCTGCCGGCGATTCGAAGGGGAATCGAAGTTAAGACGGTCGATCGTTATGCCGAGCATCCCTACTTGGAATTTCACATCGAAGGTATCAGGATCAATGTAGTTCCCTGCTATTCCGTGGAAAAAGGCCGGTGGAAGAGCGCAACCGACAGGACACCCTACCACACGGAGTACATGAGAGAGCACCTGACGCCGGAAACGCGTTTCGAAGCGCGGCTCCTGAAACGATTCCTGAAAGGCATTCGATCCTACGGCGCCGAGATCAGGGTCGGAGGATTTAGCGGAATGCTCGTCGAAACTCTGATCCTACATTACCAATCGTTTCTGGAAACACTCATACAAGCTTCGACATGGAAACCCGTCATCTTTCTGGACCTCAGAAAGCTTCCTGGAAGTCAGGATTCTAGAGCCCAAGAGTTCGAATCCCCACTAGTCGTGGTCGACCCCGTAGACCCGAATCGAAACTTGGCCGCCGCGGTAAGAGACGATAAGCTGTGGGAATTCGTGGCCGCTTCCAGAGAACTGCAGAAAAACCCCGGCACGTGGTATTTCTTCCCTCCAAAACTCATTTCAAGAACCAAAGCGCATTTCGCCAAACTGTTAGAACATCAAGACAGGGATGTTGTGGTTGTATTTTTCGAGCATGCCCGGATAGTCTCTGACGTTCTCTGGGGGCAGCTATTGAAAATCGAGAGGTCACTGACCGAACTGACGGCACGTCAGGATTTTCACCCCATACGGTCGAAGGTCTGGAGCGACGAGCGCCGATCCAGCGCGATCCTGGTCGAGCTCGACAGTTCGAGCCTACCAGGAGTTCAGATGCGTCAAGGTCCACCCCTTTCGAAGATGGATGACAGCCAGGGATTCCTAAGTCGACACCTAAACGCGAGAGATACGGTTCGCGGTCCCTGGATTGAAGTTGATCGGTGGGTCGTCGATAAGAAACGAAGAATCCTAACAATCGAACAACTTGTCACGGAAGCCCTCAAGGATCCTAAGCTCGGATTATCGGTCCCAGAGCAACTGAACCACTCCTTCCATCAAAACGCAACTGTTCTGGAGAACAAGAAAATTCTCACGCTGCTTGGACGAGAAGGTTTTGACCAGGCGCTACTGGAGTTCTTGGGGGCGAAGCCAGCATGGCTCAAAACTCATCACTAGCACCGCTATCCTCCCTGGCAAAATCACCTTACAATCGTCTCGTAGCATATCCCACCGGTGACGGAGAAGAAGTCAAGTCTAGAATTCGTCAACTGGAACAGCTGGAAATAACCGGACTAGATTTTCAAGGCCGGCTGAAAACCGATCGCCTTTCCATTCTCGGGAAGGGAGTTGTAGGAATCGTCG